>LNAP01000041.1_pt1 | contig 117097 bp, 103 predicted proteins | sample 602601 | NCBI WGS metagenome assembly LNAP01 (sample SAMN02440304, study PRJNA202911) | soil metagenome | biome: Subtropical and temperate rainforests or woodlands; isolation source: soil samples (1 kg each in a 20% v/v slurry with milli Q water) were... ... | reverse complement strand
CTCGACTGGCTGCCGGGTCCGGGACGTCTCGATTTCGGCTATGAGGACATGATCGAGCCCGTTACCGGCATCATGACGATCGACACGCTGATCAGCGGCGATATGGAATTGTTCAAGAATGCCCTGATGCATCTCATTCTGCCGGCCTCGATCCTCGGCTATTATTCGCTCGCTTATATCAGTCGCATGACCCGGTCGCTGATGCTGGGCCAATTGCGCCAGGAATACATCCTGACCGCACGGGTCAAAGGTGTTTCGGAGCGACTCATCATCTGGCGCCATGCCATGCGCAATATCCGTGTGCCGCTGCTGACGGTGATCGTCCTGTCCTACGCTAGCTTGCTGGAGGGATCGGTCCTCACCGAGACGGTTTTCGTCTGGAATGGCCTAGGCCTCTATATCACCAATTCCCTCTTCTCGGTCGATATGACGGCGGTGCTGGGCGGCACGCTGGTCATCGGCTGCGTCTTCATTTTCATCAATATGCTGACCGATATCACCTATCGCGTCCTCGATCCGCGTGCGCGTTGATGAAGGAGCGGAACAGATGAGTCTCGCCGGTGACAAGCAAACGACCGCTTCCAGTTGGCGCGACTGGCTGCTGACGGATACGCCGCATTCGAGGCTGCAGGCGCGGCTGGGCCGGACATATCTCGGCTGGCGCAGTTTCGCCGGCAATCCGTTGGCCATGGCTGGACTGATCATTTTTCTTGCACTGGTGCTGATGGCGATCTTCGCACCGCTGCTGACCAGCCACGACCCGCTTGCCGGCGACCTCGGCCAACGATTGTTGCCACCCAACGATACCTATCTGCTGGGAACCGATCAGCAAGGTCGCGATCTCTGGAGCCGCATCGTCTATGGGTCGCGCGTCACCTTGATGATCGTCTTCCTGACCGCCATCACGGCGGCACCGATCGGTCTCGTCCTCGGCACGGTCGCGGGCTATGCCGGGGGCTGGTTGGAATCCGTTCTGATGCGCATCACCGATGTGTTCCTGGCCTTTCCGCGCCTCATTCTCGCTCTGGCCTTCGCCGCCGCGCTCGGCCCCGGCATCGAAAACGCGGTCCTGGCGATTTCGCTTACCGTCTGGCCGCCTTATGCCCGTATTGCCCGCGCCGAAACGCTGGCCGTGCGCAATTCAGATTATGTCGCCGCCGCACGCATGAGCGGCGCCTCATCCCTGCGCATCATCATCGGCCAGGTGATGCCGATGTGCCTCCCCTCGCTGATCGTTCGTGTGTCGCTGGACATGGCGGGGATCATCCTGACCGCGGCTGGTCTCGGCTTCCTCGGTCTTGGTGCGCAACCGCCCTCGCCCGAATGGGGCGCCATGGTTTCCAGCGGACGCGAACATCTGCTCGATCAATGGTGGATTTCCACCTTCCCTGGCATTGCCATCTTCGTCGTCAGTTTGGGTTTCAATCTGATCGGCGACGGGCTGCGCGACGTTCTCGATCCGCGCGAACAATGAGGCCCGGTCAGATGGCGATGCCGTTGCTGCAGGTTGAAAACCTCAATATCCGCTTTCAGACGCCGACCGGCATCTCGCATGTCGTGCGGGACGTATCATTCCAGATGGGCCGGGAGAAACTGGCCATTGTCGGTGAATCGGGCTCCGGCAAGTCCCAGACAGTGCGCGCCATCCTCGGATTGACGCCCGGCCAGGTAACCGCAGATAAACTGGAATTCAATGGCGAGAACCTGCTCGGCCTCGATCTGGCGCAATGGCGCAAGATCCGCGGCAAACGCATCGCCATGGTGATGCAGGATCCGAAATATTCGCTGAATCCCCTGATGCGGATCGGCGATCAATTGCTGGAATCCTGCCGCGACGGCTATGCGGGCAAATCGGCCAAAGAGCGGGCCATGGAAATGCTGGTGGCAGTGAAGATCCGCGACCCGGAGCGGGTCTATCGCGCCTGGCCCCATGAACTTTCCGGCGGCATGGGGCAGCGCGTCATGATCGCCATGATGCTGATCACCGAGCCGGAACTGCTGATTGCCGACGAACCCACCTCCGCCCTTGACGTCACGGTCCGGCTGCAGGTGCTGGCCATCCTCGACGATCTGGTGCAAACGCGGGATATGGGCCTGATCTTCATCAGCCACGACCTCAATCTGGTCGGTTCCTTCTGCGACCGCATTATCGTCATGTATGCCGGCCAGATCATGGAAGAGCTGAATGCCCGGCATCTGAACGCCGCCACACATCCCTATACGCAGGGACTGTTGGCCTGCCTGCCGGAGCTTGGCAGGCCGGTTGCGGCCCTGAACACCTTGCAGCGCGATCCGGCGTGGAAGCAGCAGCAAGGAAGACGGGGAACGCCGCAATGACCGGCGCCGGCAATATCGGCCCGATGATCGAGGTCGATCATCTCGCTGTCACCTTCGGTACGGGCAAACAGGAAGTCCCGGCCGTCAAGGATATCAGCTTCAATATCGCCAGGGGTGAGAGCTTCGGCCTGGTGGGCGAATCCGGCTCCGGCAAATCGACGGTATTGCGGGTTCTGGCCGGCCTCGTGCCGCATTGGTCAGGCCGGATGACAATCGCCGGCCGCAATCTCGCCGTGAAACGCGACAGGGATTTCTACAAGCTGATCCAGATGGTGTTTCAGGATCCCTATGGCTCGCTGCATCCGAAGCAGACGGTCGACCGCATTCTCTCCGAGCCGCTGGCAATCCATGGCATCAAGGATGCCGAAGACCGCGTCACCGCGATTCTCGATCAGGTGCAACTGGGCCATGCTTTCCGGTTCCGCTATCCGCACCAGCTTTCCGGCGGCCAGCGCCAGCGTGTTGCCATCGCCCGTGCGCTGATCCTGGAACCGCAAGTCGTGCTGCTGGACGAGCCGACTTCAGCGCTCGATGTCTCGATCCAGGCCGAGATCCTCAACCTGCTTTCCGACCTGCGGCGCGACCTCAATCTGACCTATATCCTGGTCAGCCACGATCTCGCCGTGGTCGGCCAGATGTGCAGCCGTCTCGCCCTCATGCGCAAGGGCGAGATCGTCGAACTGGCCAATGCCGCCGAACTGTCGGCCGGCACCCTCACCCATCCCTATTCCAGGCAGTTGCTGGTCGCCAGCAAGGGCTATGACCGGGCCGCCATCGATGCCTTCGCGGATCTTTAGGCGGCACCCATAAGTCGCCGGGAAGCTTTCCCGATATAAACCTTCATCTGCCGGTAGCATCTGCCGTGCAAGATCAGTCATGGCGCTTTATGGCCCGATCAGGTATCTAGCGCGATCACCACCCCGAATTGCCGGCATTAGCGCGTCGATCCCGCCCATCGATCGGGACCTGGGTGGCTTCCGAACCTTTGAACAGATTGAAGAATTATGCCTTTTCCAGCGACCAACCCAACCCTCGACCGTGCCTTGATCGAACGCGGTTATCACGAACCGACGCCGGTCCAGTTGGCGGTTTTGCAGGAAAATGCCGCCGGCAAGGATTTGCTGGTCTCGGCCCAGACCGGTTCCGGCAAGACGGTCGCCTTCGGGCTGGCTTTCGCCTCGACCATCCTGGGCGACGCCGAACGTCTGCCGCGCGCCACAGCACCTTTGGCGCTGATCATCGCGCCGACCCGCGAGCTGGCCATGCAGGTTCACAACGAGTTGAGCTGGCTTTACGCCCAGGCCGGGGCACGGGTCGTATCCTGCGTCGGCGGCATGGATGCGCGCCGTGAAGCTCGCGCTCTGGCGGATGGCTGCCATATCGTCGTCGCTACGCCGGGCCGTCTGCGGGATCATCTCGAACGCGGACAGATCGACACCCATGCCCTGCGCGTCGTCGTGCTCGACGAAGCCGATGAAATGCTTGATCTCGGCTTCCGTGAAGATCTCGAATTCATTCTGGACGCGACGCCGCCGGAGCGCCGCACCTTGCTGTTTTCGGCAACCATCGCCAAGGACATCGCCAACCTGGCGCGTGAGTATCAGCGCGATGCCGTGCGCATCAATACGATGTCGCAGAACGAAGCCCATGGCGATATCGAATACCGCGCCATCAGGGTCGGCGCCCGCGATGTCGAACATGCCATCGTCAATGTCCTGCGCTTTATCGAGCCGCGCGCCAGCATCGTCTTCTGCCATACCCGCGAATCAGTACGCCGCCTGCATGGCAGCCTGCTGGAACGCGGCTTCGATGTCGTTGCCCTGTCGGGAGAGCTGACCCAGAGCGAGCGCAGCCATGCGCTGCAGGCTTTGCGTGACGGCCATGCCCGCGTCTGTGTTGCCACCGATGTTGCCGCCCGGGGCCTCGATCTGCCGGATCTGGGGCTTGTCATTCACGCCGATATCCCGACCAATCGCGAGACGCTGCTCCACCGCAGCGGTCGCACCGGGCGGGCGGGACGCAAGGGTATCTGCGCCCTGATCGTGACCCATGCAAAGCGCCGTCGTGTCGAGCAGTTGTTGAACTCGGCCAATATCAAGGCGACCTGGAACGATCCGCCCAGTGCCGATGCCATCCGCAGCCGCGATCAGGAGCGCATGCTGGAAGATCCCATCCTCACGGAAGCCTCCAGCGATGAAGATCTGGTCCTGGCCCGCGGTCTGCTGGAAGGCCGATCGGCGGAGGACGTCGCCGCCGCGCTGATCCGCCTTTATCGCTCCCGCCTGCCGGCACCCGAGGACATCTTCATCGAGCCGTTCCGCGAGGAAAGATCCGACCGCCGCCGCGATCGTCCTGCCAATGACCGGTATGGCGATGAGCGGCATGGCAGCCGGGATCGCGCCGGCACCGGACGCGGCGAAGGCCGCGTGCCGCAGGAATATCGCAGTACCGGTGAAAACATGGTGGCATTCCGCGTCAGCGCCGGTCGCCATCACAATGCCGACCCGAAATGGCTGTTGCCGATGATCTGCCGGCGCGGCCAGATTACGAAACGGGAAATCGGCGCCATCCGCATTTTCGACCGCGAATCCATCGTCGAGATCGCCCAGGATGTCGCCGAACGGTTTTCGGAAACGCTGCGCCAGACGCCCGAGAGTGATATCCGTATCGAACCGGCAGGAAAGGATCGCCCGCAGGGTGAGAGCCCGCGTCGTGAGGCTCCGCGCCGCGAAGGAACACATCGCGAGACGCCACGTCGCGATAGCTCCCACCGTGAAAAACCTCGCGGCGAAGGTCCGCATCGCGAGGCGCCATCCCGAGACAACGCAGCGCGATCAGATCGCCCGGCACGGCGGACGAAGCCGAATGACCGCGGAGCGGATCCGCAGAAGCCCGGCAAAAAGCCTCATGGAAAACCCGTTAGGCCGGGTGAAGGGCGTCCCGACCGGCAGGCGCACAAGCCGTCGCCCGAAGCCAGTGAAGCATCGGCGAAGAAGCTCAAGAAGAAACTGAAGAAGCTACAAAAGCAGGCCAAGCACAAGTAACTGTCCGAGAGGGCCGGACTGATCGGCAGCAGCGGCAGTGGATGAGGCTGCCGCCGCTGCCGGCTCTATCGCCGCATCCGTCGTGGCCGTGGATAAAGCGGCGATTTCCCGTTAAAGCGCCCGGCGGCGCTGCACGGGAATGAGTTGATAGATCAGTCCCGGATCGATAATCACTTCACCGGCCTTCATGCCGCGGACGTCATAGCGACCGTCACTGCGACGCGGCACCAAACCGGCGAAGACATAGCGGTCGCCACGTTCGTCTTTGACCACGCTGTTGACGGGCTGATCGCGGTAATAAGCGACGACATCGCCATCGGGTTTCGGATCAACCAGCCGGTAATATTCCTCGGGCGGCTCGATATTGCGGTAGATAAGCGGTAAGTGCCGCAAGATAGTCTCCGGGATGAAGGACATGCATCCTTCGCCAGAGATATCGCCCCTCTACATAAAAACGCTATATGAGCCGCAGGCAGCGCGCATTAAAACACCATAAAGATCAGCGTCGCGATGCCACGCCCGCCCATCGATTGATCATCATCGATGCGCGCCGTTTCAGAGATATGTCATGCCCAATTGAGCGAGCAACGGAATGATCTCGTTCCGCGCTCGATTGCGATGTGCGCGGGCAGTTTCGCGGGCGGCATCGACATCGCCGCTGCGGATTGCTTCGATGATGGCCGCATGCTCCGCCACGGATTGCGTCGGCTTCGGCCGCAGGCGCAGAGTCAGCATGCGGGCGCGGTGCGACTGATCCATGATGGTCTGCGCCACGCGCGCGATGCGGGCGTTGCCGCAGCGTTCCACCAGCGACTGATGGAACTGCTCGTCGGCCTTGGCCCAGGCGGTGAGGTCATCGCGCTGCAATGCCGCCGCCATCATGTCATTGATCACCGCCAGTTCCGCCGCCAAAGCCATGCGCTTGTCGTCAGGTTCCATTGCAGCCATGAGTTCCGCCGCCATGCTTTCACAGGCGATGATGACGTCATAGATCTCGCGCATATCCTCGGGCGAGATGGCGCAGATGACGACACCGCGCTTGGCCAGGACGCGGATCAGTCCTTCTTCCTGCAACCGAATGATCGCCTCATGAACGGGTGTGCGGCTCATGTTGAGCTTAAGCGCGATCTCCTGTTCCGATCCTTGATAGCCCGGCGGGAAGACATTCTCGCGAATGGCTTCCTTGAGGGCGCGATAGGCATCCTCCACCAGCGACGGTTTTTTCGACCCGCCCACCCGGTTCCCGCTGCGACCTCCCGAAACGCCGGTTCCACGCCCGCCAGCCAGCTCCCCCAGCTTGGACATCTGTTATCCTTTTCTAATCAATCGGTAATTCGCTGTTCCATTTAAGATAAAATGCAAGCTTGACAGACGCAAGTAGCGGCCTATCATTCATCCATTCCGCCTTGCATGGAAGATTGCACGCTAGACGAGTACCCAAGGGCGGCACCGGCCAAGTCCAAAAGAGCCGGAGATCAAATTGTATAATTCGGGGAGGTAAGCGGATGAATTCATCGGTTATCGGCAGCCCGCAAATTCAGCCCACCCGTCATCAAGGGCAGGATATGGCAGCAGGCGATGTCGACACCCTTGAACAGGTCACCATGCGCAAGGTCGCCTGGCGTTTGGTGCCGTTGCTTTGCCTGCTCTACGTTTCCGCCTTCATCATTCGCATCAATGTCGGCTTCGCCGCCCTGACCATGGGACCGGCTTTGGGTATCACGCCGACTATGTTCGGTTTCGCCGGCGGCATCTTCTTCCTTTCTTATTTCGTTTTCGAAGTGCCGAGCAACTTGATGCTGCACCGCTTCGGCGCGCGTATCTGGATCGCCCGGGTGATGATCACCATCGGTATCATTTCCGCCCTCTTCTGCCTGGTGGCCGGACCGACCAGTTTCTATGCCATGCGCTTCCTGCTGGGCGCAGCGGAGGCGGGTCTTTTCCCCGGTCTGATCCTCTATCTCACCTATTGGTTCCCCAAGCGCTGGCGCGGCCGCATGACCGCCGGCTTCGTGGTGGCGATCCCCATTTCCAGCTTTCTTGCCGGTCCGCTTTCCAGCCTCATCCTGCAGTTGGACGGCCTCGGCGGCTTCGCCGGCTGGCAATGGCTGTTTGTCTTGGAGGCTCTGCCGGCGGTGGTGTTGTGCTTTGTCGTCTGGCGCTACCTGACCAACCGGCCGGAAGAGGCAACCTGGCTGACCGCGGTGCAACGGGACTGGCTGGTACGGGAACTGGCCAAGGAGAATGCCGACATTGCATCCAGCAATGAGAAGGCCGCCGATACCGGCCATGGCCTGGGCGATGTCTTCAGCTCGCTGGTGAGCTGGCAGGTCATGCGCCTGGCCCTGGTTTATTTCGGCCTCACCACCGGCCTCTACGGCATCGAATTGTGGCTGCCGCAGATCATGAAGGGCTTCGGCCTGAGCAATCTCGAGGTGGGCTTCGTCAGCGCCATCCCCTATGTCGTCGCTGTCAGCGCAATGATGGCCTGGGCCAAGCGCTCCGACCGTACCGGCGATCGCTTCGGCGCTGTGGCGATCGCCTGTGCCGTCGGCTTCGTCGCCTTGATCGCCGCGGCTGTGGTCCACAGCCATTCGGTCTTGACCGTCGTCACGCTCTCCATCGCCATTGCCGGCGTGATGTCGGCGCGGCCGCCCTTCTGGTCGCTGCCGACCGATTTCCTGACCGGGCGCAAGGCCGCCGCCGGCATTGCGGCGATCAATTCCATCGGCAATCTTGGCGGCTTCGCCGGCCCCTTCCTGATCGGCTGGGCGCGCGACCTGACCGGCAGCTTCACCACGGGCCTGATGATCTCGGCCCTGACCCTGCTCGCCTCCACCCTTTTTATCTTGTCGCTGCGCAGTGCCGCGGCACGCAAGGTCGTGCGGTGAGACGCACCGGTATCCACGCAGAACACGAACAAATGATGAGGATCATATAATGCGCAGCCATAAGATTGCAGCCATCCCAGGCGACGGTATCGGTAAGGAAGTGATCGCGGCAGGTGTCGAGGTGTTGAAGCATCTCGCCAAACGGGACGGCGGGTTTGAACTGCAGTTCGAGAATTTCGACTGGGGTTCGGATTATTATAAGAAGCACGGCATCATGATGCCGGCGGATGGCGGCGAAAAGCTGCGCAAGTTCGACGCCATTTATTTCGGCGCGGTTGGCGCACCGGATGTGCCGGATCACGTGACGCTTTGGGGCCTGCGCCTCGCCATCTGCCAGCCCTTCGATCAATACGCCAATGTCCGGCCGACCCGCATCCTTCCCGGCATCGAAAGCCCGCTGCGCAATGTCGGCCCGGGCGATCTCGACTGGGTCATCGTGCGCGAAAATTCCGAAGGTGAATATGCCGGCCAAGGTGGCCGGTCGCACCGCAACCTGCCCGAGGAGGTAGCGACCGAGGTCAGCATCTTCACCCGCGCCGGTGTGACGCGCATCATGCGTTTCGCCTTCAAACTGGCGCAATCACGGCCGCGCAAATTCCTCACCGTGGTCACCAAATCCAATGCCCAGCGCCACGGCATGGTGATGTGGGATGAAATCGCCGCCGAGGTCGCGAGAGAATTTCCCGATGTTAAGTGGGACAAGATGCTGGTCGATGCCATGACCATGCGCATGACCTTGAAGCCGCAGAGCCTGGACACCATCGTCGCTACCAATCTGCATGCCGACATCCTGTCGGATCTTGCCGCCGCCCTCGCCGGATCGCTCGGCATCGCCCCCACGGCCAATCTTAACCCCGAGCGTAAATTCCCGTCGATGTTCGAGCCGATTCACGGTTCGGCCTTCGACATCACCGGCAAGGGGATCGCCAACCCCATCGGCACCTTCTGGACTGCAACGATGATGCTGGATCACCTGGGCGAAAGCGCCGCCTCAGCCCGCCTGATGCGGGCCGTCGAACGCGTCACGGCGGACCGCAACCTTCACACGCCCGATCTTGGCGGCAAAGCCACGACCCGGCAGGTCACCGATGCCGTGATCGCGGCCGTACAGGGAGATAACGTCTGAGTGTGCTCGCACCACGCCCGACGTCTTTGAGGCTGCTGGGCCTCAACTGACCGGGCCTGACAGCGGTATTCTTCCACCGCTGCCAGGCCCGGCTTTCTTCTCAAATCATTGTCAATTCAGACAATTGCCCAACAGGGACGTCAACCGTTTACGGCGACCGGCATCAACGGTCCGACATCGCTGCCCTGTTGCCCCAGCCTTGCCATTTCCAGTCTGATCTGCTCCCGATACGGGCCCTTTTGGCGCAGCAGCTGATCGGGAGCCCCGTCTTGCGCAACCCGCCCCTCTTGCAAGAGCACGATCCGGTCAAAACCCCGCAAAGTCGACAGACGATGGGCGATGGCAATGACGGTACGGCCGCGCATCAGCTGGTCGAGGGCTTGCCGGATTTCCTCTTCGGACTCGCTGTCGAGCGATGACGTGGCTTCATCCAGCAGCAGGATGGGGGCATCCTTCAGCAGGGCCCGGGCAATGGCAATGCGCTGGCGCTGACCGCCGGACAATTTCACACCCCGGTCGCCGACAATGGTAGAAAAGCCATCCGGCAAGGCCAGAATGAAATCGAGGCATTTGGCCGCAGAAGCAGCTTCAAACACCTCATCATCCGTGGCATCGGGACGGCCATAGCGGATATTCTCCATCACCGTTCGATGAAACAGGGAAATATCCTGGGGAACGATGGTGATTGCCTGACGTAAGCTTTCTTGCGTGATCTGCGAAATATCTTCGCCGTCAATCAAGATGCGGCCGCTCTGCAGGTCATAGAAGCGCTGCAGCAGCGCGAAGAGGGTCGACTTGCCGCTGCCGGATTCGCCGACCAGGCCGACACGCTGCCCGGCATACAGGGTGAGATTGAAGTGGTTAAAGACCTGGCGGCCACGCGAGTAGCTGAAGCCCAGGTTTTCGAATTTCACGGTTCCGTGTTGCGACACCAATTCGCCGGCGGCGGGATGATCCCGAATGCCATGGGGGGTCAGGAGCGTGCCGATGGCCTCGGACAGGCGCGCCATATGCTGGGTCACGTCGACCAAGGCGACGGCGAGGTCCCGTGTCGCATGCAGAATGGTAAAGCCGAGCGTGCAGACCAGGACAACATCACCATTGCTCGCATGGCCTTGTTTCCACAGTTCGATGATCCAAGCCAACAATCCGAGAGTCAGCCCGATCGTCACGACAGCGTGAAATAGGCGGAGTTTTTCGAGATAGATGAGACTGCGCCGCCGCGCTGCCATTTCACTTTCAACTGTCTGGTCAAACCGCTGATATTCGCGGCGAATGCCATCGAAGGCGCGCACGATCGGCATATTGGTGATGATGTCGACCATCTCGCCATCCACCGCCGCGGCACGGTCCGCAAAACCGTGATGCAGCGGGCGTCCGGCCGCTGCCATCTTGAAGAGGATGACACACAACCCCAGAGCGAGGACGACGGCGACGATCGTCACGGGGACGCTGATCGTTGACAAAAACGTGATTGCCCCGATCGTTGCAGCACAGGGCGGCAACACATTCCAGACAAACATATTTTCCATCGTGAAGACGGCATTGGATGTCGCGGTGATGCGGCTCGACAGCATGCCGGGAAGGCGGTCGGCAAAATAGCTTGGCGCATGCCCGGTCAAATATCGGAATAGATCGCTCCGCAAATCGCCGGTTACCGAGACGAAAGTATAATTTGCGACCCAGCCCGCCAGACGCCATAGCAAATTGTCGCCGGCAATCAGTGCAATCAAAACCGCAAAGGCCAGCCAAATGCGATTCCCGCTGGAGAGGCCTTGCGATAACGTGTCTACCAGGAATTTCACACCATATTGTGTGCTTACCGAGCACCCCACCGCACCGATCACGGCCGCGAGAATAAAGACGTGGGCGGCCGCGTGACGCCTTACATACAGATAGCAAAAGGCCAAAGGGTGATGTGCATACCGCGTCAATTGCTGCATCGGCTTAACGCCTCCATTTACACTTTCCGCTCTTTTCGCGCTTACGCAACGAAGGGCACGGTTCAGTTGATAAAGCTGGGAACCAAGAAACGTTCCCTTGGTTCACTTTTGGTCGATCGAGCGTTTCTGACGGAAAGTGGGCCCGCATGACGTAACAACGTTATCGCAACATCCAGAGTGCCCCCGTTTCAAGCTCTTTTCTCTTCACTTCCATTTTATTTGCCAAGCATGCCAACGGCGGTGAAGGGTTATGCATCAGTGGGGGAAGGCTTTACAATTCTCAAAGAAATTAAGGAGACCGGTGGATGCGAATAGCGCAAATAGCGCCTCTTACGGAGGCAGTTCCCCCCCGTTTGTACGGGGGCACGGAACGCGTCATATCCTGGCTTACGGAGGCGCTGGTCGAACAGGGTCATGACGTAACACTCTTCGCCAGCGGTGATTCGGAGACGTCAGCGAAGCTGGAACCGATGTGGCCGCGGGCCCTCCGGCTCGACAATACCGTGCTGGATCCGATCGCCTTGCATATGGTGATGCTGGAGCGTGTACGGCAGGTGGCGCATCAGTTCGATATCCTGCACTTCCACCTCGACTATTACCCCTTCTCTCTTTTCTCGCGTCAGCCGACACCCTTCGTCACGACGTTGCATGGCAGACTCGATTTACCCGAGCATCAACCCGTCTTTTCAACCTTCTCCTCGATACCGGTCATTTCGATTTCCGAAGCGCAACGGCGGCCGGTCCCACAAGCCGGTTGGATTGGCAATGTCTATCACGGCATGCCGGAAAATCTTCTGACGCCGCAACGCGTAGAACCCAGCTATCTCGCGTTCCTTGGCCGTATTGCACCGGAAAAGGCCGTCGATCGCGCCATTCGAATTGCCGGCCGCTGCGGCCTGCCGCTGAAGATCGCCGCCAAGGTCGACAAAGTGGACCGGGCATATTTTGAGGAACAGATTGAACCGTTGCTGAAGGTTCATAAGAATGTCGAGTTCATCGGTGAGATCAGCGATCAGGAGAAATCGGCTTTCCTCAGCGGCGCAAGCGGGCTGCTTCTACCGATCAATTGGCCGGAACCTTTCGGCTTGGTGATGATCGAATCCATGGCCTGCGGTACACCGGTCATTGCCTATAATAACGGCTCTGTCCCGGAAGTGATTGATGACGGCCTGACGGGGTTTATCGTCAACAACGAAGAGGAAGCTGTCGCGGCAGTCAATCGACTCGGCGATCTTTCCCGCACCGAAATCCGCCGGCACTTCGAGAAGCGTTTTACTGCGCAGCGCATGGCGTCGGAATACGTCGCTATTTATCGCCGGTTGGCCGGCACTAAGAAGCCGACATTGCGCCTGATCGAAGATGTAAACGGTACAGAGCTGCTGCAATCATCCGTCGGGGCCTGAGGCAGCCACCCCAAATGGCCGGGAAGTTGCTGTCGGAGATAGCGGTCAGCCTTAGCGCAGCCAAGGCGAAACAGCTTGAACTGCAGCAGCTTCCCGGCTCACGTTTCTAGCCTTCACTCACCGCTTCATCGTCCTGTCACTTACCTAAGACCTCGCTGATCTTCAAAGCGAGATCCTGCAGGCGATAGGGCTTGCTCAGCAGCCCACCCGTTTCGATATTGGGGAGATTGCGTTGCAGTGAGACGCCGGTAAAGCCGGACGTCAGCAGCACCTTGATGCCCGGTCGCAATCGGACGGCTGCTTCGACCAGATCGAAACCGCTCATATCACCAGGCATGATGACATCGCTGAAGATGAGATCGAAAGCGTCCTCTTCTACCAAGATGGCAAGTGCCTCGGCGCCGGTAGCAGCAGCGCGGATCTTGTACCCTAGAGATCTCAATTGCTCGATAACGACCGTCCGTACATCCTCGTTATCTTCAACCACCAGAATGCTCGCTCCCGACGATTGCATTTGTTGCGCCGTTGAAGCCGGACGAATGTCTGAGATGGCGGAAGGGGAATCGGCCGGTGGCAGGTAAAGACGTACAGTCGTTCCATGGCCAAGTTCGCTATAAATCTTGACATGGCCACGAGATTGCCTGGCAAAACCATAGATCATACTGAGACCGAGACCGGTTCCCCTGCCCTCTTCCTTGGTTGTGAAGAAAGGTTCGAAGACTCGGCCGAGAATCTCCGGTGCGATACCGGTGCCGCTATCCGTCACCGCCAGCATGACATACCGGCCCGGCGTGACATCGAGATTGTTCTCGGCATAGGCATCATCCAGCGTGCAGTTCGCTGTTTCTATCGTTACATAGCCTCCACGCGGCATGGCGTCGCGGGCATTGATGGCGAGGTTGGTAAGGGCTGATTCTACTTGCGTCGGATCTGCCAGGACCGGCAACAAATCCTGCGCCAAGACGGTCTTGATCTCGACGCCTTCCCCCAGTGTCCGGCCGATCAGCGCGGTGGTTGCCTCAACCAGCTCATTGAGGTCGAATGCAGTCGCATCGAGCGATTGCCGCCGCGAGAAAGCCAGCAGTTTGCGGGTAAGATCTGCACCCCGCAAGGCAGCCTTCAGGGCCGTATTAGCCAAATCGCTAGCCTTCGCATCGGTGCTGATGGAATCCTCCAGAAGATCAAGATTACCGATGATGACGGCCAGCAGATTATTGAAGTCGTGGGCAACGCCGCCGGTAAGTTGCCCGACCACCTCCATACGCTGCGCATGATTGAGCTGACGCTGCATCGAACGGCTCTCCGTCACATCCTCGATGACGAAGACGGCACCCCGCAGGATATTGTCGACATCGTGCAAGGGGGCGGCGGAGAAGCGGACCTCCATCTCGGTGCCGTCCGACGCATGCCGGCGGGTATCGATATTCTGTAGGATGTCACCCTGGCCCAGGCGCTGGAAAAAATGGGCAAAATCTTCCTCACCGATTTCCGCCACCAATGGGCAGCGTTGGCCAAGCACCTGAGCAGCCGTATATCCCAGGATGCGCTCGGCGCTGCTGTTCCAGGTCAGCACGTGACAATCTATATCGAGACTGATGATCGCCAATGGTGAAGATTCCACAACGGCTTCCAGCCGCTCATTCACCTGTCGTAACGATCTGACCATTTCCTCGCGTTCGGTGATATCGCGGATCATCAAAGTGAAGCTGGCGATGCCATTTTCGACGATGCGGGAAATGGAGATTTCAACGGGAAATTCGGCGCCGCCCGAACGCCGGCCGATCGACCTTTTATGCGTGATTCCGGCCATGTCACTGGCAGATCCATTACTAAGTATCAACCAGGGCAACAGTCGGTCGACAGATTGTCCCGTCACGTCAATGGCCTGCCAGCCAAATAGCGCCTCCGCTGCACGGTTGAACAAGGTGATGCAGCCATTCTCATCCGTCGCCAGAACGGCATCGGGCGCTAGATCGAGAATCTGCTGATAGCGCATCTCGATTACCCGATGCGCGGCAGCGGCCTTTACATGGAATCGTCGTGTTTCAGCTTCGGCCAATTCGCGTTCGATGGCCGGCAAAAGCCGCTTCAGGTTGCCTTTCGTTATGTAATCTTGTGCGCCGGCCCGCATCGCTGCGACGGCGATATCTTCGGTGATGACGCCAGAGACGAAGATGAATGGCATGTCGAATCCGCGCTGGCGGATATCCAAGAGAGCCTGCGTTCCATTATAGCCCGGCATGCTGTAATCGGCGATGACGATGTCCCAGTTCTCTTCGGTCAACGCTATCGCCAATTCTCCAGCCGAATCGACGCGGCGATGATGAATAGGGTTGAAGTCTCCGCGCCTGAGGGCAAGCAATAGCAGATCAGCATCATCAGCCGAATCCTCGATCAAAAGAATACGCAATGGCCGCACGCTGCTGTCTCCATTCTCAGTCCCGCCTGCTTACATTCTCTGCCAACGGCAACGGCACGAATTCCGTATACCGCCTAGGCTAAGGCTTCCCTCACCTGCCCTGTTGCGGTGCCGCCTCATTCATCAGCAGCCAATAGAGGCCGAGCTGGCGGGAGGCTTCGATGAAAGCATCGAAATTGACTGGTTTGCGCACATAGGAGTTGCAGCCCAAGCGGTAGCTTTCGACCACATCCCGCTCTTCTTTCGAAGACGTCAGAATGACCACCGGCAACAGACTGGTTCGCTCGTCCGCGCGAATACGCCGCAATACTTCCAGGCCATCGAGCTTCGGCAACTTGAGATCGAGCAACACAACCTGCGGCAACTCGGCCGCATCTCGATCGGCATATTTGCCGGTGGCGAAGAGATACTCCACCGCTTCAAGTCCGTCCCGCGCCACCACAACATCATTCTTGATGTTATTCTTCTTAAAGGCACGCATGGTCAGCGCTTCATCATCCGGATTATCCTCGATCAGCAAAATGCTTTTGCTTCCCATATCGTCTCCTTTTTGTGCCTTCTGGTTCTAAAGCGTGAAATAAAAAGTGGCACCTTTGTCAACTTCCGCCTCGGCCCAAATACGGCCGCCATGTTTGCTAATGACGCGCTGCACGGTGGCCAGACCGATACCGGAACCCGGGAAATCCCGTACATCATGCAGGCGCTGAAAAGCACCGAACAATTTGCCGGCATAGGCCATATCGAAGCCAGCACCGTTATCCCGAACATAATAGACCGAGAGGCCATCCTGTTGGAGCTGGCCGAATTCGATGCGCGGATTTGCCCGCTTCCGGGTAAATTTCCAGGCATTGCCAAGCAGATTTTCCAGTGCGATCCGGATCAGCCGCGGATCGGCCGAAACCGGCGGCATCTTGTCGACGACGAGTTCGACCGGTGCCTCCCGCCTGTCGACCTTGTCACCGGCTAAACGACGCAAGATGTCCTGGACCATTTCCGTCAGGTCGACGGCCCGGCGCGTCATATCCGACCGTGCTACCCGGGCCAGATCCAGCATATCGTCAATCAGCCGATCCATGCGCTGCGCCGCCTGGCGAACACGATCCAGATACTGTTGGCCGTCCTCATCAAGGCGATCGGTATAGTCTTCCACCAGGGCTTGGCTGAAACCGTCAATCGCCCGCAACGGGGCTCTGAGGTCGTGAGAGACCGAGTAGCTGAAGGCCTCCAATTCCTTGTTCAACGCCTCTAACGCCGCATTGTCATTGCGCAACCGGTCATTCAATTCCGCAATCTTCCGCTCCGCTTCCCGCTGCTGCGTGACGTCACGGATATCACAGAAGATCATCAGGCCGAGATCCGTCCCGGCAGGACTCAGGCTGATCGCCACCGGGAACTCGGTGCCGTCTTGCCGCCTGCCATGCAGCTCCAGGCCGGCCCCCATGGAACGCGGCAAAGGATTTGCGATATAGCGACCGCGATGCTCGACATGACTGGCCCGCAATCGCTGCGGTACCAGGATTTCAATATCCTGACCAACCAGCATGTCGCGTCGATAACCGAAGAGCTGCTCGGTCTGCGCATTGACCAGCACGATCCGGCCGGCCTTGTCCGTCACCACGACAGCATCGGGAGCCGACTCCAGCAACGTACGAAATTGCGCCTCTCGAGCACGCAACTGCAGTTCCGCCTGCTGGCGCTTGGCCTGAAAATGGGCGATGCCAAGAGCACCACCTGCCAGCAACAGGGTTAGCGTGATGCCGCCATAAGTGTAGTAACGCCTTGCGGATACAGATTGCGCGGCGATCGCCGCGGCCGGAATATGGCTGACAATATGCCAATTCGGGGCATCGATCACATCGGTTCCGACTCCAGCGGATGATAGGATCACATCGGGTGAAATAGAGGTAACGGTGAAAAAATCGCCGTTGGAGGAGAACTGCCGTGAATCATCGCCACCGGCGCGTACCTTCTGCCAAGCGGCTGGGTAGTCCTGCGCGAAGCTATGCTGCGGCTGGCCGGGAAACATGAAGCTCCATTCCTCTTCACGACGAGGGCCGAGCAACCAATAGCCCTCCTCATTGACCAGCCACATGTCATTGCCGCCCTGCCTGCCCAGTGCCTCGATCCGATCGAGGATACGTTGGCCAAGGTAATTCAGCACGATCATGCCTCGCTCATTCCCATCACCATCGAAGACGGGCGTGCCGAAACGGATCGTCGGCTTCCAGGGCTGTTCAACCGTCTTGCCTTCGATATTCAGGTCGAGCGAGGACATATAGATGCCGCCTGGATCGAGCCGGAGGGTCTTACGGACGTAATAGCGGTCGGCTTTGTTCTGCAATCGATCCTCGGGCACGATTTCGTAACCCGTGCCGAGATTGTTGATGCGCACCACTTCCTGACCTTGCAGGTCGATCAGTCGCACTTGGTCATAAAGGCCCTTGCTGCGGGCAAAGACCATGTAGTCACCGGCGATTGCCTTGCGCGTTTCCGGGGTATCAGCTGCAAGCCAACGGCGCAGCACATCCGCACCGGCCAGGTAAATGATATCCGCTTTTACCGAGACGGCAGCCGCCACAGTGCGTTGCCGCGCAATTTCCACCAAGGCTGCCTGATTGGCCGCGGTGATCTTGCGAGCAGCCGAGACCTGCTCTGCGTAAAGGAGGTACAGCACGCCCCCGGCGATCAAGGCCAGAGGCAGGAAAATCAGCGCAGCGCGGCGGATCATGCTCGCAGTCACATGCGCCCCGTCCGTCATTTCCTGGCCCCCCGGCAGGTGGTGGAATGGCTCGCCAACCAGCAAGCTACGGTAGCATAATTGAGAGATGCTTCCGAGGGATTTCGTGAGCTTTATTTCCTGGAAACATGGGTTGCGCCTATTAACCAATTGCCTCGCAGTCGTTCCCAGAAGGCGGATTAGGGGCTCCGGACGCGCCATGACGGGTCCGATCGCTCAGATCTTGAATTGTTCTTGCCCGCCCCGTATGTGTAGCGCTCATAGGAATCTGTCCGGCAAGGACAAGGCTGCCGCGAGGGGAAGTAGGAAATTGACGATGACGATCGGCGTCGGCGGAGCGACCGAGGAAAAGGCGCTGCAAGCCTTATCATCGATGGTGCGGGACGTGATGCCCATTCAACCAACGGAATATCGGCTACGCATCGCCAAGGCACAGCAACGGATGCGTGAGCTGGGCATTGCCGCCATCTATGCCAATGCCGGCAGCAACATGACCTATTTCTCCGGGACCCGATGGCATCCCAGCGAACGCATGTGCGGCATCATCATCCCGGCCAGCGGTGAGTTCGAATATATCGCGCCAGCTTTCGAGGAAGGTACCGTGCGCGATTACATGGTGATCGAGGGCCGCATCAATTGCTGGCAGGAACATGAGAGTCCCTATCAGCTCTTCATCGATACGCTGCAGCGCATGGGAATCCGCCCCAATGAGGCAACGACGCCGCGCATCGGCATCTGCGAGAGCGCCGCTTTCTTTATTTATGACGGTATTCGCAAGCTGGCTGACGGCTACGATCTCATCAACGCGCAAGAGGTATCGGGCTTTTGCCGCGTCACGAAATCCGCCACCGAGATTGCGATCATGCAGCGTGCCCATCACATGACGCTGGCCGTCCATCAAGCGGCCGCCAGCATCCTGCATGAGGGCATCAGCACGACCGAGGTCGAGGCTTTTATCGACCGGGCGCACCGGAAAGTCGGCGCCACAGGCTCCTATTTCTGCATTGTCCTCTTCGGTGAGGCCACGGCATTTCCACATGGGGTCAAGCATGCGCAAATCCTCAAGCCCAACGACGTGGTGCTGATCGATACGGGCTGCCTGGTGCATGGCTATATGTCCGATATCACGCGGACATATGTTTATGGCACGCCGACCGAGCGCCAGCGCCAAGTATGGAACATGGAAAAGGCGGCGCAGGCCGCCGCTTTTGCTGCAGCGCAACTTGGCATTGCTTGCGAAGAGGTGGACCGTGCGGCCAGGCGGATTGTCGAGGCCGAGGGATTCGGTCCCGGCTACAAACTGCCCGGCATTCCGCACCGGACGGGACATGGTATCGGCCTCGACATTCACGAAGCCCCCTATATCGTCGCCAGGAACCAGACACCTTTGGCGCCGGGCATGTGCTTCAGCAACGAGCCGATGATTTGCGTGCCGGGCGAATTCGGCATCCGCCATGAGGACCATGTCTATATGACCGAGCATGGCCCCCAATGGTTCACCGAGCCGGCTTACTCGATCGATGACCCGTTCGGTTTGAAACGATGAGCGGACGACGCCTGGACGGCGCAGCCATTCTAACTAGCTGACGCCGAGCATTGATGCCGATACGCCGCAAGAAGATCCTCCACCAGGATACCGTCAATTTTCATCCCGCTGAAATTGCAGTTTGCGGTAATTTCGGCGTTTGAAAAGTTGATGTCATCGAACCGAGCCGAATCAAGGTTCACATTCGTGAAAGCCGCATTGCTCAGGCAGACATCGACGAAAGTGGCGCCGGCAAGGTTGGCATCCTCAAATGCAGCACGCGATATTTTGCGAGGTATCTTATCCGCGTCGTTCATAGTGCCTCCTTTTTCAACACAGCTTTTTCAGCTCAGCTGTCCTCAATCGTCCCGTGGCGCCAGTTTGCCGAAGGGCGACGTGCCTGGCGAGAGCGACAAGGCGCCCAGGCGCTTAAGGCCTTCCCGCCCATAGCGTTCCTTGATCGCCTGCTTGAGCCAGGCTTCGGCTTGCTGATGACGCCTGACGTCCAGACGGTCACCATCTTTAAGCCAGTCAACGTGATCTTCAATCGTCTCGATCAGCTTGTCGACGCCCTCCCCGCTGATGGCGGCGAGGACGAGGATACCTATCTGCCAGCTTTGCGGATCGTGCAGCGCCAGCGATAAGGCACCCTTCACGTCGGTTTTGGCACGGATTGCCGCCTTCCCCATATCGCCTTTGGTGACGACGACGATGTCGGGGATCTCGACGATGCCGGCTTTCATGAATTGCAGGCTGTCGCCGGAACCCGGCTGCACGCAGAAGACCACCGTATCCGCCGCCATGGCGATGTCGGTCTCCGATTGACCGACGCCGACTGTCTCCACCAACACGATATCGAAGACGGCGCGCAACAGGATCATGGCGCTATAGGTTATTTCCGCCAGCCCACCCAACTGGTCGCGTGCCGCCATCGAACGCACGAAAACGCCGTCATCCTCGGGATCGGTGCGCAACCTTGTGCGGTCACCCAACAGGGCCCCGCCGGATCGGCGCGATGACGGGTCGACGGCAATGACACCGACCGTCAGGCCGCGCGACCGATAGGCCCGGATGAGCGCCCCGATCAGCGTGGATTTACCCACACCGGGCGGGCCGGTCAGACCGATGACCTGGCCGAAAGGCTGTTCGAAGGCTTCGTCCAGCAAGGCCACCGTCTTGAAGTCGTCGGGTGCCGCTTCAAGCTGGGCCAAGGCATATGCCAATCCCACCTTGCCGTCTTTACGGAGCTGATCGAGGGTGAGGGTCTTATCGGCGAAATTCATCTCACGACCGGCATGCGGCATTCAATGGTCACATCCCCTCCCAAAGAAAATCGTCGCTTCAGCAGCATGTCACCCCGAATGGCGTGTCGGGTCAAGCCGGGGAACCATGAGGAAGGATCTGGCCGTAACGCCGCGGGACCGCCTTCCACCCATCGGCTTTCTCCGCTAAGAATCTCGACTTCCGGCCGGATTGGTGCCGCCATCAAAATGAGGAATCCGGATGAAGCGTGTGATCGTCGGGCTCATGTTGCTGCTGACAGCCTGTTCAGAAACCTCCCTCACGCGACGGGAAACAGCGGGAATCAAGCGGATTGGCGTCATATCGGCGATTGGCGACGAGCTGACGATCAGGAACTTTGCGGGTCGCCCGGCAGAACAGACAGCGGACCATGGCTCAATTGCCGAGCTTGGTCTCGACCCGTATGTGATCGCCCAGGTGGCTGCGCAGTTGCAGGGCCGTTATGAGATTGTGCCTGTCACTTATCAGCCGGCGGTTTTTCATCAGACGGCGGAAGAGCAGTCCTTGCACAGCACGCTCATCCAAGGTCAACCGATCGGCCTGGTCATTCGCAACCAGACCCAATTGCCGAGCGGTATGGCCGCTGGAACGGGTGCCGGCGTTGACGCCTATCTCGTTATCTTGACCGGCAGGGCGCTTCTGGCGGCGTCGAACCAGTCGCTGTTCGGCACCAGCCTGGTGCGACTGCCCACGGCCTCTGGCGATGATTACAATCTCGGAGTCATTTATTGGATCGCCGTGGTCGATGGCCATAGCCTGCAGCCAATCGGAAATGTCAGCACGCTCTCCGATCACAGCGTCGATCGGAGCCTATGGGCGCCAACCGTCGCCGCCTTGAGCGAAGCGCAAAAACAGCAGATCGCGCAGGTCTGGAAAAAGCGCATCGACCTGACACTGGAACCGGCACTCAAGAAACTAGGATTTCAGCAATAGGCGGGCGGCCGACCGTGACGTCCACAACTTTACATCACGGTAAGCTGGCAGCCCGGTCCGTCATCCTTCGCCTTTGCGACCGTCGCCTTCGCTGGAAAAAGCCGCTTGTGCCGCTGCAAGCTTCGCGATCGGCACCCTATAGGGCGAACAAGAGACGTAATCGAGACCGACCTTGGCGCAAAAATGAATCGAGGCCGGGTCACCGCCATGTTCACCGCAAATGCCGAGCTTGATGTTCGGCCGGGTCTTGCGGCCACGCTCGGCGGCGATCTTGACCAACTCGCCGACGCCATCAGGATCGAGGGTGACGAAGGGATCGCGGGCCAGGATGCCCTGGCGTTCGTAAGACTGAATGAATCGGGCGGCGTCATCGCGGCTGAGGCCGAAGGTCGTCTGAGTGAGGTCATTGGTGCCGAAACTGAAAAAGGCGGCATCCTTGGCGATTTCGCCCGCCAACAAGGCGGCGCGCGGCAATTCGATCATGGTACCGACCGAGTAAGGCAGTTTCTGGCCGGCTTCCGCCTCGACCTCAGCCGCAACGCGATCGATGATCGCCTTCATCAGCGTCAGTTCCTTGGGAATGCCGACCAACGGAATCATGATCTCGGCTTCAGCCGTCTCACCGGTGTCGCGACGCACATCAGCCAAGGCCTGGAAGATGGCGCGCGCCTGCATCTCATAGATTTCCGGATAGGTGATGCCGAGGCGGCAACCGCGATGACCAAGCATCGGATTGCTCTCATGCAAGGCCGCCGCGCGCGCGGCCACCGCTTCTGCCGAAACGCCGGCCGCTGCCGCCACTTCCGCCATTTCCTCGCGGGAATTCGGCAGGAATTCATGCAATGGCGGATCCAGCAGGCGGATCGTTACCGGCAGACCCTTCATGATGGTGAAAAGCTCGACGAAATCCTGGCGCTGCATCGGAAGAATCTTGGCCAGCGCCTTCTTCCGGCCGGCGACATCCTCCGCCATGATCATTTCGCGCATGGCGACGATGCGTTCGCCATCGAAGAACATATGTTCGGTCCGGCAAAGCCCGATACCTTCGGCGCCGAATTTACGCGCCGTCCGGGCATCCAGCGGTGTCTCCGCATTGGTCCGGATTTTCAGTTTGCGCGCTTCGTCGGCCCAGCCCATCAGCGTGGCAAAATTTCCGGAGAGCTGCGGCTCGATGGTGGGCACGGCCCCCAGCATCACTTCGCCGGTGCCGCCGTCGATGGTGATGAGGTCGCCACCCTGCACCTTGTGGCCCTTGACGATGATTTGCTTGGCATTGCTGTCGACGCGCAATTCGCCGGCGCCCGACACGCAAGGCCGTCCCATGCCCCGCGCCACCACGGCGGCATGACTGGTCATGCCGCCCCGGGTCGTCAGAATACCGACCGCGGCATGCATGCCGTGAATATCTTCCGGACTGGTCTCAACGCGGACAAGAATGACCTTTTCGCCCTTGGCCGCACGATCCTCGGCTTCGTCGGCGGTGAAGACGACCTTGCCCGAAGCAGCACCGGGACTGGCCGGCAGACCGCGCGCGATCACGTCGCGTTTGGCCTTGGGATCAAGCGTCGGGTGCAGCAACTGATCGAGCGAGGCCGGGTCGATGCGCATGACGGCGGTCTTCTTGTCGATCAGCCCTTCGGCGCAAAGATCGACGGCAATCTTCAACGCCGCCTGAGCGGTGCGCTTGCCGTTACGAGTCTGCAGCATATAGAGCTTGCCCTTCTGGACCGTAAACTCGATATCCTGCATATCCCGGTAATGGCTTTCGAGCTGATGGCGCACGTCGTTCAACTGCGTAAAAACGCTCGGCATCACCTCTTCCATGGCCGGCAATGTGGAATTATTCGCTTTCTTGCCGGCGATGGTCAGATGCTGCGGCGTGCGGATGCCGGCAACGACATCCTCGCCCTGGGCATTGACCAGATATTCGCCATAGAATTCCTTTTCACCGGTCGACGGATTGCGGGTGAAGGCGACGCCGGTGGCACAATCATTGCCCATATTGCCGAACACCATGGCCTGGACATTGACGGCAGTCCCCCAGTCTTCCGGTATATCGTTGATCTTGCGATAGGTGACCGCGCGAGGAATGTTCCAGCTGGCGAAGACGGCGCCAATGGCGCCCCAGAGTTGGGTTCGCGGTTCCTGCGGGAAGGGCTTGCCGAGCTCTTCTTCGACTTTCGCCTTGTAATCGGCAATCACCTTCTTCCAGTTTTCGGCCGTCAGATCGGTGTCGAGCGAGATACCGAGATCGCTCTTATGCAGATCGAGGATTTCCTCGAAATGGTGATGCTCGATGCCGAGCACCACATTGCCGTACATCTGAATGAAACGGCGATAGGAATCATAGGCAAAGCGGGCGTCGCCCGATTGCTTGGCCAGGCCTTCGGCGGTTTCGTCATTGAGACCGAGATTGAGCACCGTATCCATCATGCCCGGCATGGAGACGCGAGCACCGGAACGCACCGAAACCAGCAAGGGCGCCTTGGCATCGCCGAATTTGACTCCGACGACCTTCTCGATATGAGCGACGCCGTCATCAACCTGCTTTTTCAGCTCGTCGGGGAAATTCTTGTCATGGGCATAATAATGGGTGCAGACCTCGGTCGTGATGCTGAAACCCGGCGGTACCGGCAGGCCGAGGCTGCTCATCTCCGCCAGATTGGCTCCCTTCCCACCCAACAGGTTGCGCATATCGGCGCGACCTTCCGCTTTGCCGTCACCGAAACGATACACCCATTTTGCCATGGTCTTTATCTCACCCTTCGATTTTGGAAAACTCCGCAACCTTGTTCAGTGTTGCGCGGATCGCAGACAGCAATCTTAGCCTATTGATCCGCCGCGCAGGGTCATCACAATTCACCGTGACTTTGTCGAAGAAGGCATCGACGGGTCGGCGCAAATGCGCCAGAGCAGCCATCGCCGATCTATAATCTTCGTTAACGATGGCCGATTCCGCCTGGCCTGCCACAGCCGCCAGCGCGATCTGCAATTCCTGTTCTTCGATCTGGTCGAAAAGCGATGCGTCGATCAAACCGTCATGGCTGACGCCGTCCTTCTTTTCCTCGATGCGGACGATGTTGCTGGCGCGCTTATAGGCCGTCAGCAAATTGGCGCCGTCTTCGCTTTCGACGAAACCCTTCAACGCATCGACCCGCGACAGCAAGCGCACCAGATCGTCCTCATTGCCAAGGGCAAAGACGGCACTGACTAGGTCGTGACGCGTGCCCTGCTCCTTCAGCGCGGCCTTGAGACGATCGGCAAAGAATTCCATCAGTTCGGCGATGACCGCCTTCGGCTGGTTCTTTTCGAAGCCGACCCCGCCTTGACCGCCGCTACCGTGACCGCCATTGTCATAATAGCCGCTATAGGCACGTCCCAGCACATCGCGCAGTTTCAAACGCAACTTGTTATCGATAATCAGGCGGATGATTCCAAGCGCCGCGCGACGCAAGGCGAAGGGATCCTTCGAACCGGTCGGCTTTTCGTCGATGGCGAAGAAGCCGGTCAATGTGTCGATTTTATCAGCCAGGGCCACGGCGACGCTCACTTTGGCCGTCGGGCAGCGATCCGTGGGCCCCAATGGCTTGTAGTGATCGGCAATGGCATCAGCGACGGCTTCCGGCAGTTTCTCCAACTGGGCGTAATAACGCCCCATGATGCCCTGCAGTTCCGGGAACTCGCCCACCATTCCGCTGACCAGATCGGCCTTGGCCAGCCGTGCCGCCATCTCGATGTTCTGAATCTCGTTTCCCGAACAGTGGATATCGGCTCCGATTTCCTTGGCCAAGAGCGCGACACGCGCCATTTTCTGACCCACTGATCCAAGCTTGGCATGGTAGGTGATACCGTCCAATGCGGGCACGCGTTCGGCGAGCTTCACCTTCTGGTCCTGATGCCAGAAGAATTCCGCATCGGAGAGACGGGCACGCAGAACCCGCTCGTTGCCGGCGACGATCTGTTGGCCGCCATCGCTGGCGTCGATATTGGCGACCACCAGGAAATAAGGCGCCAGTTTGCCCTCGGCACTCTCGACCGCGAAATATTTCTGATGCGTGCGCATCGAGGTCGTCAGCACCTCGGGCGGAACATCCATGAATTGCCGATCGATCCGGCCCATCAGCACGACCGGCCATTCCACCAACCCGGTGACTTCATCGAGCAGGCCCTCATCCGGCTTTACCTGCAGCCCCTGCTTGGCTGCCAGTGTCGCGGCCTGGTCCCTGATCGCCGCGCGGCGTTCGGTGTGATCGAGAATGACCTTGGCTGCGCGCAATTTCGTCCGATAGTCCGCGAAATCGCGGACGGTGATCTCGCCATCGGACAGGAAGCGGTGGCCGGATGTGGTCTTGCCGAAAGCGATGGTCTTACCACCGAGATCGAAAGCCCCCTCCAGCACATTGCCGTTGAAGATGGCGATGAGGCTGTGCAGCGGTCGCACCCAGCGCTGGGTGTAATGGGCCCACCGCATGGATTTCGGCCAAGGCAAAGCCAGCATGGCATCGAGAATGATGCCCGGCAGCACGCTCGCCGTGGCTGCGCCCCTTTTTTCCACCACGGCAAAGTAGAACACGCCCTTGCCGGTATCGCGCTGCTCGCACTGATCGAGGGATGTGAGTCCGGCGGATTTCAGGAAACCGTCTACCGCCTGTTGCGGCGAACCGACGCGCGGCCCCTTCTTCTCTTCCGTCACATCGGCCTGTGTAACTGGCAGACCGTCGATCGCCAGGGTGAGACGGCGCGGCGTCACATAACCCTCGGCCTTGGCGAAATCGAGACCAGCAGCCTTCAGCTTGTCCGTTACCAGACGCTTCAGATCTTCCACCGCACGCGCCTGCATGCGGGCGGGGATTTCTTCCGAAAAAATCTCCAGGAGCAATTCGGCCATGATCGTTACCCGGCCTTCCGCGTGAGTTCAGGCCGTTGCGTTCGTTCCCAGGCTTCGCAACAGGCTTTAGCCAGGGCACGCACCCGGCCGATATAGGCCTGGCGCTCCGTCACCGAGATGACGCCGCGGGCATCCAGCAGATTGAAGAGATGGCTGGCCTTCAAACATTGATCATAGGCCGGCAAGGGCAATGCGTTGGGTAAGTTCAGCAGCGCCGAACATTCTTTCTCGGCGTCCTGAAAATGCTGAAAAAGCAAAGATGTATCCGCATACTCGAAATTGAAGGCTGAGTATTCCTGCTCGGCCTGCAGATAGATATCGCCGTAACTCAATCCGGCCTCGCCCTCGACGCCATTGAAATCGAGCTCATAGACATTGTCGACGCCCTGCACATACATGAAGAGGCGCTCCAGCCCATAGGTCAGCTCGGTCGAGACGGGATCGCATTCCAAGCCGCCGACCTGCTGAAAATACGTGAACTGGCTGACTTCCATGCCGTCCAGCCAGACCTCCCATCCCAGACCCCAGGCACCCAAAGTGGGACTTTCCCAATCGTCTTCGACGAAACGGATGTCATGCTTGAGAGGATCGATGCCGATCGCCCTGAGGCTGCCGAGATAGAGTTCCTGGCTGTTGGCCGGCGACGGCTTCAGGATGACTTGGAATTGATAATAATGCTGCAGCCGGTTGGGGTTTTCGCCATAACGGCCATCCTTTGGCCGGCGCGAGGGCTGCACATAGGCGGCGTGCCAGGGCTTCGGCCCCAGCGAGCGCAAAGTCGTCGCCCAATGAAACGTCCCGGCGCCGACTTCCATGTCATAGGGCTGCAGGATGGCACAGCCCTGGTTTGACCAATAGTTTTGCAATTTCAGGATGAGCGCCTGGACGCATGTTTCCGGATTGGCGGTACGCGCCATGGGAACCCCTCTCATATCCGGCCATCCGGCCGGGCCGCATAGTGCAGCGCAAAATAGAGGCGCGATCTGCAATAATCAAGGAAACTGAACCCTCGGGCTTGCGGTCGAAATGATAGCGCAATCAACGGGTCAGGGAGGTTTTAGGAAGTCGGCTAGCGATGGCCGCTTTTACCGCAGGTGCAGGCACTGCCGGCAGCGATATAGGTGCCGCAGCTCGGACATTTCACCAAATCCTCGATCGCCTTCTGCTTGGCACTGGCGTTATTGGCCGCCTGCGCCTTGGCGTTGCTGCGCGACTGGTTCTGGCCGCGAGTCGACGATTGTTCTGCCGGGCGGCGGAACCACCACCAGACGGCTGCAATCACCGCGATGATGAGGAAAAGTTTAGGAAAACTGGGCAAGCTGAACATCTTGCCATTTAGCGGTGCCGCCCGGACCTGGTCAAGTCCGCTTCAGACAGAGTCAAAAATCATAGACGCGGCAGCCAATGACATTACCGATCATGGTAAAACGCGTAACTATCTCTGTTTTATCCACGAAAGCCCGGATCTTGCAGTGCTTTGTGTAAACATTCGAGGCGCCCGAAGCCAGGGTATCGGTCGCGAGCGAACTATTTTCCCAGAGATAGAATTTCTCACCGGCGACTTCCCCTTCGCTATCCGGCGTGCCGAGCCGGAGGAAAGTTTCAGTAGCCGGCCGTCCGACCCAAGGTCGTAAGCTGTCGTAATATGACTGTATGGTGTCGGTGGGCCCGATCGAGCAAGCTCCAAGAAAAATGAAAAGCGATATGAGGGTTAGCCGCATAGGTAGCTCTATAAATCGTTTTGACTACCTTTAGTATACATATATGCGCGTGTCTTAATAATCACTTTTTCGCGTTTAATTTGCATGTAATAGACTCAGCAAGCTGCCGAGGGGTCAAATTTGGATTGCCGCCGCCTCGGCGAGCACCGCTTGCGCGAGCGGCGTGAAACGCCCATCAACCTCGTGCAGGATCAGCGCCGGCAGTAATCTTGCCGGTGCCCGGGTGCCGCGCGTGCCGCGCACAATCACCCGCCGCGCTGGTTCATCCCTTTTAGGCTGGATCGGCAAGACCGTCAGCGCACCGAGATGAGGCTGCATCAGCGACAGCAGTTCCGGCAGTCGGTCGGCGCGATGGATGAAGGTAATGCTGCCGCGCGGCGCCGCCGCGGCAATGGCGGCCTTGACCCAATCGGCTAAGACGGCATCGGATTCCGCATTGGCAAGCGCCTTTGTCCGATGGTCGGAGAGGCTGGCCTGGCCACGTGGCAGATATGGCGGATTGACGATCACCTGATCCGCTCGCTCCGTCGTGGCTGTCGCCAGCAGGGCTTTGTCCAAGATATTGGCGCAAACAGCCCGATAGACCGCGCCGAAGCCGCTTTCCTGCGCATTGCGAGCCGCAAGATCGACCAGCGTTTGCTGGAAATCGATGCCCGTGCAACTCACGCCCGGCAATCGGGCCAGCACGCATAAGCCGGCCGTACCGACGCCACAGCCAAGATCGATAACCGCCTCGCCGGCCTGCACCGCAACCGTGGCCGCCAGCAACACTGGATCGATCGCGGCGCGATATCCCTTTGCCGGCTGAAACAGCTTTACCCGTCCGCCGAGGACCGTATCCGCCGACAGCTCGTCCCGCTCCTTGTCACTCCCCGGTGGCATGACATCGATTGCCATGTCAGTCGGTATCCGCGATCCCGTCAGGCTGAAGCCGGGCCGCTTCGATTTCCGCCTCGGCTTCCTGCATCAGCCTGGTCGCCCGGCGCAGATCGACCTCGGCCACCATGAGGCGCTGTTCCAGCATATTGAGACTGCCTTGGACGATGCTGGTATGGCTGTCGAGAATCACACTGTCGATCCCGGCCTCCGTCAGCAAGGCGGTCAGGAAAGACAGCCTGATCGGGTCGTTGCTCCGGGTCAGTTCCCGCATCCCGTTCCTCCGATGTTTTCCATTTCCGGACCAGGCATGCTGCCTGCCGCCTGATTGCGCGCATTGGTCGCAGAATTGGCACCGACCCAGCGCCCTTGACCTATCATATTATGTTTCTATGCTCGGCGGCCAGAAGGCTGACCCGGACGGACATTGTGACCATCGGATCGTTGTATCAGATCAATGATTTCGTAAATGATCTGGGGAATGATCTGTCGGATCGGCAGGGTTGAAGGGAATGACGACGTGGCGGTGATCATCAATCTGGATCAGGAACGCGAGAAGGGGCAGCCGGACGCGCTGACCCGTCTCAGCGATTTGGTGACGGACGATCTCGAACACGTCAATCGCCTGATCGTCGAACATATGCACAGCCCGGTCGAGTTGATTCCGCAACTGGCCGGCCACATCATCGCTGCGGGCGGCAAACGCCTGCGCCCCGTTCTCACCTTGGCCGCCGCGCAGATGTGCGGCTATCACGGTCCGCGTCACGCCGCCTTGGCAGCCTGTGTCGAATTCATTCATACCGCAACGCTGCTGCATGATGACGTGGTGGATGAAAGCGCGCTGCGGCGTGGTGAGGCCTCGGCCAATGTGCTCTGGGGCAACAAGGCCAGCGTTCTGGTCGGCGATTTCCTGTTCAGCCGCGCCTTTCAATTGATGGTCTCAGACGGCAATCTGCGGGTGCTGGAAATTCTCTCGACCGCCTCGGCCATCATTGCCGAAGGCGAAGTTCTGCAGCTGATGACCAGCAACGATACCGGGACCTCGGAGCAGGCTTATCTTGAGGTGATCAAGGGCAAGACCGCCGCCTTGTTCGCCGCCGCCTGCGAGGTTGGCGCCGTGGTGGCGGACCGCCCGAAAAAGGAGCACGAGGCGCTGGGTTCCTATGGCATGAATCTCGGCATCGCCTTTCAGCTCATCGACGACGCCCTGGACTATTCCGCCAAGCAGGAAAATCTCGGCAAGACCATCGGCGACGATTTCCGCGAGGGCAAGATCACCCTGCCCGTCATCCTCGCCTTCCTGCGCGGCGACGAGACGGAACGCGCCTTCTGGCGCCGTACGCTGGAACAGCAGGAACAGGTGGATGACGACCTGCGCCAGGCGATCCAGTTGATGGAGCGCCATGGCACGCTGAAGGACACTGTCCAGCGAGCCGCCCATTATGGCGCCATCGCCCGGGACGCCCTCGGAATCTTTCCCGAAAGCCCGGAAAAACGCTGCCTGATCGATGTCGTGGAATTCGTCATCCGCCGCGGTCATTGACGCAAAATCCAGCCCCGGACCGCCATCCCGAAACCGTTAACAAAGCCCATCTCGGGGCTTGCACTGTCACCGCCTTGTCGCTATAAACCGCGTCACCCTACGGGGGCGCCATGGCCTTATTGGACAAGCGGTGCCCTACTGAAGCGTGTCGGAGTGTAGCTCAGCCTGGTAGAGCACTACGTTCGGGACGTAGGGGCCGGAGGTTCGAATCCTCTCACTCCGACCATCTCCTTTGTCCTGCATCGTCTCGCAAATTGCGGCCCCAGGGCTCGCCCTCGCCGATAGGGCCAGCCCTCGCCGATCTATTGGGCGAAGGCGGCCTTGACCACCGCGGCGAATTTGCGGCCGGCTTCGGCCTCGCCGGCATGGTGGCCGTCCTGCACGACCCAATTGCCGCCGACCATCACATCCTTGACCAGGCGGTCACCGCCGCCGAACAGCCAGCGCGACAGAATATCATCGCCCCCGATATGGGCCATCAGCGGATGCGCGCCGTTCAGCACCACCAGATCGGCCCGTTGCCCGGCGGCGATCTGGCCGATCGGCTGGCCCAGCGCCTGGGCACCGCCGGCGAGGCAAGTCTCATAGAGAAAGGCGCCGATATTCGGCCGATTGGCACCGTAGAGGCGATTGCGACGCTCATGCTTCAGGCGCTGGCCGTATTCCAGCCAGCGCAGTTCTTCCACCACGCTCAGCGAGACATGACTGTCGGAGCCGATACCGAACCGTCCGCCTTGCTGGGCATAGGCGATGGCGGGAAAGATCCCGTCGCCGAGATTGGCTTCCGTGGTCGGGCAAATGCCGACCACGGCATGGCTCGTCGCCATCTGCGTCACTTCCGCCGCATCGGCATGAGTGGCATGAATGAGGCACCAGCGGTCATCGACGGCTGCGTGATCATAGAGCCATTGGATCGGCCGCTGTCCGGACCAGGCGATGCAATCGTCGACTTCCTTCTGCTGCTCGGCGATATGGATATGAATCGGCCGGCCATCCTGCGTGGCCGAGAGGATCGCCGTCATCTCTTCCGGCGTCACGGCACGCAGCGAATGGAAGCAGACACCCAGCCGCCGCAACGGATGATCGCAATGTGGTGAGAGCCGCTGCAGCAGCTGCAAATAAGCTTCTGTTTGATGAATGAAACGGCGCTGGCCCTCGGACGGCTCCTTGCCGCCGAAACCGCCATGGGCATACATCACCGGCAACAATGTCACGGCAATGCCCGTCTGATCCGCCGCCGCCAGAATGCGATTGGCCATCTCCGCCGGATCGGCATAAGCGCGGCCGTCGAGATCGTGATGCAGATAGTGGAATTCGGCCACGGAGGTATAGCCGGCCTTCAACATGTCGATATAGAGATAGCGTGCGATCGATTCGACCTGATCGGGATCGAGCCGCCCCACCAACCGATACATCAAGTCGCGCCAGGTCCAGAAGCTATCCTCGGGATTGAGTGCGCTCTCCGTCAATCCGGCCATCGCCCGCTGGAAGGCGTGCGAATGCAGGTTAGGCATGCCCGACAGGACCGGACCGGCGAGGCGCTGCCCGCTGCCTGCCGCGGCAGCCGCACCTGTCGCACCCTTTCCGGCCCCACCGGCGACGGAAGCGATAAAACCGGCCTCATCGACAGTGATCCGCACATTTTCGGCCCAACCCTGCGGCAGCAAGGCATGTTCGGCGATATATGTCTTCATCTCATCGACCTTCTTCTCGGCGGACTTGGTCATGGTCAGGGGCTGTACTATAGTCCGATGCCATGATGACTGGAAAATAGCGCATCGTCCCGACTCGGTCACGGCAGCCATAATGATGGCGCCACCGACGATTGGGCCGATGACGGGAGGCATTTTGGATACAGCGCTTCTGCCCCGCTACTCGCAGGTCAAGCATATGATCCTCGAACGGATCGATGCCGGAGACTGGCCTGCGAAGCACCGGATTCCGTCGGAATCCGAATTGGTGCGGGATCTCAGCGTCAGCCGCATGACGATCAATCGTGCCTTGCGCGAATTGGCCTTGGAAGGACGCCTGGTCCGTGTTCAGGGCGTCGGCACTTTCGTGGCCGAAGCGAAAATGCAGTCGCCGCTGATCGAGATTCGCAACATCGCCGATGAAATCACCGAGCGCGGTCACGAACACCGGTCGCGGGTAGCGACGATGGAGAAGTTGACGGTCACGACCGAGATCATCGCGTCGCTCGATTTGCCGCTGGGCGCCGAGCTTTTCCATTCCGTCCTGGTGCATGACGAGAACGGCATCCCGGTGCAGTTGGAAGATCGCTATGTCGATCCGCAGATGGCGCCGGATTATCTTAAGCAGGACTTCACGCAAATCACGCCCTATGTCTATCTGACGGCGGCGGCACCGATTTCCGAAGCGGAGCATGTCATCGAAGCCGTCCTGCCGGCTGCCTGGGAACGTCGCCTGCTGAAGATCGATACGCATGAGCCTTGCATTCAGCTGCAACGCACCACCTGGACCGGCAGCAAGAAAGTGAGTTGGGCCCGGTTGATCTATCCCGGCAGCCGCTATCGCCTGACCAGCCGCTTCAAGGGCAATGGCTGAAGACATAGCCGTCGCTGACGATATCGGCGAAACCAGTCACACGCCGATTGCAGCCGATATCTGCGTAAGCCAATTCGATCCGCCCAGCTGCTCATCGACGGCAGCAATATCCGGCGCCAGGAAACGATCCTGCGTATAAGCGGGAATGAGGTCGCGTAACGCGCGATAAGCCGCTTCGGTACCGCGTCCGCGTTTCAGGCCTGGATAGAATTCCATCGCCTGTGCCGCCAGCAGATATTCGATGGCCAGGATCTTCTGCGTATTGGCAATGACCTGCAGGCATTTCAATGCGCCGGGCGTGCCGAGGCTCAAATGATCTTCCTGCTGCGCCGAGGTGATGTAGTTATCTGTTACCATCGGATGCGACAGCAATTTGTTTTCCGCAGCCAATGATGCCGCCGCATATTGCGCGATCATCATGCCAGAATTGACGCCGCCTTCCTGCACCAGAAAGGCCGGCAGGTCGCTGATCGCCGGGTTGACCAGACGATCCAAACGTCGCTCCGCAACCGAGCCCAGTTCGGCAACCGCAATCGCCAGCAAGTCCATGGCCATCGCCAGGCTTTGGCCATGAGGATGTGCATTGGAAATGACCCGATAGTCATTTTCGTCGCCGATCACCAAAGGATTGTCCGAGGCCGATCCCAGTTCGATCTCGATCTGCCGGCGCACGTGATCGATCTGGTCGCGGGTGGCGCCGTGGATCTGCGGGATCGATCGCAGTGACAGGGCATCCTGGGTACGGATACCGCGATGCCTGGCGATGATCTCGCTATCCGCCAGCAAGGCGCGCAGACGTTCGCCCACGCGAAGAAGGCCCGGATGCGGCTTCAGCGCCAGCACCGCCGCATCGAAAGCATCGGTCTGCCCTTTCAGCGCTTCGAAACTGAGGGCACCCGTGATATCGGCCCAGTCAGTCACCCGCTCCGCTTCCGCCAAGGCAAGACAGGCAAGGCCGGTGAGGCAGCGCGTCCCATTGACCAGGCACAAGCCGTCCTTGGCCCGCAGCGTGATCGGTGCGAGGCCGACCGCGGCCAGAGCATCGGCCGCCGACCTTCGTTGCCCCTGATGCAGCACCTCGCCAATACCGATCAAGGCGAGACCGATATGAGCGCCATGGACGATATATCCGACCGATCCCTGGCTGGGCACGATCGGCGTGATGCCGGCGTTCAAGAGTGCTGCGAGTTGAGCAGGAACCTCGGGACTGACGCCGGATTTGCCGTGGCAGTGATCGTTCAACAAAGCAACCATGATGGCGCGGGTGGCGGTGACGGAGAGCGGGGCGCCGACGCCGCATGCATGGCTCAGCAACGTGTTGCGCGAAAGCTGCGTCTGCTGGTCGCCGGAGAGCAGCACATTGCTGAAGGCGCCGAGGCCGGTACTGATGCCATAAGCGCGCTCACCCTTGGCAATGATCCGCTCGACGATGCGCCGGCCATTCTGCAGATGCGACTGTGCCGCCGGGCCGATCGCAATTCGCGCCTCGGCCTGGGCGACAGCCACCAGTTCCCGATAAGTCAGCGGTGTATCGCCTCGTTCGACGACCGGAAGCGCATTAAAATCCGGCTGGGTGGCGATCACGCTGGACATCAGAATCTCCCTGCTGACTTGCCTACTTGTATATACATGTTGATACAAGTAGGCAATAGTTCGGGATACTGACGGCATTCTTGCGCTCGATAAATCACGATGCCAATCTGCCGGTCTCCCGCTTTTCCAACCTCCTTCTTAATTCTGGTTTCTGGCAAATGATGGAGTTCCGTACAGAACGCCTGACATTGCGGCCTCCGCGGGAAGGCGATCAGGCGACCGTCATTGAGATTTTCGGCCGCGCGGAAGTTCTGGCCCACCGCCCCGATCCCAGGCCGGAAGCTGCGGCCGAGGCGCAGGAACGCTTGCGGCGCGACATCGAGCATTGGCAGGTCCATGGCTTCGGCCGCTGGGCGCTGGAACTGGACAGCCGCGTCGTCGGCTTCGGCGGCCTCACCCATCGGGCCGGCTTTACCGGCCTCAGCATCAGTTATCACCTGCATCCCGATGTCTGGGGCCAGGGCCTTGCCAGCGAATTTGCCCAATCGGCTGTCGTCATCGCCTTTCGCGATCTTTCGGCAAAGAGCGTTATCGGCCTGGTCCGGCCGGTCAATATCGCCTCTGGCCGTGTCTTGGAGAAAGCCGGCCTGAAACTGGCAGGTGACTTCCCCTATGGCGGCCATCCCGGCCTCCTTTATGCAAGATTGCATCTCTGATACATAGCTGCTCAGCACCATCGCCCGCGTTATCCTGCGATTGGAATCATGCGAGGGGGAATGCCGGCATGGATGCCGTCCGGGAGCAGCAATTGCTGAAACTGTCGATCGTCGTGACCGTTCTGGTTGCCGGCATCGGCATCGTTTTTGGTCTATGGGCCGGTTCGCAATCGATCGTCTTCGATGGCTTCTTCTCGCTGATCGACAGTATGATGACCGTGGTGGCGCTGGTTGTCTCCAAGCTGGTGACGAGAGACGGCAGCCGAAGTTTCCAATACGGCTATTGGCATCTGGAGCCATTGGTTGCCGGCTTTAACGGCTCCATCATGGCCCTGACCTGCGCCTATGCCGGCGTCAATGGCGTCTATGGCCTGATCAGGGGCGGTCATCAGGTCGATTTCGAGCTGGCGGTGATTTATGCGGCCATCGTCAGCGCGGCAAGCTTTGCCATGTGCCTCTTTGTGCGGCAACAGAACCATAAATTGAAATCGGAATTGCTGCGCATCGATGCCCAAGGCTGGCTGATGGCGGGCGCGCTCACCACCACTTTGCTGATCAGTTTCCTCGCAGCCACCCTGGTTACCGGCACCAGCGTCGAGCCCTGGACGCCCTATGTCGATCCCGTCGTGCTCACCGTGCTGGCAATGGCCCTGATCTGGCTGCCCATCGGCATCATTCGACGCGCGCTGCGCGGAATCTTCCTCTTGGCGCCGGCGGAGCTGGATGAGCGCACCAGAACGGTGATGCAGACCGTTTCGGCGCGCTATGGTTTCCCCAAATATCGCAGCTATGTCGCCAAGAGCGGCCGGGCGGAACTGATCGAAATCAGCATCGTCACCCCGCCGGATTTCAAGATCGACGGGGTCAGCGACCTCGACCGCATCCGCCAGGAAATCGCCGACGGGCTTGGCCCCGCCAGCCGTCAACGCTGGCTGACCATCGTCTTCACCGCCGATGAGAAATGGGCCTGACCTACCCGGTCCGGCGACAAAGGGACGACCCGTTATCTTGCGCGGGCCAAGCCCAGCCAGATTCCACCGCCAATCATCAAGCTACCGCTGCCGCGCATGATAAGCTTGGTATAACGGCGCGTTAGCATTTTGCCTGCGCGGCCGGTCAGGAAGGCGAAACCGCTATCGGAAATGCCGCCGCAAATCATCGCCGTGAAACCCAGTAACAAAAGCTGCGCCGTATAATTGCCCTGCGGATTGATGAATTGCGGCAGGAAGGCGCCGAAGAACAACAATTGCTTTGGGTTGCTGAGCGAGACAAGACAGCCCTGGAAGAAAAAACCGCCACGCGGCAAGCGTAGCGCGGCAGCTCCCTCCGGCAAGCTACTTGCACGAATCAGCCGCCAGCCGAGCCAGATCAGATAGGCAGCACCGGCAAGGCGGAGCCAGTCGAACCACCAGCCCATATTGGCGATGATCGAGGCGAGTCCAAACGCCACCAATGCCAGCATGGTACCGACCCCGATCTGTGTACCAGCCGCATTCAGCAGCCCGGCCCGCATGCCGTGACGCAGGCTGTTGGCAATGATCAAGGTCGATGTCGGACCCGGAATGATTGCCGCGATGAAACAGGTCGCGACAAAGGTGAGATAGAGCTGCGGCGTCATCAATGCCTCCCCAGACACGCGTGGGGTGACATTAGGCCGTCTTGGAGCAAAGCAAAAGGCCGGTCCCCTGGGACCGGCCTTAGCCATTCCGATTGAAGATTTGCCGGCTTTAGAACAGGCCCTCGACTTCGAGCTTGCTGTTGAGGCGGATGTGATTGGCCGACGGCACGCGGGGCAGGCCCGGCATGGTCATGATCTCGCCGCAGATGACGACGACGAATTCGGCACCCGCCGACAGGCGGATCTCGCGGATCGGCACCACGTGGTTGGAGGGTGCGCCTTTGAGATTCGGATCGGTCGAGAAGCTGTACTGCGTCTTCGCCATGCAGACCGGATAATGGCCGAAACCGCCCTTCTCCATTTCGGCAAAGCGATCACGCACCGCCTTGTCGGCGATGATGCCCTGGGCGCCATAGAGATGCTGGGCGATGGTCCGGACCTTTTCCCAGAGCGGCATATCGTCCGGATAGATCGGCTTGAAATTGCTGCCCTTGTCGGCCAGCTTGACCACTGCATGCGCCAGCTGCTCGATGCCGGCCGAGCCATGGGCCCAGTGATTGCACTCGATCGCCTCGCTGCCGAGTTCCGCGCAGAGCTGACGCACGGCGTCCAGCTCGGCATCGGTATCGGCAATAAAGCGGTTGATGGCGACGAGGGCCGGTACGCCGAACTGGCCGACATTCTCGATATGGCGCGCCAGATTGGCCCCGCCCTTCTTCACCGCCTCGACATTTTCCTTGCCGAGATCTTCCTTGGCGACGCCACCATGCATCTTCAAGGCGCGGATGGTGGCGACGATGACAGCAGCGGCGGGCTTCAGGCCGGCCTTGCGGCATTTGATATCGAAGAACTTTTCGGCACCGAGATCAGCGCCGAAGCCGGCTTCGGTCACCACGTAATCGGCGAGCTTCAGCGCCGTCGTGGTGGCGATTACCGAATTGCAGCCATGGGCGATATTCGCGAACGGACCGCCATGGATGAAAGCCGGATTATTTTCCAGCGTCTGCACCAGATTCGGCGCGATGGCATCCTTCAGCAGCACGGTCATGGCGCCGTCGGCCTTCAGGTCGCGGGCATAGATAGCCTTCTTGTCGCGGGTATAGCCGACGATGATATTGCCGAGACGCTTGGTCAGATCGGCAAGGTCAGTCGACAGGCAGAAGATCGCCATGACTTCCGAAGCGACGGTGATGTCGAAACCGTCTTCACGCGGGAAGCCGTTGGCGACGCCGCCCAGCGAGCTGTTGATCTGGCGCAGGGCACGGTCGTTCATGTCCATGACACGGCGCCAGGTGATGCGGCGGCTGTCAAAGCCGAGTTCGTTGCCCCAGTAGATATGATTATCGATCAGCGCCGAGAGCAGGTTATGCGCCGTGCCGATGGCATGGAAGTCGCCGGTGAAATGCAGGTTGATGTCTTCCATCGGCACAACCTGGGCATAGCCGCCGCCGGCAGCACCGCCCTTGACGCCGAAGCAGGGCCCGAGGCTCGGCTCGCGCAGGCAGATGATCGCTTTCTTGCCGATGCGATTGAGGCCATCCCCCAGACCGACCGTGGTCGTGGTCTTGCCTTCGCCGGCCGGGGTGGGATTGATCGCCGTGACCAGGATCAGCTTGCCGTCCTTCTGGCCTTGCAGCGATTTGATGTAATCCATCGAGATTTTGGCCTTGGTGTGGCCGAAGGGCAGCAGGTGCTCTTCCTTGATACCGAGCTTCGCCGCAACCTCGCGGATTGGCTGCATTTTGGCTTCGCGGGCAATCTCGATATCACTACCGACCTTCTTCGTCATGGTGGCTGCTCCCAAGCACTAACTTATTAGGCAAAAACCAATGTGAAACCGTTTTTGGCGCGTTGGCGGCCCCATCGGTCTCATCTGGGATGCCTACGTCGCCGACAGGCGGAGATTAGGGGCTTTTCGGCCCCGATTTCTGCCTGCCGGCGACGGGTCTTTGTCGTTTTTACGGTGATCAGCAGTCGAGGGAATTCTGGCGTTCCCAATCCGTGAGATGCCTGGCATAGCCGTTCCACTCTTCCAGCTTCATGCGGCAATAGGCATCCACAAAACTGTCACCGAACTGCTGACGGACGATTTTGCTCTTTTCGGTGAGTCGGATCGCATCCAACAGGTTCAGCGGCAGCTTCTTGCCGCTCTTCACCGTATGACCGTCGGTATACATGTTGATATCGAGACGCTTGCCCGGGTCACGCTGATTGGCGATGCCGTCCAGCCCGGCAGCCAGAATACCGGCCTGCAACAGATAGGGATTGGCCGCGCCGTCCATCAGCCGCAACTCGAACCGGCCGGCATCGGGAATGCGGACCATATGGGTGCGGTTATTGCCGGTATAGGTGATGGTATTGGGCGCCCAGGTCGCGCCCGACGTCGTGCGCGGCGCGTTGATGCGCTTATAGCTGTTGACCGTGGGATTGAAGAACGAGCACAGCTCATCGGCCGTCTGCATGATGCCACCCAGGAACTGATAAGCGAGTTTCGACAGGCCAAGCTCGCCCTTCGGGTCGCTGAACAGATTCTTCTTGCCGCTCTTGTCCCACAAAGAGACATGGGCATGGCAGCCATTGCCGGTCAGGGTCGGGAAGGGCTTCGGCATGAAAGTCGCGCGCAGGCCATGCTTTTCGGCCAGGGCCTTGGTCATATACTTGAAGAACACATGGCGATCGGCCGTCTTCAGCGCGTCGTCATATTCCCAGTTCATCTCGAATTGGCCGTTGGCGTCTTCATGGTCGTTCTGATAGGGCGACCAGCCGAGCGACAGCATGCTGTCGCAAATCTCGGTAATGAGATCGTAGCGGCGCATCAGCGCCTGCTGGTCATAGCAGGGCTTTTCCGCCGTATCGAGCGTATCGCCGACGGCCTTGCCGTCCGGCGTGATCAGGAAGAACTCGCATTCGACGCCGCTTTTCATCTGCCAGCCCTTCTTGCCGGCTTCTTCGATCTTGCGCTTCAGCAGGACCCGCGGCGAATTTTCGACCAGCTTGCCATCCATCCAGAGATCGCTGGCGAGCCAGCCGACTTCGGGCTTCCATGGCAATTGGATCAGGCTCTCGGGATCGGGCTTGGCAAAGAGATCGGGATGCGCCGGCGTCATATCCAGCCAAGTGGCGAAGCCGGCAAAGCCGGCACCGTTCTTCTGCATTTCGCCGATGGCCTGGGCCGGCGCCAGCTTGGAGCGCAGGTGACCGAAAAGATCGACATAGCTGATCAGGAAATATTTGATCTTGCGCTCTTTCGCCACCTTACTCAGGTCAATGCTCATTCCTTTATTCCCCTAACACGCGGCTTGTCGCCGATTTTAGATTGCGAAAAACCGGCGGCAATTGCTGCCGCCGGCGAACCTCCCGTTGAAATCAGTAACCGCCTTGCCCCGGAATCCAGTTGGTGCCGGCCAGCGGCACGCCGGCCATGGCGGCCGATTCGACCGTCAGGGCCACCAGATCCTCAGGTTCGAGATTATGCAGATGGCTCTTGCCGCAGGCCCGCGCGATGATCTGCGCCTCCATGGTCAGAACAGCCAGGTAATTCGCCAGGCGGTGTCCCGCCTTGATCGGATCGAGACGCGCCGCCAGTTCCGGATCCTGGGTCGTGATGCCGGCCGGATCGCGGCCCTCATGCCAGTCGTCATAGGCACCGGCAGTGGTCCCGAGCTTGCGGTATTCCTCTTCCAGCTTGGGATCGTTATCCCCCAATGCGATCAGCGCGGCCGTACCGATGGCCACCGCATCGGCACCCAGCGCCAATGCCTTCGCCACATCGGCGCCGTTGCGGATGCCGCCGGAGACGATCAGCTGCACCTTGCGATGCATGTCGAGATCCTGCAGCGCCTTCACCGCCGGCCGGATGGCGGCGAGGATCGGCAGGCCGACATGCTCGATGAAAACCTCCTGCGTCGCGGCGGTGCCGCCTTGCATACCGTCCAGGACGACGACATCCGCCCCTGACTTCACGGCCAGGGCCGTGTCGTAATAGGGACGCGTCGCACCGACTTTGACATAGATCGGCTTTTCCCAGTTGGTGATCTCGCGCAGTTCCTGGATCTTGATGGTGAGATCGTCCGGGCCCGTCCAGTCGGGATGGCGGCAGGCGCTGCGCTGATCGATGCCCTTCGGGAGGTTGCGCATCTTGGCGACGCGATCGGAAATCTTTTGGCCGAGCAGCATCCCGCCACCGCCCGGCTTGGCACCCTGCCCGACCACCACCTCGATCGCATCCGCCTTGCGCAGGTCGTTGGGGTTCATGCCGTAACGCGACGGCAGATATTGATAGACGAGAATATTGGAATGGCCGCGCTCTTCCGTCGTCATGCCGCCATCGCCCGTGGTGGTGCTGGTCCCCATGGCAGAAGCGCCGCGACCGAGCGCCTCCTTGGCCGGACCCGACAGGGCCCCGAAGCTCATGCCGGCAATCGTCACCGGAATCTTCAGCTCGATCGGTTTCTTGGCAAACCGCGACCCGAGCACCACGTTGGTGCCGCATTTCTCGCGATATCCTTCCAGCGGATAACGTGAGATCGACGCGCCGAGAAACAGCAGGTCGTCGAAATGCGGCAGGCGACGCTTCGTGCCGGCGCCGCGAATATCATAAATGCCCGTCGCGGCGGCACGCTGAATCTCCGCGATCGAATGCTGGTCGAAGGTCGCCGAAAAGCGCGGCGGCGTATAGAACGGCGTCTGAGGAGCGCTCATATCTGGATCTCTCGTCAATAGGCGTCGGCGTTGTCGACATGGAAGTTATACAGGCGGCGGGCGGAGCCGTAGCGCTTGAACTTCTTGGGATCGGCTTCGATGCCGGCTTTTCGCAGCAGCTTTTCCAGCTTGGCCAGATGACGCGGCGTCATCTTCTTCTCGATGCAATCCGAACCGAGGCTTTCGACCTTGCCCTGCACATAGAGCCGGGCCTCATAAATCGAGTCACCCAGACTCGCCCCCGCATCGCCGCAGACGACCAGGCTGCCGCTTTGCGCCATGAAGGCGCTCATGGCACCGACCGAACCGCCGACCACGATATCGATGCCCTTCATCGAGATGCCGCAGCGTGTTCCGGCATCCCCCTCGATCACCAGCAAGCCACCCTGCCCCGTCGCACCGGCGGCCGAGCTGGCATTGCCTTTCACGCGGACTTCGCCCGACATCATGTTTTCGGCCACGCCGACACCGCATTGGCCGTGAATGACGACGGTCGCCTCTTGATTCATGCCCCCGCAGTAATAACCGATATGGCCTTCCACATGAACTTCGATCGGCTGCGTGAGGCCCACGGCACAAGCATGCTCGCCGTGCAGATTGGTGAGTTTCCACAGACGCTCGTTGCTGTCCGCAGAAATCGATTGCAGCCGCTGATTGGTTTCACGCAGCGACGTCTTCGTCAGATCGATCACATTCATGGCGATTACTGCAGGCTCCAGGTGTAAACGGTCGAGGGCGCCGGCTCCCAGATCTTGGCCTTCTCCACATTCGGCAGATAAGCCAGGCTGCGGAACTCCGACGCCATGGCGACCCAGTCGTCATTCTCCGCCATCACCGCCGGCTTGCAGGCGACGCCGTCACGCACCACTGCGAAACCATCCTTGGTGCCCATCGTGAACGTGAAAAAGCCATCGAGATCCTTGAGCCCGGCTTCCATCGCTTCCTTCAGCGAGGCGCCTTCCGACAGGCGATAGGCGAAATAGCGCGCCGCCACTTCGGAATCGTTGTCGGTTTCGAATTCCTGACCGTTCTTGCGCAGCCATTTGCGCAGGTTGTTATGATTGCTGAGCGAGCCGTTATGGACCAGGCACATGTCGGCCGCCGGCGTGAAGGGATGCGAGCCTTCCGTCGTCACCGCACTTTCCGTCGCCATGCGGGTATGGCCGATCGCGTGACTGCCTTCCATCCCGCGCAGGCCGTAACGGGTCGCGACGTCCGCGGGGAGGCCGATATCCTTATAGACTTCCATCAATTGGCCATAGCCCATGATGCGCACGTCGGGATGTTCCTCGCGGATCCAGGGCAAGACCCTGCTTTCATCCGTCTGTGCCACCAGCAGGGCATGGTTGCCCTTCTGCGAGATGTCGGTTTCGACATTCAAGGCAGCGCCGAGATCACCCGACAAAGCGCGCCAGGGATAGTCGGTATCGGCATTGAACAAAGTCAACTTGCAGCGGTCGGCGGAGACCGGGCTGTGATAAACGGCGATGCCGGCGCTATCCGGGCCGCGCTCGGTCATGCCGATCAGCATGGTCTCGAGATGAGCTCCCAGCTTGGGGCGCAGACCGGGGTTCTTCAGAAACAACCCTACAATTCCGCACATGATGTTACCTCGACGATAATTGGCATGAGCCGGCCGAAATGGCCTGCATGAAAGCCTAGTCGAGTCCTAGTCCATATTCAAGTGTAGTAAATAATTTTTCCTGTGAGGAAAAATGGAATTGAGCACCACAGCTAATCCGTGTCGCTCGGCGTCCGCAGGTAGGTGATGATGGAAAGATACTTGGCCGGGAGTTTCCGCAGCTCCTCCGGGCCATGGGGCGCATCGGAATCGAAAAACAGGCTGTCGCCGGGCGTCAGATCATAGGTCTTGTCGCCATGCCTGTACCCGACCTCGCCCTCCAGCATGTAGATGAACTCGATGCCATCATGCTGAAAAACCGGAAAAACATCGGAATCCTGGGTCAGCGTAATGAGATAGGGCTCGACCGCCAGACTGCGGCTCAGCGAATGCCCCAGCAACTGATACTGGTGTCCGGCACGCGTCCCGCGACGTTCGATGGTGAGTCCCTGCCCCGCTTTCACGAAGGTGGCGTTGCGGGCCTCCTCGAATTTGCGAAACAGAGCCGTCACCGGCACGTGCAGGGCTCGCGACAATTCCTGCAAGGTCGCCAGCGAGGGTGACGTCTGGCCATTTTCAATCTTCGACAACATGCCGGCCGAAAGATTGGCCGCGGCCGCCAATTCGGCCACCGTCATATTGAGCTGACGGCGAAACTCCCGCACTTCGCGCCCAATGGACTTTTCCAACCCGCCGTCGCGGCTGTTCGCCTTATGCGGATCCTGGAATGGCAGCACCGGGGAAACGGCGTCAGGGCTCTGGTCATCGCCATTGTGCTCTGCCAGGCCGCTTCCCTTGGTCTTCGCCGTTTCTTTTTTTTCCGCCTGACGCGCCAAATGCCAGCTCCTTACAACCGGCGGTAAGTCACAGGAACCACTTCCGCCATCATTCTACTACCGGCAAAATACGCCCTTCGCAGCAATTCGGCAAATCTACGCGATTCGCGGAGACAGGCTACAGCGCCCGCCGATCGTCCCGCGGCCGGCAGCCGAAATTGTGGCGATAGGCCTTGGCGAAATGCGACAGCGCCACGAAGCCGCAGGCAACCGCAACTTCCGCCACCGACAGGCCGGTCTGGCGCAACATGCGCCGGGCGCGTTCGAGACGCAGGCGCATATGATAGCGTGCCGGCGTACAACCGAGATGCCGTTTGCAAAGCCGTTCCAACTGACGCTGTGACACGCCGACCTGGGTTGCCAGATAATGCGGCGGCACCGGCTCTTCAACCGTCTGTTCCATCAACTCGATGGCCCGCAGCACCACCGGATTGGCGACACCCCGATGACGCATATTGCGCTGGTCATCTGCCGAGGCGCGGATGGCGCCGTGCAGGAACTGCTCGGCGATGGACCGCGCCAGTTCCGCCCCGTGATGACAACGGATGGTCTGCAGCATCAGATCAAGAGCGGAGGTGGCGCCGGCGCAGGTCACCACGCCATCATCGATGACGAAAAGATCATGGCAGAGCTCATGATCCGGGAAGGCCTCCTGGAAGGAGTCCAGATAGTCCCAATGGACGGTGCAGCGCCGGCCCTGCAGCAGACCGGCCCGCGCCAGAATGAAAGAGGCGGTGCTGACGGCACCGACCGCCACGCCGTGACGGCGCAGCCGGCGCAACAGCGCCTCGACGTCGGGATCGCGATACTGTTCGCCTTGCGTCCCGGCACAGACAATCAGGATATCCAGATTGTCGAGCTGCAAGTCGGTCAGCGGATGCGTCTGCAGACCGATCCCGCTATTGGACAACACCTCGCCGCCCTGCGCCGAATAGAGCGTCCAATCATAGAGCGTCTTGCCCGACATACGGTTGGCGCCGCGCGCGGGTTCGATCACCGAGGCAAAGGACATCAAGGCAAAACCGGGCACCAGGAGCAGGCCGACATGAAAGGCCGAGGATACAGCCGAACGAGCCGCCAAAAAATTGCTGTGCTGCCCAGTCGCCGTTGCATCCGGCAGCTTTTGCGAGATCTCCCGGCGCGCATCCTGGCGCCGAATGTCCACAGTCAGCATGATCCGGCCCTCCCCTTTACTTAAACGATCTAGCCTTCCAATCGGCGCAAGGCATTCAGGCCGATCAGCCCACCCTCGAATTCCGTCATGGCATCCCGCACCGCCGACCACAGATATTCGGCCGAGGCGATATCCGCCAGCAGGTGATAAGCGGGAGTTTGACCGAGATCGGCCCGAATGATGATGCCGCTCATCTTCGCGATCGAGGTTTGCGCGATCCGCCCGACGGCAAATTTATGCAGCCGCAGATCGACGCCGCAGATCTTGGCAAACATATCGGGCGCATGGCGGCCGGTAACCATGAACCAGGCATGGCTGTCCTGGCGCGGCACCGGATAGCCGATCAGCTTGCGCGGCTTTTCCGTGCCCCAGTTCCAGGCGCCGTTCAGGCGCTGGATCAAGGCGCCATTACCGGCCAGGCTATCGATCAGGAATATCTCGGCCGGCGCCAGCCGTGCCGCCCATTCACCGCCGCCCTGGCGATAGGCCACGTTGCTTTCCGGCCCGATGGTCAGGCCTTGTTCACCCAACCATTCAATGGTCCCGGCACCCTTGAAACCGGTGCGCGGCAGAACGGAGAGATCGGCAAGGCCCATTTTGCCCGCAAGATCCCGTTCGACATCGTCGCTGCTTCCATAGCGGAAGGCGACGGCGCCGCCATTCACTTCGATGAACTCTGCACCGGCCTGCTGCAATTGCCGATACAGGAAACTGCGCCGCTGCAAGCCATTGGGAACGGTTTTCGGCATCGCGCACATGGCTTACATCTCCTGCCGCTTGCTGTCGGGATCGAAGAAGGGAATCGGCACCACCGTTCCCTGGATGATGCGGCCGCCCTCCACCTTGATGTCGAAATTGCTGCCGGGCTTGGCGTCATCGGGATGCACATAGGCAAGGCCGATCACCTTGTTCAGCGTCGGCGATTTGACCGCCGAGGTGATACGCCCGACGATCTGCTGTTCCTTCAGCACCAGATGGCATTCTTCCGGACAGGGATCGGCCGCGTTCTGCAAGGTGAAACCGACCAGCTTGCGGGTCAGGCCGTTCTTCAGCTGAATCTCGGTCGATCTGCCGCCGACGAAGAACGGTTTGCTCTTGGCGACCGCCCAGGGCATATCGGCCTCATAGGCATTGGTCAGGCCGTCGGTATCCTGGCTGACGATGATATGTCCCTTTTCCAGGCGCAGCACACGCTGCGCTTCCACGCCGAAGGGACGGATACCGTTAAGGCCGCCGGCCGCCATCAGCGCATCCCATAGCGCCTCGCCGTAACTGGCAGGCACATGGATTTCATAGCCAAGCTCGCCCACGAAACCGACCCGCATCAGCCTGGCCGGAATGCCGGCGACACTGCCCATCCGGACACCGAGATAGGGGAAGCCCTCGGGCGACAGGTCGATGTCATGGCAGATCCGGGCCAGCACTTCGCGGGATTTGGGCCCGGCGATATTGACGCCGGCATAGGCCGCCGTGACATTGGCGATATCGACATCGAGCCGCCATTGGGCATTCCATTGCAGCATCTGGCGATAGACCACGTCGACGCCGCCGGTGGTCGCCGTGACATAGAAATGCTCGTCATGAAACCGGCAGGCAACGCCATCATCGGTGATGACACCCGCCTGATCCGTCATCAGCACATAGCGCGAGCGCCCGATCTGCAGCTTGCTATAGGTGAACGTGTACATGCGGTTGAGGAACTCCGCCGCATCCGGGCCGCGCACATCAAGACCGCCCAGGGTCGACACGTCGATCAGGCCGACATTGTTGCGGACATTGTTCACTTCATCCTGGATCGCCTGGTCGCGCTCGGCTTTCGTCCCGTAATAGGCTGGCCGCCACCACAAACCGGCCGGCATCATCTGCGCGCCAAGTTCCACATGGCGATGATGCATGGCGGTGCGGCGTTCCGGATCGAAAATCCGACCGGCGAGGTGGCCGAATTTCTCCGGCGTGTAAGGCGGCCGCTGGGTCGTGACGCTCATGGTGCGGAGATCGGTGCCGGTCTCCCTCGAGACCAGGCGCACGGCCGCCACGGCGGAATGCTTGCCCTGACTCGGCCCCATGCCGACGGTCGAATAGCGCTTCAGCAATTCGACGCTGTCATAGCCGTCATGAATGCCATTGATCAGATCCTCGACCTTCAGATCTTCGTCGAAATCGACGAATTCCATGCCCTTCTTGTGGGGGAAAATCGGCCAGGGATGGGTTTGGTCTTCTGCGCCGCGCTCGACCGGTATCGGCGGCTCCGCCGCGCGTTCAAAACCGGCATCCTTGGCCGCCGACCAGCCGGCATGACGGCCATCGGCGATGACCGCTTCAAGATCGAACGTGTTGTTGACCGATCCGGCCGCGAAGACATGCGCCGGCACGGCCTCCGGCTTGAACATATGCGACAGCATGTCATAGCCGAATTTGGTGCCGGCATGATGCAGCAGATGGCCGGCCGGACTGTAGCCCACCGACATCAGCACGAGATCGCAGGAGAATTCGGCCACCGCTTTGCCAAGCTCGCCCTCACCCGTGATCGGCGCCACGGCAACGCCGCTGACATGTTTCTTCTGCCCGATATAAGTTGCTTCGGAAATGGCATGCCCGGCGAGCACCTGAATGCCGGCCCGCTGGACCGCCTTGGTCAAGGCATTCTGCGCCGGTTCCGGCCGCAGATCGACGATCGCCGCCACATCGATGCCGGCTTCCAGCAGATCGAGCGCCTGTCCATAGCCGTCCTGATTGGCGGTCAGGATGACCGCCCGGCGTCCCGGTTTCACGCCGTAGAGATGGAGCAGGCGCTGGGCCGCCGAGCCCATCATGATGCCCGGCAGGTCATTGTTGCGGAAAACCGCCGGCTGTTCGATCGAGCCCGTGGCGATCACCACAGATCTGGCGCGCAGTTTGTGGAAGCGGTTGCCCTGGATCACCGGCAACCAGTTATCGGCAAACCAGCCGGAACAGATCGCGCCGGTCATGACGGTGATGTTGGATTTGATGCGGATCCGGCTGGCGAGATCGCCGATCGCCTGGCAGCTCGCTTCGCCGGTCTCATCGAAACGGCCATAGTTGAGACTGCCGCCAAGCTGCGGGCTTTCCTCGATCAGGACAACCTCGGCCCCCGTTTCGGCCGCCTGCAAGGCCGCCGCCATGCCGGCCGGACCGCCGCCGATCACCGCCACATCGGCAAAGAGATATTTCTTGTCATAATAGCTGTGATGGAAATCGGCCTTGAGATCGACCTTGCCGAGGCCAGCCATGGCCCGCACGATCGGCTCCCAGAAGCGCCAGGACGTCCGTTTTTCGTGGAAGGTCTTGTAATAGAAACCAACCGGCAGGAACTTCTTCACCAGTTCCACCACCCGGCCGCGATCAGCTTCCAGCGTGCCGAAGTAATTCTGGCCCTCGACCCTCATATCCGGCGCGATCTCGCGTTTATCGGCTAAGCAATTGGGTTCGTCACCGATCTGAACCAGCGTATTGGCATCCTGGCCGATCATGGTCAGAATCCCACGCGGCCGATGATATTTGAACGAGCGGGAAATCATCCAGACATCATTCGCCGCCAACGCGCTGGCGATGGTATCGCCGGTATAGCCGGTGAAGCTGCGCCCCTCGAAGGTGAAGGTGATGGGCTGGGAACGATCGATCAGCAAACCCCGCGGTGCCGCCAGACGGTTGGTTCCAGCCATTTGATTGGACGCCGTCATTTCTTTTCCCCACCCGTCTTGGCCGCGAAATCGACGCGCTTATTGAAGATCTCGCCGGCGGCATAGGTCCGGATGATCTCGTCGGTCACCGTGTTGCGCTCGGCGATGAACCAGTAAGATGTGGGGACATGGCACCACCATTCGCGCACCACGCCGGCGGTGTTGTTCTCCAAAAAGCAATAGGCGCCCCAGTCGCTGTCGCTGACGGTGTTCTGGTCCGGCATCATCTTGACTTCGCCGCCCCAGGCGAATTCGCTGACATTGCGCGGCCCGTTGAGCGGGCAATTCATGATCTTCATAACTGCCCTCCCCTCAATGGCCGACCGAAGCCGCGCCTTTTTCGCCGACCTGGGCGAAATTGACGAAGCGATCCAGATAGAATGGTTTGATCAGCTCATGCGGCTCGCCCGTGGCGATGGTATGGGCCATGGTCATGCCGCAGACCGGCGTCGCCTTGAAGCCCCAGGTGCCCCAGCCACTGTCGATGTAGTAATTCTCGACCGGCGTCTTGCCCATGATCGGGCTGAAATCCGGCGTCATATCCGCCATGCCGGCCCATTGCCGGAGCACCTTCAACTCGCCCAGCATCGGCAGCAATTCCAGCATATGGCCGAGCAGGCCTTCCTTGAAATCCAGGGTCGAGCGGGTCGAGTAAAGCGCATAGGGATCGGTCGAGCCGCCCATCACCAGCTCGCCGCGCGAGGATTGCGAGACATAGACATGCAGGCTGCCCGAAACGATGATCTGATCGAGGAAGGGCTTCACCGGTACCGAGACGCAAGCCTGCAGCGGAATCGTCCGGATCGGCAATTGGAAGCCGGCCATCTTGGCAATCAGCGACGATGAACCGGCGGTCGCCTGCATCACCTTATTGGCATAGACGGTGCCACGGGTGGTCTGCACGCCCTTGACCTTGCCGTGCTCGATGATGATGCCGGTGACCGGCGTCTGCTGGTGAATTTCGACACCGGCTTCGGCGGCGCCACGGGCATATCCCCAGGCGACTGCATCGTGGCGCGCGATCGATCCCGGCGGATGATAGAGCGCGCCCAGAATGGGGTAGCGCACATCCTCGGAAAGATTGAGCGCCGGGCAGAGCTTGGCGATGTCTGCCGGATAAATCAGTTCGGAATTGACCCCCAACTGCTTATTGACCTCGGCACGCCAGCGGCTGGTGCGCATGGCGGCATCGGTATGCGCGAGGGTGAAATGGCCACGCTCGGAATAAAGAATGTTGTAATCGAATTCCTGGCTCAGCTCCTGATAGAGCCGCACCGACTGGTCATAGAAGGCAACGCCCTCTGGTGTCAGATAGTTGGAACGGATGATCGCTGTATTGCGGGCGGTATTGCCGCCGGCCAGATAACCTTTTTCCAGCACGCAGACATTGGTGATACCGTGATAGCGGGCCAGATAATACGCACAAGCGAGACCGTGCCCGCCGCCGCCGATGATCACGACGTCATAAGTCGATTTCAGATCCTTTGGCGCCGGGAAATGGCGGCGCGCCGGATATTTCTTCGCCAGGCCATATTTGAACAGGCCGGTTGGGAGGAAAGCTGGCAGCATGGTCAGATCACCGCTTATGACTCGGATGGGAGGAAGCTAACGTAATGTTTCCTGACGTTCAACGAAATTTCCCCTGTATAAAAAATTGCCGTTTGACCGGCATGCTCTGTCGATTCCGCTACAGGATAGGGCGCAAGCGCCCGGTAACCTCCACTTTTTCGCCAAGTTTTAGCGGGGCGGCGACGGGCGCCCACGGCGCGGGCCGGCGCATGGGCCGATATGAGATCCCGGTTCTTGCGACCGCGAGGGCCACGGCATGAGCAGCGATAACAATGTCGTCCTGATGGCCGAAGCAGCAGAGGCTTTGCGCGAGGAATTCCTGCATTGGCAATGCCGCATCCGCCAGATGGCGATGCGCGAACAAGCTGGCCGACCGAGCCGCGGCATGCGCCCCATGGTGCTGAGCCAGCAAGCCGAGGAATTGTCCGCCGGCATCGCCGTCCTCATCCACAAGGAAGACACTGAAGACAGCACGGCCTTCTTCCGTCATCAGGTGCTGCGGACGCAGGATCCGGTCGAGCGCTGGGAAAAAGCGATCGATTATCTGGCCGCCACTTACTTTCAACGGCATCGCGAGTTCAGCGACATATTGACGGCGTTGTTCGGACCGGGACCCGGCCTGCCCGACCGTCTGCTCGATCACCGGCATGTCGTTCTGGAATTCTATGAATTCAGCCGTCGCTATCGCATACCCTGCACGGTCGCGGAATTGAGCGAGAGCGATCCCATCTTCCAGGGCACCTACTGGCACAATCGGCTGTTCAATCCGAATCTGCCGGCGGGCATTCGCATTCTCGCCTTCCAACCGGACTGGTCCCATGCCGCCGTCTCCGATGACGAGGAAGAGGACGGCCAGGAAGCCGACCGCCGCGACGCCGAAGACTGAGCATGAAAAGACACCCCCGCGCCCGGTAGCCCATGAGCAGGACGCCGATTGCGGGGGCAGCCTCGAGCCCGCTCAGAACTTCCGATAGGCCCTGTTCAGATCGACCATCGGATGCTTTTTCGACATCTGGAATTTGATCAGCAATTCGCGGGCGATCATGTCACGATCCTGCTGATTGTCCGGCAGCTTGATATTGGGCGGCACCGTCACCCAGCCGTTGATATTGCGGTCGAAGACAGCGGCCCGCCCCTCCTCATAGCCCATATGGACGTCTTCCAGCCAGTTGAGGTCGTCCCATCCCATGATCTCCATATACTTCTTCAGGAAAGGCGTGAGCCGGTTGTAATCGGGTACCAGATTCACGTCATAGCGATAGCCGATATGCTGGCCGATTTCCTTTTCGCGCGCGGTATCGAGCCCCGCTCCCTTCAGGAACTTGTCGACGTCTTCTTTCATCTGCGCCATGTCGATTGCTCCCTAGTAGCGTGTCATGTCGGGCCGACCGACCGTGTGCTGCGAGCCGGCCAGCGGCACCTGGGCCATCGCGGAAGCCTCCATGGTCAGTGCCGCCAGATCTTCCGGTTCCAGTGAATGGATGTTGGTCTTACCGCAGGCCCGAGCCATCATCTGAGCCTCGATGGTCAGGCAGTGCAGGAAGTTATAGACCCTCTCCGCCGCCTCGTCGGGATCCAGGCGCTTGCGCAGGATTGGATCCTGCGTCGCCACGCCCACGGGACATCGGCCGGTATGGCAGTGATAGCAATAGCCGGCCTCGCAACCGATCTCCTTCTCGAAATCGGCTTCGGGAATGTCCTTGTTGCAATTGAGCGCCATGAGGGCCGAATGACCGATCGCCACCGCATCGGCACCCAGCGCCAAAGCCTTGGCCACGTCACCGCCATTGCGGATGCCCCCGGCATAGACCAGGCTGATCTCGCCCGATTTGCCGACATCATCCAGCGCCTTCCGCGCCTGGCGGATGGCGGCGATGCCGGGCACGCCGGTCTCCTCGGTGGCAATGTGCGGCCCTGCCCCCGTGCCACCTTCCATGCCGTCGATATAGATGGAATCCGGTCCGGTTTTCGCCGCCATGCGGACATCGTCATAGACCCGGGCCGCACCCAGCTTCAGTTGGATCGGAATCTCCCAATTGGTGGCTTCGCGGATTTCCTGGATCTTCAACGCGAGATCATCGGGTCCCAGCCAGTCAGGGTGACGTGCCGGCGAGCGCTGGTCGATGCCGGCCGGCAGCGAGCGCATCTCCGCCACCTGATCGGTCACCTTCTGGCCCATCAGATGTCCGCCCAGGCCGACCTTGCAGCCCTGGCCGATAAAGAACTCGCAGGCATCGGCGAGCTGCAGGTGATGCGGGTTGAAGCCGTAGCGCGACTGGATGCACTGATAGAACCATTTCGAACTATAGCGCCGCTCATCGGGAATCATGCCGCCTTCGCCGGAGCAGGTCGCGGTCCCCGCCATGGTCGCGCCGCGGGCCAGCGCGATCTTCGCCTCGAAGCTGAGCGCGCCGAAACTCATGCCGGTGATATAGACCGGTATGTCGAGGACCAGCGGCCGTTTGGCGCGCGGACCGATCACTGTCCGGGTTTCGCATTTCTCGCGATAGCCCTCAATGACGAAGCGAGTCAGCGTGCCGGGCAGGAAAGTCAGATCGTCCCAGGAGGGAATCTTTTTGAACAGCGAGAAGCCGCGCATACGATAGCGGCCAAGCTCGGATTTGATATGGATATCGTCGATCACCGAAGGCGGAAACATGAAGCTGTTGCCCAACCGATGGGTATCGCGCGACAACGCTTTTTTCACCGGCTTCGGATCGGCCTTGGGGGCCTTTTTCTCTTTCGCCATGATCTTCTCCCTTTCGTCGTCGCCTGATTACAGGATCAGTTTCTTTTCGCTGGGTTCCAGGTTGTCGTAGTTCCAGAGCTGCCGCCCCGCCACGATCTTGGTCATGTTCTTGACGCCCTTCGGCGCTTTGAGCCCGTATTGCTTGAGCTTGCGTTCCAGCCATTGGCAATCGAGGTCGGTCATCTCACCCGGCACCGCGTCGACGCCAAGCCCATCGATCTTGCCGCCCACATAGATCGTGCCGTCATACATGGAATCGCCGAGATTCTTGCCGGCATCGCCCAGCACGACCATGCGTCCGCGCTGCATCATGAAACCGCAGAAGGCGCCGCAGCGACCGCCGACGATGATCGTGCCGCCCTTCATATCGATCCCCATGCGGGCGCCGACATCGCCTTTGCAGACGAGATCTCCGCCCCGGATCGCCGCACCGAAGGTCGAGCCGGCATTCTTTTCGATCACCACGGTGCCGGCCATCATGTTCTCGGCACAGGACCATCCTACCCGGCCCTTGATATGGACGTTCGGACCGTCGATCAAACCGCAACCGAAATAGCCGAGGCTGCCCTCTATATGCAGGTTGAGCCGGTTGAGGATGCCGACCGCGACGGCGTGTTTAGCACCGGGATTTTTGATCACGATGGTGCCATTGCCGGCTTTCATCAGCTCCCGCAGCTTCAGATTGATCTCGCTGGCACTGAGATTGGCCGCATCGAATTCCGCGCGCTTGTTGTAATCGACGTCGAAGGCGCCCGGATAGGTGAAATTTTCTTCTTCCGCCGGCGAGAAGAACCGCTGCTGGGTTCGGCCGGAGAGCTTTTCGGTATGCATGCCCATTTCATGGGATTTGGTGCGAAGTGCCATGATCTCCTGCTCCCTTGCCTAACGCTGCCAGACCCGGACTTCACCCTCATAGGGATCGAAGGTATCGATCTCGTGGGGGAAGACGCTGCGGATCGCCACTTCTTCGGAAGCCAGAGCGATGAATTCGTCGCTCTCATAGAGGACCATCGGCTTTGCCGCCATGACATCCTTGGCCATGCCGAGCGCATCCGACGTCGCGACCAGATAGGTGAAGACGCCGTCCAGATCGTCGATCGAGCTTTTCATCGCATCTTCGAGCTTGGTGCCTTGTTGCATCTTGTCGGCGAGATAAACAGCGATCAGCTCGGAATCGCAGTTCGACATGAAACGATGGCCGCGACGTTCCAGGTCGCGGCGGCCGGTCCAGTAATTGGTCAACTGGCCGTTATGCACCACCGACACATCGGCAAAAGGATAAGCCCAGTAGGGATGCGCCGAGCGGATATCGACATCCGATTCCGTCGCCATACGCGTATGGCCAAGGGCATGGCTGCCTTTGAAGCCCTTCAAATGATACTGGCCGGATACCTGCTTCGCATCGCCCAGATCCTTGACCAGTTCCAGGCCGTAACCAAGGGAGAGGATCTCCGCTCCGTCGACATCCTCGACATAATCGGCAAGCTTGCGCTTGTCGCCGCCGTAATCGAGCGTATAGCGGAAGGCATATTCGGTCGCCTCATCCTCACTGACGATCGTGGCGCCGAGTTCCTGCAGGCGGCGATCGACTTCCTTCCGCCGTTCCTTCACCTGGTCATGAATATGGAAGCCATGCTTCATATCGTCCTGCTCGGCGACCTTGAAGCGCAGGATCAGCGTATTGTTCTTCGGCGAACCATAGAGCGCGAAGCCGGTTGAATCCGGACCGCGATGTTTCAAGGATTGCAGCATCGAGGTCATTTCGCTGCCGATATCGCCGGTCCTGCCGCGGTGGATGAGGCCCGCAATTCCGCACATGAGTCTTCTCCCTTGGTTTGTCAGTCCGGGGGTTGATCGGTCCGGAGTCGTTTCCGTCAGGGCAGGCAGTCCCAATAGGTCTCCAGATCCCATTCCGTCACGGTGGACATGAAACGCTCCCATTCGTCGCGCTTGTAGTGCATGAAGACCCGGTACATTTCCTCCGGCATGGCCGATTTGATCACCTCGTCCTTTTCCAGTTCCGAGAGTGCATCGCCCAGGGACATCGGCAGCTTCTTCACCTTCTTGCCGGCCGAGATCGCCTCATAGATATTGCGTTCTTCCGGTTCACCCGGATCCAGTTTGTTGGTGATGCCGTCATCGAAGGCCCGGAGCAGCGCAGCCGCCATGAGATACGGATTCACGGCTGCATCCACCGAGCGATACTCGAAGCGTCCCGGCGCCGAGATGCGCAGCGCGCAAGTGCGGTTCTGATAGCCCCAATCTGCAAAGACGGGTGCCCAGAAACCGGTATCCCACAGCCGGCGATATGAGTTGACGGTCGACGAGCCGATCGATGTCAGCGCCCCCAGATGCTTGATCACGCCGCCGATGCATTGCAGGCCGACCGGCCCCGGCTTCGCCTGCCCTTTCAGCGGCAGGAAGGTGTTCTCACCGCCTTTACGATAGGCGAAATTATCCTTCGATCCGGGCAAGGGCTTGTTATGCAGCTCGTTGACGACGTCTTCGCCGCCGCGCCAAAGCGACAAGTTGTGGTGGCAGCCGGAAGCCGAGACGCCCATGAAAGGTTTCGGCATGAAACAGGCGATCAGGTTGAATTCACGCGCCACCTGGGCGCAGATCTGGCGATAGGTGGTCAGGCGATCGGAGGTGCGCAGGCAATCGTCGAACATGAAATTCAGTTCGAGCTGGCCCGGCGCGTCTTCGTGATCGCCCTGGATCATATCCAGGCCCATCGCTTGGGCATATTCGATGACCTTCAGGAAGACGGGGCGCAACATTTCGAACTGATCGATGTGATAGCAATTCGGTTTGGTGAAACCGCCATCGGGCAAGCCGTTCTCACCCTTCTTCAGCCACATCATCTCCGGTTCGCAGCCGTGACGCAGATGCAGGCCCTTATGCTTCTTCTGAAACTCGTTATGGATGATGCGCAGGTTGCCGCGGCAATCCGAGGTCAGATGGCCACCGGGATTCTTCTTTTCCTCGCGGTTGCGGAAGCAGGTGCAGAAGACCCGCGCCACACGCTTGTCCCAGGGCAATTGCACGAAGGTTTCGGGATCCGGAATGCCGACCAGTTCCGAGGCCTCCGGACCATAGCCGATATAGTTCCGATGACGATCGGTGAACAGATTGGCGGTCGATCCGTAGACCAGCTGAAAGCCGCGTTCGGCGATCTGTTCCCAGTGATCAGCCGGGATGCCCTTGCCGACGATCCGGCCCGTGACCGAAACGAACTGGTAATAGATATACTTGATGCCGAGTTCATTGATTTTGGTCCGGACCTGCTTGACGAGTTCTTTGCGGCCCTTCTGATTGACATGCTCTTCCAGGGGCGTGATGTCGCCTCGTCCGGTGATCGGCTTGGCCCCATTGGTGCCGGTCGGCCGTGTCCTTGCGTGAATTGTGCGTGCCTCGAGGTCAGTCATTTCAATCCTCCCAAAATGACGGCGGCTTGCTGCCACCTGTTCTCCCGATGAGGCACTCGCCTATCGGGAAATTCCTGAACCTGCGGTTGGCGGCTGATGCCCACCTCTCTCTTCCATTGCCGAGATCAAACGTTGGTAAAGTGCCGGTCGACTTGACGTCGATATGCCGTCGCGCGTTTTTCGGTGCGCGGCTAACTCTAGAAATCAAAAAAATACCGCCGAGCCCTGAAGCCGCGCGTCCAAGACCTGGGCTGATGCAATAAGCCGATTGCCGAAATTGGCATGGAATTGGGTCGGTCCCTGAGGGGCCGCCGCGCCTCGTTGGAAAAGCCAACGCATCCCAGCGAAATCTCGGACATCTCCCGATCCTCCATCGCAACCTTGTCTGGCAAACTTAGCCGAAGGACAGCGATCGGGCGCCACTTTGGTTCTTAATTGGTTTAGTAGTTATTGACCAAATCAGGCGCTCACCGGCATAATCGAAGCACAAAGCACCCCATTTGCCAACCAATTTATAAAATAGGCACACAAATGGCTATGATTGGTGCGAAATATCGGAGACCAAGCGGATGACCGATCTCACAGAGCCGATTGCCCCGGTGGATTACAGCAAGGGTTCCGCCTGGATCGCCGGGCAACTGCGACAGGCGATCCTTGAGGGCAAATACAAATACGGCGAGAAGCTGCCAGCCGAGCGACAGATGGCCGATGCTTATGGTGCGTCGCGGACCACCATCCGCCTAGCGCTGGATCAATTGGAGACGGAGAGTCTGCTGGCACGCCGGGTCGGGAGCGGCACCTTTGTTGCCTACCGCGCCGCGGCTGAAACCTCGAGCATCGCCGAGGTGACGAGCCCGCTGGAATTGATCGAAGTCCGTCTCTCGATCGAACCTTATATGACGCGCATGGCCGTGCTGAATGCCACCTCCCGCGATCTTGAAAAGCTGGAGGAGGCCTGCGCCAATGCCGAAGCAGCCGGCGACGATCCGGCCAAATTCACGGATTGGGACACGACGTTTCATGTGCGTATTGCCGAAGCTGCACATAATCCGCTGATGCTGTGGCTCTACCAGCAGGTCAACGAAGTCCGCGCACATTCGCAATGGGCGGCAATGCGCGACAAAATTCTGACGCCCGAGCGGATTACCGAATACAATCATCAACATCGAGCACTTTATGCAGCGATCCGCAGCCGCGATGTCGAGGGCGCCGTCGCCATGGTGACAAGCCATCTGCACTACGCCCGACGCCAGCTGATGGGTGCCGAAGGCGCGTAGCTTAAGCTATGGCCAGGAATTCCAGACGCCATTCGATTAAACGGTGATACGCCGTTAACGTGCTCATCCAGTAGCCTTTTTTGGCAAAGACCAGGCGGCGCGGCAGTCAAAAATCGGCGCCATGCCGGCGGCGTCGGATGATCGCTGTTGAAAATCGGCGTCGATTCACCTATATGCAGCTACACATGAAAGATAAAAAGACGCGCCGTCTTCAGGACCGCGCACTTGGCTTCAAGCAAACGATAGATACTGAAGAAGCCAATCAAATCCCCGGACAAGCCCCGCTTAGTTCCCTCTCCCGCAAGTTTCCGCGGCCTGCGGATGACGGCATTATTGTGTGTCCCGTCGGCGGTGTCGGACGGATCGGCATGAACATGACGCTCTACGGCTTTGCCGGTAAGTGGATCATGGTCGATGCCGGATCGGCCTTTGCGAAAGACGTCGAGGGTGTGGGCGGCATCATGCCTGACCCGAAATCGCTGGCCGCCATTCTGCCCCATCTCGAGGCCCTTCTCGTCACCCATGCCCATGAAGATCATATCGGCGCCATTCACCATTTATGGCCGACGATCAAATGCCCGATCTATGCGACACCCTTCGCCATCGAGCTGCTGAGGGGCCGCCTGGCGCAGAAGGGCACTCAAAACGAGGTCAAGTTCAAGGCCTTCAAACCGGGCGATACGCTGTCGGTCGGACCCTTTACGGTGCAGACCGTGCCCATCACCCACTCGACTCCGGAATGCGTGTCGATGGCGATCTCGACCAAGATCGGCACGATCATGCATACGGGTGACTGGAAGCTCGATCCCGATCCGCTGATCGGCACCCTTACGGATATCGATGCTTTGAAGGCCATTGGCGACCGGGGCGTTCTCGCCATGCTCTGCGATAGTACCAATGCCGAGCGCGAGGCCGGCATTACCTCGGAATCCGATGTTGCCCGCAATATGGAACATGTCTTCCGGACACGGCGCGGCGCCATCGTCATCTCCTGCTTTGCCACCAATGTCGCGCGTCTCGCCGCGATCGGCCAAGCTGCCGCGGCGACCGGCCGCAAGGTTGCGCTGGCCGGCCGTTCGCTGGAGACGACCGAAGCGGCAGCCCGTGCGGTCGGTTTGATCGACGACACCTTCCCCTTCCTGGCGGATGTCAAACATCTCAAGGGCCTCGAGCCCCACGAGATGGTCATCGTCTGCACCGGCACGCAAGGTGAGGAACGCGCGGCGCTGGCAAAGCTGGCACGGCGGGAAAACTGGCGCCTGCCAGAGATCGGTAGCGGCGATACGGTCATCCATTCCGCGCGCGCCATTCCCGGCAATGAAGAGCCCATCGAGGCCATGATGGCGCTGTTCCGCAAGCGTGGCATCGAAGTTCTGATGGGAGCAGCCGATGACAAGGCACTCCATGTCACAGGTCATGCCAGCCGCGGCGAACTTCAAACCATGTACGGCCTTATCCGTCCGAAATTCGCGATCCCCGTCCATGGCGAACCGTCGCATATGACAGCCCATGCCAAGCTGGCGATGGAATGCGGTGTCGCCGCCTCGACGCTGAGCGAAGAAGGCGACGTGTTGCGGGTGACCAGGACCGGCGTCCAGAAGATCGCCCAGGTCAAGATCACGCATTTGGCCGTCCTTGAATCCCTGGGCGAGAATTTGGTTGCCTGGGATCTGGCCAGGAATGCCCCGGTCCAGAAAAAGCAGGCCAAGCCGGTTGCCGCAAAACGCGCCAACCGTGCGCGCCGGCAAAATCCGAAGCCGCCGATTTTTGCCAAGCCTCAGCAGCCGAATAACGCCAGGGCTGCCTGAACCTGCGCATATAAGAGGCCGCCGGACTAAGCCCGGCGGCCTTCGTATTTTCCGGCAATCAAACCGCTTAACGTCAGGCTCGCATCAGCGGCCGCGTCAGGCAGGTCGGCCCCCCCTCACCCGGCACCGAGATCGCTTCCGCAGCGATGACATGGACCTTGCAGCCAGCCGCTTCCATCCGCCGCTTGGTTTCCGGATTGCCGCCGACCATGACCACTTCGCGGGGCGCGATGGCCAGCACATTGCAGCCCATGCTGGCGAATTCGCTATCTGGTACTTCGACCAGCTGCATGCCCTTGGACATCAGCCATTCGCGGAAGGGGATCGGCATCAGCGGCGAATAGACGAGCTGCAGATCCTTGTCCAGCGGGCTGATGATCGACATCAGATGGAAGACATCGGACTGGCCCTTGTAATGCGGCAGGGCCGTCACTTCGACATGCACGTCAGGTCCGACCAGAGTCTTGAACTGGCGGATGCCTTCGTCATTGGTGCGATAGGTCCGGCCGATGGCGACGGTCTTCTCGTCCAGCCAGATCAGATCACCGCCTTCGATACTGCCGGTGCCCGTCACGGCGCCCAAAACCGGGATGCCCGCCTTTTCCAAGGCTTGGCCATGAATGCCAGGTTCGCCGCGGCGTGCCGCCTTCCCCATATTGCAAAGAATGACGCCTTTGGGTGACACAGCGGCTGCATCGCGGACATAGAGGCTGTCCATGGTCAAAGCCACATCATCCGGCAGATAGACGATTTCCGCCCCGACACTCTTGATCACCGCCGCGAATTGATCATGCTCGCGTGTCGCCAGATCGAAATCAGGGCGAGTGTGATAGTTGAGGTCACGCCATTCCGCGTCGACCTTGGATTGATTGCGCATGGCTTCCAGCGGCCGCCGCATGGCCAGCCGCTTCAGCCTTCCAAATTCGTTCATTCCTGTCAGCATGATGACCGGCACTCTAGCGGAGCGGCAAAGAGAATCAAGCTGCGTCGCAGGGATGCAGCTATCCATCGCCTGCAATTCGCTTCATCATCGGCAGTCAATCAGGCTCAACGGTCGACTGGCACCAGATGGTTTGCGCGGCAGCTGAGCGAGAGCGCCATTCCCTGTTCGACCTGCTTGTCCGGCGGCAGGCGCAAAACGAAATCCTGCTCGCCGTTTTCGCTGCTGGCCAAGACACGATAATGCGCCCCTTGAAAGACCGCCTCCCGCACGCGTGCCGTACCCAGGGCGACCTCGCCAGCGGCATCGGCCTGAACATTCTCCGGCCGGATGATGACGGTCACGTCGGCGCCCGTCTGCATATCTCCGGCGACCTGTAGTTTACCGGTCACCGTCGTGACTTCGATTTGCCCAGCACCGGCAACGGCAGTCACCTTGCCGGTAAGCTGCGTGCTCTCGCCCATGAAGGTTGCCGTGAAACGGGTGGCCGGGCGTTCATAGATACGTTTTGGCGCTCCCATATCCTCGATGCGGCCTTTGTTCATGACCACCATCAGCGAGGCCAGCGCCATGGCCTCCTCCTGATCATGCGTGACATGGACGAAGCTGCGACCGGTCCGCCGTTGCAGGGCGATGAGTTCATCCTGCATCTGCCGCCGCAGATTGAGATCGAGCGCTCCCAAAGGCTCATCTAGCAGCAGGATTTCCGGCTCGACCACGAGTGCACGCGCCAGGGCGATACGCTGTCGCTGGCCGCCGGACAGTTCATGAATGCCGCGTTTCCCGTAGCCACCGAGGCCGACCAGATCAAGCGCAGCCTCGATGCGCTTGCGTCGGTCGGGCAGCCGCACCCGTCGCATCTTCAACCCGAAACCGATATTGTTGCCGACCGACATATGCGGGAACAGCGCATAATCCTGGAACAACGTGGTCGTCGGCCGTTGGGCCGGGCTGAGCGCGGTGACATCCCGGCCGGCGATGCTGATACGGCCGCCGCTCGGCACGATGAAACCGCCGATCACCGAAAGCAAGGTCGTCTTGCCGCTGCCCGACGGCCCCAGCAGCACCACATAGGCCCCCCGCTCGACAGCCAGTGTCACATCGTCCAAGGCGGTGACCGGGCCATAGGTTTTGCGGATTCCGGCGATATCGAGGTGCGGCTTGGTCGTCATGCGCGGCGCTTTCGGGAGAGCAGAATTTCAACGGCAACAAAGAGCAGGATCGAGCAGATGAAAATGAACGATCCCACCGCATTGGTCTGCGGGTTAAGGCCGCCCCGCAGCAGCGACCAGATAACCACCGGCAAGGTGACATCGAAGCGCGTCACCAGGAAAGCGATGATGAATTCGTCCCAGGATAGCGTGAAGCAGAGGCAGAAAGCCGCGATCAAGGCAGGCGCGATCATCGGCATTGTCACCGCCGTCAGCACATGCCAGGTCGAAGCGCCAAGATCGCGCGCCGCCCACTCGATCTTGCGTTGATGCTCGCCGAGCTGAGCGAGGCAGATCGCAAAGGCCAGCGGCATGTTGATGACGACATGGCCGATGACGACCATCAACAGTGACGGACCTATGCCGAGCCAGGACAGCGCAACCAGCAGGCCCATCCCCACCAGCAGATACGAGACCGCCAGGGGCAGCACGATGATGCCCTGCACGAACCGTCGGCCGCCGAACTCGTAGCGCGAAATGCCATAGGCGGCGAGAAAGCCCAAAACGACGGATAGCGCCGAAGAGACGATGCCGACCAGCAGCGAATGGCCGAGTGCCGCCATCAGCCGGTCATTCTGGATTGCCGTCTCATACCATCTCAGCGTGGGGCCGTTGAAGGGCGGCACCGGCAGGCGTCCGTCCTGGAAGGAAAACAGGATCAGCACGGCCACCGGCAGCAGGATGAAGACATAGCAGGCAGCCAGATAGGCATAGGAAACCAGATTGCCGATGACAGCCTTCCAGCGCATGACTACAGACTCGACACGCGCAACTGGCGCTGCAAGGCGAGATAGACGATGGCGACGATCAGCGTCAGCACCAGTGACATGGCCGAGGCCATCGGCAGATCGAGCTGACGCTGAATCTGCATCATGATGACCTGCGGCAATAGCAGTTCCTTGAGCCCGCCCAGAATCTGTGGCGTGATGTAATCGCCGATGCACAGAACGACGGTCAGAAAGGCCCCCACCGCCATGCCCGGCACGCTGAGCGGCAAAGTGACGGCGAAGAAACTGCGCAGGGCCGAGGCGCCAAGGTCCTGCGCAGCCAGGACATAGCGCGGATTGATCTGCACCAGATTGGCGTAGATCGTCAGCGCATTCAGCATGATGAAGAAATGGACGAAACCGAGCATGGTCGCGCCCGGGTTATAGGCGAACATGACCGGCTTGTCGGTGATCTCCAGCCCCCGCAAGACCCAGTTGATGACGCCGGTCGGCGAGAGCACCAGCAGCCAGGCATAAGACCGCACGACATAGGAGGTCCAGAAGGGCAGAATCGCGAAGGCAAGCGCCAGGCGCTGCAGCGATTTCGGGACCTTATAGGCAATGACATAGGCAAAGGGATAGGCCAGCAGCAGGCTGATCACGACGACGATGGCCGTGGTCACCACCGAATTCCAGATCGCCAGAACATAAGCCGGCTCGCCGAAGAACCGCCGATAGTTGTCGAGGCTGAAACCCGACAAGCCGCCATCGGGCGCCAGCGGCATCAGGCTGTAGATCACCATGATGACGATGGGTGCCGCGAAGAACAGCACGATCCAGGCGACGGCCGGGAGCGTGAAGCCGATCCCGGCCAACCGCCCTCGCTGCCGCGCCTGCGCTTCTATCGACTGCATGATCTCCGGCTTATCGATCACTGCCCGTCGATCACTTGGCTTGCAGAACCTGCGCCCAGAGTGCCTGCAATTGCTTGTCGAAGGCGCTGGTCATCTGCAGATAAGGATGCGAGTTTTTGATATAGCCCGGCTGGTCGGCCCAGCGCAGGATCTTCTTCTGGTCATCGGTCAGGACAGCCTTGCTGTTGGCCGGCATGCCCCAATAGCAGGATGACGTGGCGAGTTTGCCTTGGGCTTCCGGGCTGACGATGTATTGCACGAACTTGGTTGCCAGTTCCGGCTTCTTGGAGGCGGCAAAGACACCGAGCCCCTGCTGCCAGCGCACGCCGCCCTGGGCTGGAATGACATAATCGAGGTCGGGATTGTCCTTGGCCATGCCGGCCGTCACCCATTCACCGCCGCCGACCAGGATATCGACCGCGCCTGTGGCCAGCGCCTGCTGCACGGTGGTGACATCGCCCACCATCGCGGCATTGGCTTTGAGGGCGATCAATTTTTCCTTGATGGCGGGGAGATCGGCTTCCGTCAGCTCGGCCGGCTTCTTGCCCAAGGCGATGGCGACATATTCGATCTCGGGGACGTAATAATCATAGATCGCGATCCGGCCCTTATATTTCGGGTCCCAGATGGCATTGATATCTTCCATCGCCTTGGGATCGACGGCCGTCTTGTTGAAGGCGATGGTGTTGTAGCCGAATTTTTCCGGTACCGTGTAAAGCGTGCCCTCCACCGAGGTCAGCTTCGGGTCGGCGATCTCGGCCGGAATATCGGCAAAGGGAAAATTCTTGGCCTCGAGCGGCGCCAGCAGCTTCGTGCCGACCAGCCTTGCCGTATCGGTCTGATCGACCACCAGCACATCCCAATCCCCCGGCTTCGACTGGCCGAGCACTGCAAGAGCTGCCGCCGTGCTGTCGATATCCTTGTAATTGACCTTAACGTCATTGGCCTGCTCGAACGGCTGCAGCAGCGCCGGATCTTCGTGATCGCACCAGGTCAGGACATTCAGGTTACCGGCGGCATTGGCTGCCGCCGCGAACGAGATGAGACCGATGCCCGATACGAGAAGAGCGCGCGTCAATCGTGCTGCCACTTGCCGGGTAATTGAGGATGTTGTGGTCATATGGATACCCCCTGATTGATGCTGTGATTGCCTCGCCCGCAAACAGCCGGACGCGATGCGCCGCGCGCCAGCCGGAGGCCGATTGACTTCATGCAGAATTGACGCATTCCACCCAGTCCCGCCGCCTCGTTCAGCCAATCAGGCGCAAGACGGTCATTTTGATCTTCATTGATTTTGCTCTTGACGAAAAATGAATGAACTACAAAATTAAGTCAATTCATTTTATGCGGCCGGGGACCGCTTATAGGCGCGATGGCAGGCTTACGAGAAAGACAGAAAGCGACGCGGCATCGCGACATTCTGGAAGCCGCCGGCACCTTATTCCGGCGTACCGGCTATGCCGATACCAGCATCGAAGCCATCGCCGAACGCGCGGAAGTCGCACCGGGCACGGTCTATAATTATTTCCAGTCCAAGGGCGATCTGCTGCTGGCGCTGGTCGCGCTGGATGGTGAAGAGGTACGGAGCGCCGGCAAGGATCTGATCGCGGCACCGCCCTCGGATCCCGTCGCCGCCATTCGCAATCTGCTGGAATCCTATATCGAGCATTCGCTGGTGCATCTGTCCAAGGAACTCTGGCGCAATGCGATCGCCACCACCATTACCCAGCCGGATTCCCCTTTCGGTCTCGGCTATGCAGAACTTGATCGCAAGCTTGCGGATCAGGTCGGCGATCTGGTCGCAACGTTGCAGAGCCATGGCATGATCGATGCGGATATCGATCCCCATGTCGCCGGCGATGTACTGTTCGAAGCCTGCAACAGTCTGTTTGTGATTTTCGTCACCCGCGACGCCCTGCCGATGGAAGATCTTAAACGGCGCATGGCAGAGCAGATAGATCTGGTCTTTGCCGGCTTGCAGCGCAAAACGCCTGCGGGCAAAGTGTCTGCCGCCAGACGCAGGCAATGAGGATGGAGACGGCATGAAGATCGCGACGGCGGAGAGCTGGTATGAAACCAAATCCGTGGGCGATGGCATCACCTGGATCTGGGAGCCGCATATCAAGCCGTATTATCGCTGCAATATCTGGCATGTGCGCGGCCGCGACCGTGATCTGCTGATCGATTCCGGCATGGGTGTCGTCAGTTTGCGGGAGCAGGTGAAACTTGTCTCCGAGCGGCCGCTGCTGGCCGTGGCGACTCACACGCATTTCGATCATATCGGCTCGCATCACGAATTTCCCGAGCGTGCCATCCATATTTCCGAGGCGCATATCCTAGTCCGGCCGGATCGCTACAACACCGTCGCCGACGATTATGTCAGCGACGATATCTTCACGGAGCTGCCGCCGGGCCCCTGGAAAGCCGAGCTCTATGACGTGAAGCCGGCACCGGCGACCCTTCTGCTGGATGAGGGGGAGCGGATCGACCTTGGCGACCGCAGTTTCGAGATCCTGCATTTGCCCGGTCATTCGCCGGGCTCGATCGCCCTGCATGAAAAAGCCACCGGCATCCTGTTCGCCGGCGATGTCGTCTATGACGGCCCCCTCGCCTATGAGGCCTATCACACCGAGATGGAGCGATATGTGAACAGCATGCGCCGCATTCTCGATCTACCGGTGACGCAGGTTCATGGCGGCCATTTCGATAGTTTCGATGGCGCACGCATGCGCGAGATCGCCCGCGCTTTCCTAGCCGAGCATGACCGCTGAGCGGAAAGACCCATTAAGCCGGAATCTTGGCCAGACTGTTCGTATAGCGCGCGATCCGGCTGCAGGCCTCATCGAGATTCTTTTCGTCGATCACAAAAGAAACCCGCAGATGTCCCTCGGCGCTGGGGCCGAACGGGCTGGCATCCAATACCGAAACCCCCGTCTCATTATAAAGGCCCCAGGAATAATCATAAGCGGACAGGCCCGTCTTGCGCACATCCAGCATCATGAACATGCCGGCTTCGGGCACATGGCAGGAAAGGCCCGGCACCTGATTGAGCCGTGCCACCGCCGTGTCACGACGGCGCTGATAGGCCTGACGCATGGCCTCCACTTCAGGGATGTCATGGGTCAGGGCATAAGTAGCGGCATGCTGAATGAAAGGCGGCATGCCGTACTGGTTGCAGAGGCCGATATTATGCACATGGCCGATCAGTGCTTCCGGCCCGACCATCCAGCCGAGGCGCCAGCCGGTCATGGCATGCGACTTCGACAGGCTGCTCACCGTCACGGTACGCTCGCCCATGCCCGGCAGACCGGCAATCGACACATGCCGCTTGCCGAAGGTCAGCGCGGCATAGACCTCGTCGGCAACCACCCAGAGGTCGTGACGAATGGCGAGCTCGGCAACTGCCTGCAGTACCTCAAGCGACATCATGGCGCCGGTCGGATTGCTCGGCGTGGCGAAGAAAATCGCCCGCGTCTGCGGCGTGATCGCTTTTTCCAGATCGGCAGGATCGAGATGAAAATGATTTTCCGGCCGCTGCGACACGCGCTTCAAGGTCGCGCCGCTGGCGCGAATCGTCGCCTCATAGGTCAGATACATCGGTTCCAGCACGACGACTTCATCGCCGGGAGACAGCAGGCACATCGAGGCAGCAAACAGGCCAGGCTGGCAGCCGGCAACGGCAGCGACATTCTTCGCGGTCACCTGCTGACCGGATGTCCGGGCATGCTGCGCCGCAACAGCAGCGCGCAGATCCGGATAGCCGACAATATCAGAATAATGGGTATCGCCGCGCTTCAGCGACGTAATCGCCATATCGGTGATGGCCGCCGGCGTATCGAAATCCGGGTCGCCGATCGAGAGGATGATGACATCACGTCCGGCGCGACGGTCCTGAACGGCCCGGTGATGAATATCCCAGGCTGCAACGCCCTCGCCGCTGATTCGTTCGCAAAAAGGTGAGTAACGCATGGTCCCCTAACCCACAGCCAGCATGCCTCCACCGCGCTGGACGAATGTCCAATAGCGGCATCGAGGCGAACTTGCTGTATCATCGGGCGATGGTCAAGCGTTGCAAATTGCGCCCATGCCACAACGAACAAACATGGCTTGACCCCGGCGGGGCACTTATGCCCGATACGGGTTAGATCCGAATTTTGTTAACTGGTGAGTGAAAGCGATGTCAAAACCCCTCAACCAACCTCTCGGCGGCAACAAGATGCCCCGTTTCGGTGGACCGGCCACCATGATGCGCCTGCCCTCGCAAAGCTCAGCCGAAGGATTGGACGCCTGCTTCGTCGGCATTCCCTTCGATATCGGCACGTCGAACCGCTCGGGTGCCCGTTTCGGCCCGCGGCAGATCCGTGCCGAATCCTGCCTGCTGCGCCCCTATAACATGGCGACACGCGCGGCCCCCTTCGACAGCCTGCAGATTGCCGATATCGGCGACGTGGCGATCAACACCTTCAATCTGCAGAAGAGCATCGGCATCATCGAAGAAGCCTATGATGAAATTCTCAGCCATGATTGCATTCCGCTGACCATGGGTGGCGACCATACGATCGTCCTGCCGATCCTGCGTGCGATGGCGCGCAAGCATGGACCGGTTGGTCTGGTTCATGTCGATGCCCATGCCGATGTCAATAACAGCATGTTCGGCGAACCGATCGCCCATGGCACGCCGTTCCGCCGGGCGGTGGAAGAAGGCCTGCTCGACGGCAAGCGCGTGGCGCAGATCGGGTTGCGCGGTACCGGCTATGAAGCTGAGGACTTCGACTGGCCGAAAGCGCAGGGCTTCCGCGTCGTGCAGGCCGAGGAATGCTGGTACAAATCATTGGAACCGCTGATGGCGGAAGTGCGCAAGCAACTGGGCAAGGGCCCGGTCTATCTCAGCTTCGATATCGACGGTCTGGATCCCTCCTCCGCGCCAGGCACCGGCACACCGGAACCGGGCGGCCTGACCACCATTCAGGGGCTGGAGATCATTCGGGGTTGTCGTGGCCTGGATATCGTCGGTGGCGATCTGGTCGAAGTGGCGCCGCCCTATGATCCACAAGGCAACACCTCGCTGCTGGGCGCCAATCTGCTTTACGAGATGCTCTGTGTCCTGCCCGGTGTGCAATACCGGAACTGATCGCCTCGACGTTCGGCCTTTCGCGCTTGAAGCGAGTAACGTCAGCTTTGGCGGACGTAGGGACGAACAGCGTCAAGCAACTGTGTGGTGGGGGCGAGGCGCGGTCCTTCGCCCCCATCGACCGGCGGCACGATCGTCACCTGCCAGCTGGGCAGCGTCTTGAGCGAGGCCTGCGCCTGGGGGTGATCCAGCAGCGGCTGGTTCAGCGACGGGCCGACGATCACCGGCGTGCGCCGGCCGATCGCCTCGGCGACTACCGACAGCGCAAGATTGTCGGCGATCCCGTGCGCAAGTTTGTTCAGCGAATTGAAGCTGCAGGGCGCGAACAGCACCACCCCGCGCGGCGGTCGTGGACGGATGACTGCATCGAAATATGAATCGACGATCCGCGTACCCTCAACATCTGCGAGGTCACGCTGTGCAATGACCCTTGATGCATTCGGCGTCGGAATCGCTATGACAGTTGAGAAGCCGAGTTCGACCAGCCCACGCAGCAGCTCAGGACCGCGTGCGGCAGTCGTCGTGCCGCTGAGCACCAGATAGGCGACATCAAATCTCTCGCCGCCAGCCGCGTCGCTCAGGCTCATGCTCGCTCTCCTATCTCGCGATACGACAAAGGCTTCTTATCCAGGTCGTTCTACCCCTGGAAAACGCCCTGCTACCACGTGGCGTTTTGTATCACGCGTCCCCAGATACTGGTAGGCACCGAGGCTTGTGATCCGGCCGACGAAAACTGCTTTCTTGTCTCTTTCGCCCGACACATTGAGAGCCCGAGAGATGGAAAGTCGGTTTTCGCCTGTGACCCAGATCCGATACGCCGACATGCCTATGCCTGGTCGTGCTTTGCCCAAAAGGCTCGCAATTGATCGCGGATGAAGTCGGTCTTTTCTTCAAAGACCCAGTGACCGCATTCTTCAATCATGCCCCCTTCGGCGGAGGCGGCGATGGCTTTGGCACAGTCGTAGCAGTGCGCACCGAAGGAAGAACGCCCCGCCCAGGCCAGCATGGGAACGGTCAGTTTGCTTCGAGTGAGGTCGCGCATCTGCTCGGCCATCTGCGGAATATAGCCATAGTGGTTGAGGCTGGCGCGGAGATTGCCGGGCTGGCGCATCTGCATGACATACATCTGCAGTTCATCTTCCGGCATGGCGGCCGGATTATATGAAAAATCGCGGAAGAAATGGCGCAGATATTGTTCCTCGCGTCCTTCGACCAGAAAACGCGTGATGTCCATATTCATATGCATGCCGAGATGCCAATATGGCACGCACGGATCGACATAGCCTGGAAAATCCAGGTCAAAAAAAGGCGTCTCAATCGTGGCGATGGACATGGCCCGTCCGGAGGACATATAGGCAAGCGCAACCGATGGCGGGCCGCCCAGATCGTGACTGAGAATATGGAAACGGTTCACGGCTTCGATCGCCAGAAGATCGAGCATATCTTGAGCAATGGTCTTTGGCTCATATCCATCATACGGCTTGTCACTGTCGGCGAAGCCGCGCAGATCCGGCGCGATGAAGGTGTATTCATCGGTCATCCCGTCGATGACTGGTAGAAACTCACGATGGTTCTGGGGCCATCCATGCATGCATGCAAAGAACCACCGGACCCTGGCCGATGGTGACGTAATGCAGCTTGATACCATTCACGACTGCCCGTTTGTGCATTAGCCGAAGCATCTTTGCCGCCTCCCTCCTATCAAAATGCCCGACACACCATTTTGCCGCTTTGAACGAAGAGGATGGGAAAGGAGATTTATTCTCCAGCTTTTATCAGCGGTGCCGCTGCCTGTATGGGCGCCGGATGGTCGATCGCGGGAAAAGACCGGTCATGCCGCAAAGCCGGAATCATCTGGCGCGCTTCCGCGACTTTACCAAGGTCGATATCGGCGATGACATAGCCGACATCGTCGCCGCCATCGGCCAAGACCTCGCCCCATGGATCGACGATCAATGAATGACCGAAGGTCCGCCGGTTCTCGGCATGCATGCCGGTCTGGTTCGGGGCGATGACGAAACAGCCTGTCTCGATGGCGCGAGCGCGCACCAGCACATGCCAATGTGCTTTGCCGGTCGTATGGGTAAAGGCAGCTGGGATTGTCAGCATCGTCGCACCGGCTTGGGCCAGGGCCCGATAGAGATAACCGAACCGTAAGTCGTAGCAGATCGACAGGCCCACCAAACCCCAGGGCGTGGCCGCCACCTGCGCATGGTCTCCGGGTTGCACCGTTGCGGATTCCCGATAGGTCTCGCCACTTGCCAGATCGACATCGAAAAGGTGCAATTTGTCATAGCGCGCCGTGACATCACCCTGAGGATCGAGCATCAGCGACCGGTTCACCACCCGGTCCTGCCCCGGTTCCTTGAACAATTGCGATCCCACCAGAATCCATGCCCCGGTTTCCCGTGCAAGGGCCCGGCAGGCAGCCAGCATGGGATCACGTGCTTCCGGCTGGGCGGCTTCCAGCAACGCTGCCGTGATCGGCTCGAAAAGGCCGACCATTTCCGGCAGGGCGATGAACGACGCCCCGTTTTTGGCGGCTGCCCGGATGAGATCGCCGACCGGCCCGATATTCGGCTCGATCTGCCGCGCGGCACAATTTTGAATGCAGGCAACCCGTAACACCTTGGACATGGCAGCCTCCCCGATTATCCTTATCTAACCTTGCCTTAGCGCCTGATCCGTCGAGCCTGCCAGGGCGCTTTAATGGCTTCATGGCGGCGACGTGCGACAGGCTTGATCCTGCGGGCCGGATCAGGGTATCACAACACCGACTGACAATCAGGAGCACGCCGGAGGGTACCCCGGCAGTCCAGATAGCCGGCTTAGCTCAGTGGTAGAGCAACCGCCTTGTAAGCGGTAGGTCGCGAGTTCAAATCCCGCAGCCGGCACCATTCCTGACAATCGTGTTTCAATTGCCATATCCATCACCGCGCACTCGACCCTCGCCACCGGATTCTGTTAAGAAAACGGGCGCAAGTCTGCGACTCGAACGAAATCGGAAGAGGGAATGGCGGAAGATCCGAATCTTCACCCGGTGCCCGCACTCAAAGATAGCGGGCTGCGCAATTTGCGCGAGCGCTGGTTCACATGGCGGGCCGGTCAGGACATCCCCTTGCGTGTTGCTTTCGATCCCATCGACTTCCCTCGGCAGATCTCGCATATGCAGCTTGGCGAAATCGTGCCGGACGCCAATGCGATCCGTCCCTATGATGTCGTATTGCGTTACGTCGGGACCGGCTGGGTCGAGCTTTTCAACGCCCCGCAACTTACCAATACAAGGATTTCCGAGCTCGGCCCGGTCTATGGCGAAAGATGGTTCAGCATCCATGACAGAGTCATTGCCGCGCGTGAGCCCGTCATGATGACGGGTGCCCCTTATGGGGTCGACAAGGACTTTCTTGAATTCGAGATCCTGGGCTTGCCCCTGTCGAAGACGGGGCGAGAGGTCGATTATGTGGTCTTGGCCCTCTCGTTGCTGCAGCCGCTTGTTTAGTCTGCTGCCGTAAAGATCCCGATCGTCATCAAATCACTTTGCGCAGTTCGCCCAGGAAACCGGTCAGCTCCCGGGCAAAGCCACGCGATTGCTGTTCCATATCGGATGTCGAGCCGAGCAATTGCGTTGCAGCCTGTTCGGTTTCCTGCGTCACTTGCCGGACATCGGCGACACTGCGCGAAACATCCGTCGATCCCTGCGAAGCTTGTTCGACATTTCGGGCGATCTCGCTCGTTGCGGCGCTTTGCTCTTCCATGGCGGCGGCAATCGCTGACGCTGTCTCATCGACCTGATTGATCACGTCACGGGCATTGCGAATGGCCGAGGCGACGCTGCTGACGACGTTCCGGATCGAATTGACCTGATCGATGATGTCATCTGTCGCCTGTGCCGTCTGGTTGGCCAGATTCTTGACTTCGGAAGCAACCACGGCAAAACCCTTGCCGGCCTCGCCGGCACGAGCGGATTCGATCGTGGCATTCAATGCCAGAAGGTTGGTTTTTTCGGCAATCTCGCGGATCAGCGTGACGACCTCGCCGATCTTGGCGGCGGCCGAAACCAGGCCATCGACCTGGCTATGAGCCGTTTCGGTTTCGCGGACGGCGGCATGCGCGACATCGACGGAACGGTGGATCTGCCGATTGATCTCGCCGATCGAAGCCGTCAGTTCTTCCGTTGCAGCGGCCACAGCCTGCAAGCTGACCGAAGCCTTCTCCGTTGCAGTTGTTGCAATCACCGTTCGGTCATTGGTCGACGTCGCTGCATGATTGAGCGTTTGGGCCATTTGCGTGAGATCGACCGACGTACTCGCCAGCTTGGACACGACGTCATTGGCGATCTGCTCGAAGCGCGACAACGCTGAACCGAAGCCACTGATCTTGCCGTGCATTTCAGAGGTTGCCGCATTTATGGTCCGCGCCGCCCGCAAATAGGTTCCGAGCATGCCGGTTTCAATGATGCGGCGATAATAGATCTGCTGCGTGACGGCGCTGAGCGATGCCGAGGCCTCGCGCGCAAAAGCATCCGCCCGATCGGCAAAATCATTGACGGCCCAAGCCACCTCACCGAGAGTTCCATGCGCCGTTATCGGCACCAAGCGGGCCTCGAAATCGCCGCGCTGCAAACGCGTCAGGACCTCGACGATGCGACGCAATTCGCCCTGCTGACGCCCGAAATTGATCAACACCAGCAAGCCAGCCAAAATGGCTAGCCCCAGCAGAACATAGGCCGGTGTCAGATCTTGCAGCAGCAGCAGGCAGATCGTGGCGGCAACCGTGAAGAGGATCGACAGGATTGTCCCGACGACACCATTAAATAGCGAAAATAAATTCATCATAGCCCAATCCCCGCTCGTTCAACTTGCTTATCAACAGGTCGAATGCGCGGTTCATGCCTTCCTTGCGATTTTCATATCGTGCTTCTTCGGCCAACAGATCGGCGTAGAGAGGCCTGATCACCTGTTCGACCGTCTCGCGTTTCGGCACGCGGCGATTGGAATGATAGCCAACGATCTTGCCACCAGCATCGAGCGAAGGCGTGACATGGGCGAAGACCCAATAATGATCGCCGCTCGTTGCCCGGTTGATCACATAGGCAAAAACCTCCTTGCCGGCCTGCAGGCGATCCCAGAGCAGTTTGAAGATGCAGCGCGGCATGTCGGGATGCCGAATCAGGCTGTGCGGCGCACCCAAGGCAGATTTCAGATCGAGCCCCGAAACGTTGAGGAATACTCTGTTGGCATAGGTAATGTGACCTTTGAGATCGGTCTTGGTGACGATCACGTCATCGGCCGCAAAGCGACGTTCGTGATGGGTCAGCAGATGATCGGTGACCTTCATGTTTTCGATTTTCCGGCAGGATGTTCGTTCGACAAGTCTGCGTCGCAGATTTTAGTGGATGTTAGCTGCTCTACGACGCTCCAGGGACGCCCCCCAGGCCGCATGCATCAACGGTTTTTTCTTCATGCCAAAATAACGTTTCAAAATAATTAATATCCCCGTGTGTGCTACGGATTAATATTTATTAAAAAATCTGCGCGAGAAAATAGTTCCGTCTCGGCCAGTTCAGGCGATACGATAATGACAAATTATGGTGGAAAACCTTGCACTTAAGCATTTAGTAAGGGTCGAATGCTATTTTAGTTAAATCCTCATGTTAAAAGGCTTGAGGATTAACATCGATCATGCCGCTGGCGGGCAGTGACAGGGTGACTATTCGAGACGTTGTAGGCATGACAGTGATCGCATCAGACGTCAGCAACCTAATCAACTTAGCCCGCGATAACACGATGGACGGGCGAAGTACGTTAGCGGTTGCTGTCGGGAATCTTGTCGATGACGACGCGCGCCGCCTGACAGCCCATGAACTCGCGCTGATGAACGATATTCTGAAGAAACTCATTCAGGATGTCGCCCGTCCGATCCGAAAAAGCCTGGCGGCAAAACTGGCAAAGTCACATAACGCCCCCCGGGAAGTTGTCGAGATCCTCGGCAATGACGATTTCGATATCGCCTCTCCGATCCTGCTCAAGAGCGATTTGTTATCCGATGAGGCATTGATCGAAATCGTGCGCCATCGCAGTCAGGCGCACCGGCTGGCAATCGCCATGCGGCGTAGTGTGAGCATGCAGGTTACGGATGCCCTGGTTGCCACGAATGCGCAGGATGTCATCAGAACCCTGCTGCAGAATCACGGCGCGGAAATTTCCCAGGCGACAATGGCCTATCTGGTCGAACAATCACGGACGATGGATGACTTCCAGGAACCCTTGCTGCGACGCCGAGAACTGGGACCGGATCTCGCCAAACATATGTATAGCTGGGTTTCGGCTGCCTTACGGCAATTCATTGTCGAAAATTTTCCGATCGATCCGCTCGAAATCGATCTGGCGCTCGGCGAAACGGTTGACGAAATCCTGGAAGAGTCGGTCGGGCAGGCTGATGATGATTCCGCTGCGCGGCAACTGGCGGCAGAACTGGCCAAGAAACAGCAATTGACGCCGGCCCTTCTGCTGCAGACTTTACGGCAAGGCGAAGTCTCGCTATTTGAGGCCGTGCTCGCACAGATGGCCAACCTGAGAACGTCATCCGTGCGAAAACTCATCTATGACGAAGGTGCCGAAGGCCTGGTCATCGTCTCCCGTGCGGCAAATATCGACCGGACCAGCTTTACCAGCATCTTCCTGCTGCTGCAGCGCGTGCATCCGAAAGAGCTCGCGAAGGATGCCTACGCGATGAAACATGCGCTCGACCTGTTCGATCGGCTGAAGACGGAAACTGCCGCTAAAGTTGTCGAGCGCTGGAAGATAAATCCCGATTTTCTGCGCTCGATCAAGCGCCTCGAACAGACCAGGCGATGAGCCGTCAGGAACGACGCCGGCCCGTTTCATCGGAAACATCCTCCATGACGAGAAGCGCCCCCGCGGCCTCGCAAGTCAGCCAGCTTTTCACCGGCAATCTGTTCGAGGCCGGCCCAGCGATTTTCATTCTCGCACTTGACGGTGAAATACGCTGGTCGAATAGCGCCTTTCGCGACTTCGCAATTCGTTATGGCACACGGGTAGAGCTGCTTCCCCTGCTGCATCCGCTGGATTGGCTGGATCGGGCCGAGCTGCAGGCGAGCGGCCGCATATCGCGCAATATCCGGGCCACGCTTGCCGAAAGCAGTCATATCGTCAGCGGACAATTTGCCCCGTTGACGGCAAAGGACGGACAGATCGATGCCGTCGCCTGTTGCATTTCCTTGACACCGGATGTCGAGCATATCGCGCGGAACCTGGCACAATTGCAGGAACGGTTCCAGGATGTCGTGCGGCTGGTTTCCGACTGGATTTGGGAATGTGATGCCGAACTTAATATCGTCTCATTGTCCGACCGCGTTCGCAACGTCATGGGTTTTCATCCGCATGAATTGGTGGGCCGCCCGTTCCTCAGTCTCACCCAGAACCGCCGTTCACAGCAAACCTTGATCAACCGCTTCCAGCATCTGTCACCCTTTCGAGACCATGTGTTCGAAAGTACCGATCGAGACGGGCATCTCAAGCTGCTCTTGATCAGCGCCGTTCCGATCTTCGATATGGAAACCGGCCGCCATAACGGATTTCGTGGTACCGCAAGCGACATTACTGAATTGACCGAACGTGAACGCGGACTGCTTGCCGCCAAAGAAGCCGCCGAACAAGCCAATCGGGCAAAGACTCATTTTCTTGCCCATATGAGTCATGAATTGCGGACCCCGCTCAATTCGATCATTGGTTTTTCCGAAATGATGCGAATGCAGCCGCATGGGCCGCTGGGAGCACCCGAATATCTCCACTATGCGGGCGATATCAATGAGAGCGCAAATCGACTGCTCGGCGTCATCAACGACATTCTGGATATCACCGCTGTCGAAGCCGGCAATCTGGTGCTCAACGAGACCGAGATCACGCTGGATATGATCATCAGACCGGTCCTGGAAACCTTGCGCCACAAAGCAACCGCCGCCGGTCTGTCCTTGCATGTCGATGCTGCCGTCGATTTGCCGCATCTCTTCATCGATCAGCGCGTAATGCGCCAGATACTCAACAATCTGCTGTCCAACGCCGTGAAATTCACGCCATTGGGTGGCGATGTTACGCTGCGCGCCGCGCTCGCCCCGGAGGGCGGCATGGTGATTTCCGTCATCGATACCGGCATCGGCATCGACGAAATCACCCTGGAACATATCTTCATGCCGTTCTTTCAGGCGGAGACCGGCCCCAATCGCAAGTTCGAGGGAGCAGGATTGGGCCTGGCCCTATCGAAGCGCCTGGTTGAACTTCTCGGCGCACATCTCAGCGTCATCAGCAAGCGCGGCAAGGGCACCACGGTATCGATCGCCTTGCCGGCAAGACGGTTGGTCCAGACTCCGGCCTAGGCGCTTTCCTGCCGCCCCGCCGCGAACCCGCCAAGCACAGCCACTAGATTGGTGCCCAGCTCCGGACAAGGATAGCCGCCTTCCTGAACCAGCACTGTGGGTAGGCCGATGGCACCGAGCCTGGCGCCGATCCGCCGAAAGCCCGCTTCCGTCACCCGCAATCCGGCCAGGGGATCGTTGACGAAGGCATCCAGACCCAGCGCAATCACCAAAGCGTCGGGCTTAAACTCTTCCAATCGAGCGACAGCATGATCCAGAGCCGTCATGAAGGCTTCATCATCGCTGCCCAGGACCAAGGGCAAATTGACATTGCGATCAAGCCCCTCACCTGCCCCGCGTTCATCCGCATAGCCCCAGAAGAAAGGATAAAACTGACTGGGATCGGCGTGAATTGAGATCGTGAAGACATCCCCGCGCTGATAGAAGATGCCCTGTGTCCCATTGCCGTGATGCAGGTCGACATCGATGATGGCCACATGCTTCGCCCGCTGACGTAACAGCTGTGCAGCAATAGCCGTGTTGTTCAGATAGCAGAAACCGCCGGCCATGTCGGCGAAGGCATGGTGCCCAGGCGGCCGGCACAATGCATAAGCCGCATCGGCGCCGTTCATGACCAGGCGCGCTGCATGGATGGCTGTCGCGGCGCTGGCTTGAATGGCCGGCCAGGTATCTGGGCCGATGGGACAGGCAGTATCGGCCATATGGAAGCCGGCCTGCCCGACCACGGATTGCGGATAGGAATCCGTGCGATTGCGCGGATGCATATTCGGCGTCACCAGATCGCCTGCACCTTCCAGGGCCCGCCACCGGTCATATGCCGTCTGCAGAAAGGTAAGATAGGCGGCATCATGCACGGCGGCGATCGGTGCCTGATCCGGCAGACCGTTCTTGAGAGCCGGCGCGACGATGACATGAGCCGGCGATACTGCCTGCACGGCCTCCAGCAGGAGACGCGCCCGCTCCGGTTTCTCGGGACATGGGCGCCATTCGCCACGCACCAGAAAACGATGCGGTGCGTGCAGCAATTGCGCTTCGGAATAAACGATCTGCATTTGCCCTGCCCAACGGAAATTCACCCGGTCCGGGCATCATCTGCACGGACCGGGCGAATGGCAAGCGGGCTTTGTCTGTTCGATCTAGGCTGCGGCCTGCAAACCGGCTTGTGACGAGAGATGGTCGAGCGCCGCGACGATACCGCCGGATTTATGCGGCATATTGCTGAGCGCCAATCCCATTTCGACGCCGCTGAGTGTCCCCGACAGCATCAGATCATTGAAATCGCCAAGATGGCCGATACGGAACACTTTATCGGCCAATTTCCCCAGGCCGGCACCCAATGACATGTTGAAGCGTTCCAGGATGACCTTGCGGAGCGCATCCGCCGAATGACCTTCCGGTGCGAAGACTGCCGTCACCGACTGGCTGTATTCGCTGGGCTCCACGCAAACGGTTTCCAAACCCCAGGCTTTCACCGCGCGGCGTGTCGCCTCTGCGTGGCGGGCATGCCGCAGGAAGACCTTTTCCAATCCCTCTGCTTCCAGGAGATTCAGCGATTCCCTGAGGCCAAAGAACAGATTGCAGGCCGGCGTATAGGGGAAGTTGCCGCCACTGGTGTTGTTGAGCATCGGCTCCCAATCCCAGAAAGCGCGCGGCAGCTTGGCGTTCTTCATTGCTTTTATCGCCTTCTCGCTGACGGCGACGAAGGCGAGACCGGCCGGCAGCATCAAGCCCTTCTGCGATCCACCGATGCCGACATCGACGCCCCAATCGTCAAAGCGAAAATCGGCGCTGGCCAGCGAGGAGATGGTATCCACCATCAGGAGGGCCGGATGCTTGGCGCGGTCGATCGCCTTGCGGATCTCCGCCACCCGGCTCATGACACCGTTCGATGTCTCATTATGGACCAGTAGAACGGCTTTGATCTGATGCGATTTATCATCCGCCAGAACCGCTTCGATCGCTTCAGGGCTGGGGCCGCGCCGCCAGTCGGTGGCGAGCGTGCGCACATCCAGGCCGAACTGCCGCGCCATCTTCGCCCAGAGCACGGCAAATTGGCCGGTATCGAAGGTCAACACCGCATCGCCGGGCGACAAAGTGTTGACCAAGGCGGATTCCCATCCGCCGGTACCGCTTGCCGGGAAGATCATCACCGGCTGTCTGGTCTTGAAGATTGGCTTGATCCGATCAAGCACTTCCCGCCCAAGCCGCGCGAAATCCGGGCCGCGATGGTCGAGCACCGGCTGGGCAATGGCATGCAGCACACTGTCAGGAATGTTGCTCGGACCCGGCACTTGCAGAAAATGGCGGCCTGGGTGGTAGGCCCCCGCTTGTTGCGCCATCTTGGTCCTCCTTGGGTTATATCCTAGGCGCCAAGGTAGCGGAGCCGCTCCGGCACGACTGGCCCAACAGCGACCCCCTTAACCGGCCAAACGGCTGTTCCAGGCATTCGGTCCGGAACAGCCGCCTGACCATATGATCAGAAATGTCGCGTTGAATCAGTCGGCTGTCACCACCAAAGCATCGACAGCAACCGCCCCGTCCGTCAGCACCATCAGCGGATTGACGTCGAGTTCGACCAAATCAGCCGCATGATTTTGCGCAAAAGCGGCGATCGCCGCCACGGCATCGACCAGCGCCTCGATATCGCCGGCCGGCTTGCCGCGATAGCCGCGCAGCAATTTGGCGATCTTCAGCTTATTGATAGCGCTAGCAATCGCCGCCCGGTCGGTCGGCAGCAGCAGCATCGCCGCATCTTCCACCATTTCGACCAGGATGCCGCCGGCCCCGACCACCAGGGCCAGGCCGAATTGCGGGTCGCGCTTGATGCCAACGATCATTTCCGCGACCACACTGGAAACCATCCGTTCGACCAGCACCTTGCCAATCGTGGCGCCCGGCTTATAGGCGGCCAGGGATTTGCCCATCCTCGCCACAGCCGCTTCGACCTCAGCCGCCGATTTCAGGTTGAGGGCCACCGCCCCCGCCTCGGTCTTATGGGCCAGAACCGGCTCGGCCACTTTGATGACAACAGGGAAGCCAAGCGCTGCGGCCGCCGCGCCGGCATCCTGGGGCGCCGCCAGCCGGCTCGCTGGCGCCTTGAGGCCGAATTCGGCCAACTTGGCTTTGGCTGCGTGCTCGGACCAAAGGCGCTGGGGGGCATCCGCCCGTAAGGCGGGCGTCGTCGGCAGATCGATCGGGCTGGCCTTGCCGGTTTCGCGCCGTTGCCGGTACTGGGCAAACTCATAGGCGGTGGCAAAGGCATTCAGTGCTTCCGGCAGACCCTGCATGGGCGCCCCATGTCGCTCGACCGTCTCGTCACGCAGGCGGGTCGGGAAGAGTTCCGGAATGGTCGCCGTGATGATCGGCATTTTTCCGTGTCGCTGGCACGCAGTTATCAACGCCCGCCGGCTGCAATCGAAGATATTCTCGCTCTCTTCGCTCTCGACGGCATAATCGAGCACCAGCATGCCGGCATCGAAATCGCCCGCCATAACCGTGGAAAACAATTTGGTCAGCAGATCCTCCTTGCCCCAGAGCGACGTATTGTAATCCAGCGGATTGGTGACACTGGCGAAATTGGGCAATTGGCTGCGCAGATCATCCGCCTGTGCCTGCGGGAAGCCGGGCAAGGGTATATCGAGTTTTTCGCAGATATCCGCCGTCAGCAGCCCGTCGCCCCCCGAACAGGTGAAAACCGCGAGACGCTTGCCTTTAGGCAGACCGGCGGTGGAGACCAATTTGATCGTCTCCAGAAGCTGCGGGATCGTCTGCACGCGGATGACCCCCAGGCGCTCGAACAGCGCGTCATACATGCGGTCGCTGCCGGCAAGCGAGCTGGTATGGCTCATGGCGAGCTTGGCACCCAATTCGGAATTGCCCGCCTTCAAGGCGACCAGGGGTTTGCCATTGGCCAGCGCTTTGGCGGCCGCCCGGCTGAAGGCCGGCACATCGTTGATGCCTTCGATATAGAGGCCGATCGCCTTGATCCGCGGATCCTCGGCCAGAGCATCGACATAGTCGGCGACATTGAGGACGACCTGGTTCCCCGAGCTGATCACATAGGCGAAGGGAACGCTGCGGTGGTTCATCGTCAGATTGAGGGCGATATTGCCGCTCTGGGCAATGATGGCGCAGCCCGTTTCCACTTTCCTGCCGAGATGGCCGGTCGGCCAGAGCGCGATGCCATCAAGGTAGTTGAGGACGCCGTAGCAATTCGGACCCACCACGGCCAGATCGCCCGCTGCCTCGAGAAAACGCTGCTGCAGTTCATGGCCCTCACCGCCGACCTCGGCATAGCCGGCAGCGTAGCAAATGGCGCCGCCCGCATCGCGAGCATTCAGCTGTTTCATGATATCGATCGTGGCATCGCGCGGCACGGCAATGAAGGCTGCGTCAGGCGCCGCCGGCAGATCGGCGATGGATTTGAAGCAAGGCCGACCGCCTAATTCCGTATATTTGGGATTGACCACCCAGACATCGCCCTGGAAGCCGCTCTCATCGCAGCGCCGGATCGACTCTTCCATGGCTTGGCCGCCGATGATGCAGACATGCTTCGGGTTGAGCAGGCGGCGCAGATTCCGTTGCCGCTTCGATAAAGTACTCGGCATTAAAGCTTCCTTAGGCTGATGGACCCCATACTGTCGTCAGGCGTGGTAGCAGAGCGGCAGCCTCTCTGGAAAGAGGGGAAACCATGCAAGCGCCGCATCGCTACCACACCGGAAAGGGCCGTTTTCGCATGGCTTTCGCCAGTTGCGTCCCTCCCAGGTCAGGAGACGTCGGCCATGAGACTGCAAAACGCCTACGTGCGCGCTATCACAGTCTTGCCATATTGCCGTGTGATAGAGCTGGAATAGATAGTCGGATGGATTGATTGACGCAATGAAGACGCTGTTACAGCGCAGTCGTATGATCAGGGGCCGGTTGAGCGATCGCCGGATTTACGGCCCTGCGCTCATCGTCACCGTCTTGGCCGTCCTCAGCTTTCTCAATCTCACGGATGGTTGGGTCACCAAAGTCTCGGCTCAGGACGTCACCTACTTCCGCATCGGCACCAGCCGCCCGGGCTCTCACCCCTTCAATATTGCGGCCGAAATCGGTAATGCCATCAGCAATCCGACCGGCGGCGCAGATTGCGATCCCGGCGATACCTGCGGCGTCCCCGGTGTGGTCGGCATGGCTCAAACCACGGCCGGAGCAGTGGAAAGCCTGCAACTTTTACGCAAGGGCGATATCGACGGCGCTATCGTCCAGGCCGACATGGTGGCCCTGGCCGCCGCCGGCAAGGGCCCCTTCAAGGCGGCTGGACCCGATACTGGATTGCGGGCCATCGCCACGGTCGGCGATGTGGCTCTACAGGTTATCGTCCCCGTCGATTCCGACATCAAGACGTTGAGCGATCTCAAAGGTAAACGGGTTGCCACCAATCCCGATGGGAGCGATGGCGCCGCGTCGGTTCGTCTGATCTTGAATGCCCTCGGCCTCAGCGAGCGCAAGGTCAAGCTGCAGCCCATGGAACTGACTGATGCCGCCAGCCAGCTTGTCGGCAGCAAGATCGACGCCATTGCCATCGTCGAGCGGCCAAATCAGCCGGAAATCACGGCCATCACCGAACGCATGGCCCTCCGGCTGGTGCCGGTCGGCGAGGCCGATCTCAGCAAGATCGGCAAGGAGCGCCGCGATCTGATCCTGGCGCATCTACCAGCCGGAACGGATAGCAGCCCCACCGCAACCGATACGCTGATCGTCCCGATCCTGTTCGTGGTCACCGCCAAGACCGATGAAAAGATTGCTTATGAGCTGGCAAGGACCTTGGTCGTGCCGGGTCGCGGCACCAAAACAACCAGCAACCCGGCGGCGTCAGGGCCGGATGCGCATATAGAAACGACCGTCGTGCCGCTTCATCCCGGCGTCGAAAAACTGACCGGCATCACCAATTAGCGATTTAAATGAGAACAGCCACCCGCCGGCTGGCGGCGGGTGGCTGTTGTTGTCTATCGAGGCTCGTCTTCAGCTGTCCAGCCAGACATATTCGGCGATACGGCCGTTGAACAGGCTATCAATACCGCCGACCCGGTAGCCTTTGACTTGGTCGCCATGGGCTTCCAATTCGTCGGCAAAAATCGGGATGATGGCACCGCCATCCTCATGCAGCAGACGTTGCGCTTCCCAGAGATAGGTCTTGCGCTTGTTGGTATCGATCTCCGCAGCCGCGTCGGTCAGCAGCTTGTCGAATGTCGGGTTCTTCCAGGCGGTTTCGTTCCAGGGCGCGTCGGACCTGTAGGCAGCCGACAGCATCTGCAGTGCCGTCGACCGGCCTTGCCAGTAGGAACCGCAGAAGGGCCGCTTCAGCCAGACATTGGACCAGAAACCGTCCACCGGCTCACGGTGAATGGAGATGTTGAGACCCGCCTTGGCCGCCGTCGCCTGATAGATCTCGGCTGCGTTGACAGCGCCCTCATAAGCCGCCTCGGACACGCTCAGGGGCAGTGTGAGGCTGCCGATATTGGCCTTCTTCAAATAGAACTTCGCCTTGTCGATATCCAGGCTCGTTTGCGGCAATTCGCTGTTATAGAAGGGATCACCCTGGCGAATGGGATGATCGTTGCCGACGGCGCCGTAACCGTTCAGCAACGTTTTCAGGAACTCTTCGCGATCAAGGGCATATTTCAGGGCCAGCCGCACATTGGGATCACTGAACGGCGCCGTATCGATCCTGGCGGCCAGGATGGCATGCCAGCCGGTCGGGGCCGTTTCCAGTTTGACATTGGAGGCTTGCTTCAACAGGTCGACGGTCCGCCTGTCAGCCCGGTTGATGAGATCGACCTGACCAGTGATCAGGGCGTTGGTGCGAGCCGGCGTGTCATTGATGATGGTCAGTTCGACGGCATCGACGAAGCCACGGTCGGGGGCCCAGTAATGCGGATTGCGCGTCACCCGCCCGCTGACGCCCGGGGTGTAGCTTTCAAAGACAAAAGGACCCGATCCGACCGGCTTCGACCAATCGTCGAGACCGTTCGGAACGACCTTGAAATGATAGTCGCCCAGGAGATTGATCAATTCCGAATCGCCGCGCGCCAGGGTGATACCGATCTGGCGGTCGCTGAGCTTCTTGATTTCCTGAATATGCTTGGTTTGACCGACGACACCCGATTTCGACTCGCCACGATGCAGGTTGAGCGAATAGATGAGATCGTCGACATCTACCGTCTTGCCGTTATGGAATGTCACACCCTGGCGGACATTCAACACCCATTCGGTGGCACCCGGCTTCACCTCCCAGCTCTCGATCAAGGCCGGCTGGACACGATGCTCTGTGTCGAATTCTACGAAGCTGCTGAAGAGCTGAGCGCCGATGGTAATATCGACGATATCGGTGTAGCGCCGCGGATCCAGGCTGTTCGTCGTGCTGCCGCCGCCAAGGCCGATGCGCAACGTGCCGCCCCGCTTCGGCGTTTCCGCAGCCTCGGCACCCGGCACCCCCAGGATACCGACCGCCGCGGCGGTCATGCCGAGAGCCGCTGCCCCCGCCAGAAAGTCGCGCCGCGATACCCGGCCACGAGACTGCGCTAGACGCAAATCATTCCAACTGATCATCTCTTTGTCTTCTCATAAGTGAAACCGTGGCTGTCACCCAACCTGGGCGGATGGGCGCAGCAGCCCGGACCTTGCCTGCCCGTATGAGCGGCGACAATCGAGAAGAACTCGGCCGGCCGCAAGTAAAACTCAGGTAATTTGAACAGAAAAAGGACCGGTCGCAAGCAAATGCCCATGTCTGAAGGCCGCACTAAATCGAGCCGCCGGCGGCGTTGCCGCCGAAGACACCCTCAAGACAATGATATCTCAACAAAAATCCAGATAAAAGACCGGCTTCGCTTGCGCGGCCAAGACCGAACAACTTAAGATAGCTTTCTTCTTTTATGTCGTCAGGATCAATCGGGCTAACCAATGCGGGATCAGAACCCAGAAGGCGCGATCATCGTTGCCGAGCACAAAAGTACCGGCCTTACCGACGACATGCTCAAATACAACATCGCCGCCTGGATACTGATGGGGCTGGGACTTTTTACGGTCCTATATATGGGGCTGCTGACCAGCCTGCTGCCGGGATTGCTGGTCTATGAACTGGTGCAACTCGCCGGCATCAGGCATCGCAGTTTCGGTGTCACCTACCGGGCAGGCAAAGTCATCGCAATCAGCCTATTGGCAACCTTTGTCACGCTCATGCTGCTGCTGGGTATCGGTTCGCTGGCGGTGATGATCACCGACAGATCGGACAGTCTTATCCTGCTGCTGCAGAAGATGGCAGATATCATCGACGCCGCCCGTATTCATTTCCCGCCCTGGGCACAACAATACCTGCCGGCAAATGTCGAGGATCTGAAGGCCACCGCTTCGGATTGGCTGCGCGTCCATGCCAGTGATCTCAGGCAGATCGGCGAAAATTTCGGCCGGATCTTCGTGCGGATCCTGATCGGCATGATCATCGGCGGCATGATTGCGATCGGCAGCGGCGTGATGACGAGAGAGCCGCGTCCGCTGGCTCGCGCATTACGGGACCGCCTCGCCTTCCTCGCGACTGCTTTCCGCCGGGTGGTCTTCGCGCAGGTTCGAATTTCGGCACTTAACACCTTCTTTACGGCCATCTATCTGATCGTAGTACTGCCGACCATGGGAATCGATCTGCCGCTGAAAAAGACCATGATCGCGGTTACCTTCATGGCCGGCCTGATCCCTGTCATCGGTAACCTTATTTCCAATACCGTCATCGTCATCGTCAGCCTCAGCGCCTCCTTTGTCGCGGCGATTGGTTCCTTGATCTTCCTGGTGCTGATTCACAAGCTGGAATATTTCGTCAATGCTCGCATCATCGGCACACAAATCCGCGCCCGGGCCTGGGAATTGCTGCTCGCTATGCTGGTGATGGAGTCAGCCTTCGGCATTGCCGGTGTCATCGCCGCGCCGATCTTCTATGCTTACCTCAAGGATGAGCTGACGGCGCGCGGACTGATCTGACGCGGTATTGCCGCCCGCCGACACTGTCACGCCGGCGGCGCATTGACCTGCAGGCGAATGATAAAGACACCATCCAGGATCTGCTGGTCCAGCAATTGGTGTCCCGTCGTTTCGCAGAAATGCACAAAATCCGCCGGCGCACCAGGATCGGTCGCCTGGATCTCCAGCACGTCTCCCGGCTGCATGTCGCGCAGCAGGCGACGAGCCTTCAAGACCGGCAACGGGCATTTCATTCCACGGGCATCAAATATCTTCGTCATGTCACTCCGCCGCTGCCTCCACTTTCCGGCCATTTCCGCTCTGATGACCGCCGCCGGTAGCCAGTACATCCAGCAATCCGGCGCCGAGAATCAACAGACCGCCGATGATTTCCCGCCAGCCAAAGGGTTCATCCGTCAAGAGGGCCGCGGACACGACACCGACGACTGCTTCCAACATGAACAATATGGATGCCCGGGTCGGAGACATAAAGCTGACCGCCCAGAAGCTCAGTATCATCGCGGGGATGATCCAGATCAGAACCGCCACAGCGATCCAGGGCAAAGCGCCAATGAGCGGTGCGACACTTGGGAGCATATCGCCCGGGAACCAGCCGAGCAAAAGGATGAGGGCCGATGAGAGCAATCCGAAGAGAAATTGAAAGAAGGTCTTCGGAATCATATTGCCGGAACCGCTGAACCGCATGCCGACAAGACTGGCAGCCCAGAAAATACTGGCAAAGACGCCGAACCACTCGGCCAGATTACGTGGGATCGGCAGGCCGCTGCTGTTGCCGACCAGGACGGCCATGCCGACAAAACCAAGCAGGATCGTGGCCTGCCGTGACCTGGAAATGGGTGTCTTCAGCAATATCCGTTCCAGCAGCGCACTCCAGACCGGGTTTAAATAGAACAGCAGGACGACCTTGCCGACGTCGCCATAGATCACGCCCAGCGTATAGAAGGTGTTGCAGATGCCCGATGTCGCACCGACCCAGAACGCCAGAAGCCCAAAGCGGCCAAATCTGCCGCGGCCGAAAACCAGGAGCGGCAGCATCAGCAATGCCGGTGCGCCATATACCAGAACGGAGGCCCACACCCCCGAAAGCCCGGCACCTTCAATCTGACGGAGCGGAATCCACAGACTGCCCCAGAAGGCGGCCGAAATCAGAATGGCAATTGACGGCAGAATGCCGCTGGATGATTTGGCCGCCACTGCTCAATCCAGTCCCTTGTATCCCGCTACCATCGCTGACCGTTCCATTGTCAATATCTGATCATAGGCACTGAGCGGCACATCAGCCATATCGGCAATCAGGAGGTCGGTACGCGTTGTCGCCAGATGGGGATCATCGATTGCCGCACGCAAGCCGTCACGCAGCCGGGCAATGACATCGGCTGTGGTCGTTTGCGCCGTGATATAGGGCAGGTTCGGAGCAGGTTCCGATCGGCAAAGCACCTGGATGCCGGCCACTTCCTGCGGCGCCACGGCCGAGATCAAGGCATAGCTCACGCAATCGATTGCCGCGACATCCGCAGCCCCATTGCGGACCGCCGCCAGCGAATGACGGTGGCCGCCTGTTTCTAGACTTGCTGCGAAGAAATGCCCCTCTTGTGCCAGGGGTGCGATCAGGTGGCGCAAGGTGTTGTAGCCGGATTGCGAATCCCGGCTGTTGAAAGCCACCTTTTTGCCCCGCAGCTCTTCCAGGCCGGCATAGCCTGCCGCTTCACGCACCACGACCATGCTCCGATAGGCAAAACCGTCGCAACCCGGAGCGCTATAGCAAGGCGTCGCCACCAGTTGGACCCGGCCTGCGAGATCGTGGGTCAGCGGATAGCCACAGGTTTGTGTGAAGAGCAAATCAGGTTTCAGCCAGTGTTCATATAAATCCTGAGACTTGGTGATCGCCGTCGGTATGTCGGCCAGACCGACCTGTTGAAAATGCCGACGCAATCCCAGCCACCAATCCGCCGTCGCCATCGCCAGTTCGGGCAAGGCATACATCGGCAATCCGGCAATCATTTACGCTTGGTCCTTTCGGTAATCAGAAGGAAATGGGGCTGGCCGACATGCTATGCGGAAAGCGATCCGCATTGTCGGAGATATCGTAATAATCCGCTTTGTCGGCCGTGAAGACATGGCGCACGCTTTTAAGACCGGTCGGCTCGTCCAAAGCACCGGCGCAAATCGACATCGAGGCGGTCGGCTTGTCATCGGACAAGGTTTGCCAGAACAGGCTGGAACCGCAATGGCGGCAAAAGCCGCGCCGGCCGGACTCGGAAGACCGGTACCAGGTCAAGGCCGCCTCGCCCGCCAGCTTCATGTCCCCGACCCTTGCCGCACTATAGCCGGGGGCATGGCCATGCCAGTGCAGGCATTGGCCGCAATGGCAGACGACGACATCGCGCATCGGGCCGCTGACCTCAAAGCGAATGGCGCCGCACAGACAGCCGCCTTGATGGACCGACGGTGCCGGCGCCGTCTCGCGGGCTGGAAACGTCCGCCGATCGCCCTCGCCCACGGCCGATTCCGCATATTTCGGCAGGTCATCGCCGATATCGTAATAGTCGCCACGATGGTCGACCCAGATATGGGCACCAAGCTGCAAGCCGGTCGGCTGGTCGAGGCTGCCCATCGTGACGTCCAGCCGATCGCCATCGACCTGGCGCCAGAACAGCTTGCTGCCGCATTCCCGGCAGAAGCCGCGCTCCGCCTCCGGCGAGGACCGATACCATCCGACATGCTCGGGTCCGTCGATACGATAAGCCGTGACCAGTGCGCCCGTAAAAGCGCCAAGAGCGCCATGGTGCCGACGGCACATGCCGCAATGGCAAGCCGTTACCGCCATCAGCGCGCCTTGGATCCGATAGCGCACCGCGCCGCAAAGGCATCGGCCGGCGGCTCCGCGATCGGTAGGCTGAACATCCGATAAAGCCGTTGCAGGTGCTGACGTCAACTTGTGGCCCTCCCCAGCAAATCTCGCTGCCAAATACCCACAGCGACAGGCAGTATCTCATTGTTAACCGCTCAGACTTAAGCTGGTTCGCAACTTGCCGCTTGATCGCCAAGCGTCAAGGGTTTATTACTTGTATATACAGGCGTGTATAACTGGGAACAATGGAAACGCGTACAGCGCCGGCAGATAATGCTGGCATAAGAAAAGGCGACTTCGGTCGCCATGCGTATAGGATCGACTGGCCAACTCTGACTTTGGCGTACGGTATCTACTTTTCCTTCCTCCTCATCACTTATTCCTATCATTATTTTCCCGGTTGGATCGTCTGTCCGCTGGGTGCATTGGTCATCGCCCTGCATGGATCGCTGCAGCATGAAGGCACGCATGGCTATCCGACCCGCTGGCGGTGGCTGAACAGTTTCATCGTCGGTTGGCCGCTCTGGTTATGGCTGCCCTATCTCAATTACCGTGCCGCGCATCTGCAGCATCATATCGACGAAAATCTGACCGATCCGTCGATCGATCCGGAATCGAACTATCTGACGCCTGCCCAATGGGCGGCGATGTCACCGTTGCATCGCATGGCGCGTCAAGCGATGCGGCCCCTCCTCGGCCGCATGCTGGTCGGGCCGGTTTATTACGCGATCATGGGCCTGCGTGACCTGCAGCACGCCCTCCTATACGGCAACTGGCCGGTCATTCGCGCCTGGCTGTGGCACCTGCCGGCGGTCGCGCTGATCCTCTATTGGGTGGTGGCGATCTGCGGCATCCCAGCCTGGGTTTATATCCTCGGCATGGCCTATCCCGGCACCTCACTGGCTTTGGTGCGCTCCTTCGCCGAGCATCGCGCGCATTCTTCCGTCAAAGGCCGCACGGTCATCTGCGAGGCGGGGCGCTTCTGGAGCTTTCTGTTCCTGCATAATAACCTGCATGTGGTGCATCACGACGAGCCGGGTCTTGCCTGGTATTTGCGGCCGGAACGCTATCGCGCCCGCAAAGCCGAGATCACGGCCCAGGCCGATCATTATCAGGTGACGGGCTACCGGCGATTATTCGCGCGTTACGCCATCCAGCCGAAGGAACCATTGCTGCATCCGCAAACGGAACCGTCATCCGGCCGCTGAGGGCATAGAATATCGTTCGACCAAGGAAAAGCCCGCGGCGGAGCGCGGGCTTATAATTGTCTTCAAAAGGAGGAAGTCGCCTCAGGACGGCACGCCGCCCTCCTCCTTGCGCTTCGCGACAAAGGCCTGCAGCGCCTCATCCCGTGCCGGATCGAGCGACGGTGGCGTGTAATCGACCAGCATCTGCTTCCACAAAGTATTCGCGCGCTGCGCCGTGTCATGGCCACCGGCCAACCGCCAGGATTCGAAATTGCGCCAATCCGACAGCATCGGCGAATAGAAAGCCGTTTCATAGCGCGCCAGGGTATGTGCGCAACCGAAGAAGTGACCGCCCGGCCCGACTTCGCGGATCGCATCCAGTCCCAGCGTATCCTCGTTCACCACCAGCGGCTGCAGGAACTCACCCATATGCTGCAGCATTTCCGCATCGACGATCATCTTTTCGAAGGAGGCGACCAACCCGCCTTCCATCCAGCCCGCACTGTGCAGGATGAGATTGGCATGGCCCATCACGGCGCCCCAGAGCGACATTTCCGATTCATAGGCCGCCTGGGCATCGACGGCATTGGCAGCACAGGCATTGCTGGAACGATATGGCAGCCCGTGCTTGCGCGCGAGCTGGCCGCCGACCAGGGCAGCACGGGTATATTCGGGTGTACCGAAGGCCGGGGCGCCGGTCTTCATATCGACATTCGAGGTGAAGCCGCCATAGACGCAAGGAGCACCCGGGCTGACCATCTGGATAAAGGCGAGACCAGCCAGCGCTTCGGCATTCTGCTGCGCTAGCGCACCGGCGATGGTGGCCGGCGCCATGGCACCGCTCAGCGTGAAGGGGGTCAGCACGACCGGCTGATTGTGGCGCGCCATCTCCATCAGCCCCTGCAGCATCGGGATATCCAGGCGCAACGGCGAGTTGCTGTTGACGATCGAGAACAGGCTGGGTTCGCGCTTCAGCTGCTCCTTGTCGATACCGCGGGCGATGCAGATCATTTCGATCGCGTCGGAGATACGGTGGCGCCCCAGCGAATAGGGATGCCAGATTTTATCGGTCAGGGTGATCGCCGCATAATGCGCATCGAGGTGCCGGGTCGATGGCGGCCGGTCCGCCGGTTCCACCGGATAGCCGCCGATGAACTGCACCACATTGAGGCTCTGGCACAGGCGCAGCAGATTCGAATAATCCTCGAAATTGCCAGGCCGGCGGCCACGATCGAGATCTGACACATTCGGCGCCGAAGCGACTGAACCGAAGTTGATGTAGTCTTTACCGAAGATCAGATTGTGTTCGGGGTTGCGGGCATGCAGCGTGAAGTCCGAAGGCGCCTTGGCCATGTATTCGGCGATCATACCGCGATCCAACCGCACCCGTTCCGAGCCGTCGACGACATCGGCCCCCTTTTCCTTCAGGATGGCGCGCGCTTCCGCATCGAGGAACTCGATGCCTATTTCCTCAAGAATGCGCAGGGAGGCCTGATGGATCGCTTCCAGCTGATCCTCTGAAACCACCTCGATCGGCTTGTAAGAATTGCGGTATTGTCGCCACGGCAATTGCTTCAGGCTTTTGCTGCCGCCGCGGCGGTCGCGCCGGATTCTCTGCTCACGCGCCATCGATCTGATACTCCCATACGATCAGGCGGTCATGCCGGCTCCCACGGAGACCTGACTTTCAGCCCGCCTGCATTATCGCGCCACTCAAACACTCCGCTGGGATTCTGACAAGCTGCCCAGCGGATCATTTTAGTCATAAGCGATTGTGTTTTTTGAATTCTGGCCGGCACACTTAATTGGCCGCAAATGAAAAGGACCACCGGATAGGCCGGTGGTCCCCGAAAACCGCTGATCGCGGCAACCGACGGGTAGCGCTCAGTTCGCTGAGGAAACGACGATCGGCGCGCCGACGCCTTCCTTGACGGTGACCTTGACTGTCTTGGTCTGGCCGGCCTGGACTGCCAGCGGCGTACGGCCCCACATCTTGCCGTAACGGGCAATCAGCACATAATTGCCCTCACGCAGCATGACATCGGGCGTCGAGCCAACCTTTTCGGCGACCAGTTCATATTCGCCCTTATCGTTCGGCTTCTGCCGGACAACCTGATATGTCACCTGCTGTTTGACGGCCTTGCTGTTGGCAACGGCAGCAAGCTTCGCATAACCGGCATAAAGGTTGATCGTATAGTCATAGGTCTGGCCGGCATTCAGCGGCACGACAAGATCCGCCTTGGTTTCCTTATACATGGCGCGGACGACATAGCCGCCGGCCGGCAACACGAAGCGGGCTGTGGCACCTTTGGCCTTGTCGACCAGGACACCGGCTTCCGTCTTGCCCTTCTGATAGGTGTAGATCTCCCAATTGATCGGCTCGGCAATCGGCTGGCGACCGCGGCTGCTGATCATATTGAGGTTCAGATGCGCGGTCCCGAGGACAATGTTCTGCTTCGTTCCGCCGGTGCCGACGAAAATCGTTTGCTTGGCAGCGATGTTGTTGCTCTGCGCAACGACGACATAATGCCCCGATTTCAGATCGGCGTCGAAGACTGGGGCGGTTTGCGTCACAGTCGATGCTGCATCCGGCTTGCCCGCCTCACTCAGCCGCGTCACCGTCCAGATGATCGGCGATTTGATCTGCTCACCGCCATGCCCCATCGTCGCCGTGAAAGAGACATCGGCTGCGAAGGCCGAACTCACCAGACTCCCTGCCAGCACAAGCATGAGAGCACAGGCAGAACGACGGAAGAGCTTGCGCACAGGTAACCTCGTAGAACCGGAAATGTCGTGGATGTGAAGACTTCATACAGCACCGGCTGAGTCGTTCACAAGTTGTTTTTTCCAGCAAGGCATTGATTTCACTAGCATGTTAATCTTTATAAACGAACCGGACCCGCAACCTTCAGCCTTTTGTGGTGGTCCGGCGCGCATCGACAAAGGCGGCCATATGAAAGGCTGCATGTTCTCTCTCGTATCGCCAGGATTCCCCAACTGGGCAAGCAAGGCGGGCAAGGCAGCTTCCCGTGCGGCAGGACATACCGCGCTGGCTGATCACATGTTCGGCGCAGCCGGCCACATCATAGCCTTGCGGCGTAAAGGCCCCGACCGGACAGGTGGACAAACAAGGCCGCTGCTCGCAGCTATCGCAGGGTGACGCAGCCGGGGCCGCCACCGGCAAATCGATCGCTTGCTCCAGAAGGAGAGCCGCACGATAGGCATGCCAAAGTCCGAAGACGGGATGGATGAGAATGCCGAGCGGTGACGGTGAAACCGGCTCGCCACGCTGCGCCCAGCGCTGAAACGGCCACCAAGGCGGACCGCCGAAGGGATAAAGATCAATGACGCCCAACTGTTGCGCCACATGGCTGACCTTTTCCCGGGTCCATCGATCGAGCGGATGATCGGCTTGCGGATTGTCGCGGATGAAGTCCGTCAGATACGGCCAGATGGCCGATCCGGCATTACCGATCAGCAGCAACTGCCGGGCGCCCGGCCAGGCCTGCAGCAGGTCGGCATCCCTCGCCGGCTCCAGGGCGAAGCCGCCGCGCAGGATCAGGCCATGCGGTGTCAGCATAGCCGTTATATCGGCCACAGTTCTCGTCATCCGGAATCAATCCAACAATAATCAGCCGTCATTTATACGTCGAAAAACGACGACGATCCGCTTGGATCGGAACATCGGCCGCCATTGAACGTCAGGGGAAAGAAAGACGATGACGCTGGAAACCATCAACTTCACCCGCATGGATGCCGGAACGGAGGCCGACTATCAGCTTCTCGATCGCCTGTCCAAGGTCCACGAGGTCAGCCTGGCCGATAATGTTCTTGGCATGCTGGATCGCCTCGCCGGCGACAAGCTCGGCTATCAGATCGACCGCTACCAGCATTCATTGCAATCGGCGACCCGTGCCCTGCGCGACGGTGCCGATGAAGAAAGCATCGTCTGCGCCCTGCTGCATGATATCGGCGATATCCTGGCGCCGCAGAATCACTCCGACCTGGCCGCCGCCGTTCTGCAACCCTATGTCAGCGAAGCCAATCACTGGGTCATCAAGCATCATGGCATCTTTCAGGGGTATTATTTCTGGCACTTCCTGGGGGGCGATCGGAATGCCCGGGAGCAGTATCGCGGCCATCGCTGGTTTGAGCGCTGCGCCCGTTTCTGCGAACGCTGGGACCAGCTGTCTTTCGATCCGTCTTACGAGACGCTGGACCTTGATGCTTTCGAACCGATGGTTCAGCGGGTCTTCGCGCGTCAGCCCTTTGGAGATCATCTGAAAGTCGAAATGACGGATCTTGCCTGAAGACGGAAGCCTGTGCCTGGTCAGGATTTATCCTCGGTCATGATCTTGACCAACTCGGCCTCGCGCCCCCGGTAGTCTTCGCCGACCAGGATGATGTTGACATGCTCGCCGTCGGCCGAGAGCGGCAGCCGCAGGACGTGATAGGCATTGATCTCGACGCCGTATTGCCAATAGGCATTGCGCAGATAGAGCGGCCGACGCTCCTGGACGATCTGACGGTAAGAAGCCATCACCGCATCGCGGAAGGCTGGCGGCCTGAATTCGGAAAGGCGCATGCCGGTGATATCACGGCCATGCAAATTAAAAGTCCCGCTGCCGGCCAAGCGGACGCGAAAATCGGCCCCTTCATCCAGCACATCGAACATCAGCAGTCGCGGCAGTATATAGGTGAGATCCGTGGGATCGATATCGGCCCGTGCCGGGGCAAAGCGCCCCTGGCAGCGCTCGCGCCAGTACTGATAGAAACGGCACAGCGTCGGCAGCTCGATATTCTCGACGTCCAGAACTGCCGCTTCCACGCTGATATCATCCATGAAGCCGGGATTACCCCTGTTTCAGTTTCGCGGTGCCCTTCCAGAGGGGGCGGCTCATCGTTTCAGTATAGTTCGAAAACATAACGTTATAGGAAATACTGATACGGTGCTGTTCACTGCGATTGACCGGCACGGAATGCACCAGCCAGGCGGGGAAAAGGACAAACCGGCCCTCCTTCAATTCCAGCCTGATTTCATTACCGAGATATTTGGTCCATTGTTTGACGGTCGGCATCATGGCGGCTGCCTGCGGGCGTGGATCGCTGAAGACGATCTGCCCTTTCTCCCCCGGCAATGAGACGTAATAAACGCCGCTGAGGAAATTATTGGGGTGCGAATGAGGCGAGTTCTGGCCGCCCAAGGGATTGATATTGGCCCAGCAGCCGGTGATCTCGAAGCCGCTATGGTTGACCTGTAGAAAATCCAGCGCCGCCTTGCTGGCTTGGCGTACGAGATTGCAGAACTCGCCGAAAGCCGGCCTTTGGTGCAGGACCGGGTCAGTCTGCCAAGTTCCTCCTAGCGGAATCTCGGGGCGCGGTTCCGTCACATCATAGATCTGGCGCTTGAGATGTTCGTTCAGTGTGGCCGCCTTGGCCGGATCCAGGTCGGCAACCCAGATCGGCGTCGGGAAAAGATCCTTAACCTCGGTGCTTGCAAACATCCCAATTAACCCGTGTTCGTTAAAATTGCGCCGCCCAATCATGAGCAGCGGGTGCCAAGGAAGCAATCGTGATGGCGACACAGACCGAGATATCGCCTTCTGTGCGGAACGTCATAGCCATATGCCGTTATTTGAGTCATTTTCCCGTCAGCAAACTGACCATCCGAGTCTGCTGACGGAGATGAAGATCATGATGCGCCTGATGACGATCGCCACTTTACTGATGTTGCTCATCTGCTTCCTGGTCAGCGCGACCATTGCGATGGCTGACCCGGCAGAGATTCATGTCGTCCAGGATGCGTCGCGCGACCTGCCAGCCGATCAGCATGACGAGAATCTTGCTTAAGGGAATGGTGGTTTGACGACAAACCTTCATATTCAAGCAGATATGCCCGACGGCTTAGACACCGTCGAGCATGGCCGGCCGTCGTCAGTTGAGGGCACCCTCCAGTGACATGATCTCGGCATCGCGGAGTGCCGAGGGCGTCGCGCGCTCGCGCCGGGGGGTCTTGCCGAAGAAGTCCCGATAGCATTTGGAGAAATGCGAGGCGGAGACGAAACCGCAGGCCAGGGCGATGTCGATCACCGACATATTGGTCTGCAGCAGCAGCAACCGGGCGCGGTTGAGGCGAAGCTCGACATAATAGCGCGCCGGCGATCGGTGCAGATATTTGCTGAACAGGCGCTCCATTTGCCGGCTGGACAATCCCGCCGCGTCAGCCAGTTGGCTGCGGCTCAAGGGCTCTTCCAGATTGGCTTCCATCAGCTGGATGACCTGGATCAGCTTCGGATGCCGCACCCCGAGCCGCGCGGTCAGCGCCATGCGCTGGTGGTCATGACGGTCGCGGATGCGCTCATGAATGAACTGCTCGGAGACGGCGGCCGCCAGTTCATGACCATGCTGCTGCGAGATCATGTTGAGCATCATGTCGAGGGCCGCTGTCCCGCCGGAGCAGGTAAACCGGTTGCGGTCGATTTCGAAGAGCTCCGACGTCGTCTCGATTTCCGGGAAGTTTTCCGAAAAGCTCGCCAGATTTTCCCAATGGATGGTACAGCGATAGCCGTTCAGCATATTGGCCTTGGCCAGGATATGGCTGCCGGTACATAAGGCGCCGATATCGGCGCCTTGCCGGTCCGCCCGTCGCAAGGCCGCAAAAACTGCTTTATCATCAAAGAGATGTCCGTCGACACCGCTACAGAGGACGACCGTTTGATAGCCGCCGATCTGGTCGACCGGCCCTTCCGGCGTCAGTTGGATGCCATTGCTGGCATTGACCGGTCCCCCGTCCGGCGAGAATAGGTGCCAGCGATAGAGCTCGCGACCGCTGACCCTGTTGGCCAGCCGCAGCGGCTCGACGGCCGACGTAAAGGCGATCATGGAAAAGTTGGGCACCAGCAGAAAAGCAATCTGCTGCGGCAGCTTCGATGGCAAAGAGCCAAACATATGAGGTCCTCATCCTCGCCAATGTCGCTAACGGACCACGATCAACCTGACACGGTACGCCGTATCGGTGCGGGGCGGTCGGCCAAGCCCTCCCTGACTGACACCGCCGTGGACAAGACATTGAGTGGCGAGAATAGACCAAATTTCCCGCTCCATTTCCAGGGTTTTATGTCGCATATACGAAAATTCTTCGTCCCTGACCGACGCGGGACAGGCGGCGGAATTCATTCGGGAAACCAATTTGGCAGTAATACTGTCTATTCCGCCAATTCGGCAAAAAAGTCATGCCGTTAGAGGCCGCATACTACTTGACCGCGAGACGCGGGCGGGACAATAGGTGGCGTTCGAATGTCGGAATCGCTCTTAACCTTTTGGCAGGATGCGACCGCTGTAAAAAACGAGTCACAACCGATTGGCCGGTTACTTCTCATGAAACAACGCTATTCGATTTTCTCTCTGGTGCGGAACGCCCTGAATTACCATGCCGATTGGCAGGAAGCCTGGCGCAGCCCAGATCCCAAGCCGGCCTATGACGTGATCATCATCGGCGGCGGTGGCCACGGTTTGGCAACGGCTTATTACTTGGCCAAGGAACACGGCATCACCAATGTCGCCGTTCTGGAAAAAGGCTGGATCGGCGGCGGCAATACCGGACGCAATACCACCATCGTCCGCTCCAATTATCTGTGGGACGAGTCCGCGCATCTCTACGAGCATGCGTTGAAACTGTGGGAAGGCCTGTCGCAGGACCTGAACTATAATGTCATGTTCAGCCAGCGCGGCATCATGAACCTGGCCCATACCATCCATGATATGCAGGCTTTGCGCCGCCGGGTCTATGCCATCCAGTTGAATGGCATCGATTCAGAGATCCTGACACCGGCGCAGATCAAGGAAATGGTGCCCTTGCTCGATTGCTCGGACAAGGCGCGCTATCCGATCATGGGCGCCAGTTTCCAACGCCGCGGCGGCACGGCCCGCCATGATGCCGTCGCCTGGGGTTTCGCCCGCGGCGCCGACGAGCGTGGCGTCGACATCATCCAGAATTGCGAAGTCACCGGCTTCAAGATCATCAACGGCACCGTCCAGGGCGTGGAAACCACCCGCGGCTTCATCGGCGCCAAGAAGGTCGGCATCGTCGTTGCCGGCCATAGCGGTGTCATCGCCGGCTTGGCCGGGTTCCGTCTGCCGCTGGAAAGCCATCCGCTGCAGGCTTTGGTCAGTGAGCCGATCAAGCCGATCCTCGACACCGTCGTCATGTCGCCCCAGGTCCATGTCTATGTCAGCCAGTCCGACAAAGGCGAGCTCGTCCTAGGTGCCGGCATCGATGCCTTCACCTCCTATGCCCAGGCCGGCAGCCCGCCGATCGTCGAGAACCAGTTGAACGCTTTGTGCGATCTCTTCCCGGCTTTCAGCCGGCTGCGCATGCTGCGTCAATGGGGCGGCATCGTCGATACCTGCCCGGATGCCAGCCCGATCATCGGCAAGACCCCAGTGCAGAACCTCTTCCTCAATTGCGGTTGGGGCACCGGCGGCTTCAAGGCGACGCCGGGTTCCGGCAATGTCTTTGCCCATACCATCGCCCGCGGCGAACCGCATCCTTTGGCGGTGCCCTTCGCGCTGGAGCGGTTCAATACCGGTTACCTCATCGACGAACACGGCGCTGCCGGCGTCGCTCACTGATACCTGAGGCAAAAGCCCATGTTTCTGATCACCTGTCCTTATTGCGGTGCGCGCGACGAGCACGAATTCGGCTACGGCCATGAAGCGCATATCGTCCGCCCCACCCCGGCCGAATACGAAAAAATGTCGGATGCGGAATGGGCTAACTACCTTTTCCTGCGCAAGAACCCAAAGGGCGTCCATTTCGAGCGCTGGGTCCATACCAAAGGTTGCCGCCGCTGGTTCAATGTGGCGCGCCACACCGTGACCCATGAGATCCTCGCCGTCTATGAAATGGGCAAGCCTGCGCCGCAGATCGATACGGAGAAGAAGTAAATGACCGCGCAGAAGAACCGCCTGTCGCAGGGCGGCCGCATCGATCGCACGAAGCCGTTGCGCTTCACCTTCGACGGCAAGACCTATTACGGCTATCAGGGCGACACCTTGGCCTCGGCCCTGCTCGCCAATGGCGTCACGCTGATCGGCCGCAGTTTCAAATACCACCGTCCGCGCGGCATCCTGTCGGCCGGCGCTGAGGAGCCGAATGCGCTGATTCAGCTTGGCACCGGCGATCGCACCGAGCCGAACATCCGGGCGACGCAGATCGAGCTGTATGACGGGCTGGTCGCGGAAAGCCAGAATCGCTGGCCGTCTTTGACTACCGATATCGGCGCCCTCAACAGCGTCATCCAGAAATTCATTCCCTCGGGCTTTTACTATAAAACATTCATGTGGCCCGCTAAGGCCTGGATGTTTTACGAAAAATTCATCCGCCAGGCCGCCGGCCTCGGCAAGGGTCCGACCGAGGCTGATCCCGATCGTTACGACAAGCTCTATGCCAGCTGCGATCTCCTGATCGTCGGTGCCGGCCCCACCGGATTGGCCGCGGCCCTGGCTGCCGGTCGCAATGGCGCCCGCGTCATTCTGGTCGATGAGCAACAGGAACTGGGGGGCTCCCTCCTCTCCGAACGCACCGCTGAGATCGACGGCAAGCCGGCCAGCGAGTGGGTCGCCGCAGCCGTTGCCGAATTGCAGGCGCTGCCGGAAGTGACGCTGCTGACCCGCACGGTTGCCTGGGCCTATTACGATCATAATTCGCTCAGCCTGATGGAACGCGTCACAGATCATCTCGGTCCCGTGGCGGGCGCCAATCAGCCCCGTCAGCGACTATGGCGCGTTCGAGCCAAGGAAGTGATCCTGGCGACCGGCGCCATCGAGCGACCGCTGGTCTATAGCGACAATGACCGCCCCGGCTGCATGCTGGCTTCAGCCGGCCGCACTTATGTGAACCGGTATAGCAGCACACCTGGTCAACGCACTGTTATTATGACAAATAATGATGGCGCATACCGTGCAGCCCTGGATCTATCGAATGCCGGCGTCATGGTCGCCGCTGTGGTCGATCTGCGCGACAATCCGCAGGGCGAGCTGGTAGCAGCGACCCGCGCCAAGGGCATCGAAGTCCTGGCCGGCCATGCGATCAGCAGCGTGAAGGGCAAACTGGCGGTGACTGGTGTCGACGTGATGCCGCTGATGGCGGACGGCAAGGCGGTGACCTCCGGCGCCCGTCATATCCATTGCGACCTTGTCCTCTCTTCAGGCGGCTGGCAGCCGACCGTCCATCTGCATTCGCAGACCCGGTCCAAGGTCGTCTGGAGCGACGCCATCCAGGCCTTCATCCCCGGCGATACCATCCCCGGTCAGCATAATCGCTCCGTCGGTGGCGCCCATGGCGTCTTCGGCCTGGCCGATTGCCTGGCGGAAGGCTACGCGGCCGGCAGCGATGGCGCGGCCAAGCTCGGCTTCTCGGGCAAGAGCGGCCCAGCGCCCAGCGCTTCGCCGGAGCCGGCGGAAGAAGCCTTGCGCCCGATCTGGGTCGTACCCGGCGATAAGCCGGTCGGCCAGGGCGGCAAGCATTTCGTCGACTATCAGAACGATGTGACCGCCGCTGATGTCATGCTGGCGCATCGCGAAGGCTATCGCTCGGTCGAGCACCTGAAGCGCTATACCACCATGGGCATGGCGACCGATCAGGGCAAGACCAGCAACGTGAACGCCTTGGCGATCATGGCCGGCCTGCGTAACGTGGAAATTCCCGCAGTCGGCATCACCACCTACCGGCCGCCCTTTACCCCGGTCACCCTCGGCGCCTTCTCCGGCATCGACAAGACCGATCTGCTGGAACCGATCCGCAAGACGGCCATGCATCAGTGGCACGAACAGCATGCCGCCGTCTTCGAATGTGTCGGCCAATGGCATCGTCCCTTCTATTATCCGAAGCCCGGCGAGACCATGCATGACGCCGTCAATCGCGAAGCGAAGGCGGCCCGGACGGGGGTTGCCATCGTCGATGCCTCGACCCTGGGCAAGATCGATATCCAGGGACCGGATGCCGCCTGGTTCCTGAACATGGTCTATACCAATGCCTGGACCAAGCTGGAACCCGGCCGTTGCCGCTATGGCCTGATGCTGGGTGAAGATGGCATGGTCTTCGATGACGGCGTTACCAGCCGGATTTCCGAAAACCATTTCCACATGACCACCACGACCGGTGGCGCGCCCCGCGTCATGGCCTGGCTGGAGGAATGGCAGCAATGCGAGTGGCCGGATAAGAAGGTCTATTTCACCAGCGTCACCGAACAATGGTCTGTGATGGCGCTGAACGGCCCGATGTCGCGCAAGCTGCTGGAAGAGCTGGTCACGGATATTCCCCTGGACGATGCCAGTTTCCCCTTCATGGCCTTCAAGGACGGCCACCTGGCCGGCGTGCCGGTGCGGATCTTCCGCATCAGCTTCACCGGCGAGCTGAGCTTCGAAGTCAACTGTCAGCCGTCTCACGCCTTGCATGTCTGGCGCGCCTTGATGCAGGCGGGCGAGAAATACGACATCACGCCCTATGGCACCGAGGCCATGCATGTGCTCCGCGCCGAGAAGGGCTTCATCATCGTCGGCCAGGAAACCGACGGCACGGTGACGCCTTACGATCTCGGCATGGACTGGATCATGGCAAAGTCGAAGCCCGATTTCCTCGGCCGCCGTTCGCTGACCCGCGAGGATACCAAGCGGCCGGACCGCAAGCATCTGGTCGGCCTGCTGACCGACAATCCGAATGAAGTCCTGCTGGAAGGCGCCCAGATCGTCGCGCATCTCAAGGACAAGCCGCCGATGGACATGGTCGGCCATGTCACGTCGAGCTATTACAGCCCGAACTGCAACCGCTCGATCGCTTTGGCCCTGGTCAAGAACGGCCGCAACCGCATGGGTGAGACGGTCTATCTGCCCTATGAAGGCAAAGTGATCCCCGCCAAGATCACCGAGCCCAAATTCTTCGATCTGGAAGGGAAGCGCGTCAATGGTTGAAGCCTATCAGCGGCGCAGTGCCCTCAATCACTTCGGTCTGGCGGCCCGCGCCAGCCAGGGCGGTCACGCGACCGCCGGCGTGATCCTGGGTGAAAGCGCCCACCGCACCATCATCAATATCCGTGGTGACAGCCATGATCCGGCCTTTACCGGTGCTGTGAAGTCGGTCACCGGTGTCGATCTGCCGACCAAGGCCAATACTGTCAACCAAGCCGGCGACAGCAGCATCTTGTGGCTGGGGCCGAATGAGTGGTGGCTGGTGACCTCGCCGGATCGTTCCGAGGAGTTGGTCCCTGCCCTGCGCCAAGCCTTCCAGGGCCAGCACGCGGCGGTGGTCGATGTCTCGGAATCGCGCACGGTAATCACCCTGACCGGTCCCAAGGCACGTGACCTGCTGGCGCGAGGCATCAGCCTCGATCTGCATCCGCGTGTCTTTGGCCCCGGCCAATGCGCTCAGACCAGCCTGTCGAAATGCAATGTCGTTTTGCATCAGGTGGACGATAAGCCGAGCTATGATATCTACGTGCTGAAGAGCTTCTCCGACTATCTCTGGCAGTGGATGGAAAAAATCGCCGGCGATTTTAAGCTGGCGATCAGCGCCTGACCGGGCGGGGTCACCGGATTTGAAGGGCCGCTGCAAGCAGCGGCCCTTTTGTTTGGTCGAAGGTATAGTTCGCCGATGCCGTCTATTTCGGGAGATGTTGCCGCCTTGCTTGCAGGTCTCGGCTGAGCTGGGCCAGCAGCGCCGCGGGATCGAGAATTTCCCGGGCCTGCAGAATGCACGGCAAGCTGAGAAAAACGATCAGCGTCGCACTCAATGTTGCCAAGGAAATAAAGGCCAGCAACAAAGTTGGCGCCCCGATATCAAGGTAAAGATCGCTGAGCAGGGACGCCGCATAAAAACTGAATACTCCCACGGCCAATAGCACCGCCAACCAGATATAGGCCCGCCCTAGACCGAGCATCTGGATGGTTTCCAGAACATCGCCGGATCCATTGCGTTGCATGACGGGGAGCGGATCGGGGCCCTGACTTTCCGCCGCGCAGAATTCGCGGAGCAGGCAAAGGGCAACTTCTGGCCCGAGATAAAGATAGAGGACGATCAGCGCCAGGCTCTCGGCCAATGTGAAATAGCCGGTAATCGCCGCGCCGCCCAATTGCTGGAAAAATATCGGCATCAGCCACAGCAGTGCAATGACAGCGGCCGGAACCACTACCCCACAAAGGGCAAATATCAGGGCAATAATTGTCTTCACGTCACGGAACGTCATCGATGCGCCTTAATCGAAGGATGATGGCAATCGATATCCGTCCCCTTGAGAGCGTCCGGTTCCCGCAACCTGTATCCCCCCGATGCGGCGGCAGCCTATTTTTTAGTTAAGCAAAACCTAACACCAATTTTTTGAATGCGAAAGGCCGGCTGGCATGCGTGGGGGCGGGCTTGAGCAGGTTTCATACCGTCGCAAGATCGGCGATCGTCTTTGTCTTAAGGTTTTCGATCATCGCCATTTCGGCATCGGCGAAAACCGTCGTGCAGACGGACTTGATCCGGTTACCGACGGGGCATTGCTTGTTGGGGTGTCCGTGCTGATGAAAGACCTGGGATTCTTCGACGGCATGATAAACGGCATCCAGGGAAATCTCCGACGCAGCTTTCTTCAACACAAAACCGCCTGTCGATCCCGCCCGTGACTCCACCAGTCCTGCCACCCGTAATTCGCCCATCAGTCGCCGGATCAAGACCGGATTGGTTCCGACCGAAGCAGCAATGAAATCTGAACTGACGGGCCGTTGCGGATAGGCCGCCAGAATCAGGAGCGAATGTATCGCCACGGAAAATCGGCTGTTGGCTATCGCCATGAATCCTCACAGAACGATATTCTTTTAGGCGTCTCCCACGCCATTTATGCGCCTAATTTACATTTTTTATGTGTGGAGCAGCAAGTTCTGCATGCACGGCTCCAGCAAAACGCTGACCTCCCGCTGCAACGGCCATGCTAGGGCTAGACCACAAAATGGTACCGATGCCACTCATGCGGGTTTCGACCGGCCAGTTTTGCCGGCGATAAAAGGGATAAGGCTCGGTTTATTAAGTGTCAGGCTCTGCACAATGATCACGACTGCGACCCTTCCAGGCGCCACAAACAACGTCAAAGCCCTGTTCTTCATGGCGGGCGGCGTTTTTGGCTTTTCGGTTCTCGATGCCCTGACCAAATTGCTGACCGAGAGCTATGGCACCTGGCAGATCATGACCTTGTCGCGTATCTGCCCGCTGATCGTGGCCATTCTGGTCATGCATCGCAGCACCGGTCGCTATTTCGCCTTCAAGTCGAATTTTTTGCGGACACATCTTCTGCGGTCTGTGCTGACGATCGCCACCACCTGGACTTTCTACGAATGCCTGCGCTATCTGCAACTGGCGGATGCCATCGCCATTGCCTTTGCCGCACCGCTCTTCATGACGTCGCTATCCGGTCCTCTGCTGGGGGAAAAAGTCGGTCCCCGGCGATGGGCGGCCGTGCTGATCGGCTTCGTCGGCGTCATGATTGCTTTGCGGCCCGGCCAGGGTGGCATCAGCTGGGGTGCGATCCTTGCTTTGGCCGCCGCCCTCACCTATGCGCTGGGCCAAGTCTGGCTGAGGCCCCTCAGCGGCAAGGAGCATGGCCATAACATCATCTTCTATTCGACCTTGTTTTCTGGTCTTGCCGGCCTGATTCCGGCCTACATGGAATGGAAATCGCCGAGTTTCGGCGACTGGATACTGTTTCTGCTGCAGGGCAGTTGCAGCGCCTTCGCGCAGCTTTGCATGATTCGCGCCTTCAAGATCGGCGAAGCCTCGATGCTGGCACCGCTGGAATACACGGCCCTGCTCTGGGCGACGATTTTCGGCTATGCTTTTTGGGGTCAGCTTCCGACAATCCAGGTTATCGGCGGGGCGGCCATCATCATCGGTTCAAGCCTTTATATCGCCCATCGCGAGGCGCAATTGGGTAAACATCGGCCGGCTGACCGCACGTTGCCGGAGCAGATCGTCACCCCGGATTGACGATAGTCGGTGATAAAAATCAGAAACTAGGCGTGTCCTCCGCGACATTCAGCATCTGGTAGATCGGATTGAGGTCATGGACGCCGTCGACCCAGAAATCGAGGTCGTGCAGCCGGCCGTTACGAATGCTGTAGATCCAGCCATGGACAGACAATGACTGGCCCTGCTTCCAGGCATTCTGCACGATCGAGGTATGGCAGATATTCAAGACCTGCTGCCGGACGTTCAGCTCGCATAAAATATTGAGCCGTTTATCCGCACTCGTCTCCGTATCCAGCACGCGTGCATTGGCTGCGTAAATATCCTTGATCTGCCGCAGCCAATTGTCGATCAGCCCAAGTTCATTGCGCTCCATCGCCGCTCTGACGCCGCCGCAGCCATAATGGCCGCAGACGATGATATGCTTAACCTTCAATACGTTAACGGCATATTCCAGGACCGAAAGACAGTTGACGTCGATCTGATAGACCAGATTGGCGATATTGCGATGGACGAAAACCTGACCAGGATCGAGATTGAGCAGGCGGTCGGCCGGTACCCGGGCATCGGAACAGCCGACCCAGAAGATCTCCGGCGCCTGCTGTTCCGCCAGCCGGGCGAAGAAATTAGGGTCGCGTTCCGTGGTCGCCCGCGCCCAATCACGGTTGCGGTCCAGGATGCGCTGCAGAAAGGCATTGCTCATCTGTGGCTAGACTCACTATTTCTTGTTGATGATTTACTATCATAATCCGGTTTCGATGCTGAGAGCGAGAAGATGACATCGCCTGAATCGCAGTTCCCCGGCTCCCCGCCCTCAGATCCCAGCGGGCCGCAAAGTGCAAAGCTGGCCCCCTCAGGGACGGCAACGCCGCCCGGGACGCCGTCGATTCCGGGTTGGCTTAAAACCGCCGTCGATTACGGACCGATTGTTGCCTTCTTCATTGCCTTTAAGCTCTCCGGCCTGATGGCGGCGACATTGGTGCTGATGGTCGCCACCATCATTGCCACGGCAGTTCTGTATCTTTGTACGAAGCGCCTCGCCGTGGTGCCGTTGATCACGCTCTTCGTGGTCGGTACCTTTGGCGGCCTGACCTTATGGTTGCAGAACGATACCTTCATCAAAATGAAGCCGACCGTCATTCAGGGCCTTTTCTCCCTGATACTGTTCGGCGGATTGCTGATGGACAAGCCGCTGATCCGTTACGTGGTCGGCGGTGCGATGCAATTGGATGATGCCGGCTGGCGCCGTCTCAGCTTCCGCTTCGGTTGCTTCTTTGCCGTCATGGCGGGGCTCAACGAAATCGTCTGGCGGACGCAATCGACCGATCTCTGGGTCGACTTCAAAGTCTTCGGCATCATCGGCCTGACGGTGCTTTTCATCCTGTCCCAGCTGCCGCTCATTCGCCGTCACAGTATCGATCAAGGATGACCCGCGCGGCGCTCCAGCCTGCGGCGTTTTAGCTGCAAAGCAGGATGCGTAACGGATAGGCAACGCCTACACGATATGCTAGAAGACCGCCCGTGTCCGATTACACGGGCATCAATCGCCGAAGCCTGTCAATCAGCTGACATGCCTCGGCCATCTACAGAGGAACCGGCCATGGACGACGGCAGTCGACCTTATCGAAGAAAGAGCTTGGCCGGGCACTGATCCTCTTTGCATGCCCGGCCTTCAGGGATGTGGAAAGGCGATTGGGCATGATGATCAAAAAAATCCAAGCACGGGTTTCGTGCGGCCGGAAAACAGTTCCGCTGGGTGAAGCGGCATGATCCGACGTGTTCTTGCCCCGCTCTCTATCGAGCGTCGACGCATCGCGGTCAGCCGCTGGGATATCCTGGCTGCCTTGCTGGTGCTGGCGCTGTTGGCTTTTTTCGTGGGAACCGGCAGCAAGCTATCGCAGCCGCTGGCAGAACTGCAATCTGAACCGCTCTCGCTCGATCCCTGGTACCTGCCCGGTTATGCCGCACGGACCGCCTTGCGCATGCTGGTCGGGCTTGGCCTATCGCTGCTTTTCACCTTCACCTTCGCCACCCTGGCAGCGAAGAACCGGCGCGCCGAGATGGTGCTGATTCCGATTCTGGACATCCTGCAATCGGTGCCGATCCTTGGTTTCATTTCGGTGACGGTGGTCTTCTTCATGTCGATCGCACCGGGCCGGGTGCTGGGCGTCGAGTTTGCGGCGATCTTTGCGATCTTCACCAGCCAGGCCTGGAACATGGCCTTCAGCTTCTATCAATCGCTGCGGACGGTGCCGACCGAACTGATCGAAGCCTCGCGCAATTTCAATCTCTCGGCCTGGAGCCGCTTCTGGCGACTGGAAGTACCCTTCGCGATGCCGTCGCTGACCTGGAACATGATGATGTCGATGTCCGGCGGCTGGTTCTTCGTGGTCGCGTCGGAAGCGATCACGGTTGGCAATACCGACGTGAAGCTGCCCGGCGTCGGTTCCTACATCGCCATGGCCATCAGCGAACAGAACCTGCCGGCGATCGGTTATGCGATCGGCGCCATGCTGGTCGTGATCCTGATCTATGATCAACTGCTCTTCAAACCTCTGGTTGCTTGGGCGGATCGGTTTCGCCTTGACCAGCTTCCTGGCAGCCGTCCACCCGGATCATGGGTTCTCACCGCCCTGCGCAAGTCGCATCTGATCGACGTTCTCAGCCGACCCTTTGCCATGCTGCTCAACTGGTCGTTCCGCGTTCGCGCGCACCAGCGGCAGATGGTTGTCACGACGCAGCGTTATGACGGTGACAAAGGGGTTTGGGGCGACCGCGTTTTCTATGCTATCCTCGGCCTGATCGCGATCTTCATTCTGGCCCGCCTGGGGCCTTATCTGCTGGCCGGCGTTTCATTTGCCGATCTTACTTATGCCACGTTGCTCGGTGTCGCGACGATGGTACGGGTCATCGTCCTGATCGCCTTGGCCAGTCTTATCTGGGTGCCGATCGGGGTTTGGGTCGGCATGCGGCCTCAGGTTGCCCGCCTGGTGCAGCCGGTAGCGCAATTCCTGGCCGCTTTCCCCGCCAATCTGTTGTTCCCCATCGCTGTTTCCGCCATCGTCTTCCTTCAGCTCAATCCGGATGTTTGGCTGAGCCCGCTGATGATTCTGGGCACCCAGTGGTATATTCTGTTCAATGTCATCGCGGGTGCCTCATCGATCCCCGATGAAATGCGCGATGTCGGCATCAATCTGCGCATCCGGGGTTGGTTGTGGTGGCGCAAGATTGCCTTGCCCGCCGTGTTCCCTTTCTATGTGACCGGGGCCATCACGGCCTCTGGCGGGTCCTGGAACGCCGCCATCGTTTCGGAACTGGTGAGCTGGGGCAATACGCAGTTGAAAGCGCGCGGCCTCGGTTCCTATATCGCCGAAGCCACCACGGCCGGTGACATGCATCATATCATCCTGGGGATCGTCGTGATGTCGATCTTCGTCCTACTGTTCAACCGATTGTTCTGGCGGCCGCTCTACTGGTATGCCGAACGCAAATTCCGCCTGACGAATTGACAGAGCCAAAAAGGAGAGCCGCATGAATGCCGAACCGCTGCTCGATCTGAAAAATGTCCGCCGCGCCTTCCGCAAAGCGGATGGCGGTGAATTGCTGGTGCTCGACAATGTCGAGCTGCGGCTGAATGAGGGCGAGATCGTCGGCTTGCTCGGTCGCTCCGGCTCCGGCAAGTCGACCTTGTTGCGCATCATTTCCGGTCTGTCGCAACCGAATGGCGGTCAGGTGAACTATCTCGGCAAGCCGGTCAATGGCCCTGCTTCCGGCATCGCCATGGTGTTCCAGAGCTTCGCTTTGTTTCCCTGGTTGACGGTGCTGCAGAACGTGCAGCTCGGTCTGGAAGCTCTCGGCCTGCCGAAAGACGAGATTCGCAAGCGCTCCCTGCAAGCGATCGATCTGATCGGTCTAGACGGTTTCGAATCCGCCTATCCGCGCGAATTGTCGGGGGGTATGCGCCAACGTGTCGGTTTCGCCCGCGCACTCGTCGTACATCCGAACATCCTGCTGATGGACGAAGCCTTCTCCGCGCTCGACGTCCTGACAGCGGAAACCATGCGCACCGATCTGCTGGAGCTCTGGGCCGAAGGTCAGCTGCCGCTCAAAGGCATCATCCTGGTAACCCATAATATCGAGGAAGCGGTGCTGATGTGCGACCGCATCCTGGTCTTCTCCTCCAATCCCGGCCGTGTCGTCACCCAGATCAAGGTCGACCTGCCGCAGCCGCGCGACCGGCTGGATCCCCGCTTCCGTGAACTGGTCGAGCGGATCTATGTCGAGATGACAGCCAAGCGGGCGGATCAACGGGCTGCACGTGTCGGACATGTGGAACAGCGCTTCCCCGGCGTCGGCATCGGCAATATTCTGCCTCATGTCTCGACCAACCTGCTGTCCGGCCTGATCGAAGAACTGGCCGGCGCTCCCTATAACGGCCGCGCCGATCTGCCCGAGATCGCTTACAGCCTGCATATGGAAATCGACGACCTCTTCCCGGTGGCAGAAACCCTGCAAATGATGCGTCTGGCCGAATTGGAAGGCGGCGACATCCATCTCACCGAAGACGGCAAGCAATTCGCCGATTCCGAAGTCGATCAGCGCAAGCAGATCTTTGCCCGTCACCTGCTCGCTTATGTGCCGTTGGCCGCGCATATCCGCCGCGTGCTCGACGAGCGGCAAAGCCATAGCGCCCCGAGGAGCCGCTTCCTGGACGAATTGGAGGACCATATGACGACGCAGGCCGCCGAACAGACCTTGCGCGCGGTAATCAGCTGGGGCCGTTACGGCGAAACCTTCTCCTATGACGATCAGTCCGGCCAGTTCAGCCTGGACAATCCGACCTGACTGGACCGACAGCCGGGTGAAGCTAAGCTTTCGCCGAGCCCCGTTTCCGACGTGAATGCCGAGCCATGTCCATCGTCGTTTTTGTCGTGCCGGAATCAGCTGCCGCTGCGTGACGAAGAAATTCAATCACCGACCGCACAGCTGCGGACATATAACGCTGTTTGGGATAATAGAGGAACCAACCCGGAAATGGCGGCGAGAACGTCTCCAGAAGCGGTACCAGCTTACCTTCCTCGATCAGGGGTCGCATCCAATGGTCCGACCAATACGCAAAGGCGATACCGACCCCTTGAACCGCAGCCCGCAACGCGACGTCGCGATGCGAGACGATCAACGGTCCATCGACGGCAACGGTGAACCAGCGGCCATCCGCCTGGAACTCCCAATTATAGAGCTTGCCGCCGGGTTTGCGCCAATTGATGCAGCGATGCGCGTGCAGATCGGCTGGCGTTTCCGGGCGGCCATGGTCCGCAATATATTTCGGTGAAGCAACGGCGACCTGGTGAATCTCGCCGCCCAGTTTGACGGCGATCATGTCCTTTTCGAGGAGTTCACCCAACGTTATGCCGATATCGTAGCCCGCCTCGACAATGTCGATGATCGCATCATCGATCGTCAGGTCCAGAACGATGTCGGGATAGGTCTCATGAAGACCGCCGAGAACCGGCTCGACAAGAGAGACCGATGCCAAGCGCGGTAAATACAGGCGAACCGTGCCTGAGGGAGTGTCGCGCAGATTGCTGATGTCATGAACCGCAGCCTCCATCTGCTCCATCGCCGGTTTAAAGCCGGTGAGGAGCCGAGCACCTGCATCTGTCAACGACGTGCTGCGCGTGGTGCGGTTCAACAGGCGGACACCCAGCCGCTCTTCCAGATCCCGGATCGTTTGGCTGAGCGCCGATGGGGTAATCCGCAGCTTGGCGGCCGCTCTCGAGAAATTACCCTGCTCCGCGATCATCGCGAATGCCCGCAGATCGGCGAATTCATGTCCGCGCATTATACCATAATCCCTAATAAGTATATGAAATCTATATAGCATAGCCCTAATAATGGTCACTCTCTAAGTATCCCCCGGCCAGCTGAACAGCTTTCCTATGCAACGACACGACGGGTGGGCGCCTAAAGATGAAAAATACCGGCAGCAAAATTTTCCTTATTACCGGCGTCAGTTCGGGCTTCGGCCGGGCTTTCGCCCAAGCGGCGGTAGCCGTCGGCCATACCGTCGTCGGGACGATACGCAATGAGGCCAACCGGGTCGATTTCGAGGCGATCGGGCCGGGGCGTAGCATTGCCATCAATCTCGACGTGACTGATTTCGCCGCCATCGAACCGGCGATAGCCAAAATCGAGCGGGAAGTCGGTCCGATCGACGTGCTGGTGAACAATGCCGGCTACGGCCAGGAAGGGACGCTCGAAGAATCCCCTTTAGAGGATATGCGACGTCAGTTCGACGTCAATGTCTTCGGTGCGGTCGCGATGATAAAGGCGGTATTGCCGCAGATGCGCCGCCGGCGCGCCGGCCATATCATCAATATTACCTCGATGGGCGGCTTCATTACCATGCCCGGCATAGCTTATTATTGCGGCAGCAAATTCGCCCTTGAGGGCATTTCCGAAGTGCTCGCCAAGGAAGTAGCGGGCTTTGGCATTCATGTGACCGCGATCGCGCCAGGCTCTTTCCGGACCGATTGGGCCGGGCGGTCGATGGTACGCGCGGAACGCAGCATTGCCGACTATGACGCCTTATTCGAACCCATCCGTAAGGCCCGCAAAGAAAAGAGCGGCAAACAGGCCGGCGATCCATCCAAAGCGGCGCAGGTGCTACTGAAAATTATCGCTATCGAGAATCCGCCTGTGCATCTCCTGCTCGGCAGAGATGCCTTGATCCTTGCACGGTCGAAACTGAATGATCTTGCTCACGAAATCACCGAATGGGAGGAACTCACCCGTTCGACGGATTTCACTTGAGATCAACTATCGCGGCACAGGCACAAAAACAAACGGCCCCGGAATTCTCCGGGGCCGTTTGCCGTTACCCGATCTTCTTGCAGAAAGATCAGATGTCGTTGTCTTAAACGTTGCTGTCGGGAACTGCAGCTTTTTTCTTTGCAATGAATTCGTTCAGCGCTTCGTCGATGGCCGGATCGAGCGCCGGCGCCTCATATTCCGACAGCATGCGCTTGACGATCTTGTTGGCGCGCTGGGCCGCATCCAAGGCGCCCTCCGCCTCCCATTGCTCGAAGCTGTTATTATCGGCAATGGATGAGCGATAGAAAGCTGTCTCGAAATTCGCCTGGGTATGGGCGCAGCCGAGATAGTGACTTCCCGGGCCGACTTCGCGAATGGCATCCAGCGCCTGGCCGTTCTCGCTGAGATCGATGCCCTTCGCCAGAACCTGCATCATGCCGAGCTGATCGACATCCATGACGAATTTCTCATAGCCGGCCGACAGGCCGCCTTCGAGCCAGCCCGCGCCATGGAGCACGAAATTGGTCCCTGCCTGCAAGGTCGGCAGCAGCGTCTGGGCGCTTTCATAGGCCGCCTGGGCGTCGGCGACCTTGGAGGCACAAAGCGACCCGCCGGTACGGAAGGGAATGCCGAGGCGGCGGGCAAGCTGCGCCGAGGCCAGCGATACCAAGGTCGGCTCCGGCGTACCGAAGGTCGGCGCGCCTGACTGCATCGAGATCGAGCTGGCAAAGACGCCGAAGATCACCGGCGCACCCGGCTTGTAAAGCTGCGAGGTCGCAGCACCCGCCAGCACTTCCGCCAGCACCTGGGCGATGGTTCCCGCCGCCGTCACCGGGCTCATCGCGCCGGCCAGAATGAACGGCGTGGTGATGCTCGCCTGGTTGTTACGGGCATAGACCTTCATGGCGCCCAGCATCGTGCCGTCCCACACCATCGGCGAGTTGGCATTGATCAGGCTGGTGAGAACCGTGTTCTCCTGCACGAATTTTTCGCCGAACACGATCTTGGCCATGTCGACGGTGTCCTGCGCCCGTTCCGGCGCCGTCACCGATCCCATGAAAGCCTTATCGGAATATTTGATATGGCTATAGACCATATCGAGGTGCCGCTTGTTCACCGGCAGATCGACCGGCTCGCAGACCGTGCCGCCCGAATGGTGCATCGAGGGCGACATATAGGCCATTTTCACGAAATTGCGGAAATCCTCGATGGTCGCATAGCGGCGGCCCTTGTCGAGATCGCGCACGAAGGGCGGGCCATAGACCGGCGCAAACACGGTATTGTTGCCGCCGATGACGACATTGCGGTCCGGATTGCGGGCATATTGCGTGTATTCCCGGGGCGCCGACTTCTGCACGATCGATCGGCACAACCCGCGCGGGAAGCGGATGCGGGTGCCCTTCACATCGGCACCGGCCGCCTTCCACAAGTCCAAGGCCTCCGGCTCATCGCGGAATTCGATGCCGATCTCCTGCAGGATCGTATCGGCATTGTGCTCCATGAGCACGAGCCCTTCCTCATCCAGCACCGTCACCAAGGGGATGTTGCGACGGATGTAAGGGTTCTGCACGATCGGCGGCTTCTGCCGCGCATGACGCCGGGCTTCCGCCCCGCCACGCGCCCGCCGGCCGCCGCTTTGTTCCGTGTTGCTCTGTTCTGCCGTGGCCATAAACCGCCTCGTTTGATGATTTTGAAAGAGAGTGACGACTCTGGCGCCATTTCGGCACCTTGGGCCGACATCCTCTAGCGGATCCGCGACAGCGCCTTACCGGTTCGCGCCAAGGGCGGGTTCGTCCGACAGCTCTCGACACCCAGGAAAGAACGCCCTGATTCTGCAACAAAATTACCTTACAACCCAGGGTCGGACAGGCTGGTCCCAGGACATCCAGCGGCGTCTTATCCGGCCGCCGCGTTTTCGCAATTTGCTGTCGCGGGATGCGAAGTCGCTGGCTACAGTCGGGCTTAATCCAATTGCGTCTTTCAATCAGGGTACAATACCACTTAGGAGTCGCGGGCAATGGCAGAATTTCCGGCAAAGGCGAAAGTCGTCATCATCGGGCTGGGCGGTATCGTGGGCGCATCGGTCGCCCATCACCTGATCGAGCGCGGCTGGGACGATATCGTCGGCATCGACAAGTCCGGCGTCCCGACCGATGTCGGCTCGACGGCGCATGCCTCGGACTTCTGCTACATGACCAGCCATGATTTCCTGTCCTGCTGGTCCTCCCTCTATTCCATCGATTTCTACAGCAAGCTTGGCCATTACGAGCGCATTGGCGGCCTGGAAGTCGCCCGTGTCGGCGATGACGGCCGCATGGACGAGATCAAGCGCAAGGTCGCCTCGGCCAAGGCCTTCGGTACCCGCGCCCGCCTGATCGAACCGGCCGAGATCAAAAAGAAGTTCCCCCTGATCGAAGAAGACAAGGTGCAAGGCGGCCTGTGGGACCCCGATGCCGGCCTCGTCATTCCGCGCTCGCAGACCGTCGCCGGCAAGCTGGTCCAGCAGGCCGAGGCCGCCGGCAAGCTCAAGGTCTTCGCCAATACCCCGGCCACCTCGCTGGTGATCGAGAACGGCCGCATCAAAGGCGTCGTCACCGAGCGCGGCACCGTCATGGCCGATTATGTCGTGGTCTGCGCCGGCCTCTGGGGTCGGCTGATCGCCAAGATGGCGGGCGAGGACCTGCCGGTCATGCCGGTCGATCATCCGCTATGTTTCTTCGGGCCCTATAACGAGTTCGCCAATACCGGCAAGGAGATCGGCTGGCCGCTGCTGCGCGACCAGGGTAACTCCGCCTATATGCGCGATACCGGCGATCCGACCACGGCCGAAGGCGGCATGATCGAGTGGGGCTATTACGAAGAGAAGAACCCGCGCTTGGTCCATCCGCGCGACCTCCTCGAAAAACATGAGGCGCGCCTGTCGCCCTCGCAGCGCGATCTGGATATGGACCAGATCCTCGAGCCGCTGGAACGCGCCATCGAGCTGACGCCGATTCTGGGCGAACTCGGCTATGAAGAGAAGCGCTCGTTCAACGGCCTCCTGCAGGTGACCACCGATGGCGGTCCGTCGATCGGCGAAAGCCAGAAGGTCCGGGGCCTGTGGTATGCGGTCGGCATCTGGGTCAAGGATGGTCCGGGCATGGGCAAGCTGGTCGCCGATTGGATGACCGATGGCCGTACCCCGATCGACCATAACCGCATCGACTTCTCGCGCTTCTACACTCACATGCTGAATGAGGAATTCATCAAGGGTCGCTGCGGCGAAGCGGCGATGAAGATCTACAATCCTGCGGTCCATCCGCGCGAACCCTATGAGACCGGCCGTAACATCCGCCGCTCGCCCTTCTACGAACGCGAGAAGGAGCTGGGCGGTTACTTCATGGAACTCGGTGGCTGGGAACGCGCACATGGCTACAAGGCCAATGAACACCTGCTGGAGAAATACGGCAACCGCGTGCCGGTGCGCGAGAACGAATGGGACAACCGGCATTTCTGGCGCGTCTCCAATGCTGAGCATCTCGCCATGAGCGAGGATTGCGGCATTGTCAACCTGTCGCATTTCGCCGTCATAGATGTCGAGGGGCCCGATGCCGTCGCGCTGATGGAATGGGTCTGCGCGGCCAAGATCGGCGGCGACAACATGCTTGGCAAGGGCATCTACACCCATTTCCTCGATGATGAGGGTATGGTGCGCGCCGACTTGACCGTCATCCGCATGGCCGATCGCTGCCGCGTGGTCGATGGCGCCGATGCCGGCCCGCGCGATTTCCATTATCTGAAGCGCATGGCCGAGGACAAGGGCTTCAATGCCACCGTCACCGACGTCAGCTCGAAATATGTCACCATCGGCATCTGGGGCCCGAATGCCCGCACCAATCTGCAGAAGGTGGTCGAGAATCCGAATGAATTGAAATCCGAGAATTTCCCCTTCGCGGCCATCAAGCAGATCAAGATCGGCGGCAAGAATGTCACCGCCTTCCGCATCTCCTATGTCGGCGAACAGGGCTGGGAATTGCACATGAAGTACGAGGACGGCCTCGCCGTCTGGGATGCCTTGCGCTCGACCGGCGTGATGGCCTTCGGCGTCGAGACCTATGCTAACAGCCGCCGCATGGAGAAGAGCCTGCGTTTGCAGAACGCCGACCTCCTGACCGAGTACAACCTGTTCGAAGCGGGTCTTTCCCGCCCGAAGGTCAAGGAAGCCGATTTCCGCGGCAAAGCGAAGCATGTCGAGTATCAGACCCGCAAGAACCAGCCGGCCATGCTCTGCACCCTCGTCATGACCGACAATGTCGATTCAAAGGGTGTCGCCCGCTACCCAGTCGGCATCATGCCGGTGATGGACCCGGCAACCGGCGAGACGCTGGTCGACGAACTCGGCCGCCGGTCCTTTACGACTTCGGTCGCCTATGGTCCGACCATCGGCAAGAACATCGCGCTCGCCTATCTGCCCTGGTCCTATTGCCAGGAAGGCCGCAAGCTGATCGTCGAATATTTCGGTGACACCTATCCGGTCGAAGTGGCCTCAGTCGGCTACAAGCCGCTCTACGACCCGGAGAATCTGAAGCCCCGGAGCTGATGTCTGCGGCAATGTGAGCCGGTCGGATAGATTGCCAACAACCGATTGGCGGCCAGTTTTCTGGCCGCCAATCGCGTTTGTGACCGAAAATAGGCCCAGTAGGCTTGCGGCAGGGCGGTCAAAACCCTAGTCTGCGGCGCGGTTAGGCTGGGTTTTAACGGTTGCGACAGGATGATTGCAGCCGGACTGGAGGGCTTCATGACCAATCGATTTTTACGCCTGTTGCAGGAGAAGCCGTTCCTGATGGCCGATGGCGCCACCGGAACCAATCTGTTTGCCGTCGGTCTGATGGCCGGAGATTCGCCGGAAACCTGGAATTTCTTGCATCCCGAGAAAATCACGGCCCTGCATCAATCTTTCGTCGATGCCGGCTCCGAT
>LNAP01000689.1_pt1 | contig 118906 bp, 107 predicted proteins | sample 602601 | NCBI WGS metagenome assembly LNAP01 (sample SAMN02440304, study PRJNA202911) | soil metagenome | biome: Subtropical and temperate rainforests or woodlands; isolation source: soil samples (1 kg each in a 20% v/v slurry with milli Q water) were... ... | reverse complement strand
AACCCGGGTAAACCCTAGGTGGTGGAGCAGCGAAGAACGAAACTATAGCACAGGTATTTTGCGCCGCGCAAACGCAATTCGGGCCAAATCAATAGAAACCCGCCGCCACGCGCACGGCCCGCACGTAAGCTATTGAAACAAATATGAAATATATTTTAGGGGCGCGCGTAAAATATTTTCAGGGCATGGGCCGAGGGAAGGCAAAAGCGACGGAATTGGGACGGTTTTACCCGCTGAATTGACACATCGGTCTATAGGGCGCGTCCCACGCGACCGTTTCCATATATCGATAAAGCACAGTTCTATGCGTTTTAAGGACAATAGTCCGACCCACCTGAAGCGGCCCGTTCCATTCTGTAGCGAAAGCAGTTCGAACGGCTTGTTTTATAGAGAATAGTTCACGTATCGATCGGCACCTTATTAATACCCATATGGGATTTATCCATGAAATGCGGGGAGATCAGCTGTGGACATCCCACTATAATCAGCGACACCCGTACTTAATTACATTGCATGATCATGAATCCGCAGACGCCTTGCTTCGTCGTTAACCTTGACTCCTACTGGGCGACGCCGCTCGATGGAACCTGGTTTGAGACGTCCTCGAAAGCCATGTGACAGAACAAGAGCCGAAAGAGAATACGGCGCATTGGCCAGGGCCGGGATCGGAACATCACTGAGCCACATCTATATATAGAAGAGAGATGGTTGAGCGCACCCTTCCCTATGCCGTCACTCTAGAAGACGATGTCTGCCTGGATAACGGCTTCGCGCAACTGGTCCAATCCGTATCGGCCAATGCGCTTGAAAGCCTGTTCGCATCCAATGAACCCGCGACGATCCAGCTCTCCCATGTGAACCGCGCCTTTCGGTGGCCGGGAAGCGGACGCAAGCCGCGTCGCAGATCGCCCAGGACACTCAGGAGCCACTTGCAGCGCATAGGACATGAGCTTATCGTCAAACCCATGTTCGTCCGGCGCCTACAGAAAATTCCCACCTAATGCCCAGACAGCCTATAGTGGAAACCTGCTCATCAGAATGAAGACAAGCCCGCACATGACTGAAGATATTCTCATCAACGTAACGCCTTTCGAAACACGTGTAGCTCTGGTCGAACAAGGGTCGGTCCAGGAGCTGCACATAGAACGCAGTATCCAGCGCGGGCATGTGGGCAATATCTATTTGGGCAAAGTGGTACGGGTGCTGCCCGGCATGCAAAGCGCCTTCGTCGACATCGGGCTCGAAAGAGCCGCTTTCATTCATGTTGCCGACCTCAGGCAGAACCGGGTCGAGCGCTCGAACGGCATGGTTGCCACTCCCATCGAGAAGTTGTTGTTCGAAGGCCAGTCGCTCATGGTCCAGGTCATCAAGGACCCGCTGGGCACCAAGGGCGCGCGGCTTTCCACACAAATCAGTATCGCTGGACGCATGCTGGTTTATCTACCTTACGACCCTCACGTCGGAATATCGCAGAAAATCGAATCGGAAGAAGACCGGGCTTCATTGCGCGAACGCGTGCTTTCATTCATGCCGGAAGGCGAAAACGGTGGATTCATCGTCCGGACCCAGGCTGAGGGCGCCACCGACGATGAGCTGCGGGCGGACCAGTCCTACTTGCGCACGATATGGAATAGCATACAGACCAAAGCAAAGTCCCAACCTACACCATCTGTGCTGTACACCGACCTGACGCTGGCCCAGCGTGTTTTGCGCGACATGGTGGGGCCGTCGACTGGAATGATCACGGTGGACTCCCGCAGCACCGCACAGGAACTCCTGGACTGGGCGGCCACCTACACGCCTTCCGTGTTGAGCCGCATCCGCCACTACAGCGGCGAACGACCGCTGTTTGATACGGCCAATGTCGATGAAGAAATAGCGCGTGCCCTGTCGCGTCGCGTCGACCTGAAATCCGGCGGCTATCTGATCATCGACCAGACCGAGGCCCTGACCACTGTCGACGTGAATACCGGCGGATTCGTCGGAGGCAGAAACTTCGACGACACCATATTCAAGACCAACCTGGAAGCGGCCGTGGCACTTGCGCGTCAACTGCGGCTGCGCAACCTGGGCGGTATCATCATTCTTGACTTCATTGATATGGACGATGCCGGCCACCGGAGCTCGGTGCTGGCCGAGCTTAACAAGGCGCTGGCCAAGGATCGCACCCGCATGACGGTCAGCGGATTCAGCCAGCTCGGCCTGGTCGAAATGACGCGAAAACGCACACGCGATTCCTTGGCTCACCAGCTCTGCGAACCCTGCCCCACCTGCCAGTCGCGCGGCAATGTGCGTACGCCTCGTACCCTGTGCTACGAAATCCTGCGCGAGATATTGCGTGAGTCGCGCCAATTCAATCCCAAGGAATTCCGAATACTGGCGTCACAGGCCATCGTGGATTTGTTTCTGGAAGAAGAAAGTTCACACCTTGCCATGCTGGGCGATTTCATCGGCAAGCCGATCTCGCTGGAAGTCGAGAGCCTTTATTCCCAGGAACAATACGATATTGTTCTTATTTAGCCGGGCACACCTCGGGATGCAGGATGGCATTGAAGAGATCGTCAACGCGCTTCTTGGTGGCAGTGTCGGCATAGTAGGTGAAGATCTGCCCTCTCGTTCGCTCTTCATCCATCATGGTGGACTGGTACTGGACAAGATCAACCAGCACAGCCTGTTCGAAACTTTCAGCGTCTGCCGGCTTATCGACGATGGTGGCGTAGTTCGTCTGGCGCGGGTCCACTGAAAAATGCGGCGCACTGCCGCATGCGTCCTTGTGCTTGAACAAGGCCATCTGAATCTTGGGAAAAGTTAGCGGAATGGTGCGTTCGCCCCGGGAATATTTTGGATCGCGCAAATCGACCAGCCGCAGGCCCGCCGCACCCGCGGCGCAACCAGCCAGCACCAGTGCGGCAGCCATAATCGTCATTTTCTTCATGTTGTTTTCTCGTTCATGTTCAAATCTCGTCCCGGAACTGCATGCGATAAAGCGACGCATACAAACCATTCAATGCCAGCAATTCTTCGTGGCGGCCCTGTTCTACAACCCGTCCGGCGTCCAACACCACGATACGGTCGGCTTTCTGGACCGTGGAAAGCCTGTGGGCGATGACCAGCGTCGTTCGCCCGGCCATCAACAGTTCAAGTGACGCCTGTACCTGCCTTTCGGATTCATTGTCCAATGCGGACGTGGCTTCATCGAGAATAAGAATGGGCGCGTTTTTGATCAATGCCCTGGCGATCGCCAGGCGTTGTCGCTGGCCGCCCGATAACTGGCCGGCATTCTCGCCGACAGGCGTATCAAGGCCTTGGGGCAAACCTTCGACAAATGAAAGCAAGTTCGCCGCATCGAGGGCATCGCGGATTTCTTCCCGGCTGGCCTCGTGGAGCGAACCATATCCCACATTTTCCGCGATAGTGCCTTCGAAGAGTACGACGTCCTGGCTGACCAGCGAAAGCTGGGCGCGCAAATCGCGCAAGGGGACGTCCTTGACGTTCTGTCCATCGATCCGCACCTCTCCGCTGCGTGGATTGACGAAGCGCGGCAACATATTGACCAGCGTGGTCTTGCCGCTACCGGAGCGACCCACCAGCGCCACGGTTTGCCCCGGCTCTGCAAGAAACGATACATCGGAAAGCGTATCGGTCTGGGAAGTCGGAAAGCGGTGACAGACATGACTGAATTCGACGCGCCCTTTTACCGGGAGAGCCAGCGTCTGCGTACCTTTATCATCCTCGGGCTTTTCATCGATCAGCGTAAAGACGCTTTCGGCAGAAATAAGCATACGCTGCATGGCGCTGGCGATATTGGTCAGACGCTTCATGGGATCGAATATCTGGCCCAAGGCTGCCATAAAAGCCGCAAAACTGCCCACGGTGAGCCCTTCGGTATTGGCCTGGTACAAGGCGACCGCGATGACGGCAGCCACTGACAAGCCCACGGAGAACTGGGTAAGCGGCGACATGGCGGCGTCGGCACCCGCCGCCCTCATGGCGAAGCGTCGCAAGCGGGCGTTGACGTATTCGAAGCGACCCGCCTCGCGATCATAGCCATCGAACAGCTTGATGACGCGCTGGCCATCGATGCCTTCGCGGACCACCCGGGTCAGTTCCGCGTTCATGCCTATCGTTTCGCGGTTGATACGCCGCAATCGCTTGATGAACACGCGGGCGATCAGTGTGGAAACGGGCAACATGATCAGCACGATCAGGGTGAGCTGCCAGGACATGTACAACAGGACGGCGAGCAATGCCACAACCACCAATGTTTCGCGTACCACCACCGTTATCACTTCGGTGGCGAGTCCTGTGACGGTGCCGGCATCAATGGTGAATCGGTTCAACAGCCGGCCGGAGTCGCCGCGCTTGAAATGCTCGTCGGAAAGTCCGAGCAAACGCTGGAACATTTCTTTGCGAAGTCCCAGCAGCATATTGTTGGCCACCCAGGCCAGCAGATAGGTACTGCCATAGCTGCAGATACCGCGCAGGAACATCAGTCCGACGACAGCCAGCGGAATCGACCAGATATACGAAGGCTTGTTGCCGGAAAAACCCTCGTCCAGCAAAGGTTTCATGATGATGGCCAGCGTCGGCTGGGTCGCCGCCGCCACGCTTACCAGTAAGACCGCCACAAGTACCGCTTTCCAATAGACTCCGACGCGAGTGTAGATCCGACGCCACAGTTCGAATTTAACGGGATCAGAATGTGACGAAGTGGCTTGAGGGGAAGACTTCAACAATTAACTCGCTTATATACTAATGGATGCATCATTTTAGCGTTCTTGCCAAGGCATGGCCGTGCATGCGTCGTTGAACAAGAATATCAGCCATCATACTTCCCCGCTACTGCCTGCAATACATGCCTAATCTTTCAGCTATCTATGTGCGTCTACCCAACTGGATCGGCGATGTTTGCATGAGCCTGCCCAGCTTGCATGCCTTGCTGAACACCCGCCTGCCCATCGTGGTATGCGCAAGGCCGTGGGCCCGGGATCTGCTCTCCGCCTACAAACTGGGCGGTTTCATAGAAATGAAAGGACGATGGCGTGAAGACCGCGCCACCGTGCATGCCTTTCGCAAGAAAGCCCAGCACGCTCATCCGCGAGGTTTGCTGCTTACGGACTCCTTGTCCAGTGCCATGGTGTTCAAGTTTGCGGGGGTTCCAAGCGCCGGATATCGTGACGATGGGCGCAGCTTGATACTACGCTGGCCGATCAATAAACCTGCGGCGCGCTTGCATGCCGTGGAGTCCTGGTATTTCATTACCAGCCAGGCGCTGAAACGATGGAATCAACTACCGCCGCCAGCCGATCCACCGCCGAGCCTTGGCCTTCAACTTACCGACAGACACCGCGCTGAAGCGATGCATGCGCTCGCCGGGGCAGACCTCTCCGCTGGTCAGTTCATTTTGATTGCGCCGACTGCGACGGGCCTGCATCGAGGCAAAGCCAAGGTATGGCCGCATTTCGACGCGCTGACCAGAAGCCTGCAGCAACGTGGTTACAAAGTGGCCATGTGTCCACCAGCGACTGAAGCAGAAGCTGCCAGGACGAATGCCCCCACCGCGATCTGCCTTCCTCCGCTGCGCCTGGGCGCGTTTGCTACACTCACCCGACTTGCTTCGCTGGTCGTGTGCAACGATTCGGGAGTTTCCCATCTCGCTGCGGCAACCAATGCTCGACAGCTTTCCTTGTTTGGCGTAACGCAGCGCGAGCGTACCGGCCCTTGGTCCGAGAATGCGAGCTGCCTGGGGTCAGCGCACGCATGGCCTACTCTCGAGGAAACTGAGCAACGGGTTCTTGTCCTATTGCAATAGAAGAAAATTGAACGGCACGCATGACACTATCAAGTTTCCTGACCAACCTGGTGATTCCCTTGAACCTGAGCATCACGCTTTTGGTGATCGGTGTTGTACTGTTTATGCTGCGACAGCGCAAGACTGCTTTCTTTTTTGCCGTGATCGGCCTGTGCTGGGCCTTGTTCTGGTCTTTGCCTGCATCGTCCTTATGGGCCGGCGGGCGCCTGGAACAGCTGTATCCGCATAGCATGCCGATGAAGCTGCCCAGTGCGCAGGCCATCGTCGTGCTGGGAGGAAGCACCGCAAATAACCGGCTGAACTGGTTCGAACCCTACGACAGCGGCACGGCCACGGCCCGTGTCGATACCGCAGCCGTTCTTTACAAGGCGCATCGCGCTCCGCTCATCATCGTGTCAGGCGCAGCGTTGGAAGGCAATATCAGCGAAGCGCAAATCATGGCCAATGCTCTCGCGCAACAAGACATTCCCCAACAAGCGATCGTCATGGAGAGTGACAGTTTTACCACTTATGAGAATGCGGTGAACACCAGCAAGGAGCTCAAACGGCGCAATATCGACCGTGTACTGCTGGTGACCTCGGCGCTTCATATGCCGCGCGCGATGGCCGTCTTCAAAAAACAGGGGGTTGATGCAATAGCTGCCCCATCAGCACCGCAAATCGTGGTGCCTGACGATCAAGGTTTCTCGTTCTGGCAACCCAGCATGCGAGCGTTGCAGGCCAGCCGTTCCATCGTAAAGGAATACGTCGGCCTGCTGGTGTATTGGGTACGCGGCTGGATTTGAACCATGGAATGTCGTCGTCATTGCGGCGCCTGCTGCATCGCACCATCCATCTCGAGTCCGATTCCCGGCATGCCCAATGGAAAGGAGGCAGGAGTCCGCTGCGTCCAGCTCGACGAGAACGAACAATGTTTGATCTTCGGCCATCCTGAACGGCCAAGTGTTTGCGCATCCTTGCGGCCGGAACCTATCATGTGCGGAATAAACCGCGAGTACGCATTGCAATGGCTCGGATACTTGGAAGAAATCACCGCGCCAAACCAGCGATAAGGGGCTTTGGTTGCAGATACAAAAAATAAACCTCGGACCCCTATCGACGAAGTATTGCTCAAGCGTATATTGAACAGTGGACAAAGGGCGCAGGCCAGACGACGCACCCTTTGATCGAGTGCCGGAGGGTATCCGGCGAGTTCTGCGTTCAGCAGCATAGTCGGTGCACTGGGCGCACAACGACTATGGAGCGCGCCATGACCACTGCTCAAGCCATGAACATCAAGGAATTAAAAGAAGGATTCGGCGGAGATATCCTACTTCCCGGCGATTCCTTATATGAAAATGCACGCAAAATCTGGAACGCAACGATCGATAAGCGCCCTGCGCTGATTGCACGATGCTCCGCCACTCGGGACGTCGCCCGGGCTGTCGATTTTGCAAGGGATAAAGGACTTCTGCTCGCGGTGCGGGGTGGAGGGCACAACATCGCGGGCAATGCCATTTGCGATGACGGTATCGTGATTGATCTTTCAGCCATGAAGGCCGTAAACGTCGACCCCGCCGCTCGCCATGCTACTGTGGAAGGCGGAGCGACACTTGCCGACATGGATGCTGCCACACAAAAGCACGGCCTCGCCACGCCGCTAGGCATCAACTCCACCACTGGCGTAGCGGGCCTGACGCTGGGTGGAGGTTTTGGATGGCTCAGCCGAAAATTCGGCATGACGGTAGACAACCTGGAATCAACAGAAGTCATTATGGCGGATGGCAGACTACTCCATGCCAATGAGACCGAACATCCTGACCTGTTCTGGGCACTGAGGGGCGGAGGAGGCAACTTCGGTGCGGTAACCGAATTTACATTCAAGCTTCATCCAGTTGGACCAAACCTGTTGAGCGGCCTGATGGTGTACCCGGTATCCGAGGCAAAAGCGGTGCTTCGGCAATACCGTGACTTCATCGCAGCCGCCCCCGACGAACTTACGGTATGGGCTGTCCTTCGGCAAGCACCGCCACTGCCTTTTCTACCGTCCGATGTTCATGGACAGGAGATCGTAGTCCTCGCGATGCTTTATGTAGGCCCCCCTGAAGATGGTGAAAAGGCCATCGCGCCATTGCGCGGCTTTGGCACCTTGCTGGGCGAGCACACCGGCGTTCAGCCTTATGTTGACTGGCAAAAAACCTTTGACCCGCTGTTGGCGCCGGGCGCACGCAATTATTGGAAATCCCACAATTTCACAAAGCTCGATGACGGCCTGTTCGATGCCGTCATCGACTACATAGGAAGGCTTCCATCGCCACAATGCGAAATTTTCTTCGGAGCAATTGGTGGCGAGACGACCCGGAAAGCCCCGAACTTCACCGCTTACGCCCACCGAGACGCCCGCTTTGTGATGAATGTGCATGGCAGGTGGGACGATCCCGCCGACGACACGCGCTGTATTGCGTGGGCTCGCAATTTCTTCAACGCCTCGGCACCGTATGCAAGCAGTGGTGTTTATGTCAATTTTCTGACCTCTGAAGAGGTCGATCGGGTCCGTGCCGCTTATGGTCCGAATTATGATCGCCTGGCACAGATCAAACGGAAATACGATCCGCAGAATCTATTCCACATAAACCAGAATATCGTGCCGGCATGAATGAATGAGGACATCCCCGCTCAGTACACCTGGTCGCCGTGGCCATCGGACCATATCGACGCCTCTCTGCGCCGTTCAGGCATCCGATGTGCCCGGCGTGCCACGTGACACTCAAGCCAAACGGCCTTCGATTAACGCTCCATGAGGACTTCCGTATAAAGTTCCACGTACCGGCCAGCCACCCGGGGCCAACTGTGGCGGTCCACAACTTGGCCACCGCCCCGGACCAGATGTTCGCGCCATGCCGCGTCATCGCTGATTTTCAGGACCATCTGCGCCAGTTGGTCGGCATCTTCCGGGTGCTTCAAGAGGACGGCCTCGTGCCCATCGCGCACATACTGGGCGAAACCACACCATGGTTCAGGGCTCAGGATGACAGGCAGGCCGAATGACATCGCTTCCAGCGGCGCCATGCCGAAGCTATCGTTCAAGGTCGGATGCACGTAAATGTCCGCCGCCGAATAATAGGGCGACACATCAGGCGTTTCTTCCACCAACCGTATACGGTCTTCCAGCGAACTAAACGCTGCGGATCGATGTATGTATTCCCGAGTGCTCGCATTGCCGCCGACAACCAGCAGCTTGAAATGTTCCGGGAGTTTTTGGAGTGCCTTCAATACGGTGGGCAAGCCCTTGCGTAGTGGGTTGCGGGCAACCAGCAGGCATACACAATCATCCAGTGTCCAGCCCATGGCGTTCCGGACTTCTTCCCTATCGGCAACGGAAAGGTTCTGCGGGCGGGTAACTCCTGGTGGAATGACGGGGCAGGAAAATCCGGCACCATAGGCCTGGCGCAGTTGCTCTGCAATAAGGCCTGAAACTGCCACTGTACGATGCGCCGGCCGGGGTCTCACACGCCTTGCCTCCAGGCTCAGATACGTATTGACGCGCAGACTGACGTACGAAAGCAGCTTCTTTATTGTAGGCAGCGGACGGACACGCCAGTTATATCGCACCGGTGTGACATGGACCACTTCTATGTCGCCACACCATCCATTCATGTGCGAATGAACAATATCGTAGTTGTGGCGGGTGGCCATACGGGCCCGCCACGCAAAAATCAGTACACGGATCCAGCTTGGCCAGCGAGACCATGAGCGCAGAGGCACGAAAGGCAATCGCAAATCGCACGCGTCATCGTATTCGCGTGCATACACAGTGATGTCGTGATCCCGTACCAGCTCGCGCATCAAGGCGACACCATAAGCTTCGGCGCCGCCAAAACGATTACCGAATCGATCTACTACAAAAGCTATTTTGAGTCTCTGCGTCGGCATAGGCGTGCAATCAATGTGAATAAAAAGCCACTTGGCCGGGCCTACGCGTTGCGTCGTTTCTCTTCGAGCCGCGTCATGCATTTCTGAAGAAAGCGAAAGATATTGGTGGATCTTGCCACCGTTACCCGTGGCAAACCGTAGATATCGTCGGAGGAGTTGGCCAAGCCACCCTGCGTCGTAGTGGCATTGAGATAGCCGGCATTGCGCACCATGGCGCGTAGTTCCGGGGTCTCTCCACCATAGGGGTAGCAGAAGGCCGTAACCTCTGCGGCAATGGCGTCGTGCAGTTCATGCCGAGACTGTCGGATTTGCTGATCGGCAAGCTCCGGAGAAAGCTTGGGTAAATAGGGATGGTCCAGCGTATGCGAGCCGACCTCCATGCCGGCAGTTGCCCACGCCCGCATTTCATCCACCGACATGAGGTCGGAATGGGCTATGCCTTTCTCCCGGTCCCATACATTGCCGCCGCCCAGTTGTCGGGCGACGAAATAATTAGTGGCGGTAAAGCCCTGCTGCACCAGTATCGGCAAGGCATGCTGATAGACATTGCGGTAGCCGTCGTCGAATGTTATGCCCACCACTTTGCCTTGGCGCTCGCCACTTAAATAAGGCATAAGGTCGCGCATGGAAAGGCCCCGATAACCGAAGCGCCGCAGCCACGTCATTTGCCGCCGGAAATCTGCGGGGTGGACGATAAGACTGCGATAGGGCGTGCCTTTGGGTGCGGGCTGCCCTATCTGGTGGTACATGAGGATAGGTATCATGCAAACGATTATATCGGCGCGGGCAGCTTCCGTACCAAATCTCGAGCCTGTTCATAGACCTTTTTGGTGCCTTCCAGAAAGCTGGGCGTGGAGAATACCTGCTCCACCCGCGTGCGCGCTGATTGTCCCATTTCCGATAGGCAAGAAGGGTCAGCGGATACCTGGTTCAATAGCCGGACCAACGCATCAACGTCACCGGCTGGCACCACCCACCCATCGAGCCCATCTCGAACGTTTTCTGGCAGGCCGCCGGCGTCCGAAACCAGCGCTGGCAAGCCCATAGCCATGGTCTCGCAGCTGGCATAGGAGGCTGCTTCACGATATGAAAGTACAAAGCCGATATCGCAAGCAGCCAGGACCGTGCGCACATCCTTGACCAAGCCTGGAAACACGAGTTGGTTCTGCAAACCGAGAAGCGCTACCTTGTCCAGCATTTCTTGCGAGGGTGGATCACCGGCAACCACCATGCGGAAACGGCTGCGACAGTCCGGGTCCAGACGCGAGATCGCCTCCGCAAGAACCAGCCATCCTTTGTTGTAATCAGTCCCACCTATGCTGCCTAATACCACCACAGCATCGCTCAGCGTTCCGAATAATTGCTGCCTGCAGTCATGCTTCACAGATGCGGTAACCGGCCGCAAGGAATCAATATCGATTCCGTTCCGAACAACATGAATGGGGTGACGCCTGTAATTCGATTCTGACAACATCCGTGCAACGTAATCGCAGACCGCAATGGATATGTGGGTACCAAACTTGGCGCGCAAGCGATGCCCTAAACTGGAAACCGGATTGGTATTGTGCTTGGTCCAGACAATTGCAGGACGATGTCGCAATCCTAGGCTGGCTAACATAATATGGCGGTGATCGGCCCCCCCATTTACATGAATGATATCGAAGCGCTCCTGTTTCAGAAACCTTCGCAGAAGCCTGACTTCACTGAATAAAGAAAGCGGCCTGGAAGTGTAGAGCCCAGGCAACACGCGGACTCCCGGCAGGCCGGCCGCGTACCTGTAAAGTCGCCCTGTCGGGGGTGCCGCAATGGTGAGATCGGCGTCGTCTTTCAGCCCTTTCAACAGACTCATGACGTAAGTGACATGGCCGCCACCATTTCCATGGTGTATGTCGGTGATCAGGATTTTCATCGTGGGCCCGCAGCATCCTACAATGGCGAGCCCTCATGGACTTAGCCGTATCGTTGTTTATTTTGCTTATTTAGCATCAGCAACTTATTGTAACGAAAAAAACTGCCAGCAGCGCCCATTGTTGCCAAAATGAAACCTTCCTTGCCATCGAGAAACCCGCGGCGGATCAGGTAAATTCGAATAAACGTCCATATGGCATGACCCGTGGCGCCCAGTACACTGGTCTGGCGTCCATTGGCGTGCATAATGCCTGCCGCCTCGGATGAGTAATGATTGATCTTCGCGATGAACGATTCGAAGTCGGCATAGGGGTAATGCAGAAAATGATTTTTCAGCGTCGAGACGGACGAGGCGGTCTGCACACTTTCGTGTACCGCTACGTCTTTAAAGCGCGCGGTACCACGCTTGAACAGGCGTAATACGTGATCTGGCCACCAGCCGCTATGGCGAATCCAACGCCCGCAAAAGTTGGAAAGCCGTGCAATCTTGTAGGCTTCGGAACGGGGGGCTGCGAGTTCTTTTTGTATCTCGAGTGCCAATTCCGGCGTCACCCGTTCGTCGGCGTCGATGGACAACACCCAGGTGCCACTGGCCAGGTCCAGCGCCCTGTTTTTTTGTTGGCCAAATCCGGGCCAGTCGCTGGTCAAACTGACCTTGGCGCCTTTGGCCTGCGCTATTTCGCGCGTTCCATCGACGCTGCCGGAGTCGACCACTATGATTTCATCGGCAAAACTGACTGAATCGATACAGTCGGCAATATGTGCGGACTCGTTCTTGGTAATGATGATGACAGACAGAGTCATGCGCCCTTCTTGCGCAGGCCGCGTTTCCATAGCTTCCACTTATTGAACAATGGTCCGATGACAGGATGGCTTGCAACCTGGATGCGGCGCCCTACCGAGTTGCCCGACGTATTCCGAACCGCGAAGCGATAAATGTGTGCGGGGTCCGTGCCGGCCCGATTCTGTCCAAAAGCCTTGGTCGTATAGAGATAACGAAATCCCGCCGCTTGGGCCAGCCGACTGTATTCGGCATCGAAGTAGCCCTGGGGCCAGCAGAAATGCTGGGACACCTCGCCAAGGTTTTCCACCAGGGCCGCACGGCTTGCGGCAAGCTCTTGGGTCATATGCTGGTTTTTCTCCGACGGCGTCGTTTGGTCCCAGCGGGTGTGCGTATGCGTGTGACTGTGAAACTCGACGACGCCGTCAGCGCGCATGGCCTTTATTTCACTCCAGCGCAATATGACCTCGTCGCTGCGGCCAGCTTCGATGCGTCGCTCGCATTCGCGATGCGAAGGCGTCTCGGGCAGTTCGCCCTGCCCCAGGCAATGCCGCGGCGGGCCGTCTTTTATCCAGGAAGTCACCAGGAAAACGAGCGCGGTGTAGCCATACTTCTTAAGCAAGGGATAGGCGTACACCCAGTTGTCGAGATAGCCGTCGTCAAAGGTGATGAGAACGGACTTTGGGGGAACCGCTAGTCCATTCAGATGGCCCGCGAACTGATCGCTGGAAAGGGAACGGTAGCCACGGCGTTGCAGCCACTGCAATTGATTCTCGAAATTCGTCGTCGATACCGTGATCATGCCATCGACAGGAGAGACATGGTGATACATCAGTACCGGCACCGTCTGCGCACACCTCATGATGTCCGTTCCTTCAGCCAACGCACGTAATTGTTTTCAGCATGCTCGGCCATGGACTCTGCGCTGAACCGGCGCTCGACCCTGCAGAACATCAGGCCGGCCTCACCCATCTTGCGGCGCAGTGCGGGATCGTCGATAAGTTGCTTCAGCGCCTGAGTCATTGCGGGTTGGTCATCCAGCGGCACCAGAAAGCCGTTGATGCCGTCACGCACCATTTCGGGAACGCCATCTACTTTTGTACCGACCACCGGCAGTCCGGCAGCGCCGGCCTCGATGAATACCGTGCCCGACGCCTCTTCGCGAGTTGCCAGCGCAAATACATCAAAGCCGGCCAGCAAATTAGGGACGTCCTGGCGCGCGCCCAGCAGATGCACCCGCTTCCCCAGGCCTTTGTCGGCGACATAGGCCTGTACTTCTTCGAACACGGGGGATCCACCGCCCACAAATACCAAATGCACGTTGGGCCGTTCACGGATGAGCGGCTCCATGGCGTCGACGAGGTCGCGATGTCCCTTCTGCGCGCGCATCACTGCCACGCAGCCGACGACAATATCGTTCTGCGCCAGATGAAGTTCCTGTCGAAGCGTCGATTGTTCCGGTACAGTCTGCAAGTCCACGGCCGGATACAGGGTAGCGACGTGCTCGGGACGAACGCCACGGGAAATCAAGTGCTTGCGCACGAAGTCGCTGGCCGCGGTAACGCGATGCGGAATGATCGTATACGACAATAGTGAACCCACCTTCTTGGCCAGATGGCGGGTACGTACGATGAGGGGCGTGCCCGCCAGGCGTGCAGCGCACCCAGCCAGTATCGTATCGCGCCGGCTGTGCGTATTCAGGACATCAAAGCGGCCCTTCCTAAGTATCTGCCGGATTTTGATGACACCTTTGACGAAGTTGACCGCGCCATCCATGTACGCGGTGTGGACGGTGAATCCCTCGTCCCGCAGCCGCTGCGCGAGCTTGGCGTGGGGTTGGCAGACGGCTTCCAGATAATGGCCACGCTCGCGCATAGCGATCATCATCCTTAAAATATACTGTTCCTGGCCGCCAAAACTTGTGGCAGCTTCGGAATGCAAAATGCGCAATGGTGTCATAAGTAGTTGATCTCCACGCCGTCGGGTTCCGCCCAGGCGGCAAGCTGTTCCAGCATGGTATCGGCCATGCGCACGCGCCACTCTTCGCCCAGACGTACGGTGCATTGAAACTCGTTGCGCTTGAGCCGCAATTCAACTGGTATGCCGGGCACGCCGTTCTCGGGTTCCGCGCGGAACGGGTTCAACAGCTGACGCAGCCGCTGCGCGTCGGCACTGCCATTGAGTGTGACACGCAAGCTCCGCGCACGTGCCTCACGAGCCAATTGCAGGTCGAATACGGACTCGGCCGATACACGCAGCCCACCGGAATAATCATCGTTGCTGACCTTGCCCTGGATGATGACAAGCCGGTCCTCTTTGAGACGGTTCCGGTGTTGCTCGTACAGCTCGTTGAAAATGGCGACTTCGACCTGAGCCGACCCGTCGTCCAGCAAGGCATAGAGCATCCTGCCCCGGCGCGTCATCTTGGGCCGCACCGACGACAACACGCCCGCAAACCATTGCAGGCTTCGTGACGGCTCGAGACGGGCCAGCGGTTGCGGTGCGAAACGTCGCACCTCATCGCGCCAGGCATCAAAGAGATGGCCACTAAAGAAAAAACCCAGCGCCGCCTTTTCTTCCGTCAGCCGCGTCTGAAGATCCCACGGCGAGACCTTGGCCAATTCGCCTTCGACAATGTCGTTGGCATCGTCTGCAAACAGGGAAACCTGGTTGGCGCTGCGCTCTGCCTGCTCGGCGGCCTCCATGGCGCTTCCCACCGTCGCCAGCAAGGCGGCACGGTTCTCTTCGATCTGGTCAAAAGCGCCCGCTCGGATCAGCGCTTCGATGCTACGGCGGTTTACGGAATGCCGATCGATGCGGCGGCAGAAGTCGAACAGGCTGACGAAGGGTCCTCCTTCCTGGCGCGCCTTGATAATGGCTTCGACAGCGCCCTGCCCAGTGCCCTTGACCGCGCCAAGCCCAAAACGCATGGTGCGTGGCGGCAGCCCTTTTGCCGAGTGCTCGTCGATGACAGGTTCGAACCGGTAGGCCGACGCATTGACGTCAGGAGGCAATACCCGTACATCGTTGGCCAGCGCATCCTTCCAGAAAATCTGGACCTTGTCGGTGTCGTCCATATCGGAAGACAGGGTGGCAGCAATAAACTCGGCCGGGTGATAGGCTTTGAGCCAGGCAGTCTGGTAGGCAATCAGCGCATAGGCGGCGGAGTGGCTCTTGTTGAACCCATATCCCGCAAACTTTTCCATCAGGTCGAACAGTTTGACGGCAAGCTCTGCCGCATAGCCTTTTTCGACCGCTCCTTTCTCGAAGATGGCCCGATGCTCGGCCATTTCCTCGGCCTTCTTCTTGCCCATGGCGCGTCGCAGGAGGTCGGCGCCGCCCAAGGAGTATCCGCCTATGATCTGCGAGATGAGCATGACCTGCTCTTGGTACACAATGACACCATAGGTGCTTTTGAGTACCGGTTCCAGGTCCTTGTGGAAATAATCGACCTCGGCGCGCCCATGCTTGCGATTGACGAAGTCGACCACCATACCCGATTCAAGCGGCCCGGGACGATACAGGGCCAGCACCGCGATGACGTCCTCGAATGTATTGGGCTTTAGATTCTTGAGCAACTCTTTCATGCCGCGCGATTCGAGCTGGAACACCGCCGTGGTGTTGCCCTCGCTGAGCAGCTTGTAAGCCCGCAAGTCGTCGAGCTTGAGCGCCATGATGTCGAAATCACGCTTGCTCTCGTTGAACTGGCGCACATAGCGCACCGCCCAGTCCAGAATAGTCAGGTTGCGCAAACCCAAAAAGTCGAATTTGACGAGACCAGCCGCCTCGACGTCGTCTTTGTCGAACTGTGAAACGGTATTGCTGTCGACACCCGGCTGGCAATACAGGGGGCAAAAATCCGTCAGCTTGCCGGGTGCAATCAGTACTCCGCCTGCATGCATGCCGATATTGCGGGTCAAGCCTTCAAGCGGACGTGCCAGGTCGATAAGCGCCCTGACCTCTTCATCCTGCTCGTACCGTTCCTTGAACGCGGGTTCTTCAGCTAGCGCACGGGAGAGCGTCCAGGGATCGGCTGGACTGAAGGGAATCATCTTGGACAGGCCATCGCACAGCATATAAGGCATTTCCAGCACACGGCCGACGTCGCGGACTACCGCCTTGGCGCCCAGCGTCCCGAACGTGGCGATCTGGCTTACAGCCTCTTTTCCGTACTTCTGCTTGACGTAATCGATGACGCGTTCGCGATTGTCCTGGCAGAAGTCAATGTCGAAGTCGGGCATGGAAACCCGTTCCGGATTCAGGAACCGTTCAAAAAGCAGGTCGTAGCAAATGGGGTCAAGGTCGGTAATGCCCAGTGAATACGCGACCAGCGAACCTGCACCTGATCCGCGGCCCGGCCCTACTGGAACTCCGTTTTTCTTTCCCCAGTTGATAAAATCGGCAACGATCAGGAAGTAGCCTGAAAAGCCCATGCTGGTGATGGTCTTGCATTCCCATTGCAGGCGTTCGAGATATTGCGGATAGCGTGCCTGGCGCTCGGTTTCGTCCGGAAACAACTGGGCCATGCGTACAGCCAGACCTTCTTCCGCCAGGTGACTCATGTAGTCATCCAGGGTGATTCCTGCCGGCGTAGGAAAGTCGGGCAAGTGCGGTTTGCCCAGAACCAGCGTCAGATTGCAGCGCTTGGCGATTTCGACGGAATTGGCCAGCGCCGAGGGCACGTCGGCAAAGCGCAGCGCCATCTCGTGGCTGCTGAGCAGGTATTGGTCCTCGGTGAAACGCCGCACCCGCTTGGCATTGGCCAGTTGCTCACCCTCCGCAATACACACGCGGGCCTCGTGGGCGCGAAAATCGCTGCGCTGCACAAACTGCACAGGATGAGTCGCCACGACAGGCAGGCTGAGCTCGCCGGCCAGCCGCATAGCCTGCTGTACGTAGGCTTCATCGCCATCGACCCCTGCACGCTGGAGTTCCACATAATAACTGCCGGGAAACGCCCTGGCCCAGCTTGCCGCAAGGACGGCTGCCTCAGCCGGTTTGCCAGCGTCGAGCATCTGGCCCACATCGCCCTGGCGGCCGCCCGAAAGCACGATAAGGCCGTCTCTGCCCATAAGCCAGTCGCGGCGCACCTCGGCGCGACCCCGATACTGGTTCTCGAGCCAGGCTCGGCTGAGTATTTCGCAAAGTGCCAGATAGCCTTGTTGACTGCTGGCAAGCAGGAGCAGCCGGAATGGCTTTTCACGATCGACTTCGTTTTCCAGCCAGATATCGGCGCCCGCAATAGGCTTGAGGCCAGCCTTGCGGGCTGCCTTGTAAAACTTGATGAAACCGAACAAATTGCATAGGTCGGTGAGCGCCATGGCAGGCTGCCCATACTCGGCGGCTTTCGCGACAAGATCGGGGATGCGGCCAATACCATCCACCACTGAAAACTCGGAGTGGATGCGCAGGTGTACAAATAGAGGAGATGAATTCGCTTCGGTCATCATCGAATTGTACCCAGTGATCGACCCTCGCGCGCCCTAGCGCTGCATGCTCGCCCACGCTTTTTGCAGGCGCTTTACCGAAACCGGCATGGGCGTACGCAATTCCTGTGCGAACAATGCAACGCGAAGCTCTTCGAGCAACCAGCGGTAGTCATCCATCTGTGCATCCGGCGCGCCCTTCAGCGCCAAAAGAGCGCGCTGATACTGAACGATCAGCGGTGCCATCTCGGCCATCAGGCGGCTGTCACGGGCCGGATCGGCACGCAACTTCTCGATGCGCACCAGCGCCGCTTTGAGGTAGCGCGGGTACTGGGTAAGCTGGCGATAAGGCGTATCCTTCACAAACCATTTAGTCATCAACTGGGCTTGCTGTTTCTGCAGGTCGGCGTAGGCCGCAGCATGGGGCTTGGCCTGCGGCAACTTCTTCTGCAGCGCTGCCCATTCCGTCAATATCTGGCCAGTGAGCCGCGCAATTTCCTGGGCGAGCAGGCCCAGCCTGGTTTTTCCCTCGCTGCGACGCAATTCGAACGCTTGCTGGTTGTTCGGCCACGGCTCGGCGAGGCATGCCTGGTCCAGCGCGCAATCGATGATCTGATCGCGCAGTTCTTCCTGTGTACCCAGGCTCATGTACAGCATGCTCATCCGGGTCAGGTCGCCAAGATTCTTTTCCAGAAACTTCACCTGCTCGCGTAATGCTAGGCGGAAAAGCCGTAGCAGTCCCGCGTGGTGCTGCACCCGCGCTTCCCCCGGATCGTCATAGACATCGAGGTCGCAATGCGTCTGGCGATCCACGAGCGCCGGATAGCCCACGAAGGACTGCCCTTTGCGACGTATTTCCATGATCTCGGGCAAAGCACCAAAAGTCCAGTCAGTTAGCTTCTCGTGAGCCAGGGCTTGGGCAACCTGCTCATCGCGCGCCGCGAACTTCTGAAACGATGCCTGGGCCTGCTTGCCATGCTCGGCCTTGAGCTGGTCCAGATTACGCCCGCCAGACAGCATCCGACCGTGCTCATCGACGACCTTGAAATTCATGAGCAAATGGGTCGGCAAGGTTTCCACCTTGAAATCGGTGCGCAACGGCCGAACCTTAAGCTGCGTCCACATGTCCGAGCCTATGGCCTCCAACAGCCCCTCCTCCGGATCGGATGCCTGATCGAACCATCGGTCCACGAATCCGGCGGCATAGTCGGGCAAGGGCACGCAATGTCGACGGATCTTCTGCGGAAGCGACTTGAGCAGCAAATGGACTTTCTCCTTCAGCATGCCCGGCACCAGCCATTCACAGCGTAAGGGATCGATCTTATTCAAAGCGAAAAGCGGGACGGTCAGCGTTACGCCGTCGCGCGGCGAGCCCGGCTCGAAATGATAGTCGAGCGCCATCTGCACCCCCTGCCATTCCACCTTCTTAGGAAAGACGTCGGTCGTGACGCCGGCGGCGTCATGCCGCATCAAGGCGTCGCGGGTCAGCATCAGCGCTTGCGCCTGTTGTTTATCGAGACGCTTGAACCACTTTTCCAGCGTTATGGTCTGACATATCTCGGCGGGTATCTGCTGATCATAGAAAGCATAGATCAGGGCATCGTCCACCAGGATATCCGGCCGCCGGGTTTGGTGCTCCAGCTTTTCTATGGATGCGATCAGCTGGCGATTGTGCTGGATAAATGGCAAAGAGGTTTCTATGTCTCCCGGTACCAGCGCCTGGCGGATGAACAGCTCCCGCGCCTGAACGGAATCGACCTTGCCGTAGTGGATCCGGCGTCCGGTATAGACCGGCAAACCATAAAGCGTGGCGCGCTCGTTGGCGACGATTTGACCAGCCTTTTTTTCCCAACGCGGATCGGACCAGCTGCGCCGTATGAGGTGCGCACCGACTTTCTCCAGCCATACGGGATCTATCCGTGCGACGCAGCGCGCGTACAGGCGCGTGGTTTCCACCAGCTCGGCGGCGACTATCCAGCGTCCGGCCTTCTTGACCAGGCGCGAGCCCGGATGAATGGTAAAACGAATATCGCGGGCGCCCTGGTAGGCGCCGCCATCCTCGCTTTTCAGGCCGATATTTCCCAACAGTCCGGAGAGCAGGGCCAGATGGGTCTGCTCATAGGTTGCATCGAGGGTGTTCATGCGCCAGCCCTGCTCCCCGACAATGGAAGCCAGCTGGCTATGCACGTCGCGCCATTCGCGCAGGCGCAGCGGCGACAGGAAATTCTGCCGCAGCAGCGCCACCAGCTTGCGCTGCGATGCCTTGTGCTCGACCTGTTCACCATACCATCGCCACAGCTTGATGTATGACAAGAATTCAGACTTCTCGTCGCCGAATTTGGCGTGAGCCGCTTCCGATGCCTCGCGCTCTTGCATAGGTCTGTCGCGTGGGTCCTGAACGGACAGCGCCGACGCGATGATCAGGATTTCGGCCAGGCATTCGTGGTCTTTGGCCGCCAGTATCATGCGCGCCAGGCGCGGGTCGACGGGCAGGCGCGCCAAGGCTTGTCCGACTTCGGTCAGGCGATTGTCCTCGTCAAGGGCACCCAGTTCCTGCAAGAGGTGGTAGCCGTCTGCAATAGCGCGGCCGGAGGGCGCGTCCACGAAAGGAAAGGTCTCGATATCGTCCAACTTCAGCGCCTTCATGCGCAGAATGACCGATGCCAATGACGAGCGCAGTACTTCCGGGTCGGTGAACGCGGCGCGGTTCTTGAAATCCGCCTCGTCGTACAACCGTATGCACACGCCAGGACCGATACGGCCGCAGCGTCCCGCCCGTTGGTTCGCCGATGCCTGGCTTATGGGTTCGATACGCAATTGCTCGACCTTGTTGCGCCAGGAATAACGCTTGACCCGTGCCAGTCCGCTATCCACCACGTAACGGATACCCGGCACCGTAAGAGAAGTCTCAGCCACGTTGGTGGCGAGTACGATACGGCGTGCATTGCTTTGCGGACGGAAAATTTGCTCCTGCTCACCCTGGGAGAGCCTGGCATAGAGCGGAAGCACTTCCGTGCTGGGCGGATGGCTCTTGCGCAGCGCTTCGACCGTCTCCCTGATTTCGCGCTCGCCAGGCAGGAACACCAGCACATCGCCCGGACCATGGCGGGCGCAGTCCGCTACGCCTTCGACGATCGCGTCGATGAGGTCGCGCTCCTCGTCGGCATTGGCCCGTCGACTTCCAGGCTCGACGCCTTCGATTTCTTTGTCCTGCATGACAGGCCGATAAACAATGTCGACCGGATACAAGCGGCCGGATACCTCGATGACCGGAGCGGGCCTGCCATTCTGTGCAAAATGCTGGGAAAAGCGGTCCGCATCGATAGTCGCGGAGGTGATGATCACCTTGAGGTCACGACGCCTGGGCAGCAACTGTCTGAGGAATCCCAGCAGGAAATCGATATTGAGGCTGCGTTCGTGGGCTTCGTCGATAATGATAGTGTCATAACGACGCAGCAGCGGATCGCGCTGCGACTCGGCCAAGAGAATCCCATCGGTCATCAATTTGATTGCAGCATTGGGACCCGTACGGTCGTTGAACCGTATCTGGTACCCCACCCAGTCGCCCAGTTCGGTCTTGAGCTCTTCCGCAATCCGCTTGGCTACAGACGTGGCCGCCAGCCTGCGCGGCTGCGTGTGGCCTATCATTTTGTCCTGGCCGCGGCCCAGCTCGAGGCAGATCTTGGGCAATTGGGTGGTCTTGCCTGAACCGGTTTCGCCGCAAACAATCACCACCTGGTTCGCCTCGATCGCCGCCGCAATATCGTCTCGACGCGCGCTTACGGGCAAGTCCTCGGGGTAGTTGACAGGCGGCAAGGCCCGCTTGATCCCCGACCTGGCCTGCGGGCGACGCGGCGCGTTTCGCCCGGTTGAGGGCTTCGTGGTCTTGGCTTTGTGTTGGTTTTCCGACAAATCGGGTTGCTCTTGCATGAAACTTCTTTTTAGTGGGCAGTCCGTCATTATAATTTTGCTCCGGACCTCAACATTTGCGGACACATTACATCACCTCATGACCTCTAGCGACATCGATTCCACTCTCTCTGCGCAGGACGCGCCTGAATTCGCCCCAGCCCAATTCGTACGGTGGTTTCGCGAGGTCGCGCCCTACGTGCACGACTTCAGGGGCAAGACGTTCGTCGTCGCCTTTGGCGGCGAATTGGTCAGCGACAATGCGCTCAATGCACTGATACAAGATCTATCGCTCCTATCGGCACTGGGCGTCAAGCTTGTATTGGTGCATGGCTCGCGTCCGCAAGTAAACGACCAGCTCAAGCTGAAAGGCTACGCGACCCAGTTCGGTCGCGGCACCGAACCCACCAGCGACGAAGCGCTGGAATGTGCCAAAGAAGCCGCCGGCGAAATCCGGCTTGACATCGAAGCCTCGTTTAGCCAGGGGCTGCCGAATACACCAATGTCGCATGCGCAGATCCGCGTCATTTCCGGCAATTTCGTCACGGCTCGTCCGGTAGGCGTTATAGACGGGATCGATTACAGACACACAGGCGCCGTGCGCAAGCTGGATATCGACGCCATAAAGATGATAATTCACCAAGGCGCAATAGTACTGCTTTCGCCCCTTGGTTTTTCACCGACGGGCGAGGCCTTCAACCTGGCCATGGAAGACCTCGCGACCAGCGCCGCCATCGCCCTGCGCGCGGAGAAGCTCATTTTCCTCACTCAGAATAAGACGGTCTGCAATGAAGATGGTTCCGTCGATACAGAACTGGCTCGCGAAGATGCCGACAAGCTGCTGGCGTCCGGCACGCTCGAGGAAGACACTTCCTCGTTCCTGACCCACGCTTCACGTGCTGTAAAACGCGGCGTTGCGCGCGCGCACCTGGTGCCCTACACACTCGATGGCAGCGTGCTCCTCGAAATTTTCACCCACGACGGCGTCGGAACCATGGTTGTGGAAGATACGCTGGACGACTTGCGCCCCGCCACCGTCGATGACGTCGGTGCCATCGTGCAACTCATCGAGCCGCTCGAGGCAGACGGTACTCTGGTGCCGCGCGGTCGATCAGTGATAGAACGTGACGTCGAAAAATTCACCGTGCTGGAACATGACAGTGTGATTTACGGTTGCGTGGCCTTGATGCCGTACCTGGAAGAGAACATGGCGGAAATGGCCTGCCTTATTGTCCAGCCGGAATGGCAAGGTTCCGGCGAAGGCGAAGTACTGCTGCGCCATGCCGAGTCCAAGGCTCGCGCCATGGGCGCCAAGCGGCTGTTTGTGCTGACCACGCGCACATCACACTGGTTTATCAAGCGCGGCTTCGTGCAAGGCGGGATTTCGGATCTTCCCAAAGAGCGCCAGGCACATTACAACCGTTCACGCAATAGCCTGGTTTTCATCAAGAAACTCTAGAGCGGCTGGGACCTTGCCGCGGAACCCTGGGTACAATACCCAGGTTGGATAACTTGTTCTAAAGGTAAGACTGTCATGGCACGTATGGTTCAGTGTGTAAAGCTCAAACGCGAGGCAGAAGGCCTTGATTATCCGCCCTATCCCGGCGACCTGGGAGTGCGCATCTGGCAAAGCGTTTCCAAGGATGCCTGGGCGCAGTGGATGGATACCCAAACCCGCCTGGTCAATGAAAACCGGCTGAACCTCGCCGATGCCCGGGCACGCAAGTATTTGGCTCAACAGATGGAAAGCTTTTTGTTCGACGATGCCGATGTCGAGGCTCAGGGTTACGTACCCCCGTCCGATTAAGGCAAATGCCCGGCCCCGCGGCGATGCACATGGGGCTCGGGCTGGCGGAGCGCCAGAAAGGCCCTTAGACTTCGCTGTCTTCGTCTATTGGTTCGCCACGGGCTAGGCGCTCGGTGTTCTTGATGCCGGTATGGCGTACGTCATCGCCGCGCACCATATAGATGACCCGTTCGGACATATTCTTGGCGTGATCGCCTATGCGTTCGAGGGCACGCGCAATGAATATAAGATCTATGGATCGTGAAATCGTGCGCGGATCTTCGATCATATAGGTGATGATGTGGCGCAACGACCCCTTCCATTCCTTGTCAACTTCCTTGTCGTTACGCACGACCTGGGCAGCATGCAAGGGATCCTGGCGGGCAAAGGCGTCAAGCGAGTCGCGTATCATGGTTGTGACAAAACCCGCCATATGCCGCAGCTCGACCACCGGTTCGTAGCGAACATCTGATTCATGCAGGCGGCGCGCCATCTTGGCAATTTTCTCGGCTTCGTCGCCGCAACGTTCCATATCGGTGAGCATTTTCGAGACGGACAGCAACAGCCGCAGGTCACCGGCGGTGGGCTGGTTGCGCGCGATCAGCAAGCCTATGCGCTCGTCAATTTCCACCTCGAGCCGATTGACTTCCTTTTCACGTTCACGCACCTGATCGACCAGACTGAGATCCCCGGTTGCCAGAGCCTCCATTCCGTCTTTAACCATGGCCTCGACCAGCCCGCCCATTTGCAGGAACAGGGAACGCGTGGTTTCAAGGTCGGATGTGTACTGCTTATTGGTATGCTCGGACATGTCAGCCTTCGGTCAATACAGGAATCAATAAATAAATAGCGTAGCACCATGGGCGCGATTTGTGTGCACTACATACGCCGCGGCGATCGCATGCAGGCATGTGGCTGACGCGGGTGTCACCGCAGCAAGGCTACACGCAGATCATGACACCATTATGACGCGTTTTTTTTGAGGTGCCGCACACCGCCTTGCGTGGAGACAAGCACCACGTCGGCACCTGCGATCGCAAACAGGCCGCAGCTGACGACACCAGGAATGTTGTTGATGCGCGATTCCAGCTGTGCGGGTTGGGAGATGCTCAGGCCTGATACATCGAGAATCTGGCAGCCATTATCCGTAACGAAACCGCTACGCAAGGAGGGCTTGCCTCCCAACTGTGCCAACTGACGCGAGACGGACTCCCGTGCCATCGGTATGACCTCCACCGGCAGGGGAAACCGACCCAGGTGGTCGACTTGCTTGGATTCGTCCACGATGCACACAAACTGGTCGGCCACCGAGGCCACGATTTTCTCGCGCGTCAGCGCCCCGCCCCCGCCCTTGATCATGCTGAGTCCGCGATCGATTTCATCGGCGCCATCGACGTAAAACGGCATCGCCTGTACGTCGTTCAAGTCAAAGACCTGGATACCTAGCGCCGCCATGCGCGCCGAACTGCGTTCCGAGCTGGACACCACGCCCCGGAAACGGCTTGTGTGCGGTGCGAGGCTGTCGATGAAAATATCCACCGTGGAACCGGTGCCCACGCCAAGGATGGTTTCCGGTGTCAAGAAAGGGAGAACGTATTGAACAGCCGCCTGGGCGACATTCTGTTTGAGCTCGGTCTGGGTAAGCATGATGAAGATTCCTGGCGTATGCAATAACAAATGTGACGATGTTCGATGGACATGTACTGGTTGGCGTTCATGGCCCGAGGCTATGTGCCGGGCGCGAAAAGTTCGCCGTACTTCTTGTCGGAGAATCCGACCGCGACATTGCCGGGACCGGTCACGGCTACAGGCCTTTTCACCAGGGCCGGAAACTCGGCAATCAGCGTCAACCACTGTTGTTCGCTGTCGGGCGCCTTGCGGCTCTCGGGCAGGTTGCGCCAGGTCATGGAAGCGCGGTTCACCAGCTTTTCCCAGCCCCCGATCGCCGCCGCCCACTCGACCAGTTGTCCGCCGGATATCGGCTGTTCGCGGTAGTCAGTGAATGTGTAAGGAATTGCATGTTGCGTGAGCCACGCCATCGACTTTACACAGGTACTGCAGTTTTTCAAACCATACAACTGCACAATAGCCATTGCGTCATTTCCCTTTACTAAGATTGCTTGCGCCACTGCATGCGACTGATCACGACCACAATTATGCCAACGGCAAGCATGAACAATGTGGCGAGGGCGTTTATTTCCGGCTTCAAACCCAGGCGCACCCGGGAGAAAACCTCGAGCGGCAAGGTAGTGTAGCCGGGACCCGACAAGAACGATGCTATGACCACATCGTCGAGCGACAGGGTAAAGGCGAGCAGCCATGAGGCGAGGATCGCCGGGAAGATCAACGGCAACGTGATAACGAAAAACACCTTGAGCGGCGATGCCCCAAGATCAAGGGCGGCTTCTTCCAGGGAGCGGTCCAGGTCGCGGACGCGCGATTGGATGATGACCGCGACATAGGCCATGCACAACGTTACATGGCCCACCCATATAGTGAAGACGCCATTGCCAGCCGGCCATCCGAGCAAATCGCTGATTTCTACAAACATAAGAAGCAGCGAAATACCCAGCACCACTTCGGGGATGACCAACGGAGCGCTGAGCATGCCGATATACAGGGGAAACCCCCTGAAGCGCCCCATCCGAGCGAGAACATAGCCGGCCCATGTGCCGATAAAGACGGCGGCGGTGGCAGTGAGCGTCGCAATAAGCAGCGACAACCTCGCGGCGGACAAGAGTGCCTGGTCATTGAAGAGCTCGGCATACCACCTCAGCGAGAACCCGCTCCATGATGTCATCATCGACGAATCATTGAACGAAAATACCATCAGGCAAAAGATGGGCACATACAGAAACGCGTATCCAATCGCCAGCACGACAGCCCGGAGCGTTGGGTCGGGTTTGGTCATGCCGCCTCCCGCCTATCCGTCTTCAGCTGCCTGACCTCGTTGTACTGGAATATGACCAATGGCACGAGCAACACCATGACCATCACACACGTGACTGCCGCCGCCATCGGCCAATCGGCGTTATTGAAGAATTCAGTCCACATTACGCGGCCCATCATCAGTGTATTGGCGCCGCCCAGCATTTCCGGTATTACATATTCGCCCACGGACGGTATGAAAACCAGCATCGCTCCGGCCACGACGCCCGGTATCGAAAGCGGCAAGGTCACCGCCAGAAAGGCGCGCCAAGGACTGGCGCCGAGGTCATAGGCGGCTTCGAGCAGCCGAACATCAAGCTTGACCAGATTGGCGTACAAGGGAAGGATAAAGAACGGCAGATAGGCGTATATCAGGCCGATATACACCGCCAGATCGGTTCGATAGATTTCCAAGGGCGCACTGATGATGCCAAGCCACTGCAATAGCTTGTTGAGCAGGCCATCATTGCGCAATATGCCCACCCAGGCATACACGCGCAATAGCAGGGAGGTCCAGAATGGAAGAATGACACCCAAAAGCAGCAGGTTACGTATCGATGGGCTGGAGCGTGCGATATAGTAGGCCATGGGGTAGCCGATCAAGATGCAGCATACCGTGGTAACCAGCGCCATTTTTATGGAATTCAAGTAGGTGGCGATGTACAGGCTGTCGGTGAACAGAAGTTCGTAACCGCGCAGGTTTAAAACCAGCGACACGGTTTGATCCTTGATCTCGGTAAGCGACGTATAAGGCGGAACACCGAACTTGAGGTCCGCAAAACTGATTTTCAGGACCAGGATGAACGGGACGAGCAAAAACAGGATCAGCCACAAGAACGGCGGCACGATAGCCAGTGTCTTCCTCGAGGGCAAGGCCCCGCGCCAGGTGACGTTTTTCATGATGGCAATACGGTGGCGCTGCCGCTGTCCCAGCTTGCAAATACTTGGTCGTCCAGCCCTGGCGTATCGGCATGCGAAAGAGCAATACTGGGCACCATCGCCTCGACCACCAATCCAGAATCGAGCCGGATCTGGTAGCGGGCATAGCTGCCCATCCAGGCTACATGGCTGACCATGCCGCGCCCCCAGTTCGAGTCGGACTCCGGCTGGTCCCGCAGAATCCGTATGTGTTCAGGGCGTACCGATACGTGGACCTCCATGCCCAGGGGCTCATTGATGCCATGATTCACATACAGGGGGCGTGAGAGATCGTTGCTTTCGATCAGAACGTGATCCGGCTCATCGACCACTATCGTTCCGGTGAACAAATTGGTGTTCCCGATGAAGCCCGCCACGAAACGCGAATTCGGAAACGTGTAGACATCCTGGGGCGTGCCGCACTGGACGATCTGGCCCTCGGACATGACAGCCAGTCGATGCGCCATGGTCATGGCTTCTTCCTGATCGTGCGTCACCATGATGCAGGTGACGCCGACTTCATCGAGTATGCGTGCCAGCTCGATCTGGGTCTTTTGCCGAATTTGCTTGTCCAGCGCCGACATCGGCTCATCCAGCAACAGCAGCTTCGGCCGCTTGACCAGGCTGCGTGCCAGCGCTACCCGCTGCTGCTGGCCGCCAGAAAGCTGTTGCGGTTTACGTCGCGAGTACCCGCCCATCTGGACCAGGTCCAAGGCTTCGAAAACACGATCATGTATTTCGTTTTTGGGGACACCCTCTTGTTTTAGACCAAAGGCCACATTTGCCTCCACAGTCATATGCGGAAATAGCGCATAGGACTGGAACATCATGTTGACCGGTCGTCGATAGGGAGGCAGATCGGTGATGTCTTGGTTATCGAGAAAAAGACGGCCGGAACTTACCTGTTCGAAGCCGGCTAAAATGCGCAGCAAGGTGGACTTTCCACAGCCCGAACTCCCCAAGAGGGCAAACACTTCGTGGTGGCGCACGGAAAGACTGACCGACTGCACCGCCACGGTGTCGCCGAAAATCTTGACGACCTCCTCGAGGCGTACAAAGTCATCGGCGTCGCCAGACCAGGAAGTAACGGCAGGACGGGCATCAGACATAGGACTATCTTCCCGACTTGAGTTCGGCCCACATGCGGGTTTGCAGACGCATGATGGCCAGGGGCTGCGGCTTGATCACGTACAAGGTCTTTGCCACCTCGGGATCCGGATAGATCATCGGATTATCGGCGACGTCCTTGACCACAAAATTTCGAGCTTCTTTATTGGCATTCGGGTAGAACATGGTGTTGGTGATTGCCGCGTGCACTTGTGGCGTTTCAATATAGTTGATGAAGGCATGCGCTTCATCAACATTGGAAGCACTTTTGGGTATGGCCATGGTATCGAACCACGCCGGCGCCCCACCCCGGGGGATGAAGTAATCGATGCTGTAGTCCTTGCGCGCCTCGCGGGCACGGTTGCCCGCAATCAGGACGTCTCCGGAAAATCCATATACCATGCAAAGATCGCCACCGGCCAACTCATCGATATAGCCGGATGAACTGAACTGGCGAATGTAGGGCCGTATGGATTTCAACAGCTCGAGCGCCTTTTTGTAGTCCTCGGGCTGACTGCTGTTGGGATCCTTGCCAAGATAATGCAATGCCGCCGGAAAAACCTGCGCCGCCTCATCCAGCACCGAAATGCCGCAGGCTTTCAATTTTTCCGCATTCTCAGGCTTGAACAGCATTTCCCAGCTATCCAGAGGTACATCTTTGCCCATGATCTCCTGCACCTTGGTGACGTTATAGCCAAGGCCGTTCGTGCCGTATCCCCACGGGACCAGGTATTGATTTCCAGGGTCGACGGAGGCCACCAGAGCCATGAGATCTTCGTCGAGGTATTTCCAATTGGGAATTTTCGACTTATCCAGCTTCTGGAACAAGCCGCCTTCGATCTGCCGGGCGGCATAGTGCGTGGACGGAACCACGACATCGTAGCCGGACTTCCCGGTGAGGAGCTTGGCCTGCAGTGTGTCGTTGCTATCGTAAACGTCGTAGCGCACCTGTATGCCGGTGGCTTTCTGGAAGCCGGAAATCGTATCGGGAGCCGTGTATTCCGCCCAGTTATAGACGTTGACCACCCTGCTCTGCCCCCATGCTGTCGACAGTCCCGTCAACAACACCGCGCCCAGCAGTACCCGCTTCGCCATACTGAATCTCATTGTGGCCTCCAAAGACAATACCAACAGCGAAAAGGCATGATAATAATGCCTTTTTTGACTAAAGTATTCCTTGCGCACGGGCAAGCAGGGAGTATGCCCGGCTGAGTTCGTCCCACCAGAGCACTCCGGCCGTATCGGCGACTTTCTCCAGTGAACGGCGCAAGCGCAAAAGATTGGCTTGGCGGCGCTCCAGCGACAAATCCTGGCGGCGGCATTTGTCAAAATCGATTAGCCACACTTTTCCGGCCGCATCGACCAATATATTGTAGGCATTCAGGTCTGAATGCCAGACTCCGGCTTCATGCATGGCAAAAATAGCGGCGGCTACTGCCGTGTGGCTTGCCCGGTCCAGCATGGTCGCCAAAGGCTGGACCTGCGGTATACGCTCGATGAGTATGGCGGCACGGTAACCCAGGCCGCGGCGCCAATATGCGGCGGCGATAGGTCGAGGCACGGCCAGGCCCTGTTGCCACATGGCATGCAACAGATCGAATTCGGCAAATGAGCGTGTTGCAGACGCACCAGCCCAAAAATAGCGATCCGCATTAATGCGTGACATCAGGCCGCCGCGCCGGTAATGGCGTAATACGCCCGCGCCAAACTCGCCTTTCACAAACCACGCAGCCTGCCGTCCGCCCTCACCCACCGCCTTGGCCTCGAGTTGTGCGTTCGAAGGATCGAAAAGAAACGGGCCGGGCAAGGAAATACGGCTGGCGTCGTAGCGCAAACAGCCAGCATCCAAGGCCACATCAAGCGGACGGATATCATCGCTCATACGACCTCCCGCAACGACACCAGCGGCGGAGTCTTCAACACGCCCGACAGCGTCATGCTTCCGCCTATGACCGACGCCATCACCCCGATTCCCACGCCTGCCGTCCATGGCCACCACGATAGCGTCAGGGTGAAATCGAATACCTGTAGCGCCAGTACCCATGCAACTGCCACTGCGCCGAATGCCGCCAGCAATCCGGCCATTCCTCCCAGCACCAGGAGCTCGATGCGCAGCGCAGACGCCAGTTGGCGTCCGCTGGCGCCCAAGGCTCTGAGGACAGCCACTTCATGCATCCGCTCGTCGCGTGTCGAGAACAAGGCGGCGCCCAACACAAGAACCCCAGCGGCGACCGTAAAGAGGAATAGCAATTGCACCGCCTGCACGACTTGGTCGAGTACATTCTGCACCTGTCCCAATATTGATCCCACGTCGAAGACGGTGAGGTTGGGAAAACTGCGCAGCAATTCCTGCGTAAGCCGTGTGTCGCTTGCCGGCACGTACATGGAAGTGATGAAGGTGGCGGGCGCGCCATCCAGGGCAAGCGGCGTCATGATGGCAAAGAAGTTGGCCTGGAAGGAGTCCCATTTGACCTCACGGATCCCGCTTACCATGACTTCGGTGGGGCGCCCCGCGACATCGAAAGTAAGCGTGTCATTGACGACGATCCCCAGCGAGTCTGCAAGCCCGCTCTCCAGAGAGACTTCCGCTTTCGCCGGGTCGAGCCAGCGTCCGTCCACGATCTCGTTGCTGGACGGCAAGGTTTCCGTATAAGAGAGATTGAATTCGCGATCGACAAGCCGCTTGGCGCGATCATCGGTATAGCTGTCCGGATTCACCGGCGTTTTATTGATGGCAAGCAGACGGCCCCGCACCATGGGCGAAAGCACGGGGTTGGAAATGCCTGCCTGCTTGAGGCGCGCCGCTACGGCCGCGCGTTGATCAGGCTGGATATTGATGAGAAAGGTATTGGGCGCGTCGGCGGGCAGGGTGCTTTGCCAGCCTTGCAGCAGATCGGTGCGCGTAATGGCCAGCAGCAGCAATATCATGAGGCCCATGGCTAAAGAACAGAGCTGTGTCACGGTCAGCCCGCGACGGCGTACCATGCCCGCCAGCGCGAATCGCAAGGATGGGTGGCCCTGAACGCGACGGCGCAAAACGGCCAGAACCCGCAATAAACCGTAGGCCAGCGCCGCAAAAACCAGGAATGCCGCCAGGAAACCCAGGGCTACCACGGCGCTCAGGCGCAAATCGCCGGATATCCATACGATAAGCAGGAAGAATGCGGCCAGGCCAAGCATAGTGGAAGGCCAGCGTCGCATAAGCTCCCCCGAAGCATCGCGTCGCAGGACACGCGCGGGGGGGACCCGGCGCAACGACGCCAAGGGTGGCAAGGCAAAACCCAACAGCAACAACAGTCCTGTCACAAGTCCCTGCAATGCCGGCCGCAAGGATGCTGCCGGCAGGCGGGTATCCAGCCATGCCGCCACCAACGCAACCAGCCCTTGGTGCACCGCGTAGCCCACGATCGCCCCGGCTGCGGATGCAATCAAAGCCAGTAACAGGAACTCTGTCCACAACAGTGTGCTCAGCTGCGATTTGCTGGCTCCCAGGCAGCGCATGATGGCAATGCCATCCTGGTGGCGCAAGCTGAATCGGCGGGCTGCCAATGCGACCGCGACAGCCGCTATCATGACGGTCAGCAATGCGACAAGGACCAAGAACTGGTTTGCCCGGACCAGGGCGCGCTGAATTTCGGGCCGGTTGGACTCGATGGTCACCAGCTTCTGCCCGCGCCCCAACTTGCCGTCGAGCCAGGATTCATAGTTCGCCATGGCCGCAGGGTCACCCGCGATCATTAACTGGTAGGCAATACGGCTGCCCGGCGCAACCAATCCTGTTTCGGGCAGATCATCCAGGTTCATCATCAATCGTGGCGCGACGTTCACGAACTGCATGCCCCGATCGGGTTCATAGGAAATCACCTTGGCGATTGTCATGGAGGCATCTCCGACAGACAAGGCGTCGCCTATCGCTATGCCTAGCGAACTCAGCAGTTGCGCATCCGCCCAAACCGTTCCAGGCGCTGGCGGCTGTCGCAGGGGCTCCCCGGTTCCAGCGGCCGTATCGGCCAGGCGCAACTGGCCGCGCAAGGGATAGCCGGGCGATACCGCCTTGAGCGAAACGAGCTGGGCGCCTTCCCCGCTGCTCACCATGGACGGAAACTGCTGGGTCCGGGCAGTGGCAAGCTGCAATTCCGCCGCCTTGTCGATAAATCGATTAGGTATGGCTTCGTCAGCCTGAATGACAAGATCGCCACCGAGCATTTGAGCAGAATCACGTTGCAACGCGCGTCCTACGCGGTCCGCGAGAAAACCCACGCTGGTTACCGCCGATACGGCAATGATCAACGCCAGCATCAGCAGGCGAATTTCACCCGAATGCCAATCGCGTCGCAGCGCGCGCACCCCTAGCCGGATGTCGGGAAATTTGCTTGAACGCATGATGTCAGGCCTTTATCAACAACAAAACCATGATAACCAGAAGCATACAGGCAAAGGTTAGTTTCAATCTCGGCTCCGGCAAGGAATAAGCCAGCCTCACACCGTAGGGCACCAGGAAGATGCTGCCCAGCGCCATCGGGACACCAATTGTCCAATCAGCCTGCCCGTGCACCGCATACGCAAACAGTGCCACAAAGGTTCCGGGTATGACCATGGTCAGTGCCAAAGCTTGCGCGCCGGTCTGGGTCTGGCGGAATACCGTGGTCAGGATAGGAACGACGAGGACTGATCCACCTACGCCGAAGATGCCGCCGGCCAGGCCCGCGACAGTGCCTATCAGGGCAAACCAGCCCTTGTGGAAATCCTCGACATTGCGCCGCGGCGCTTGTGGCCGACTTTGCCGTGGTTCCGAACGCCGGCTCTGGTAAAAATAGAATAGAGCAATGCTCAGCACAAAGGCGGCATAGATACGGCGCAGCAACACAGGATCGATCCCGAGGGCGATCTGCGCGCCGATCCAAGTGAAAACGATAGATCCTGCGGCGCCGGCCCCCGCCGCCTGCAGATTGATTTTTGCTTTCTGGTTGTATTTGCGCACCGTCATGAGCACGGCAGGCAGTACCATGATCAGCGCCGTACCCTGGGCCGCCTGCTGGTCCATGTCGAGCATCAGTCCGAGCAAGGGAATGGCAAGCAGCCCCCCGCCTATTCCCAGCACTCCGCCTGCAAAACCGATCAAGGCGCCTGCCGCCAGACAAGCCAGAACTACCCCATACCACTCCAATACATACCCCTTCAGGCTAGCGCAAGCGCTCGATAGCGGATTCTACGCGGTCCACCGCCCATATCTCGAGCCCTTCTATGGGCTGCTTAGGTGCATTGGCTTTGGGGATCAGCGCGACGCTGAATCCCAGCTTGGCCGCCTCTTTAAGGCGTTCCTGCCCGCGCGGTGCGGGACGGATCTCGCCAGCCAGGCCGACTTCGCCAAAAACGATCAGCCCCTTGGGCAGGGACCGATCCCGCAACGACGACACAATGGCAAGCAGCACTGGCAGGTCGGCTGCCGGCTCCGTGATTTTTACGCCACCAACTGCATTGACGAAGACGTCCTGGTCAAACGTGACAACGCCTGCGTGGCGATGCAGCACTGCCAGCAGCATGGCCAGCCGGGTACCTTCCAGTCCTACCGATAAGCGGCGCGGATTCGGCACGTGGGCAGTATCGACCAGTGCCTGGATTTCGACCAGCAAGGGCCGTGTCCCTTCCTGTGTGGCCATGACGCAGGAGCCGGCGACGTCCTGCGCATGTTGCGAGAGAAACAGCGCCGAAGGATTGGTCACGCCACGCAGGCCCCGATCGGTCATGGCGAAAACGCCCAGCTCATTGACCGCGCCAAAGCGATTCTTGAACGCCCGCACAAGGCGGAACGAAGAGTGAGTGTCACCTTCGAAATACAATACCGTGTCCACGATATGTTCGAGCACACGCGGGCCGGCCAGGGTGCCATCTTTTGTGACATGCCCGATCAGGACAATGGTGATTCCCGTCTGCTTGGCCATGCGCGTAAGCTGCGCCGCACATTCCCGTACTTGCGACACAGAGCCGGGCGCCGCGCTCAGTTCACTGGAATACAGGGTCTGAATGGAGTCGATGACAGCCACACTGGGACGCTGTTCCATCAGAGCCGCCATGATGGACTCGAGACGGATCTCGGCAAGCAGGTCAACGTCGCCTGTTGCCAGCTCCAGCCGCCGCGCCCTTAACGCTACCTGCTCGGCGGATTCCTCCCCGGTCACATACAGCACCTTGACCGCATGCGAGAGGGATACCAGGGCTTGGAGTAATAGCGTGGATTTCCCGATACCCGGGTCTCCACCTATCAGGACGACAGCGCCTTTTACGAGACCACCACCCAGAACGCGGTCGAACTCGCTTATGCCGGTGGGCTGGCGCGGCAATTCCCGCGCCTCGATCTCGGCCAGGCTGCGTATTGGGCTGCTCCCGGCGAGCGGAGCAAACCGGTGCGCCGTTACGCCGACGTCCCGCGATTCTTCCAAGGTGTTCCAGGCATTGCAATGGGGACACTTGCCTTCCCATTTGGGGCAGCTTCCCCCGCATTCGCTGCATACGAATAAAGTTTTGATCTTGGCCATGCAGCGAGTTTAACCGGCGCGAAGGTTTTCTATCGGCCGGCCAGGCTGCCGCCACCGTCCACGCCCAGCACCTGGCCAGTAATGAAGCCAGCTTCCTTGCTGAGAAGGAAGGTTACTGCGGCGGCAACATCGGAAGGCTGCCCAAATCGACCCATGGGTATGGAGGCAAGGGCCTTCTTTTCCGCCTCGCTGCCTTCGGTATGCGAGGCACGAAACAATTCCGTATCGACGGGGCCTGGCGACACCGCATTCACCGTAATGCCGTAAGGAGCGAGTTCGAGTGCCCAGGTCTTGGTACAGCCGACAAGCGCGCTTTTTGCCGCGGAATAGCTGGTGCGATTGACCGCTCCGTGCGTGACGCGGCTGCAAATGTTAACAATGCGGCCGTCCCGGCGCGCTTTCATGGAGGGAACGAAAGTTTGCGTCACCTGTACGGCGACCCGCACATTCAAGTCGAACACCTGATAGAGCGAAGCCAGGTCGACTTCGCCCAGGGGTTCCGGCATGACCAGGCCGACATTGTTCACCACCGCGTCGACCGGATATTTTTCGCGTATGACTCTCAGGATGTCCTCGGTTTCTCCGGCATTGTTCAGATCGCAGGAATACAAATAACCGGGAAAATCGATATCCTGGGTATGACGGGCCAGACCAACCACGTGACACCCCAGGTCAGCCAGACGCCGGCTTATTGCCCACCCTATTCCCTTGGTAGCTCCGGTTACCAATACACATTTGTCTTTCACGCGAATTCCTTTGAGCGGTCGTAGAGAGCCTGCCCGGATGTCCGGGCCCATTCCAAGCAGCGATTAAACTCCAGTTTAGCCTCGCGCGTCGCTAAGCAATGACAATTTTAGGTACGCGAGTCGCCACGGCACATAACAGTTCGTAGCCTATCGTTCCGGCCGTGCCGGCCACTTCATCGACCGACGGACCATCTTCACCCCACAGCACCACGCGTGAACCGATATGGGCCTGAGGCACCGGGGTCAGATCGACGACAAGCATATCCATGGATACGCGGCCCAGCAGACGGGTGCGCACGCCATCGACAGAGACGGGTGTGCCGGTGCCGGCATGCCTGGGATAACCATCGGCATAGCCGCAGGCCACGACGCCTATCCGCATCGAACTGCTGGACGTAAACATATGGCCATAGCCTACGGATCCACCTTCCGGTATATCGCGCACACTGATCAGGCGGGATGACAGCGTCATCGCTGCGCGCAACTGAAGCGACTCGGCCGACTTATCGGCAAAAGGAGAAGCGCCATAAAGGCAAATCCCCGGGCGCACCCACTGTTCCTGCTCGTCGGGAATGGATGCCCAGACCTCGGGCGTCAAGGTTGCTGCCGAGTTGCAGACGCTTACCCTGCCGGGCAAACCCATGGTGACCTGATGGAATAGCCGCAGTTGCTGTTGTGTGAGATTGGAGTCATCGTCCGCGCGCGCAAAATGCGTCATCTTGCCCAGACCGTTGAGGACGCCTTGTGCCTGCATGGCTCGGGCCCGATCATAGGCTCCCGGGTAATCGTCAACGGAAAATCCAAGTCGGCTCATGCCGGTATCAAGTTTCACGAAGGCATCCATCGCGTGGGCCATCCTGGCTGACGCCAGCATATCCAGCTGATCCCGGCAATGCAGGACGGTCGCGACACGATAGTGGTCCATGATAGCGATATCTGCGGGTTCGAAAAATCCCTCCAGCAAAAGGATGGGACCGGTCCACCCGGCTTCCCGGCATCGCACTGCCTCGTCAAGATCCAGCATGGCCAATCCGTCGGCCGCACCGAAGCCTTGAATGGCATTTTCAATGCCATGCCCATAAGCATTGGCCTTAATGACCGCCCATACCTTGGGCGACCTCGTGCCGGCCGGCGTGTCTGCGCCACTTAATCTCCGCTTTACAGTGTGCAGGTTATGACTGAGCGACGGCAACGAAATCGTCGCCGAAATAGGACGTGGCATGATTCTTTCCAAAAGACCAGGATATGACAGCGCAAAGACGTGAATGGTACGACCATGAGGTCGGCCAGTGCAAGCCGGAAGGCCGCAAGCGGCACAATGAAAGCCCTGATCGTTGTGGGCGGTCCATGTCTTATACTTCCCGCCTATGGCCGTCGATCACTACGAAAACTTCCCTGTGGCATCTTTGCTGTTGCCGCGCCGCCTGCAAGCTCCCGTAAGAAATATCTATCGCTTTGCACGAAGCGCCGACGATATTGCGGACGAAGGCGATGCGACTCCTGCCGAGCGCCTGCGGCACCTCGCCACGTATCGTGACGCCCTGATGCAGATAGAAGCCGGCACACTCGCGCTGCCGGAGCACGACGCCAGAGCACAAGTGTTTAATCCCCTGGCTCAATCCATCACTCAGTACGCCCTTCCCATGGAGGCTTTTTTCGATTTGATATCGGCCTTCGAGCAAGACGTGACCACGACTCGCTATGAGGACGACATGCAGCTGCTGGATTATTGCCGCCGCTCGGCCAACCCGGTGGGACGCTTGATGCTGCATTTGTATGAGGCTGCGACGCCCCAGAACCTGGCACAGTCCAATGCCATTTGCACCGGCCTGCAGCTCACCAATTTCTGGCAGGACATTGCCGTTGATTGGCAAAAAGGGCGGGTCTATTTGCCACAGGAGAAGCTCAGACTTTACGGCGCCACCGAGAATCACATTGCGCAAAAACGGTACGCTGATCCAGCATGGCAAACGCTGATGCAAGTGCAGGTCCAGCAGGCGCGCGAGCTGTTAAGTTCAGGGTTGCCGCTGGCGCGAAGCCTGCCCGGGCGTATAGGCCTGGAACTCAAGCTTGTCATCCATGGGGGATTGCGTATCCTTGAACGCCTCAACCAATTACACTATGACGTGTTCTTTCACCGCCCCACCTTGACAAAACGCGACTGGACCCTATTGCTTTGGCGCTCCCTATGGTAAGACGCCTTGCCGCGGTCCAATCACCACTGTGCCTTACCGAGCCCCGCTACCATTACGCATGAGCCCCGACGAATACTGCCAGAACAAGGCCGCCCAAAGCGGCTCCAGCTTCTACTACGCTTTCCTTTTCCTGCCTCCCGAACGGCGCAAGGCCATAACCGCGCTCTATGCGTTCTGTCGAGAGGTGGACGATGTGGTCGACGAATGCAACGAATCGTCGGTCGCGCGCATGAAGCTGGCATGGTGGCGCACGCAGGTCGAACGCCTGTATGAAGGCCATGCCGAGCATCCCGTCATGCAGGCCCTGCTGCCACACATTCATACCTATACGCTGACGGCGAAACGCATGCACGCCATCGTGGAAGGCATGGAAATGGACTTGGACCAGTCCCGCTATGTGGACTGGCCGGAACTGCGCAAATACTGCTGGCATGCTGCAGGAGTGGTGGGCGAATTGTCGGCCTGCATATTCGGCTATACGCGGCCTGAAACACTGATCTATGCCGAGAAACTCGGTCTTGCATTCCAACTCACCAATATCATCCGCGACGTGGGCGACGACGCGCGTCGCGGCCGGATTTATCTGCCCGTCAACGACATGCAGACCTTCAACGTCACGGCATCCGAGATCATCGACCGGCAACATTCAGAACGCTTCGTGGAACTGATGCGATTCCAGACCGAAAGAGCGCGATCGTGCTACCGCGAGGCCATGCAGGCATTACCCGAGGTCGACCGCCGTGCGCAGCGACCCGGACTGATGATGGCCGCGATCTATCACGCCCTGCTCGAGGAAATCGAACGCGACAACTGGCAGGTACTCGACCAGCGTATCTCGCTGACACCTATTCGCAAATTCTGGCTGGCCTGGAAAATCTGGGTAGGAGGCGGGCGCGGGCTGGTAAAACGTCTGGCAAGATGAATATCGCGGTAGTCGGCGGCGGCTGGGCCGGTCTCAGCGCAGCAATCCGCTTGAGAAAATACGGCTGCTCCGTTGTCGTATTCGAGGCATCACGGACCCTGGGCGGACGGGCCCGCAGCGTGCATTCGGCATCGCTCGATACTCGCATCGACAATGGCCAGCACATATTGTTGGGCGCCTACACCGAGACGCTGGCACTTATGCGGGAACTCGGCCTCGAACCGGACAAGCTGTTCTTGCGCGAATGCCTGCAGCTGGATTCAGCCGATGGCTGCTTCGGCCTGCGTGCCGCGGCGCTGCCCGCTCCCCTCCACTTGCTGGGTGCCATCCTGGGCGCGAGAGGGTTAAGTCTCATGGAACGATTGCGCATCGTCGCGGTCACCGCCGGGCTGCGCCGACAGGGCTGGAAAGTCCATCCGGATATGACTGTTGCGCAATGGCTGGATCAGGGCGCGCAATCGGACCATGCGATCCAGTCATTCTGGCAGCCGTTGTGCCTTGCCACACTCAACACGCCGATGGGCGCTGCCAGTGCCCAGTTGTTCGCACGTGTCCTGCAAGACAGTCTCGGCGGACCTGCCCACGCGTCCGATGTGCTCATACCCCGGGTCAATCTGTCGGAGTTATGGCCAGATCATGTCGCGCATTACCGGCCCGACGATAGCGCCTGCGAACTGGAAGTGCGCCGCGGAAGTGCCGTGAGAGGATTGCAGACGTCATCATCGAAGGTCACACTGGACGGAACACCGTTCGACGCTGTCATCGTAGCCGCCAATGCTTCGGCTACGCATCGGCTGTTGCAACAGCTGGACCCTTGCGCATCTGGCACTGAATACCTTTCAATGCTGTCGGCGTTCCAGTACCTGCCGATCGCCACCGTCACGCTGCAACTGGAACGTCCCTGGAACAGGACACGCCCCATACTGCTGCTAAAGGATAGGCCCCAACATATGCAATATGGCCAGTGGCTTTTCGACCGCAGCGCCAGCGGCCCGGCAGAGTCGCAATGCCTGCTGAACATAGTCATCAGCGATGCGCGTGCCTTCATGGAACATCCCCGTGCGCAGGTTATCGCCGCAACGATAGATCAGGTAAGGGAACAGAGCGGATCAGGACTAGACATGCCCAAGGTTCGCAACCATGAGGTCATCATTGAAAAACGAGCGACATTCGCCGCCGTCCCGGGGCTGAAGCGGCCGCCGAATCAAACACCCTGGCCACGGGTATGGGTCGCGGGAGACTGGACCGATACAGGATATCCGGCGGTTCTGGAGGGCGCGGTGCGCAGCGGCAAGCAGGCCGCGCAGGCAATTTACAGTTCGTTAAGGTGACCCGGCCTGGCTCAAGGTGGATATCAGGCTGGCCGTGGCAAAACCAAGACAGGTCAGGGCCAAGCTGCCGACAAGACTGAAACCGATATAGCCAAACGCCGACAAGTACGCGCCACGCTCGAGCAGACCCACGGCCTCGCCGGAAAACGTCGAAAATGTGGTCAGCCCGCCCAGAAAGCCCGTTATAAGCATGAGCTTGAGCCATATTGGCGCTTCCGGATACATTGACAGGCCGCCCAATAACAGTCCGACAAAATAGCCGCCTATCAGGTTGGCGGCCAATGTACCCCACGGCAAATGCCAGCCGGGTTGGTTCAGCCATAGGCCCAGCGCCCAACGGCATATTGCTCCCGCGGCGGCACCTATGCCTATGGCCATGAAATTAATAGGTGTCAACATGGAATTCCGTGTGCCTTGCTTGGACCCTAACCTTTCGAAGACCCTTTGGGGGCCCCTTTGGGAGACAAGGTTACGTCGGCGGATTCCAGCGGATATTGCTCGACCAGCTTGTCGACAATAAGCTGCATGAGGGTAATACGTTTGATGGCCGGGCGCTCTTCCAAGAAGTCCCATGCCCATTCCGCAGCGGACTTGGCCTCATCGGCCAGATCATAAACGCCCACCGACAGACCATCGGGTCCAAACGCATGGTAATACGACTTTCCAGCAGTCCGGATGGTAACGACAGCGCGCCGACCGTCCGGGTGTATTTCAGCGACTTCAGTTTCTGCGAGATTCTGATTTGGCATATAGAGCTCCTTATGAGGTGCCCAGCTAGTGTAACAAGCCGCAATGTCCATGATTGCAACGGTTCATTGCGGTTTTGTTACAATTCCACGCGCTCCTACGCGGGCGCATGCTGCCTGATGTAATCTCGAACCACATGGACGTCGCAGTCCATAACTTGCACGCGCTGCGGAAGCGCCGCCAGTTCACGCAGGTGTTCGGGAACCGGAGCGGGTTGGCCTATCGCTTCCTGTATGGTCTCGCCAAATTTGGCCGGCAGTGCGGTCTCGAGCACGAGCATGGGTATGCCTTCTTCGATGTAGGCGGCGGCAACCTTTACCGCGTCGGCGGTATGCGGGTCTATCAGCAAGCCGGTTTCACCGAACACCTTCTTGATCGTTGCCAGCCTGTCCTGATGAGTGCTTACGCCAGCCACGAATCCGTAACGCGATTCGAACAGGGGCAAGAGTCGGCTCAAATCGAATTCTCCCTTGATTTCAAGCTGCTTCCAGCAATCCCGGACCTGCCCGGCGTCCTGATCCAGCAAGTCGAACACGAAACGTTCGAAATTGGATGCCCGGGAAATGTCCATAGAAGGACTGGAGGTTGCATGGGTATCCGAAGCTGAACGAGGACGATAGATTCCGGTGCGGAAGAATTCCTCGAGCACGTTGTTCTCGTTCGTCGCCAGGACCAGCCGGCGTATCGGCAAGCCCATCTGGCGGGCGACATGGCCCGCGAGAATATTGCCGAAGTTGCCCGACGGCACGGCATACGAAACTCGCTGCCCGGGTGCCGTGGTGGCACGAAGCCAGCCCCAGAAATAATAAACCACCTGCGCGGCGATCCTGGCCCAGTTGATGGAGTTGACCGCGCCCAGGTGGTAGCGCGATTTGAATTCCAGGTCGCCGGCCAGCGCCTTGACGATATCCTGGCATTCATCGAACACGCCTTTCAGGGCGATGTTATGAATATTCCCGTCCTGCAGCGAATACATTTGCGCGCGCTGGAATTCGCTCATGCGGCCATGCGGCGAAAGCATGAAAACCGTTACTCCGCGCTTGCCGCGCAAGGCATACTCCGCGGCGGACCCGGTGTCTCCTGACGTCGCGCCCAGGATATTCAGGCTTGCCTGGCGCTTGTCCAGCACATACTCAAAAACCTGGCCAAGGAACTGCATGGCCATGTCCTTGAATGCCAGGGTAGGGCCTTCGGACAAACCCACCAAACTGACGCCCTTGCCCAGCGGCTTGAGCGGCACCATTTGCGCTCCAGGAAACACCTCGGCGTTATAGGCCGCATGGGTCAGGCGGGAAAGATCGGCGCGAGGAATGTCGTCGATGAACAGGCCCAGTATTTCAGTGGCCAGGTCGGCGTAATCAAGAGCACGCCACGACTCGAGCGTTTCCGCACTGATTTTCGGAAGGCTGGCAGGCAGCGCCAAGCCGCCATCTGGCGCGAGGCCCTCAAGCAGGATATCGGAAAAGTCCATGGGCGCCATCGCACCCCGCGTTGAGCGATATTTCATACTAGATTCTCCACCCGCAAGCGTGTTACCGGGGAACGCACAAACGGCAAAGCCTGGATATTGGCAAGTGCGGTGTCGACGTCGCCTTCCCGCGCCGAATGCGACAGGAAGATTATGTCGGCCTCTGTGGCCCCATGGGGCTCCTGGAACATCGAACCGATTGAAATGCCGGCATCGGACAATATGCGGGCCAGGTCGGCCAGCACGCCCGGACGATCCTCGACGCGCAAGCGCAGATAGTAGGAGGACTGGATATCGGCAATGGGCAGGATGGCAATGTCATCCATGGCATCTGGCTGGAAAGCCAGATGAGGCACATGATGATCCGGATCGGCCGACTGCAGACGCGTGACATCGATCAGATCGGCGATGACGGCGGAGGCCGTAGGCAGCTCCCCGGCACCCTGGCCATAATAAAGCGTGGGACCGACCGCGTCGCCATGTACCAGCACTGCATTCATGGCGCCCTCGACGTTGGCCAAGAGGCATTCCATAGGCACCAGGGTGGGGTGCACGCGCAGCTCGATTCCGTCGGGGCGCCGGCGTGTAATACCGAGCAACTTGATGCGGTACCCCAGGCGCTCGGCGTGGGCAATATCTTCCTGTGCCAGCGAGGATATCCCTTCGACATGAGCCTTGTTGAATTGCACCGGAATGCCAAAGGCCAGCGAGGCCAGCAACGTAAGCTTGTGCGCCGCGTCGATGCCTTCGATATCGAAGGTGGGATCGGCCTCAGCGTACCCAAGGCGCTGTGCCTCGGAAAGCACTGTGTTGAAAGGAAGACCGCGCGAACGCATTTCCGAGAGGATGAAATTGGTCGTGCCATTGATAATGCCGGCCAGCCATTGGATACGATTGGCAGTAAGTCCTTCGCGTATGGCCTTGACGATGGGTATGCCACCAGCGACGGCGGCTTCGAATACCACCATGACGCCCTTCTTATGTGCCGCGGCAAATATCTCGTTGCCATGCCTGGCGAGCAGCGCCTTGTTGGCAGTGACCACATGCTTGCCCTGGTTGATGGCTTCCATGACGAGGTCGCGTGCCAGCGTATCGCCGCCGATCAACTCCACCACAATATCGATATCGGGGTTACGCACGATTTCCATGCCGTCCGTCGTGACCGTAACCTGGTCGCCTACCAGGCGCCTGGCTTTTTCAATGTCGCGCACCGCCACGGCGACGATTTCGATCCGTCTGCCTGCCCGGCGCGCGATTTCTTCTGCGTTTTGCGTCAAAACTTTCCAGGTCCCGCCGCCGACAACGCCCAGACCCAATAAACCAACTTTCATAGGACTCATTTATTTACTACCCAACCCGTCCTTGCGGAACATTTCTTTAATGCCGCGCACCGCCTGACGGGTGCGCTGCTCGTTTTCGATCAGGGCAAAGCGCACATAGTCGTCGCCGTATTCGCCGAAGCCTATTCCCGGCGAGACCGCCACCTTGGCATCGGCCAGCAGCCTCTTGGAAAACTCGAGCGAACCGAGCTTCTGGTAGAACTCGGGAATCTTTGCCCAGATATACATGGACGCCTTCGGTATATCGACCATCCAGCCGGCTTCGTGCAAGCCCTTGGCCAGGACGTCGCGCCGAATCCGATATTGCTCGACGACCTGCTTTACACCATCTTGAGGACCTTCCAATGCGGCGATCGAAGCGACCTGAATTGGCGTGAATGTGCCGTAATCGTGATAACTCTTGATGCGTGCGAGCGCGTTGACCAGTTCCTGGTTGCCGACCATGAAGCCGACGCGCCAGCCCGCCATATTGTAGCTTTTACTCATGGTGAAGAATTCAACGGCCACATCGCGTGCACCTTCGACTTGCATGATGGATGGCGCGACGTAGCCGTCGAAGGTGATGTCGGCATAGGCCAAGTCGTGCACGACCAGGATATTGTGTTCTTTGGCCAGGGCAATGACGCGCTCGAAGAACGACAAATCGACACACTGGGCAGTCGGATTGCTGGGGAAACCCAGTATCATCATTTTGGGCTTGGGGATGCACTCACGTACTGCCCTGTCGATCTCTTCAAAAAAATCCAGGCCGGGTGTCATGGGCACGGAACGTATGTTGGCGCCTGCAATCACCGCGCCGTAGATATGGATGGGATAACTGGGGTTCGGCACGAGCACGGTATCGCCCCGATCCAGCGTGGCCAGCATAAGGTGTGCGAGACCTTCCTTGGATCCTATTGTGACGATGGCTTCCGTCTCGGGGTCAATTTGTACACCGTATCGACGTTCGTACCATCCGGAAATTGCCTTGCGCAATCGCGGTATGCCTTTGGACACCGAGTATCCGTGCGTATCAGGCCGGGATGCAGCCTCGACCAGTTTATCCACGATATGCTTGGGAGTCGGGCCATCAGGGTTTCCCATGGACATGTCGATGATGTCTTCGCCTCGTCGCCGTGCCGCCATTTTCAGTTCGCCGGTAATGTTGAATACATAGGGCGGTAAGCGCTCTATACGCGGAAAACTCGTCATGATGGTCCTTGGGCGACAAAAATGGGAAATGGGTAGTGGTGAATGCGGCGCAATAAAAAAGAGGGTTCGGTTCGAACGTGCGAGCGCGAAACAGCTGAGTAGTTTAAACGATCCAAAAAAAACGCGGGGTCGCCATAAATCGACCGTCTTTGCGCTATGATCTTCAAGACTTTGGGAGTTTTTTTGTGCAATTGCAAAGCGAATCCAACCCGGCGCTCAATACCGTGACCGCCTACGGGCATGATTACATAGAAATCAATGAAGTCTCCTATGGGCACGCGGTCTATTTCGCGCCTGAAGGTGACATCAATACCTGGTCGGTGCATGTGGTCAGCGACATCACCGCCGATACGCTGCGCGCGATCGCCGGCATCACGACCGCCAGTATCGATCCCCTGGCTTTCCTGAATGCCGATGCCGCGCCGCAAAAGCCGGCGGGAGCGCCAGAGGTTCTTCTGATCGGAACCGGCAACCGCCAGCACCTGCTGCCGGCACACATCACGCGTCCGCTGCTTGAAGCAGGCATAGGTGTCGAAGCCATGAGCACGCAGGCCGCGGCGCGCACCTACAACATCCTGATGGCCGAAGGGCGCCGCGTCATTGCCGCGCTATTGCCCCTCGGGGAGGCAAAATAATGGGCGAAGTAGCCGTTGGAAAACCCATTCCAGACTTTGTTGCCGCCAGTACACACGGAAACATAAGCCGCGAAACGCTGCTCGGGCGCAGCACCGTCATGTATTTCTACCCGAAAGACAGTACCCCGGGATGCACGACGCAGGCCCAGGGTTTTCGTGATAACCACCACGAGTTTACCGACGCCGGCTGTCAGATCGTAGGCGTCTCGCGCGACTCACTGAAGTCGCACGCGAGTTTTACCGAAAAGCAAAGCCTTCCCTTTGCGCTCATTGCCGACCCCGACGAAAACCTGTGTGAAATGTTCAAGGTCATGAAATTGAAAAACATGTACGGTAAACAGGTACGGGGGATTGAACGCAGCACGTTCCTGATCGACGGACAAGGCGTGCTGATTCAAGAATGGCGTGGCCTGCGGGTTCCCGGCCACGTTGACGAGGTGTTGAAGGCCGTGCGGGAAAAGGCATGACGCCACCGCACGAACTTCGATGCCCTGATTTCGATTGCTACGATCACTTACTTATCTGAACGCTCAGGGAGCACACACCTTATGCCGCTACCGAAGTTGCCGACCCGCATGGGAGCCATGATTTCCCCTGCCGCATCCAACGATGCAAGCAATGCACCCGAACCTGCAGAAGCAGTAGTGGCTCCCGCTGCGGGCGTTCCTGCACGTAAGGCCCCCACGAAACGCGCCGCCGCCACACCGGCCGCCGCGCCGGCAATAAACGCCAGTCCAGCTGCCGCGCCGGCGAAGGTGGCAAGTGCGCCCCCGCTGGCGGTCGTTCCATTGCGCAATCCACGCAAGGCCCGCCTTCCCGCGGCCAAGCGCAAGCTGTTTGTACTGGATACGAACGTACTGCTGCACGACTCGAATTCCCTGTTCAAGTTTGAGGAACACGATATTTTTCTGCCGATGATCGTGCTCGAAGAGCTCGATCATCAAAAAAAGGGAATGTCCGAAGTCGCACGCAACGCACGCCAGGTCAGCCGCTTTCTCGACGGCCTGGTTGGAACGTCGACCGAACTGGAACCCGGCGTCGAGCTTGACACATTGGGCAATCAGGAAGCCTTGGGCCGATTGCATTTTCAGACCACCGCGCTGCACTCGAATTTGCCCATAGAATTGCCGCTGGGCAAGGCTGACAATGTCATCCTCAGCGTGGTGCACGCGCTCCAGGCATCGCATCCCAAGCGTGCGGTGGTGCTCGTATCGAAGGACATAAACATACGCCTGAAGGCGCGCTCGCTGGGCATGCCCGCCGAAGACTACCTGAACGACCACGTCCTGGATGACTCCGATCTTCTCTACGACGGGGTCATGCCATTGCCGGAGAATTTCTGGCTCAAGCATGGCAAGGACGTGGAATCGTGGCAACAAGGGGGCACAACGTTCTATCGTATCAAAGGGCCTCTATGCTCCGAATTCATCGTCAACGAGTTCGTCTATCTCGATGGCGAGCTTCCACTGCAGGCTCAGGTCAAGGAAGTCAGCGGCACAAGCGCCGTGCTGGCGACGCTGCGCGACTACAGCCACGGCAAAAACAATGTCTGGGGCATCACGGCCCGCAATCGAGAACAGAATTTCGCCCTCAATCTGCTCATGAACCCCGACTGCGACTTCGTGTCCCTGCTGGGGCAGGCAGGTACGGGTAAGACGCTGCTGGCCCTGGCGGCCGCCTTGACGCAAACACTGGAAACCAAGCGCTACAACGAAATCATCATCACCCGGGCCACTGTGCCGGTGGGCGACGATATCGGCTTCCTGCCGGGAACCGAGGAAGAGAAAATGCTTCCCTGGATGGGCGCGCTCGAAGACAACCTGGAAGTACTGCATTTGGGGCCAGGCAATGGCGACATCGTGCCTGCCGCCGGCGGGCAGGACTGGACCAAGAATGCAACGATGGAACTCATACGTTCGCGCATCAAGGTCAAGTCCCTGAACTTCATGCGCGGACGCACCTTCATGAACAAGATCCTGATCATCGACGAGGCACAGAATCTTACCCCCAAGCAAATGAAAACGCTTGTCACCCGTGCGGGCCCGGGAACAAAAATCATCTGCCTGGGAAATATTGCCCAGATCGACACTCCGTATCTTACGGAAGGCAGCTCTGGCCTTACCTTCGTCGTGGATCGTTTCAAGGGCTGGCCACATGCCGGGCATATCACCTTGCAGCGAGGCGAACGCTCCCGCCTGGCCGACTACGCCAGCGAAGCGCTTTAAGTCTTTGCTACCGACATGAGCAAACCTTCACTCGCACCGGTCGGGCTCACCATGGGCGATGCCGCAGGCATCGGCCCCGAAATAATCGTCAAGCTGTTTGCAGCCGGCCTGCCCTACCCTACAGTGGTCTACGGTGACGCGGGGGTCCTGCAATCCACCATCGGACAGCTGGATATGTCGGATGCCCTGCACGTGGAACTGGTCAGCGCAGCGGAACTCGCGGGGCACAGCCCTGGTTCGATCCCCGTATTAAACCGGTGGCAGGCGTTGCCGGCCAGCCTTCCCCCGGGCCGCCTCAGTGCCGAAGCGGGGCGTGGCGCCTATGAATATTTATGCCATGCCATCGACGACGCGCAAGCCGGGCAACTGCGCGCCGTTGTTACGGCCCCGCTCAATAAGAAAGCCATGCAGGCCGCTGGTATCAATTTTCCGGGCCATACTGAAATCCTGGCTGAACGCACTGGTACCTCGCACTATGCGATGATGCTCGTCAACCCTGAGCTACGGGTCATATTGGTCACCATACACCTGCCGTTGCAACAGGTCAGCCGCCTAATCACCTACGAGACCGAGCTTGACACAATCCGGCTGGCTCACCGGGCTTGCCGGCAAGCCGGAGTCGAATATCCCCGCATTGCCGTCGCCGGACTGAATCCGCACGCGGGCGAGGACGGAAGATTCGGACAGGAGGAAATTACAGTCATCACGCCCGCCATCAATCAGGCCCGGGCCGAAGGAATGAACGTCCATGGTCCGCTTCCGGGCGACACTGTGTTCATGCGGGCTCGCCAAGGCGAATTCGATATCGTCGTCGCGCAGTATCACGATCAGGGATTGATACCCGTCAAATATCTGGGCGTCGACGAGGGTGTCAATGTAACAGTGGGACTGCCTTTCGTGCGCACCAGCGTCGACCATGGCACGGCCTTCGACATTGCCGGGCAGGGTATTGCCGATCCGGGTTCTCTACGTTGCGCTTATGATCTTGCCTTATCCATGACGCCCGACAGCGCCTATAATCCCAGCCTGTGACAGTGGTCTTCCGCTGGTGCAATCCTCTGCAACTTCTCTGCTGTATCCCTGATGACCCCGCGAATTTCCATCGATCCCTTCCTGATCAAACTCTTTTTTGCCATCCTGCTTGCCAGCTTCCTCCCCGCCCACGGCATAGGCACGCCAATTTTCGGCTGGATCACCAACCTGGCCATCGCCCTGCTGTTCTTCCTGCACGGCGCGCGATTGTCCCGCGATGCGATCGTTGCGGGGGCTTCGCATTGGCGCCTGCATAGCACGATATTCGCAGTGACCTTCGTGGTCTTTCCGCTGTTGGGCATCTTGTCGGGACCGCTTTTAAAGCCGTTCCTCACCCCGGACCTTTACACCGGCATTCTGTTCCTGTGCTGTTTGCCCGCAACCGTGCAGTCGGCCATCGCGTTTACGTCCATTGCCCGCGGAAATGTGTCGGCGGCGGTATGCAGTGCCTCGGCATCGAGTTTGCTGGGCGTATTCATCACTCCCGTGCTTGTCGGCCTGGTGCTGGCCGGCAGCAGCGTCAATAATGTGCCCTTGTCCTTCGATGCCATCGGCAAGATCATGCTTCAGTTGCTTCTGCCATTCATACTGGGACAAATGGCTCGCCGCTGGATCGGCGCATGGGTCGTCAAGCGCAGCCGGATGCTCAAGATCGTCGATCAGGGATCCATCCTGCTAGTCGTCTATACCGCGTTTTCAGAAGCCGTGATCGGCGGATTATGGTCACAGACGCCATTGTCGGCCCTGGTCGCCCTGGTGTTCATATCCCTGGTCCTGCTCGGACTCGTACTGGGTATCTCGCTGCTGCTTGGACGTCTGCTCAAGTTCGACCTGGCAGATCGAATCACCCTGATGTTCTGCGGTTCAAAGAAAAGCCTGACCAGCGGCATTCCCATTGCCAATATCCTTTTTGCGGGCGGCTCGGTCGGCGCCATCGTGCTGCCGCTGATGATATTCCACCAGATACAGCTGATAATCTGCGCCATGATCGCCGGCGCCTACGCAAGGCGCGAGTAGTTCAACCTAGCCCATACCCGAGGTGAAGTTCAGGAAACGGGTGCTGGCACCTTGGAATGTCAAGCGCACGCTCCCAATCGGGCCATTACGCTGTTTGCCCACGATGATTTCCGCCGTACCCTTATCGGGCGAATCGGGGTTATAGACCTCGTCGCGATAGATGAACAAAATAAGATCGGCATCTTGCTCGATTGCTCCCGACTCCCGCAGATCGCTCATCACCGGGCGCTTGTTGGGGCGCTGCTCAAGACTGCGGTTCAACTGCGACAAGGCAATCAGCGGGCATTGCAGCTCTTTGGCCAGGCCTTTCAGCGATCGGCTGATTTCGGAGATCTCGGTAGCGCGGTTCTCGCCCGAAGAGTTCGCGGACATCAACTGCATATAGTCGATAATGATCAGTCCCAACTGGCCGCACTGCCTGGCCAACCGGCGTGAACGCGCGCGAACTTCCATGGATGTCAGTGCCGGCGTTTCGTCGATGTAGATCTGGGCTTCCTGGACTTGCTGTACGGCATGCGTAAGCCGTGGCCAGTCGTCTGCCGTCAGCTTGCCAGTACGCATGCGGTGCTGGTCCAGCATGCCCACCGAACCTACCATGCGCATGGCCAATTGCACGGCACCCATTTCCATGGAGAACACAGCAACCGGCAAGCCCTGCTCAATGGCAACGTGCTCGCCAATATTCATGGAAAACGACGTCTTGCCCATGGACGGACGGCCTGCAACGATGACCAGGTCGCCCGCCTGCAGGCCCGACGTCATTCGGTCGAGGTCGGTGAAGCCGGTCGGCACGCCGGTAATGTCGGAATCGCCTTCCCGGTGATAGAGTTCGTCGATGCGTTCGACGACTTGTGTCAGCAACGGCTGGATTTCCTGGAAACCGGTAGTACCGCGCGAGCCCTCTTGTGAAATCTGGAACACGCGAGACTCGGCCTCGTCCAGCAACTGCCGGGCCTCTTTTCCTTGCGGATTGAACGCGGCGGCCGATATTTCGTCGGCAACCGACACCAGCTTACGCAGCATCGAGCGTTCGCGAACGATTTCAGCGTAACGCCTGATATTGGCGGCGGAGGGTGTGTTGTGTGCCAAGGCATTCAGGTAGGCCAGACCGCCCACCTCGTCGGACTTGCCTGCACTGGCGAGCGACTCATTGACGGTAACCACGTCGGCCGGGCGTGCCAGGCTGATAAGACGCGTGATGTGCTGCCAGATGATCTTGTGATCAAAACGATAGAAATCGTCTTCATTCAACACATCGGTGATGCGGTCATAGGCGGCGTTGTCCAGCAACAGACCGCCCAGCACAGACTGCTCGGCCTCGACCGAATGCGGCGGCACGCGCAGGTAATCCAGCTGCGCATCACTGTTTTTTTTCTTGCTGTCCAAATCGACGCTCCGGAACAAATCAGATCAAAATACAAAAAGCCGGCATACACCGGCTTCTTGCTTCATGCGGGCGAGGCGTACATTCCGGAACCAAGGAATGTACCACGTGGCTGATGTGGAATCAGGCCATTTCGCCTTGTACACGAACCGTGATCTCGACCACTACATCAGCATGCAGGGCAACGGACACGGGAAACTCACCGACAGCCTTGAGCGCGCCATCGGGCAAGCGAACCTGCGATTTCTGGACCGAGTCGTAGCCTTGCTTGGCCAACGCTTCAGCGATGTCCATGCTGGTGACGGAACCGAACAAACGGCCGTCGACACCGGCTTTCTGTGAAATGACAATAGACAGGTCGGCCAGCTTTTCGCCGGTGGCCTGTGCTGCCGCCAGTTTCTCGGCTTGCACTTTTTCAAGTTCGGCGCGACGCTCTTCAAACTCTTTCAGAGCGGTTTCAGTGGCGCGACGGGCGATTTTCTGGGGAATCAGGAAATTACGGGCATAACCGTCGCGTACGCGGACGACTTCACCGAGATTGCCTAGATTGACGACTTTTTCGAGCAGGATGATTTGCATGACGATAGGCCCCGGATTAGTTGTGGTTATCGGTGTAAGGCAGCAAGGCCAGGAAACGCGAACGCTTGATCGCTGTATCGAGCTGACGTTGGTAATGTGCCTTGGTACCGGTCAAACGCGCAGGAATGATCTTGCCATTTTCCTGGATGAAGTCACGCAGTGTATCCAGATCTTTATAGTCGATCTCGTCAACATTGGCAGCTGTGAAACGGCAGAACTTGCGACGTTTGAACAGCGGGTTTTGTTGCGTGAATTTGCGTTTTTCTTTGCCTTTTTTGAAGAAAGCCATAATGTGCCTCTTTAATGTCTGGGCGTTCCATGCATCGAGCGTTTATTCGCTCGCGCAGCGATTTACCATGAATTCCTGCTATACAACGGCGCTTGCGCCGCCGGCAAAAACCCGATTTGCCTGTTGTATATGCAATACCAGTTTGTTGGAGCCTTTACGTGCCGGGGCAAGAAAGCCCTGTATCGATAAAGATGCACCCAAAGGGGTATCGGCCAACAACAAAGCGATGTCTCCAAGAGCAACTGCAGTAAGTACCAGGTCTATCCGACGCATATGACCGGCTTCCTGGACCTCTGATTCGTGGCTCAACATCATTTCAACTGCTGGCAGGCCGGCCGGGGTATACCGTAATGGCTTGACCTCGAGGGCTGAAGCAGACAACAGAAGTTGATTCACGCGTTGACTCGGGACACAGGTCCTTATTCCGCCTGTGGAGCCGGCGCGACTTCAGCGCTTGCCTTGCGGGCTTCTTCACGCTCGACCGACTTCATCATGAGTGACGGCGCGGTGTGCGCTTTCTTGGTCTTGATGAGCAGGTGGCGCAAGATGGCGTCGTTGTAGCGGAAGGAATGTTCGAGTTCGTCGAGCACGGTCTGTCCGCATTCGATGTTGAAACAAACATAATGAGCCTTCACCAGCTTCTGGATAGGGTAAGCCAATTGGCGGCGGCCCCAATCTTCCAGGCGATGAATCTGACCACCATTGCTGGTAACCACTGCCGAATAACGTTCGATCATGGCGGGCACTTGCTCGCTTTGATCGGGATGCACAATAAACACTACCTCGTAGTGACGCATAAACTACACTCCTTGTGGATATCTTTTGATGCGACCAGCGATATCGCTGCCATCAAAAGGAACAGCCCGCCCATAAAACTCCCGGGGCCGCCATAGCGGCTCAAGCAGTATGAAAACATGTGGGTCGAGCAAGAAACAACCAAGCATTCTACCACCGTTGCGTAAACCACCGCAAGCGCCATGGAAAGGCGTCGTGGCGATTTACCCTTCGACTACGGCGTAGGCGGAATGGTTGTGTATGGATTCAAAATTCTCGGCCTCGACGCGAAACCGTTGGACACCTGCGACGTTCTGGAGTTGCACCGCCACGTCGCGTACGAGATCCTCGACGAATTTCGGGTTCTCGTAGGCGCGCTCGGTAACGTATTTTTCGTCGCTGCGCTTGAGCAGCCCCCACAGTTCACATGACGCCTGCTGTTCAATTCCGCGGATGAGCGTATCGACGTCAACCAGTGCTGGGTCGGCAAATACGGCGTTGACCGTAATATGGGATCGTTGATTGTGCGCACCATATTGTGAAATGGCCTTGGAACAAGGACAAAGACTGGTTACCGGTACGAGCACGGACAGTTCGAATTCGGCCTGGCCAACCGTGTTCGCCGCCGCGGACCCGTATGCGGCCGCCATCTGCGCGCGGGCAGTCCATTTGACTTCGTAGTCCATCAGGCTTGCCACTCCTGAAACAGGAGCCACCTTGGTCATGAAATACGGAAACGACGCTGCGATATCGCCTTTTTCGGAATTAAGGAGCACCAGCATCGAAACCGCCATGTCGCAGAACCGTGCGGGTGTCATGGGTGTTTGCCGGTGCTGCTCGAGCAAGGCTACAAAACGGGACATATGGGTACCCTTTTCGTGTGCCGGCAAAGATACCGTGAGCTCCCAGGTGCCAACCGTAGGAAGCGACTCATCCGACTCGGTGGCGATCAGCATGGGATGCCGTACGCCACGCACACCCACACGCTCGATGGCAATATGCCGGATATCGACGCTGCTTTGCACGTCAGGCATGGCAACAGCAGAATCAATCATTATATTCATGATAAAAGACCTATAAAGCACTCACTATACGAAGCGCCGGTTTGCAGACAAACGCTCATTATGCGGCACAGAGCCACCGTATAACCCTATAACCATGGTGGTATTAGGTACTTTGCCTGGCGACGGGAACGGCTTGCTCCGTCAACAGGGCTCCGAAACGCTGCTGTATAGAGAGCTGAATGCCCGGTGCATTGAGCCCCAACTCGCCGAGAATAACGGTTTGTTCGCCATGATCGATGAACTGGTCGGGCAGGCCCAACTGGAGCACTGGGCGCAAAATCCCTTGTCGGCTGAAATACTCCAGGACGGCGCTGCCGGCTCCGCCCATGATCGCGGCCTCTTCAATAGTAACAAAGGCGTCGTGTTCTTGGGCCAGCGCCTGCAACATCGCTTCATCCAGCGGCTTTACAAAACGCATGTCGACGACTGTCGCATTGATTTCCTGCGCCGCCAGCAAGGCTTCGTGCAACAAAGGACCAAAGGCCAGGATCGCGATTCTTTCGCCGGAACGCTTGAGCACTGCCTTGCCGATATCAACTGTTTCGAGGTCGGCCTGGACCTCGGCGCCGCAACCCGGTCCGCGCGGATATCGCACTGAAGCAGGACCGGGATGCTCATAACAGGTACTCAGCAACAAGCGGGTCTCGTTCTCGTCGGAGGGAACGGCGATGACCATATTCGGTATGCAGCGCAGAAAAGCGATATCGAAGTTTCCGGCATGCGTTGCGCCATCGGCGCCTACAATTCCGGCACGGTCCAGGGCAAAGGTCACATCCAGATTCTGCAAGGCAACATCATGAATCAACTGGTCGTAGCCACGTTGCAGGAATGTCGAGTAAATGGCAACGACGGGCTTTTCGCCCTCGCAGGCCAGGCCGGCTGCAAACGTGACGGCGTGCTGTTCGGCTATGCCGGCATCGATATATCGGGCGGGAAAGCGCTGCTCGAATGCGACCATGCCGCTGCCTTCGCGCATCGCCGGGGTGATCCCATAAAGACGGCTGTCCGCGGCAGCCATGTCGCAAAGCCAGCGTCCGAAAACCTGGGTGAAAGTTTGCTTCGGCGGTGATTTGGGTTTCTGGATGCCGACACTGGGATCGAATTTGCCAGGCCCGTGATACAAAACCGGATCAGCTTCAGCCAGCTTATAACCCTGCCCCTTCTTTGTGACGACATGCAGGAACTGCAAACCGCCAAGACTGCGCAGGTTTTCCAGCGTTGGAACGAGCGCATCGAGATCGTGCCCATCGATAGGCCCGACATAATTGAAGCCAAGCTCCTCGAATAAGGTGGCAGGCGAGACCATGCCTTTAGCATGCCCTTCAAAACGCCGCGCCAGCTCGAGAACGGGAGGCACATGCTGCAGGACCGCCCGCCCGACGTTCTTTGCCGTGGCATAAAAACGCCCCGACAGAAGCCGCGCCAGATAGTGATTCAGCGCCCCTACCGGCGGCGATATCGACATGTCGTTGTCATTGAGCACCACGAGGACATTGACGCCCGGTGTTACCCCGGCATTATTCAATGCCTCGAAGGCCATGCCAGCCGTCATGGCGCCATCGCCGATCACCGCAATATGTTGACGGTCGCTAAGCCCCGCGTTGCGCGATGCGACTGCCATACCGAGCACCGCGGATATGGACGTGGACGAGTGCGCCGTGCCGAATGCGTCGTACTCCGACTCGCTGCGCTTGGGGAAACCAGAAATGCCACCTTTCTGTCGGAGCCTGGCCATTTGTTCGCGCCGGCCGGTAAGGATCTTGTGTGGATACGATTGGTGTCCCACGTCCCAGACAATTCTATCGTCAGGCGTATTGAATACATGATGCAAGGCAATAGTCAGCTCGACCGTACCCAGGTTCGATGACAGATGGCCGCCCGTCTTGGAGACGGTATGCAGCACAAACTCACGTAATTGCTCTGCGACATCTTTGAGCTCGCGCCGATCCAGCAGACGCAGGTCCGCCGGTGAATGAATTTGTTCGAGAGTAGCGTGGGTCATACGAGTGATAGAGTAGTGTCCAGACAGCATTTTAGACCGTCAACAATAACAGTAAGCGCAGGCGCCGCGAAATGAACCTAGCGATCGCGTCCGACGATGTAGTTCGCAATGCCGGCTAAGTGGGCTGCCGAGGGTCCCAGCGGCAGCAATGCGGCTTGTGCCTGATCGCGCAGGCTATACAGAAGGTCACGGGATCCGTCCAGCCCCATGATAGACACGTAAGTGGGCTTGTTTTCAGCGGCATCCTTGCCGGCTGTCTTACCGAGCGTGGCGGTATCGGAAGTGACATCCAGAACGTCGTCGACGACTTGAAACGCCAGGCCGATGGCGCCGGCATAGCTTTCCAGACCGGCGCGTGTGGCCGAGCTGGCCCCGGCGACTATCCCGCCCAGTAAAACGCTTGCTTCCAGCAATGCACCTGTTTTCATGCGGTGCATCTGCTGCAGTTGATCGCCTGTCAGCGCGTGGCCTACGCTGTCGCAATCAATGGCCTGCCCGCCGACCATTCCAAGGCTGCCGGCCGAACGCGCCAATAGCAGCGTCGCCTGCACGGTAAGGGCGGGTGCGATCGGCATAAGGCCAAGCAACTCGAAGGCCAATGGCTGCAGAGCGTCGCCGGCCAGCATGGCCGTCGCCTCATTGAACTTGACATGCACGGTGGGTCTGCCCCGACGCAAGTCATCGTCATCCATGCATGGCAGGTCATCGTGTATCAACGAATACGCATGGATCAACTCAACAGCGGCGGCGGCGTGATCCAGCGCGATGCGCTGCGCCGAAGCTTCCGAGCCGGTTTGCAGGGAAGCTTCGCCAGCAGCATAGACCAAAGCCGCCCGCACTCGCTTGCCGCCACCAAGCACCGCGTAGCGCATCGCCTGGTGCAGACCTTCTGGTATGGTCTCGGGAGGCGGCAGCAGGCGATCGAGCACGTCCTCGATATGTTCGACACGCTCTCGCAGCCACACGGAAAAATCGATCGGTTCTCGACCCATCCTATTCCTCATCGCCTTCTGGTGCATCGGCCAACGGCTTGAGCAGGTTGCCCTGCAGCACTTTGACCTGCTGTTCAGCCTGATCAAGCCGGCGCTGGCATATCCGGGCCAGCTCGACGCCCTCTTCATAGGCGGCCAGCGACTGATCCAGGGCCAATGACCCATTTTCCATTTTCGCGACCAGCGCTTCGAGTTGCGCGAGTGCCGTTTCGAAATCCTGGGGCAACGCGGTTGCTTCGGCAGCCGATTTCTTGCTCTCAGGCAGAGCGCTTGTTTTCGTGTCAACCATGATTCATTCCAGAAGATAGGCGGGTCGGGAACGCCCCACATTTTATGCATCTCGTCCAAATTGTACGAGATGCCCTGCGAATTGCCGAAAACCCTTATTCGGGCCTCTGGTCGGCGCCCATGCAGCTGCAAATCGCACTCTCGTTTGTGCCTGTCACGATCCCTACTTGGGGTACAATTCCCCCCTTACTCAATTTATCGGCCAGGCCTTTTTTCGTCGCACCAGGACGCGCCATCCTCCTGGTTTTTCACCGCGGGGGCGAATTATGACCGACATTGGTCGGAAAGCGCACATTGCGCCGGCACAAACGCAACTATCTGTCGGCAGCTACTTCGACGATGCTATTTTTGTCCAAGAGCAAGAACTCATTTTCAAGAAATCGTCGCTATACGTAGGACATGAAAAACTCGTGCCCGACGTCGGCGACTGGCGCACCCTGCCCCAGGAAAACAGTGGCCGGATGCTGGTGCGCAACACCCAGGGCGTTGAACTGATTTCAAATGTCTGCCGCCACCGCCAGGCCATCATGCTGGGGGACGTCCAGCAAAACGGTAGCGCGACACAAAGCCAGAACGGTAATCTGCGCGATACCGGTGGGAATATTGTATGCCCCGTCCACCGATGGACGTACAGCCAGCAAGGAAAGCTGATGGGCGCGCCGCAGTTTCCTGAAACACCGTGCATGAACCTTCAGAAGTTCACGCTCAAGAACTGCCACGGGCTGCTGTTTGAAGGACCGCGCGATCCCGCCGTCGATATGACGGCCCTTTTTGCACGTCCCGAATTCGATTTCTCCGATTACGTGCTCGATCATGTCGAGGTACACCAATGCCACTATAACTGGAAGACCTTCATCGAAGTCTACCTGGAAGACTATCACGTCGGTCCATTCCATCCCGGATTGGGAAGATTTGTAAGCTGCGAAGATCTGGCCTGGGAATTCTCGAGCATGTATAGCTCGCAGCGTGTGGGCATACACAGCGCGCTAGGCCAGCCAGGTACCGCTACCTATCGCCGTTGGCATGAGCAGCTGATGAACTACCGCAGTGGCGAGGCACCGCAATTCGGTGCGGTCTGGGTGACGTATTTTCCCACGCACATGATCGAGCTCTATCCCCATGTATTGGTCCTGTCGACGCTGCATCCGGTGAGTCCGCAAGAGACCATCAATATCGTCGAGTTCTATTACCCCGAAGACATCGTGGCATTCGAGCGCGAGTTCGTGCAGGCGCACCGCGCCGCGTATATGGAAACCGCCGTCGAGGACGACGAAATCGCCGAACGCATGGACGCTGGCCGACGGGCACTGATGCGACGCGGGGCCGATGATCAGGGGCCGTACCAATCACCCATGGAAGACGGCATGCGACATTTTCATGAATGGTATCGTCGCATGATGGATCCAGCCGGCGTTTAGCCTCGCTCGACCGGGCGTGCCGGATCACTGCACCACTCGCTCCAAGAACCGTGATACAAGGCTGAACCATGCAAGCCCGCCAGCTCCATGGCGAACAGGTTATGGCTGGCGGTAATACCGGATCCGCACTGATGCACGATATGGTCAGCTGGGCGTCCTTGAAGAAGCTCTTCAAAATCGTGGCGCAGTTCTGCAGCTGACTTGAAGCGCCCGTCTTCGCGGACATTCAACGTACTGGGCCGGTTCAAGGCGCCCGGGATATGGCCGGCCACGGGATCCATAGGCTCGACCTCCCCACGGTATCGGTTGGCCGCCCTGGCGTCGAGCACGACAAAGGACGGCTTGCCGATATTGGCCAACACTGTCTGTGCATCGACCGTCCGCATGCTGGCCTGACCCGGATAGCCGGAATCTTTCGTGGCCTGCCCCCCGGTCATTGCGGGCACGGTAGTACCGGTTTCGATGTCTCCGCCGGCAGCGACCCATGCTGGCCACCCCCCGTCGAGTACTGCGGCATTTTCGTGCCCAAGCCAGCGCAACATCCACCAAAGGTGGGCGGCGAACATGCTGTTGCCGCCGTCGTAGATAAGTACTGAAGTGCGCGGGGTCAATCCCTGGGCCCGCATGAGCGCAGCGAAATCGTCCCGGGACGGGAGCGGATGACGTCCATTGCTCCCCGTCTTCGGCGCCGCCAGCTGGCGTTCGTGATCGAGATAGAGGGCGCCGGGGATGTGCCCTTTCTGGTGGGCTGCCCGGCCCGCCGCATGATCGACAAGATCATGCCTGACATCGAAGACGAGCCAGCCCGAAGCCGGCAATTTGTGTACGAGGGTGGGCGCATCGATCAATAGATCAGGCATGTCGGGACTCCTTTTCGTTGACGGGATTCGTTGTGGCGACTGTGGCAGCCTGCATGACCACGGTGGTCTGGCCCCTCATGACACGATCCTCGCTATAGGTGCGCCATATGGACAGCAGGCCCGAAGCAATGATCATGGCCATACCTCCCCAGGCGATCGCATCCGGCAGGTCATCCCAGAAGATGATCCCCAACATGGCGGCAAAGATGATCGTGGTGTATTGCAACGCGGCCGTCAAGAGCGCCGACCCCATGCCGAAAGCGCGCGTCATGGCCAACTGCCCCACGAGGCCCAGCAGACCGACTCCGGCCAAGGCCAGCCAGGCGGCAACATCGATATGGCCCCATCCCTCGACGGCGATTCCGCCCACGCTGGTCAGACATACGCAGCAGGAAAAGATCAGTACTGTGCGCCACTCGGGCTCACCGACCCGTCCCAATTCCCGGACCTGCATCATGGCCACCGCCGATAGCGCTCCGGCGCCCAGGCCAAGAAGCGCGGCAAACCAGTGTTCCTGACCGATGCTCGGGCGCAGTACTGCGACCACCCCGATAAAACCGAATAGCACCGCCATAAGCCGGACGGGATCGCGCTGCGTGCCACCACGGGCGAGCATCCAGCCGGCGATGAACAAGGGAGCAGTGTAATTCAGGCTGATTGCAGTCGAAAGGGGTAAATGGGCAATCGCGAAAAAACCCAGCCACATTGATGTGACGCCCGAAATATTGCGCCACAGGTGAAGCTTCCAGCTTGGCGGTCTGAGTCGGCGATGTGTAAATTTGGCCCAGCACAACAGCAGCACTACCGAAGGAATTCCTCGAAATAAGACCACGTGCGGCAGAGAAGCACCATAATCGGAGGCGACTTTCACACATGCCCCCATGCCAGCAAACATGACACTCGCCAGTAACATCCACAGAGACTGCATGAAATCAACCGAATTCAGATTTAAACTACAAAGTCGATACTATACTCTGCCGTTTTCCCAATTATTGGCTGCCCCGCTTTAAATCCAGGAACTGGACTCCATATATACAGTCCAACTTCGTTGTTCGCTACGCCGGAAACTTTAAACATGAAACGAATCGTCCTCTTCTTGCTAACCAATTTCGCTGTACTGATCGTACTCAGCGCGTCCATGAGCGTGCTGGGCGTCGGCCGGTTCCTTACAGCGAACGGGCTGGACCTGACACAGTTGCTGATTTTCTCCGCCATCATCGGGTTCACAGGTTCGATCATTTCATTGCTCATCAGCAAATGGATGGCAAAACAGAGCACCGGCGCACGTGTCATCGATCCCCAGGCGCCGGCCAACGCAAAGGAAGCCTGGCTGGTTGACACCGTGCACCAACTGGCCGACCGCGCGGGCATAGGCCGCCCCGAAGTCGCCATCTATGACGGCGCTCCCAATGCATTCGCCACCGGTGCATCCAGGAACAACGCCCTGGTCGCCGTATCCACCGGTCTGCTTGAAAGCATGACCGAAGAAGAAGTCGCGGGCGTACTTGGCCATGAAGTGGCACACGTCGCAAACGGTGACATGATTACGCTTACGCTGATCCAGGGCGTGGTCAATACCTTCGTGGTGTTCTTCGCCCGCATCGTCGGCTACTTCGTAGACCGCGTCATCTTGAAGAACGATCGCGACATCGGCATTGGTTATTACGTCACTGTCATCGCGTGTGAAATTGTATTCGGCATCCTTGCCTCGATCATCGTCGCCTGGTTTTCACGCCAACGCGAATACCGGGCCGATGCCGGCTCCGCAAGTCTGCTTGCGTCTCGCGAACCAATGTTGCGGGCGCTGGCGCGGCTGGGCGGCATGGAAGCCGGCGAGCTACCCAAGGCTTTCAAATCCTCCGGCATCTCAGGGAACCGTGCCATCAGCGCCATGTTTGCCTCGCATCCGCCCATCCAGGCGCGCATAAACGCCTTGCACGCTGCGCAACGAATTTAATACGCAAGGCCGGTCTATCATGCAGTCATGAAAGAATTGTTCGCTCTGCTTGATTTTGGCGGCTACATCGCCCTGCTGCTTTGGGGCGTCCATATGGTGCAGAGCGGCGTACAACGCGCGTTCGGCGCGTCGCTTGGTATCTGGATGGGCCGCGCCCTGGGCACTCGCGTGCGGGCATTTTTCACCGGTCTTGCCATTACATCGGCCATACAAAGCAGTACGGCGACGGGCTTGATGATCGCCAGTTTTGCGGCGGGCGGACTGGTTGCGCTTGGCCCCGGCCTTGCCGCGATGCTCGGCGCGAACGTCGGTACAACCTTGATCGTGCAACTGCTGTCTTTCAACCTGACCGCAGTGGCTCCCGCCTCCATCCTGATCGGAGTGTGGTTGTTCCGGCGCAATCAGCCTAGCAGGCGCCGTGACCTCGGCCGTGTATTCATTGGCTTGGGTCTTCTATTGATGGCGCTGCAACAACTGGTGCAGCTTTTTGCACCGCTGCAAGACGCCAGCCTGTTGCAGATCCTGTTGGGCGCCTTGTCCGACCGGCCTGTGATCGGCCTATTGCTGGCCGCGATACTCGCATGGGCGGCGCACTCCAGCGTAGCCGTCGTGGTCTTGATCATGTCATTGGCGGCTCATGGACTGGTCACGCCCGCATTGGCCTTCGCACTCGTACTGGGGGCCAACCTCGGCACATCCATCAATCCCATGCTGGAAGGCAGCGCCGACAACAATCCAGCCGCGCGGCGGCTCCCCCTGGGCAATCTGGGTATGCGCCTGGCTGGATGCATGCTGGCCCTGTCGCTGCTGCCATGGCTACCTTCGCTAATGGCGTTTTTCAGTCCCGATCCGTCGCGCGCGGTAGCTAACTTCCATACACTTTTCAATGTGCTGACCGCCTTGCTCTTTCTGCCCATCCTCACCCCATATTCAAAGTTGCTCGTAAAGCTGCTGCCCAAGCGTACCGATCCCAACGACCCCTCGCGTCCGCAGTACCTGGACGAATCGGCGCATGAAGTTCCGGGCATTGCACTGGGAAATGCGGCCAGAGAGGCCTTGCGACTGGCCGATATGCTTCAAAGCCTGATTGGAATGGCTCGCGCCAGCGTGCTGCAAGACAACCGGCACCGCAACGCCCATGCGCGCTACATCAGCAACGCCATCAATCGACTGGAACGGCTCATCACAACGTATGTGGCAACGCTGGATCAGGATGCGTTGAATTCCGCAGACCACCGCCGCCGTGACGAGATCCTGGTCTTTTCAGCAAATATTGCCCACGCTGCCAGCCTGATCACCAATGGCTTGCTTGTGCATGCCGCCGGCGTGTTCAAGAAAGGCAGGTCTTTTACTCCCAAGCAAGCTACGGAATTGACGACGATGCTGGACCGGCTGATTCGCAATCAGCGCCAGGCCGCCGCCCTGTTCGTCGCCGAAGATGTAAGAAGCGCGAAATTCCTCGCCTTCGAAAAAGACCATTTCAGGGAACTGGAAGCCAACGCCGCAGAGCAGCACCTGGAAAACATCAAATTGGGCCGACTCGACGCGGCCGAGCTGGGCTCCTTCTACCTAGACATACTACGCGATATCAAGACCGTGAATTCCTACCTGATCGAAGCGTCCGCCTACCCGATACTGGCCAAGAATAACGAACTGTTGCCCAACCGCCTGCGCGATAGCGAAAGCCTGACAGAATAAATACCCCGACTGGCGCAGCCAGGAGAGCTCAAGCAGTGCTGGATAGATGCCGTTCAAACCATGCCACCGCCTTGTCCCAGGCGTCTTGGGCATCGACCGCATGATAGCTGGGTCGATAATCGGCATAGAACGCATGGCCGGATTCGGGATACACGACAATTTGCGAAGCGCGGGCAGCGCTACTACCCTGCTCCAGGCTTGCCTCCATGCGCCGTATATCCTGGATTGGGATGCTGGCATCCTGGCCACCGTACAGCCCCAGCACAGGCGCGTGCAAGGCTGAAGTGATATCGATGGGATTCCGGACCTGCAAAGGCCCGTGTCCGGCCGTCAATTTACCGTACCAGGCCACCCCGGCCTTGCAACGGGGGTTATGTGCGGCATACATCCATACCTGCCGTCCGCCCCAACAAAAACCGGTGACGCCCAAGCGGGTGGTATCGGCCCCCAGGGTATTCGCCCATTCCACGCTGGCATCCAGGTCGGCCATTACCTGTTCGTCGGACACCCTGGACACGATTTCCTTGATCAGCAATGGAATATCGGAATAGCTGGCCGCATCCCCCTGCCGGTGATAGAGCTCGACGGCAACCGCCATATACCCTTGCACGGCGAACCGGCGGCAAACGTCCTTGATATGCTCGTGTACGCCAAAAATCTCCTGGATGACCAGGATCACCGGCGGGTGCTCGAGATCGGCGGGGGCCGCATAGTAGGCTGGTATGGTGCCATCGGCGACCGGGATATCGACCAACCCATGGCGCAAACGGTCGGCGCTGGTGTGCAGCGCGGTTGCAGCGCTTTCGGTAGCGAGCGAAAATGACATGGCAACTCCTGAAAAAACAAGCCGGGCCTGCCGGCTAATGAGCCTGTTCCCAATTGGGTCCGACACCCACGTCGGCAACTAAAGGCACACGCAATTTGGCCACATTGCACATCAGCGCAGGCAAATGCTGCACGACAGTCTCGACCTCATCGGCCGGCACATCGAATACCAGTTCGTCGTGAACTTGCATGACCATGAGGGATTCAAGCCCCTGGCTTTCTATCCATTCCTGGACCGCGACCATGGCAAGTTTGATGAGATCGGCGGCCGTGCCCTGCATGGGCGCATTGATCGCCGCCCGCTCGGCGGCGGCGAGTCGCGGTCCTTTGGCTCCCCGAATCTCGGGCAACCATAGCCGCCGACCGAATACGGTCTCGACATAGCCCATTTCGCGCGCCATCCGGCGGGTTTGATCCATATAGGCGGCAACACCCGGGTAGCGCGCGAAGTATCGGTCGATATAAGCCTTGGCCGCGTCGCGTGTGATGCCCAGGCTGGAAGCCAGGCCGAATTCGCCCATGCCGTAAATAAGACCGAAGTTGATGGCCTTGGCCGCCCGGCGCTGCTCGGCCGAGACATCAGCAAGCGCAACGCCGAACACTTCAGAGGCGGTCGCACGGTGTATGTCTTCGCCTAGTTCAAAGGCGCGACACAGATTCTCATCGTCCGACACATGTGCCATGACCCGCAATTCGATTTGCGAGTAATCGGCCGAGACGATTTTTCCCTTTGTGGCCACGAACGCCGTGCGTACACGCCGGCCTTCCGGGTTGCGTACAGGTATGTTCTGCAGATTGGGGTCTGATGACGCCAGACGTCCCGTGATGACAGCCGCCTGGGCGTAACGCGTATGGACCCTGCCCGTGGCCGGATTGATCATTTTCGGCAATTTGTCGGTATACGTCGACTTCAGCTTGGCAAGGCCTCGGTACTCGAGCAGGAGTTCAGGTAACGGATAGTCGCGGGCAAGCTTGCTGAGCACATCTTCGTCAGTGGACGGAGCGCCACTGGCGGTCTTGCGAATTACCGGCAGGTTCATGCGCTGGAAAAGTATCTCGCCCAGCTGTTTCGGGGAATTCAGGTTGAACGGTTGGCCGGCCAGTTCATACGCCTTGTTTTCCAGCAACAGCAGCTGCTGTCCGATTTCGTGACTCTGCATGGCAAGCACATGGGCGTCTATCCCCACGCCGTTGCGCTCGATGATGGTCAGCACCCGCGATGCCTTGATTTCGAGCTTGTAGATCGCTTCGAGTCCGGGGTCCAAGGCGACTTGCGGGCGCAGTGCCCGATGCAGTTGCAACGTGAAATCGGCATCCTCGCAGGCATAGTGGGATGCCTTGTCGACGTCAACCTCGTCGAAGCAAATCTGCCGAGCACCCTTCCCACAAAGGTCTTCGAAGGTCGTACCGGTTCGTCCCAGCCAACGCTGCCCAAGTTCCTGCAAATTGACACGCTTATGCGATTCGAGCACATAGGCCTGCAGCATGGTGTCGTCAGTGATGCCTGCCAGGTTTATGCCCTCGCTCATGAAAACATGGGCGTCGTATTTGGCATTGTGCAAAAGCTTGGGGATCGCTGGATTTTCCAGCCATTTGCGCATGCGCTCCAAAACCTGCTCGCGGGGCAGTTGCCGAACCTGGTCCGGCCCCCGATGGCCCACAGGTATATAGCATGCCACGCCCGGTTCGATGGACAAGGATATTCCCACCAGCCTGGCCAACATGGGATCCAGCGAGGTCGTTTCGGTATCCAGTGCCACAAGCTCCGCCGATTCCAGCCTGGTCATCCAGCGATCGAAGTCGCTCCATTCAAGAAGCGTTTCGTAGTCGGTTTGAACCGGAGCCGGTGGCGGCTGGGCCGCCATGCGGCTGTCCTGTGTCGGAATACGTTCGCTCTCGCCACTGAGTTCACGCAGCCAGTTGCGGAAGCCATAATCATCGTACAATTTCAGCAGTACCTCGCGGTCCAGAGGTCGCGGAGTCAAATCGGCCAGACCGTGGGCAAGTACCGGAATGTCGCAGTCAGTCTTCACCGTGATCAGACGCCGCGTCAGGTCGAAATTGGGAATGGCCGCACGCAAATTGTCGCCAATGACACCTTTGATGGCCTGCGCATTCGCAACCAGACCATCCACAGACTTATGTTCGGACAACCATTTGACGGCCGTTTTCGGGCCTACCTTGGGTACCCCCGGTATATTGTCGACGGTATCGCCTACCAGCATCAGATAATCAACGATCTGGTCGGGTCTCACACCGAACCGGGCCTGTACGCCAGCGATATCCTGTCGCTCATTGGTCATGGTATTGACCAGTTCGACATGGTCGTTCACAAGTTGAGCCAAGTCTTTGTCGCCCGTGGAAATGATTGTAAGTACGTCTTCCGCCGTCGCCCGTTCGGCCAATGTACCTATGATATCGTCAGCCTCGACGCCAGGTATGGTCAGCACCGGCCAGCCCAGGGCGGCAACCGCCCGGTGGATGGGCTCGATTTGTGCTGCCAGCTCGTCGGGCATCGATGGCCGGTGGCCCTTGTACAAAGGGTACATATCGTCGCGGAAGGTCTTGCCTTTCGCGTCGAAAACACACGCGGCATAATCGGCCTTGTAATCCTGCTGGAGTCTCCTTAACATGGAGATGACTCCATAGAGCGCTCCGGTAGGTTCTCCCTTGGCATTCCTGAGGTCGGGCATGGCGTGGTAGGCCCGATACAAATAGCTGGACCCATCAACAAGCAACAAGGTTTTTTTCATGTCAGATAATAAAGTAGTCCGTTTACCGGCAGCTCAGCAGATTCCCGGAATTATGTCAGAGATGCAGAAAGCCGCAGATACGCTCGAAGAAATAGGCTGGGGCGTAAGCGTTTTCGGCAGCGCCCGCATCAAACCCGATTCACCCTATTATGCATTAAGCGAAGCCATCGGTTCACGGCTCGCCAAGGCCGGCCTCACCGTCATTGCAGGGGGGGGGCCGGGCATCATGGAAGCAGCCAACAAAGGCGCCTTCCTGGCGGGCGGAAAAAGCGTGGGTTTGAACATCAACCTTCCACACGAAGCAAGCTGTAACCGGTACCAGACCCACAGCCTCGCGTTCGATTATTTCTATTCCCGCAAAGCCACTTTCTTCATGCACAGCGCGGCCTATATTGCCATGCCGGGCGGCTTCGGGACGCTGGACGAGCTCTTCGAGGTCATGACCCTGGTCCAGACCCGCAAAGTGCCTCCAGCACCCATAATCCTGATCGGCGCGGCGTTCTGGGCAGGCCTGATCGAATGGATAAAAGCCAATCTGCTCGAGAACCATCTCATCGGGCCAAACGATCTGGACCTGCTCACCATCACTGACGATCCCGACGAAGCCATGCGGCATATTGAAGTATTTTGCTCCAATCTGGCCGAAGAAGGCGACTACGCGCCCGCATTGCCCGAATAAAATACAACCCGCCGCACCATGCCCGCGCCGTCCTTTTACACGGTTTCCTCACTTCATTACCATGCAGGTCCACCAACACAATGAGCACCATCACGCTACCCATGCACCTGAACGACCCCACCCTCTTCAAGACCAGCTCCTATATCAACGGATTATGGGTTGACGCCGACGACGGAGCCACTTTCGGCGTCGACAACCCGTCCAGCGGCGAGATCATTGCGCAGGTCAGCAATCTGACCGATGCCCAGGCACATAGCGCTATCGACGCCGCGAACAAGGCATTCAAGCCCTGGCGGGCACGTACCGGAAAAGACCGCGCGGCCATCCTGCGCCGTTGGTTCGACCTGATTCTGGCCAATGCGGAAGACCTGGCTCAGTTGATGACCCTCGAGCAAGGCAAGCCAGTCACCGAAGCACGCGGCGAAATCATCTACGGCGCGTCCTTCGTCGAGTGGTTTGCCGAGCAGGCCAAGCGTGTAAGCGGCGACATCATGGCTTCACCCAACAGCGCAAACCGTATGCTCGTCATGCGCGAGCCCATCGGTGTATGCGCGGCGATCACGCCCTGGAATTTTCCCAACGCCATGATCACTCGCAAGGTGGCTCCCGCGCTTGCTGCTGGCTGCACGATTGTGCTCAAGCCCGCCGAACAGACCCCCCTCTCGGCACTGGCGCTGGCCGAACTGGCTCAGCGCGCCGGCATACCCGCCGGTGTGCTCAATATCATCACGGCCGATAGCGATCGCTCCATCGCCATCGGCAAAGTGCTGTGCGCCAGCCCCATCGTCAAGAAGCTCACCTTCACCGGCTCCACCGCCGTGGGCCGCATACTCATGCAACAGAGTGCACCCACCATCAAGAAACTGTCCCTCGAACTTGGCGGCCACGCGCCCTTCATCGTATTCGACGATGCCGACCTGGACGCGGCGGTCGAAGGCGCCATGATTTCCAAGTACCGAAACGCCGGGCAGACCTGCGTGTGCACCAACCGTTTCTATGTACACGAAACCGTATACGACGCCTTTGTCGAAAAACTGGCAGCCAAGGTCGACAAGCTCCATGTTGGCGATGGCTTCAGCGAACTCAGCACCCAGGGTCCGCTGATCGATGACGCAGCCGTCAACAAGGTGCGCGAACACGTGCAGGACGCGATCTCCAGGGGCGCAAAAGTGGCTGCCGGCGGCAACCCGCACGCATTGGGCGGACGCTACTTCCAGCCTACGGTATTGTCTGACATCACCGAAGACATGTTGTGCATGCGCGAAGAGACATTTGGTCCGCTTGCGCCTGTCATCAAATTCTCCGACGAAGACCATGTCATCAGACTGGCCAACGACACCGAATACGGCCTTGCCTCCTATTTCTACAGTCGGGATGTGGGCCGCATATTCCGCGTCGCTGAAGCACTGGAATACGGCATGGTCGGCGTGAATACCGGCCTGATTTCCAACGAAGTCGCGCCATTTGGTGGCGTCAAGCAATCGGGGCTTGGCCGCGAAGGCTCGGTCTACGGCATGGACGACTTCATGGAACTCAAGTATGTCTGCCTGGGCGGAATGCAATAGCACTACCCGAACCGCTTGTTGCCCGACGCAATGAAAAAACCGCTATTGTCTTGCGACAAGTAGCGGTTTTTTCATGCGACACGAGCAGGGTGATCAGCTACCCTCGCGTGAACTGCGGCGACGCTCATGTTCCTGCAGGTAACGCTTGCGCAAGCGTATGGACTTGGGCGTTACTTCGACCAACTCATCGTCGGTAATGAATTCGACTGCATATTCCAGCGACATCTGAATAGGCGGAACCAGGTCGATATGCTCGTCCTTGCCCGACGAGCGCACGTTGGTCAGTTTCTTTTCCTTGATCGGATTGACGACCAGGTCGTTATCGCGGCTGTGTATGCCGATGATCATGCCTTCATACAGCGGCTCCTGCGGCGAAACAAACATGCGGCCCCGCTCTTGCAGTTTCCACAAGGCGTAAGCAACCGCGTTGCCATTGTCCTGGCTGATCAACACGCCATTACGACGTTCTCCGACACCACCTTCGCGTACCGGGCCGTAGTCATCGAAAATATGGCTCATCAGGCCGGTACCGCGCGTCAGCGTCAGGAACTCACCCTGAAGACCGATAAGACCGCGAGCAGGAATGCGATACTCAAGACGCGTACGGCCACGGCCGTCGGCAACCATGTCCAGCAAGTCCCCCTTGCGGCGGCCCAGCTCTTCCATGACGCCGCCCTGATGCGGATCTTCGATATCCACGGTCAGTAGTTCATAAGGCTCGCTGCGAACACCGTTGATTTCTTTGTAGACAACGCGGGGCCGCGATACCGCCAGTTCATAGCCTTCACGACGCATGTTCTCGAGCAAAATCGTGAGGTGAAGTTCACCGCGACCGCAGACTTCGAAAACAGTGTCGTCATCAGTATCGTTGACGCGCAAGGCCACATTGGACTTCAATTCGCGGTCCAGGCGTTCGCGCAGCTGGCGGCTGGTGACGAATTTGCCTTCGCGACCGGCCAGGGGCGAGGTATTCACCATGAAGTTCATGGTCAAGGTGGGCTCGTCGATACGCAGCATGGGCAACGCTTCAGGATTTGCCGGATCGGTGATAGTGCAACCGATTCCGATTTCGTCGATACCGTTGATCATCACGATGTCGCCCGCTTCGCCTTCGTCGACCAGCACCCGCTCCAGGCCCTTGAACTTCAGCACCTGGTTGATACGGCCCTTGATTGGAGCGCCATCCGGACCGAATTTGACGACAACATCTTGTGCAGCGCGGATGCGGCCGCGGTTGATACGGCCTACGCCGATCTTGCCGACGTACGTGTTGTAGTCCAGCGAAATGACCTGCATCTGCAAGGAACCTTCGGCGTCATCTTCACGCTGGGGCACATACTTCAGGATGGCATCGAATAGCGGGCGCATATCGCCCTCGCGTACGTCCTCGGTCAAGCCTGCATAGCCAGCCAGGCCGGATGCGAAGATGACCGGGAAGTCCAGCTGGGCTTCCGTTGCACCCAGCTTGTCGAAGAGATCAAACGTTGCATTGATGACATGGTCGGGGCGCGCACCGTGACGGTCGATCTTGTTGACCACGACGATAGGCTTCAAGCCCAGTGCCAACGCTTTACGGGTTACGAATCGGGTCTGCGGCATAGGCCCTTCGACCGCATCCACCAGCAGCAAGACACCATCGACCATGGACAGCACGCGCTCGACTTCGCCGCCGAAGTCGGCGTGTCCCGGGGTGTCCACGATATTGATGTGCGTACCTTCGTACTCGGCCGAACAGTTCTTTGCAAGAATCGTAATGCCGCGTTCTTTCTCGATGTCGCCAGAGTCCATGACCCGTTCCGTCAAATGCTCGTTCTCACGGAACGTTCCGGATTGACGGAGCAATTGGTCTACGAGCGTCGTTTTTCCATGATCGACGTGGGCGATGATCGCCACATTGCGCAAGGCGCGATTCATAATTCTTCCTTCTGTTTGGTGGTTGCTGGCAATAAGCCTGCGGGCAAGGCGTCTAGTGCAATTAAAGTAGATTGAGGTTCAGGCATCGCTTGCAAGGCTTCCAGCTCGACAGCATTGTCGAGATGAAACGGCCCCACGCTGATACGGCGTAATGCCTTCAGGTGAGCGCCGCAGCCCAACTGGCGACCGATGTCTTGCGCAAGAGTACGGATATAGGTGCCTTTGCTGCACTGAACCATAATTTGCGCCTCAAGCCCGGTAAAGCTCAAGAGTTCCAGTTTGTAAATCGTGACAGCCCTTGGGGGTCTGTCCAGTTCTATGCCCTGTCGGGCGTATTCATATAGCGGTCGGCCGTCCCGCTTGAGTGCCGAATACATCGGCGGCACTTGTTGGAGTTCACCGCGGAAATCTTCCAGAACCATCTCGAGATCGCTCCGGACCACACCATTGAACTCCGACGTCGCGGCAAAGACAATGTTACCGGTAAGGTCACCGGAATCGGTTTCCTGGCCGAACTGCATGGTGGCAATATAGCCCTTGTCGGCGTCGAGCATGCAGCCTGCGATCTTGGTTGCCCGGCCGAGGCAGCAGACCAGCAAACCGGTCGCAAAAGGATCGAGAGTACCCGTATGCCCAGCCTTGCGGGCATCCAGGGCCCGCTTGGCGCGCTGCAAGGCGTGATTACTGGACAAACCCACCGGTTTATCAAGCAACAGGACACCATCGAGCATCTGCCCGCGTCGGGAAGCCATCGTTTATAGTTCCATGCAAAAACGATAGCCCCCTAGGGCTGCTCGTCGGGGTCCTCGGGTTCCGAGGAAGTGGGAATCTCGACGCGAGGCCGGTTGGCCTCGTCGATAAGTAGGGAGAGCTCGAGGCCACGCGCCAACTGGTCATCGTGGAAAAAGCGCAAGGTCGGTACAGTGTGGATATGCAAGAGCTTGAATAGCAGCGAATGCAACCAGCCCGCCTTCTCGTTCAGGGCGGCGTTGGCCACTTCCGGCTCGGCACCGAGCACGCTGAAGTACACCTTGGCATGGGCATAGTCGGCGGAGAGCTCGACGCCAGTGAGCGTGATAAGCCCCACCCGCGACATGTCGAGTTCGCGCTGAATCAGGCCGGCCAGATCTTTCTGGATCTGGTCAGCCAGCCGGGTATTGCGCCCCGGATTGGGTTTGGACTTATGACGGCTCATGATTACAGTGTCCGCGCCACTTCTTTGATTTCGAAGATCTCGAGCTGGTCGCCGACTTCGATATCGTTGTTGTTCTTCAGCGTGATACCACAATCGAAGCCGGACTTGACTTCCTTGACATCATCCTTGAAGCGACGCAATGATTCGAGCCAACCCGTCCATTGCACTACGTGGTTGCGCAACAAGCGTACCTGCGAATCGCGGCGCACCACACCATCGGTGACCATGCAACCGGCGATGTTGCCAATGCGGGAGATGCTGTAGACCTCGCGAATTTCGACCATGCCGATGACTTCTTCCCGCTTCTCAGGGGCCAGCATGCCCGACATGGCATTGCGCACGTCGTCGATTGCATCGTAAATGATGTTGTAGTAACGCAGGTCGATGCCGTTATTTTCGGCAAGCTTCTTGGCGCTTTGCTCGGCCCGCACGTTGAATCCGATAACAACGGCACGCGAGGCGATCGCCAGATTGACGTCGCTTTCGGAAATGCCGCCGACCGCTGCGTGCACGACCTGCACACGCACTTCGTCGGTGGACAACACACCAGCGCTTCCTGTGAACCCTGGACATCCGTCTTGACGATAAGCGCCAGCGTCTGCGTTCCTTCGCCCAGATTGTCGAACATCGACTCCAGCTTGGCAGCCTGCTGGCGTGCCAGCTTGACGTCGCGGAATTTGCCCTGGCGGAACAGCGCGATTTCACGGGCCTTGCGTTCGTCGACCATGGCGATGACTTCGTCGCCGGCGGCGGGCACTTCTGTAAGACCCTGCACTTCGACTGGAACCGACGGGCCGGCGGAATTCACCGGCTTGCCGTTCTCGTTCAGCATGGCGCGAACACGACCGAAACTTGCACCAGCCAGCACCGCGTCCCCGCGGTTCAACGTTCCGCTGAGCACAAGTATGGTTGCAACCGGGCCACGTCCTTTATCAAGACGAGCCTCGATGACGACACCCTTGGCAGGAGCATCCACTGGAGCGGTGAGCTCGAGTATTTCAGCTTGCAGCAAGACATTTTCAAGCAATGCGTCGATACCTTCGCCTGTCTTGGCCGAGACGCCAATGAACGGGACATCGCCGCCGTATTCTTCAGGAACGACCTGCTCGGCAACCAGTTCCTGCTTGACGCGTTCCGGGTTGCCATCGGGCTTGTCGATCTTGGTGATCGCCACGACCAGCGGTACACCTGCTGCCTTGGCATGGTGGATGGCCTCTTTGGTCTGCGGCATGACGCCGTCATCGGCCGCCACGACCAGTATGACGATATCGGTGGCTTTCGCACCGCGGGCCCGCATGGCGGTAAACGCTTCGTGGCCCGGGGTATCGAGAAACGTCACCATGCCGCGTTCGGTCTTGACGTTGTACGCACCAATATGCTGCGTTATTCCGCCGGCTTCACCCGTAGCCACCTTGGCGCGACGAATATAGTCGAGCAGCGAGGTCTTGCCGTGGTCGACGTGACCCATGACGGTAACCACCGGCGCACGTGGCAAGGCATCGACTTCTTCGGCCGCTTCAGTAAGTTCGAGGAAGGCTTCAGGATCGTCAAGCTTAGCGGCGATGGCAACGTGACCGAGTTCCTCGACCACGATCATCGCTGTTTCCTGATCGAGGACCTGGTTGATGGTAACCATCTGGCCAAGCTTCATCAGGTGCTTGATGACTTCAGCGGCCTTGACGGACATTTTGTGTGCGAGATCGGCCACGGAAATGGTTTCGGGCACATGAACTTCCCGTGCAATGAACTCGATGGCTTGTGGTTCTTTGCGTTCGGGTTGCGCATTCCGGTTGCGGCCCCCACGGGAATTTCCGCCTTTACCAGCCTTGCCACCCGCACGCCATCCGTCCCGGCTGGGACTTGCTGGCGGCGCGTCGGCCTTGGCGGCAGGCTTCTTGCGTCCGCTGTCGTCGGTCCATGATGTGGAGACTTCGGTGGCCTTGACCACTTTCTTCACGTCGGCGGTCTTGCCTTCTTTCTTGGCGCCTTTCACACCGGCCGGCTTGTGCAGGGTGCCGGCTATGGTGCCTGCCTCGGGCTCGGGAGCTTTGAGTACCTTGCGTGGACGGCTGAGCATTTCGCGCAGTGCGGCAGCTTCAGCTTCCGATGCGCGACGGGCACGCTCGCGCCCTTCATCGACGACCGGAGGCGCAGGAGGAACGCGCTTGAATGCAGTTTTACCTGGCCTGGCACCTGCTGGCGCGGCAGCCTTGGCAGTCGTAGCCTGCCCCGCTTCGGGCATCGCTGTTTCGGCAACAGGCATATCGGTTGCGTCGCCTGTCTTGGAATCAGCGGTCTTGGTTACGACCGGGTCGACATCCTGTGCACTAGCGTGCTTGCCTACGGTCGCATCGACGTCGGCAGCATTGGCGTGCACTTCGGCCGGCGCCGCCGCGACATCATCGGAGACGGGTGCGGCGGATTGATCAGCCGCTTGCGCCGTGGCTGCCGTGGCAACCTGGGCGGATTTCTTGCCTGTTTGCTGTGCAGCTTGCGCGGCCTCGGTATCGGATGCTTTCGAGTCGACTGCTTTCGCATCGGCTGCTTTCGCATCGGCTGCTTTCGCATCGGCGGCATCCACGGCTGCAATCGGCTCGGAACCGGCGGGCACGCGGGCAGACACGGATTCGTCGATCTTGGCCTGGTCTTCGGACTGAGCTTGGGCTGCAGAGTCGGCCGCCGCATCGTCAGCGGCAACCTTCTGGGTATCGGGTACGCCGACCGGCGCGTCAGCTGACGGCGCCTCGATGGCGTCGGTTTGCGACGGCTCAAGAGAGAGCGGAAGATCTTCGTCCTTGACGACTTCCACACCGGCTTCAGACGGGTCGCGCTTGACGAACACACGTTTCTTGCGCACTTCCACCTGGATTGTGCGCGAGCGGCCAGAACCATCAGCCTGCCGGATCTCGGAAGTCTGGCGACGAGTCAGGGTGATTTTCTTGCCCTCGGTTCCGCCGTGGGAGCGGCGCAACGACTCGAGAAGTTTCGCCTTATCCGCGTCTGTGACGGCATCGTCAACCGACTTGAGTTCAACACCTGCCGAACGCAGCTGATCCAGCAGTACGTTGGCGGGCATTTTCAGTTCAACCGCGAACTGGGCGACGGTGTTACTCAACATTCGACTCTCTCTTGCTTACTACAACTATTTTTCAATAAATACACCCTGACTCATTCAGCCTGGGTATCAGGCTTCGTCGTCGAACCAGTGAGCGCGAGCACGCATAATCATCTGACTAGCGTCGTCCTCGGACAAACCGGTAATTTCCGACAGCTCATCGGTTGACAACTCAGCCAGATCATCGAGGGTGAGAACCTCTTTTTCAGCCAGCTTGGCAACCAGTTCCGGGGTAATCCCATGTACTTCCAACAGATTTTGCGCCGTCTGCACGCGTTCTTCCTGGGCAATTGCTTCGGTCAGAAGAGCGTTGCGGGCACGGGTACGAAGTTCGTTGATGGTGTCTTCGTCGAACGCTTCGATTTCGAGCAATTCCTGCAAAGGCACGTAAGCGATTTCTTCGAGGCCGGTAAAACCTTCATCAATAAGTATGTCGGCCACTTCTTCGTCGACATCGAGCCTGCTGGTGAATGTCTGGCGCAAGCCGCTGCGCTCTTCTTCCTGCCGGTTCTGGTTTTCTTCCGGCGTCATGATATTGATCTGCCAGCCGGTAAGCTCGGACGCCAGGCGTACGTTTTGACCGCGGGCACCGATAGCCTTGGGCAGGTTTTCGGCGTCGACCACGACATCCATGGCATGTTTGTCTTCGTCGACGACGATCGACTCAACGTGTGCGGGCGCCAAGGCGCCGATAACGAATTCGGCCGGATCTTCCGCCCATAGTACGATATCGACCTGTTCGCCGCCAAGTTCATTGCGCACCGCCGTAACACGCGAACCACGCATACCCACGCAGGTACCGATAGGATCGATGCGTTTGTCATAGGCAACGACTGCAATCTTGGCGCGTACACCGGCATCGCGGGCCGCCGCCTTGATCTCGAGCAGTCCCTGCTCGATCTCGGGCACTTCGTTCTCGAACAACTGCCGAATGAACTCAGGTGCAGTCCGTGAAAGGATGACCTGCTGACCACGAGCCGTGTGATCGACTTTCAATACCCATGAACGGATGCGGTCGCCTACCCTGATATTTTCCTTGGGGATCATCTCGGAGCGCGGCAGGCGCGCTTCGATCTTGCCCGTTTCGATAATGGCATCACCCTTGTCCATGCGCTTGACCGTGCCGGATATGATGTTTTCCCCGCGTTCGAGGAAGTCATTCAAAACCTGCTCGCGTTCGGCATCCCGGATTTTCTGCAAGATGGCCTGCTTGGCCGCCTGAGCGCCAATGCGTCCGAACTCGATGGGCTCGAGGGCATCTTCGATATAGTCGCCGACTTCGATACCGGGCACGATTTCCTGCGCCTCGGAATAAAGCTCTTGCTGATCGGGCTCTTGCAGGCCTGCATCATCGGGCACCACGAGCCAGCGACGGAATCCCTCGTGCTCACCGGTAGCGCGATCGATGGACACACGGATGTCGGCGTCTTCCTTGAAGCGCTTTTTCATGGCAGACGCCAAAGCGTTTTCTAACGCTTCGAAGACGACTTCGCGCGCTACGTTTTTTTCACGCGCTAAGGCGTCGACCAATAAAAGAATTTCGCGACTCATCGCTTCTTACCCTTGAAATCAATAATGGGATCCAGCTTGGCTCGGTCGACGTCGTCGAAGGTGAAGCTCAAAACCTGGGCTTCACCGGACTTGGTTTCGAGCTCGAGACCGAATACAGGAGCAGAGGATGCTTCGGCTGTCGCATTTTCGGGAATGCGCAGCGTACCGGAATACGTCTTGCGGTTATCGACAGCCTCGCGCAACTTGATTTCGATACGCTCGTTGGCAAACCGGATGAAGTCGGCGGGCCGCTTCAAGGGACGGTCTATGCCGGGCGAACCGACTTCCAGGCGCTTGTACTCGACGTTCTCGACTTCGAAGACCCGGGACAACTGTTTTGAAACCTGTTCGCAGTCTTCGATTCGCACACCTTCAGGGCGATCGATCGTAACGCGCAAAAGCCCCAGGGGGGCGCGTTCCACATCGACAAGCTCGATATCCATACCGGCTAAAGCCTCTTGTGTCAAAACGAATATATCTGCCATAAAATCCAAAAAAAAATGGGCTGTATGCACCAGCCCACTATTATCACGCCATGGTGCGACTCAAGGGCCCAAGCCCGAACCAGCCCCTAACGCATTCGAAATGTGCCGCCACATTGTCAGTGCCTGCCATTGCCGGCACCCGGGCACCTGTGCTAACAAAGTGCCTATGCAATCAAAAACAATATAGCTGTAAAGCCCTATATTCTAACAGAGAATTGCAAAATTTCCTGCTATCACTAGAACTTACAATAAAAAAGCAACACTCGGGCTGCCGCTGGCGGCCCGAATGCCGGTATTGCAGGGCCCGCGCCGGAAACTGGCGCATTGCCGCCATTGATCCGTTGCCCTTCAGCGATCGCGTCCGCGCCCACCCAACTTGCCCAGATGGGACTCATGCGCAGACGCTCCGCGCGGCTGCCAATCGTCTCCGCGCGAGGTCGCCGGCCCCTTTGAGCGGCCTGTCGTGGGTTTGCCATTTGCCGACCTGGAGCGGGCAGGCGCCGCGGGTCCGGAACCCGCAGCGGTCACATTCCGGGCTTCGCCCTTCGGTGCGCGAGGGGCGCCCTTCGAGCCCGCCCGCGCTCCTGGGCCGCGGCGACGGGCATCGCTTGCGACGCCAGCCTGGGCGCTACCCCCTTGCGCGGCCCTGGCTTCGGCACGTGGGCCGCGCGCAGGACTATTGCCTGTTTTCTTGCCTTTTCCGCCGCTCTTGGAACGACCGCCGCCCGCAGGGGCAGTCGGATGGCCGTTGGCCAACCCGCCAGCGAAACTGAGGCCGGTTCCGTAAGGATCGGATGGATATGCCTGATTGCTGGTGCTGCGCTGCGGGCGCCCCCCAGACAACTTACCGCCACGGCTGACCTTGGCGCCGTTCATTCCATTGCGTTCCATCGTGCCGTATCCGGGTGGCAACGCACTGTCATGCGAGGTAGGCTGGCGCTCGCCGCGCCCACCCGCTCCTGCGCGCCCTTCGGAATCGTCCTCGCGCAGCAGGCCAAGCTGCAGCATCAATGCCGTCACAATGGAAGCGTCAAGTTCTTCCCAGCGTCCGCGCCGCAAATTGCGAGGCAGGACCACCTCACCGAAGCGCGTGCGTATTAAACGGCTGACCGTAACGCCTGCCGCTTCGAACATTCGGCGAACCTCACGGTTGCGTCCTTCCTTCAGCGTGACCCGATACCAGCGATTGCTGCCTTCGCCGCCGAGATACTCGAGCATGCCGAACTGCGCTATGCCGTCTTCGAGCTGGATACCTTTAAGGAGGCTGGCTTGCTGCTCTTCGCCGAGCTCACCCAGGACCCTAACCGCATACTCGCGCTCAGCACCATAGCGGGGGTGAGTGAGACGATTCGCCAAGTCACCTGATGTGGTAAGTATGAGCAAACCTTCAGTATTCAAATCCAGCCGGCCCACGGACAGCCACTTGCCTACACGCATCTTGGGCAAGCGCGCAAAGACAGTTGCGCGTCCCTCAGGATCATCGTGGCTGACAATCTCTCCGGCAGGCTTGTGATACAGGATGACACGCGGCGGCTTCTGAGCATTGGGACGGGTGACGGGCTTGCCATTGACACGAACCTGGTCATTGGCGCCCACGCGCTGCCCGATATGGGCCGGCTCGCCATTCACGGATACACGACCGGCCACGATCAATTCCTCCATTTCGCGGCGCGAACCAACGCCGGCATCGGCCAGCACCTTGTGCAATTTGGGCATCAATGCATCGCTGCTGAGATACTTGCCCAGCCGTTGCGTCATCTTTGCTGCCGTGTCCAGATAAGACAAGGCGCGCTCCGCTTCCTTTTCGCTTTCCGCATTGCCGCCCTGCTTGCCGCCCCGAGCCGGGGACTTGCCTGCCGCAGGCGCATCAACGCCGACTTCGACCGCAGCAGCGATAGCGGCAGCTGATGGTTTGCCACGGCGTGGCGCGCGCCGCGCCGGTCTTGCCACAGCGTCAGGCGATGCGTTCAAAGTTGCGTCCGTGGCAGCAATTTGGGAGCTACGCTCGACCACATTTTGGGCAGCAGCGTCCTGGGCAGCGTCCTGGGCAGCGTCCGGCGCCACAGCCTTGCGGCGCGGTGCACGGGGAACTGGGGCAGCAACGATCCCTGCGTCCTGAGCTTCAGATGATTTCTTGCTGCGCCGGGGCGCGCGCGCAACGGGAATAGCCTCGGGCGGAATAGCCTCGGGCGGAATAGCCTCGGGCTGGGCTGCCTCGACGGCGACGGCGGATCCGGTCACTGCCTCGCTACCAACGGCCACGGCCACTTTGCTTCGACGCGGTGCACGCGGTTTCTTCACCTCGGGCGTCAATGCGGTCGCATCGCCCTGTGTCTTCATCGGCGCTGACTCTGACGGTGCGCCCGACTCATCCACCTCAGGAGTAGCGCCCGGCGCGTCACCTCGGCGGCGGCGGAAAGGAGTCCTTAACTTACGGCCTCGCCCGCGCTGAGACGCCGTCTTGTCATCAGAGCCTGCGGCATCTGCAGCGGGGTTCCCGGCTTCGCCGGCCGGCGGACCAAATTCGTTGGTGTCAGTCATTTTCTTTTAGGTACTCCATATGTATTTGTTCGTCTGACGCCGCTACGCTGTCGCCAGGGTTATTCATTAATTCAGTTACTGCGTGATTTTCTACTGTGCTGTCGGAAAGCAATGGCGCAAGCAGCGTATCAGGCACGACTTCGAGATCCAGTCCCGCCAGCGCCGCGACGGCGTCCTGCGATTCAAGTTCCGGAAGTTCGTCGAGCGCCCTCAATCCCAGGTCATCGAGAAACAGGCGTGTGGTGCCCAGCAAGGCTGGGCGCCCCGGCGCATCGCGATGACCGAGCACCTCGATCCAGCCGCGGTCTTCAAGTGTGCGCACAATTTGCGAAGAGACTGTCACGCCGCGTATGTCTTCGATATCGCCCCGTGTTACCGGTTGGCGCCACGCAATGATCGCAAGGGTTTCCAGCACCGCACGGGAATATCTGGGCGGTTTTTCCGGGTTCAGACGAACAAGATAACGTTGCATTTCGGGACGGCTTTGAAACCGCCAACCGCTGGCCACATTCACTAACTCCAGGCCTCTTTCTTTCCAGTCTTGCTGCAAAAGCGCCAGGTAGCGACGCAAGTCGTCGTTAGAAAAGTCTTCGGCGGCAAACAGTTTACGCAATTCTGCCAAAGGCATAGGTTGATCCGCGCATAAAAGTGCTGTTTCCACCACACGGATTATTTCATTATCAGTCATCAATTACAGGATATCCGCCTACTCGCTTGCATTAAATTCTTTTTCCAGACGCGGGGTGGAGCAGTCTGGCAGCTCGTCGGGCTCATAACCCGAAGGTCACAGGTTCAAATCCTGTCCCCGCAACCAGCTTCCCAGAAGGGCCAATCGTTAAATGCGATTGGCCCTTTTTTGTTGCCAAGCGCAATATCAATGCGTACGTTCTGGCGCACTGATCGACGACTGCGTAAATCACGTCAGCGGCGTACCCACAATTCCCTGTGCTCAGGACGGCAAGAATAGGCACCGTTCTACGCCCGTGACGCGTACCGGTTTCGAGTTGATCTGTTTTATACGGAATAGTAGCCATCGTTCCTATTTCAGTGCATAGCGCTAGAGCCGGACCTGCCATGCTCAAGGCGCGAACATGGCGCAGGACCCCTGTTGGGTGACGGCGCGGGCTACTGTGAAATATTGTGGGTCAAGCGCTTTCAATGCATGAAAGGAAATTCGCCAATGACTAGGCGACATCCTGACGTACGTACAGGCGCCTGCTTAAAAATTATTCAATTTATATTGCGGTGGCCGGAGAACGAATCATCGCGGACCAAAGCCAGCAGGAACCAGTCTGTTTGCGCCTAATTTGATTAAAAACCGCAGAAGACAGTGGAAAGCGGAGTTGATGATCAACGCGCCCCAACCTGTGGCATAACAGCGCCATTACACCACCAGGCTGAAGACAATGCAATACCTGGCTGTACAAAGTTGTCACCAGGCTACATCGACTCACGGTTTCCACCCGGCAACAGTTGAGTCAGCCTGCACTCGAGCTCCATCGGGTTCGCACTACGGAAGATCAGCACCAGCACCGAGGTCCCCCCTTCTGGAAGCTCCTCGTGCCCGTCCTGTGCCACAGCCTGGGGCCCATCGCTCGATGCCGCCATGCCCTCGAAGGCAACCAAGGGATATAGCTGCCTGTGCACACCATGAAACGCACTGGCTTTATCGTCGCCGCGGAACCAGATGACACCTTTCATCCGTAGCAAGTCGATGTGGTCGTCTTCGAAAAGCGCGCTCATGGCCTTCAGGAATGCTGGCCGCTCGATCGGACTGTGCCATGACATGGTCAACGCGCGCACATCGCCGTGGGCTGGTGCCGGAGGTGGCATCCCGCCAACCAGCCAAGATCCCGACGAGAACCCCATACGGAAAACCGTCCGGGCGACGTTTGTACGTAGCGAGCTCTCCCGCAACAATTGCTGTAGTCCCGGCACATCCTGGGCCAGAAATTGCCGGGCATCGGGATTAAGGTCACGCAGCGACTGCTGCAGTTCGGCGAGCTGGCGGGGAGATGCGAGGTCGGTCTTGCTGACCACCAGGACATCGGCGAGCACGGCTTGCTTGACGGCCACCGGCTCGTTCTCGAGCTGCCGAAGTCCGAAAACCGCGTCGGAAACCGAGATGCAGCCGTCGTACCGGTAGCGGTCGCTGAGAAAACGTTCATACTTGAGCGTGTAACTGATGGCCGCCGGATCGGCAATCCCGGTGGTCTCGATGATTATCCGGGAAAAAACCGGTATCTTCCTGTGCAGGGCCGCCAGGAACAGCTCGCGCAGGGTATCCACAAGCTGGCCGCGCACTGTACAACAAAGGCAGCCCGACTCCAGCAGCACGACGCTGTCCTTTACATGACGGACCATGGTATGTTCGAGGCCGATGGCACCCAGTTCATTGACGAGGACAACGATGCGCGCAGCGCTATCCGTACTGGAATTTTCGTCCGGCGGCGAATTCAGCAGGCGATTAAGCAAGGTGGTCTTGCCGCTGCCCAGGAAGCCGCTCACGATGGTCACAGGTATCTTGCCGGCTGTCATGCTGCTTGCGTCGCCCCACTACAATAGCAATGCAGACAAACCACAAAGCGGCTTGCCCTTGGCCCTCTGTTCACTGAATTCAATAAAGTCATTGCCTTGGTTCCCACCTTCACACTTACCCGCAATCTGCAGGATATTAACGCCGAACAATGGAACGGGTTATCGCAAGATCACCCCCTGGTCAGCCATGCATTTCTGCTAGCGCTGGACCAGACGGGGTGCGCGAGCCCGGCGACAGGCTGGGCACCGCACTATTTGCTGCTGCACCGGGGGGACAAACTGGAAGGCGCGATGCCTTTATATGTGAAGTCGCATTCCCGCGGAGAATACGTATTCGATTACGCATGGGCGAGAGCCTTCGAACGCCATGGACTGGCCTATTATCCCAAACTGTTGTCTGCCATACCTTTTACACCGGTCCCAGGTCCGCGCCTGCTGGCGGCTACACACGACGACCGGGTACGGCTGGCACGCAAAGCCATAGAAATTACCGAGGAAAACGGAATCTCCTCGCTGCATATCCTGTTCCCGTCCGACGAAGACAGGGCGGCCTTGGCGCAGGCCGGCTTCATGTTTAGGGAAAACGTTCAGTTTCATTGGTTCAACAAGGGCTACCGCGACGTGGACGACTTCCTTTCCACGCTTAGTCAGCAGAAACGCAAAAAGATCAAACAGGACCGCAAGAAAGCGACCCAAGCCAACATCGACTTCCGCTGGTTGCAAGGAAGACAGATCGACGGCCCGGCGTTAGACTTTTTTTACCGCTGCTATCACCAGACTTATATGGAGCACGGCAACGCCCCGTATTTGAGCAAGGAGTTCTTCAGTGCACTACTAAGCAGCATGCCTCAGAACTTGGCACTCGTAGTGGCGGAACAGCGGGGGCGCCCTATTGCAAGCGCCCTCAACATGCGAAGCAAGACCCGGCTGTTCGGAAGGTATTGGGGAAGCACACAATACGTACCCGGCCTGCATTTTGAAACGTGCTACATGCAAGCCATCGAATTCTGCATAGAACATGGTGTGCAGGTATTTGAAGGAGGAGCTCAAGGCGAGCACAAGCTGTCGCGCGGCATGCTTCCCGTAAAGACATCGTCGGCGCATTGGATCCGCGACCAGCGTTATGCCCAGGCAATCGCCGATTTCCTTTCCGAGGAAACACCGGCTGTGATGACCTATTTCAATGAACTGCAGGACCACAGCCCTTACAAGAAAGCGCAGGGCCCTACGGACGTATAGTGCGCATTACCAGACAGCAAAGAATAAAACCCAGGCGGCACAATAAGGAACAGTTCCCAGCGCCACGCACAGCAAGACATTCAGACGCGGCACCAGCGACGACGAGCGAGACAAGGTGATGCGCCAAACCAGGCGCAAGCTCCAGAGCATTGCCAAACCGAGCAGGCTGAATCGCAAGGCGCTTGCCCATGCCACGGACACCCCTTCATGTTGAAGCAAGGTCAGCGTCGTCGCCGACAATCCCAGGAATACTCCCGCACCTGCCGCCGGGATCAGACCCAGCGCCAGGTCGTGAATACCATGGCTTGCTCCAGCGAGCCGTTCCCCGCCCGACGTACGCTTCATACCAGCAGGGCGCCTCAGCGGCAACGCCTTGTCGGCAGCCCAGAGGCCGACAAAAATCGGGCCTCCCAGACACACTGCGGCAGCCAGTATGAACGACAAGATCACACCGCCATCGAGCCAGCTGAAGCTGTCGTTCATTTCGGGATAGTGCGTAAGAACGAACCATGGAGCGTTTTGTTGCAGCGGCCAATAGATATCGTGGTTGACCAACCAACCAGCGGCCGCCTGCTTCACGGTCACAAACCACGGGCTGGCGCTCCACAGGAAAGCGCCTACCGCCACTCCCATCAGCCCGAATACGATCAATACTGTCTGCCAGCTGTCGCCATTGCCCACCTCCACAATCTCCGCTTCCGGCGACCGTGGCGTCAGCTGAATGGCGCCACGGTAATCGCTGCAGCGCCCGCACATATGGCAATCTGATGCACCGCGCATATGGCGCAAAGGCACCAGAGGTGCGCAATTGATCGTTTCTGTACGGCGCACGGGATGCCGCCAGGCCTCCTCGTCGACCTTATAGTGCCACGGTGCCAGTTTGGCCAGCAGATTGAAAACGCCATTGACTGGGCATAGGTACTTGCACCACACACGCTTGTTGCGTCCGTACATCCAACCCACCAGCATTGCCGCGGCCGTCGAACCGCCCAGGACGACGAGTACCGCCCATGGATACTGATATACGCTGACCAATTGCCCATAGATGGTGGTCAGGGAAAATGCGACAAAAGGCCAGCCGCCCCAGCGCATCCATTTCGGAATCGCCCTGCCCCTCCCACTCCCGCTGGCCCACTCACTAAGCATACCTTCGGGACAGAACCAGCCGCACCACGCACGCCCCATCAAGGGAATGGACACCAGCACGAATGGCCACCAGATTCCCCAGAAGGCAAACTGGGCAAACACCGTAAGATTGTTGAACACCGAGGCAGTCCGTCCCGGAAGGGGCAAGAGTGCGGGGACGATAAGCAGAAACGCGTAGGCGGCCACGATGATCCACTGCAGGCCGCGAAGCCGTCTTGCGTGGTCGCGCAGGAAGTCGGCGAAACGCGGCACCCCGCTTCTCAAGAGGGTCAACATATGGCCGCCTATGCCCTGGCTACAGATGAAAGTGCCGAATGTGCCGGGGACGCCCCGGCTTTCCGCAATAGACGCCACACCACTAGCCAGTACAGCAGCCAGATCAAGACAGCAGAAAGCGCCGGATAAGCACGGTAGCCCGCGAAGTCGGCCAATACCTTGCCCATTCCATGATTCGCATCGAGCAGTTGTGAACTATCCCAGATGGGATCCACGATGACGGGCAAGGCTTCGAGCGAAATAAGGTGATCCAGGCCAGAAACCAGCAGCGAACTGGCCAGCAATAGCAGCAGCGCCTGGGTAAGCTGAAAGAAACGCCTCCAGCTGACCAGCTTTCCGCCCAGCTGGAGCGCCCAGAATGTCATCAGGGCCGCAACAAAGCCCATGGCGCCGCCTAGCGCCAACTGCCAAGCTGGATTCGCCGTGCCGCCCCCTAAAATTGTTCCGTAAAGGAAGACCACCGTTTCGCTTCCTTCGCGCGCCACAGCAATCGTGACCAGAACCAACAAGCCCCACCAATTGGAATCATGCACTTCGCGCGCGGCGCCGCCTTCGAGTTCGCCCTTGAATGAGCGCCCATGGCGCTTCATCCAGTGCACCATCTGGACGACGAGCACGCAGGCAGCCAGGGACATGAAGGCCTGGAACCATTCCTGGCCAGGTTCGGACAACCAGGAAGACACGCCCAAGAGAACCAGCGCCAGTGCAACCGCCAGGCCCAGGCCCGCGGCGACACCGCCCCACAGCCACGGAAGCCCGCGACGTCCGGCTGTGCTGCTGCGCAACCAAGTGAGCAGTATGCCCACCACCAGCAATGCCTCAACGCTTTCGCGCCAGACAATAAAAATGACTTGTTCCATTATTCAGTACCGGAGATCAAGGGTTCGGCAGCACGACCAGGGTACCCCTGGCATCTTGATGAAAATCATCGAAAAAGGGATACTCTGCGGGCCGCGAAATACTCAGGACAACAAAAGACTTCACTCCAGGGCCCAAGACTTTTTCCTTGCGCAGGGGCAGGCTTTCGAACTCCACCGGATCTTTGCTCTGATTGATCAGGACGAGCTTGAATCGCCCTGCGGGAACTTCAATCCGTGGCGGATCAATGGTGCCGTCCGCGGTGAAAGTGATGGTGAATGTGGGAAGGTCATCGGCCAGCGTCGGAGCGACCAGCCCTGCCATCAGCGCCAGAGCAGCGAACCAATATCTGGATGCCGCCATTAATAACCGCCTTTCTTGCCCGTGCCGGCATAGACGAATTGATACTGCACTTCAAATGGCGCGAACCAGGGCGCCACACCGGTTTCCTTGTCGACGTGGCGTCCAAAATGGTTCATTTTTTCGGCTTCCGGAATGCCTACGATAAAAGTGAGGCGGTATTTGCCGGGTCCATCCAATTTGATGTTATCGCCGTAATGCGGTCCGTCGTTGGCGACCATGGGCATCAGCTCACCCTTGTGTATCGTGTCGCTGCCGTTCTTTTGAATCGCATATTGAATCTTCAGATACGGCGCCCACGCGCCTTCCGGCAGGCCGTTTCTGTTGTCGGCGGTCGCGTGGATATCGGCCTCAAGATGAATATCTGAGTCCTTGGCATTGCGCATCATTCCGGGAGGATCCATTTCAATGGGCTGCAAATACACGGCAGCCACCTCCAGGCCATGATGTTCCGCCGGAACCCCTATAGGGTATTCGGCGGCACTGGCAGACAAGGCGAAGCCCGCCCCTAATAAAATTGAAAAGAGTAGTTTATTCATGGCACCGTTATGGGAATTTCGTAAATAGAGATGATTCTCATTATGAGCTCCCTGATCTTACAAGCGTCTGAAACTCCGGCTTTTGATCCAGAACAATTCAAATGGAAGCTGCAGGTTTTAATTGCTTGCGACGGGTCGACGATCGTGACGAAAAAAAACGACCCCATTAGGGCCGTTCAGAAACACGCATGAAGCGCGTACTACTTCTTCTTGTTGTCTGGCGGAGTCGGGACGAAGGGGAACGCGGTGAAAATATTACGAGACTGATCCTGCATCTGGTCTTGCATTTGAACGAACAGATTCTTGCTTTGATCAAGATAGTTGCTCATCATGTTCTGAAGAACGGGGGTCTGGACGTTCATGAATTGCGCCCAGGCTTCGGGCCCGAACTGCGTGCCGTATACCCCTTTTGATTGCTCTGCCATCCGGTTTTGAATATCCATGAAGGCCTGTAGGTTCTTTTCAAGAAAGAGGCCCATCACCCCCTGGGTGGCATGGCCATAAAAGCGGATGATTTGCGAAAGTGCCGTAGGCGAAAACATAGGCACGCCACCACTTTCTTCTTCAAGAATGATTTGCAAGAGTATGCTGCGAGTCAGATCTTCGCCGGATTTGGCATCAATAACCTGGAAGCCTTCGTTATCCAGGACCAGTTGCTTCACATCCGACAAGGTAATGTAACTGCTGGTTTTCGTGTCATACAAGCGCCTGTTCGGATACTTCTTTATCAGACGGACCGAAGCAGCAGTTTGAGTTTGCGTCATAACCTAACCAAGTAAAAACATAACAGCGTTCGCCCGCCTGCCGGCAAACACTGTCAGGGAGGGTAAAGCCCCTGGAAGGGCTTAGCCCATGTGCAAGCCGCCATTCAGTGAAAAATCGGCGCCCGTGGCAAAACCGGAGTCGCCAGACGCCAGCCAGGCCACCATCGAACCGATCTCTTCCGGCGTACCCAGGCGCTTGACCGGAATGGTGGCGACGATCTTTTCGAGAACATCCGGGCGTATTGCCCTGACCATGTCGGTACCTATATAGCCAGGAGATATCGTATTAACCGTTATTCCCTTGTTGGCGACCTCTTGGGCGAGCGCCATGGTGAACCCATGTATGCCAGCCTTGGCTGTGGAATAATTCGTTTGTCCGAACTGCCCCTTCTGGCCGTTTACCGAGCTTATGTTGATAATGCGCCCCCACTGCTGGTCTACCATGCCTTCAATGACCTGTTTTGTCACATTGAACAAGCTGTTCAGATTGGTATCGATGACAGCACGCCAGTCTTCCTGGGACATTTTTCGAAACAGCCCGTCGCGGGTAATACCCGCGTTATTGACCAGGACCGAGACGGGTCCTATTTCGTCCCGAACCTTCTGGAAGGCGTCGACCGTTGAATCCCAGTCGGAAACGTTCCCGACCGAGGCATGAAACTTGTATCCAAGTGCGGCCTGTTCATCGATCCACTGGCCGAAATTACGACTTGGTCCGCAGCCGGCCACGACAGTAAAGCCTTCCTTGGCCAGGCGCTGGCATATGGATGTACCAATGCCGCCCATTCCTCCTGTTACATACGCAACTTTGCCGCTCATTGTGTGCTCCTTTTTTTAAATTTTGGACAGTCGACTAGGACCAGCCTGCCTTGTGGCTTCGCTAGATTGCCTTTATCTTGACGTAGTCGCCGGGTGCCGACTGTAACGGGACATAATGGGCACTTCCCAATTTGGTACGCGCACCGACCATGCTGCCCGAATGCGACGCGAGCCAGGTTGCCCAATCGGGCCACCAGCTGCCCGGGTGCTGGGTTGCGGCATCGAGCCAGGCTTCCGGACCAGGGAATTCTTTTCCGGGCGCCGATTGCGTGTCGTGGGCCCAGTAGTTACGACGCTTCTTGGCCGCAGGATTGATGACGCCGGCGATGTGGCCCGACGCGCCCAGCACGTAGCGGGATGACCCGGACAGCAATCGCGTTGCCGCAAAAGACGTACGCCAAGGCACGATGTGGTCGTCGCGGGAACCGTATATATACGCCGGCATAGCGAGACGGCCCAGATCAATGCCTTGACCATCGACCGTCACGCGGTTTGGCACCTTCAGGTTATTCTCAAGATAGGTATTTCGGAAATACCAAGTGAAGAACGGGCCGGGAAGGTTCGTACCGTCGGCATTCCAGTACAACAGATCGAACGCCTGTGGCGATTCGCCCTTGAGATAGTTGTTGACGACGTAATTCCAGACTAGCTCGTTGGGCCGAAGGAAAGAAAAGGTGGTGCCCAGTTCGCGAGCCGACATAAGGCAGCCATGGCCCAATTGCTGTTCACGCGAGCTGGCGTGCAGTTCGTCGACGAAGACATCGAGCACACCCGTATCGTCGAAATCGAGCAAGGTGGTCAGCAGCGTAAGCGATGCCACCGGGTCGCGACCGTCGGCCAGCGCCAAGGCCAGCGCGGACGCCAGCAACGTGCCGCCCACGCAAAAGCCCAGGGTATTGATCTGCGCCTGTCCCGTGACATCGCTGGCAATATCCACCGCCTGAAGCACACCATGCTTGAGGTAATCGCCCCACGTCGCATCTTTGATGCCGTCGGTGTCCCCGGGCAGCGGGTTGCGCCATGAAATGAGGAACACCGTAAAACCCTGTTCCACCGCATAACGCACGAAGGAGCTTTCGGGCTGAAGGTCGAGTATGTAGTACTTGTTGATGCAAGGCGGCACGATAAGCAGTGGCTTCTGGTACACCTTGTCGGTGAGGGGCGCATACTGGATGAGCTGCATGAGCTCGTTCTGGAATATGACTGAGCCTTCAGTAGCGGCGATGTTCCTGCCTAGTTCGAACTGGGATTCGTCGGATTGGGTAAGACGCCCCTTCTGCATATCGGCCAACAGGTTTTGAATACCGAGAGCGAGTGATTGCCCGTTGGTTTCGAGCAGCTTGCTTTGGACTTCGGGATTGGTGACCAGGAAGTTTGACGGCGACATGGCCTCCACCCACTGCATCACTGAAAAACGAAGACGATTTCTTACGGGTTCGCTCAATTGGGCCGCGTCGACCATTTGATTCATGGCCTTTGCCGAAAGCAGATAGGCGTGGGCAGTGGCGAGATAGCCGGTGTGGGTTTTCCATGCTTCGGAGGCGAAACGCCGGTCTGCCGGTTTTTCGAGCGTGCCCTGCTGCGCGGACGTAATGATACGTAGCCATTCGCGCGAGAAATCGGCCTGTATTTCAGCGAGCTTTTCAGGTGCTACGCTTACCGGACCGGGCCGTTGGGATGGGGACGAAGCACTCAATTTTGACACCTTGCATATATCGACTCTCTGCACCATCTTGTATCCCATTGGGGATGCTGTCAATCAGGGAAAGTCGCTACGCAATTTGGCGTTCTGTCATTGTGATGATTGCGCATCAAGCCAAGCCAAGGTGACAAGCCTGCCCGTCTCGGTTTCGCGCCGGTAGGAATAGAACAAGTCGGGTCGGGAATACGTGCAATGACCACTCAGTTCGATGCTGTCGACACCGGCCCTTTCAAGCCTGTGTCGCGCCAGGGACGGGAGATCCGCCAGCCATTTTTCGCCAGACACTGCCTTGGCGAAAAAACGTCGGGCCTGGTCGTCATGATCGACAAAGGCGGCGTAGACATCGGCGCCAACTTCGAAATGTCGAGGCCCGATGGCCGGTCCGATCCAGGCGCGCCATGAGGCCGCTGACTGGTGACGCTGGTGCAATGCGGCGAGTGTCTGTTCAAGTATGCCAGCGGCAAGACCACGCCATCCGGCATGAGCCACGCCGAGCGCACGACCATCGGTGCTGGCCAATACCACGGGCAGGCAATCTGCTGTCATGATGGCCAGGACGCGACCACGTTGCATGGTGATCGACGCGTCAGCAGTGGGAACGACTGATGGGCTGCCCGGCGACAAATCCATCAGGCTCTGGTCGGCGTCAAGGACTTCACAGCCGTGCACCTGGTTCAGCCATACTGGCTCGCCAGGCAAGAAACGACGCAGCACGTGCCGGTTGGCCTGCACATGCGAAAGGCGGTCTCCGGTGTGCAGTCCGACATTCATCGAAGACCAGGGGCCTTCGCTGACTCCACCTTCACGCGTGCTGCAGAAATAACTGATTCCCGGCCACGGTGTGCCCGAGACCGAAGGGAAAGCCCCATCCGGGCTCACGCCTCCCACGATATGCCTTCCAGCACATGACTGAAGTCGTCGGGCAGGGGTGCATTGAATGAAACCCTGTCGCCAGTGGCCAGGTCGTCGAAACTGAGAGCCTGCGCGTGCAACATCTGGCGCGTCGCGCCGGCGACGAGCTTGCCGCCATACAGCAGGTCGGCCACCAGGGGATGGCGCAGGCTGGTCATATGCACACGAATCTGGTGGGTGCGCCCGGTTTCCAGCTTGCATGCTACTTCAGTCACGGACATATCGTCATTGACGCTGCCGGAACGCAAGGGGGAATAATGGGTGATGGCGGGTTTCGGCGCAATGGGATTGTCGACCGCCATGCGCACTGGCACGCGCGGGTCTCGGCCTATTTCCGCCTTGACGGTGCCCGCCCGATTCAGACGGCCGTGCACCAGCGCCAGGTATTCCCGGCTGACGGTTCTTGCCTGCAACTGACGGATGAGGTATGTTTGCGACTTTTCATGGCGGGCTATCACCAGCAGTCCGGATGTGTCTTTGTCCAGTCTGTGGACAATTCCTGCCCGGGCCACCAGGCTGAGCTCTGGAAAACGGTGAAGCAAGCCATTCAGCAAGGTTCCCCGCCAGTTGCCAGCGCCTGGATGAGTCACCAGGCCGGCTGGCTTGTTCACGACGATCCAGTCGGGACTTTCTGCAACCACGCTGAAATCGACGGGCTCCGGGCTGAATGCCAGGGATTCCGGGGGCTGTTGCTCGAACACGGCAAGCTTGTCGCCAGCATTGACCATCTGCTTGATGCGACCGGGCTGGCCGTTGACCAGGACATGCCCCCCCTCTATCCAGCCCTGCAGCCGGCTGCGTGAATGATCGGGTATAAGCTTGGCCAGCACTTTATCCAACCGTTCTGGAAGGGCCTTGAATGGAAGCTGGAACTCCAGGGGCTTTCTTTGGAGATATCTGTGTCAGGCATGGCGACAAATCATATAATCAGCCTGCAATGCTAACACCAAGGATGCTTTTGTGACTCGTCTCGACCTCCAAATATTTCGAATTCCCGGCCTGAAGCGCCTAGGTCAGGCCCTGCTTGTCTTCGCTGCCGCAGGCTTGATTGCCGGTTGCGGAACCGTCAAGACCGAACAAGACCCGACCGCTGGCTGGTCAGCCGACCGCCTTTACCAGGACGCACGCACCGAGATCAGCGCCGGAAACTGGAAAGACGCCCGCAGCCGGCTGGAAGCCGTCGAATCGCGCTACCCGTTTGGCGGCTATGCACAACAATCGCTTATAGACCAGGCCTACATCAACTGGAAGGACGAAGAACCCGAACAGGCGCTGGCGGCAATCGATCGCTTTCAGCAGCAGTACCCCAACCATCCGGGTACGGACTACATGCTGTACCTGAAAGGGTTGATTACGTTCACGCCCCCAAGCGCCGCATTCACGAAGTTCACGCGCCAGGACCCCAGCGAGCGCGATCCCAAGGGCCTGCGCGAATCATACGAGTCGTTCAACGAGCTCATCGAACGCTATCCTGACAGCCGCTATACGGCGGATGCCAAGAAGCGCGTGACGTGGCTGGTGGACACCATCGCCCGCAACGAAGTCCATGTGGCTGAATACTATTACACGCGCGGCGCTTACGTGGCGGCCATCAACCGCGCGCAAACCGTCATCACCGATTTCCAGGGTGTGCCGGTAGCGGAACGGGCGCTATATCTTATATACCTGTCCTACGACAAGCTGGGCATGACCGAACTGCGCGACAACGCCAAGCGCGTGCTGGACCATAACTACCCAGACACCCAGTACTATGAAAAAGGCCTGGAAGAGTCAGTGAACAACTGGAATCCCATCAATTGGTTCTAGAGCCGACTTACTGAACCTATATCGCTTGCGTGGCCTGCTTCTTTTCGATAAAGGCCACGACTTGCGCAGGTTCGCGGGTGCGTGCAAAAGGTGGCAAACCACGCCACAGCAGCTTCCCGTAGGGCTTCTCGACGATACGCGCGTCGCCCACCATCAACACCCCCCAATCCTGCTCTGATCGAATAAGACGTCCCGCACCTTGCTTCAGGGCGATTGCCGCTTCCGGCAACTGGTACTCCATGAACGGGTTCCCTCCTTGAGTGCGGCACAGGTTCAAGCGCGCCTCCAGCACCGGATCGTCAGGCGGGGCAAACGGCAGCTTGTCGATGGCTACCAGCGTTAGCGCATCGCCCGGCACGTCGATGCCCTCCCAGAAGCTGGCGCTGCCAACCAGCACGGCGTTCTTTTCCGCCCTGAATCGTTCCAGCAGCGCACCGCGGGAGCTTTCCCCCTGTCGCAACAGTACGCGTTCAATATCGTGATCTTCGAAATGTTCCTGCAAGAGCTCCGCGATCCGGTCCACGGCGCGCAGCGTGGTGCACAGGACCAGTACGCCTCCTGTCGATGTGAGTATCAGGGGCAGCAAGGCGGCCACGAATTTTTCGTTGAATTCGCGATCGCTGGGTAGCGGCAGGTTCCGCGGCACATACAAAACGCCCTGTCCGGCGTAGTCGAATGGCGAATTCCAGCTTTCTGTCCTGGCTTCCCAAAGCCCCAACTGGCGGAGGAAGTGACCGAAATCGCCATGGACCGACAGCGTTGCGGAAGTGAGCACCCAGGCCTGGTCCTTGCCGCGGTAGCGCGAGAATATCTGTGCGACGGACAACGGAGCACTATGCAGCCGCAAATGATGCAGGCTTTGTTCAACCCAGCGGACTGCCGCCGCAAGCTCTTTGCCGCCAGGCGAACCGTCGGCATTGGGCGGATTGAGCGCGTTGTTTCCCTGCCGGTCGGGCTGACTCCATTGGTACAGCTTGGCGCGTATATCCAGGCAGGTCTTGGCCACCGCGGCGAGATCGGGGTGTTTCTCGCTGACCACCCCCAGCAGTGCCGAGCTGCTATCCAGCACTTGGAGTAGATCTTGCAGCGCGGTGTCGAATTCCGCCGCATTGGGGATGGCCTGGAAAGTGGCCTTGCGACCAGGCATTTTGTCGAGCGCCGCCCCCGCGAGGCGAAGCTGGCGCGCCGCATGTTCGATTTTCTTGCCGACTTCGCTCCAGTTAGTGGATTCACGCGCATGAGCCAGCCCCGCGGCTTCGGCTGCGCGGGACAGGTCCAGCAACTGATGCGACGAAACACTGGAACCCAGGAAACGCGTGGCGATATCGGGCAATTGATGCGCTTCATCGAATACGACCAGTTCGACGGTGGGCAAGAGTTCGGTGATCCCCTCCTCGCGCAGTGCCAGATCGGCCATGAACAAGGCGTGATTGACGACCACAAGGTCCGCGTCCTGCGCCTGGCGACGCGCCTTGAGCACAAAACAATCGCGCACATGAGGACATTCCTGGCCCAGGCAATTTTCTCGCGTCGAGGTGACGCGATTCCAGATGTCGGCATCTTCGGGCACTTGAACCAGATCGCTTTTGTCGCCTGTTTTGGTCTGTTGTGCAAAGACCTGTATATGACGCAACTGACTTATTTCGGCGCGTGATTTCAGCGCACGATCGTCACCTGACAAGCGTTCCAGGTGATAAGGGCAGACATAATTGCCACGGCCCTTCAGGAGCGCCACATTGATAGGCATGGCCAGTGCCTTGCGCAAGCGCGGCAAATCACGGCGGAACAACTGGTCCTGCAATGTACGGGTACCCGTGGAAACCAGCACTTTGCTGCCGCTGAGAAACGCGGGCACCAGGTACGCCCACGTCTTGCCGGTTCCGGTGCCCGCCTCGGCGATCAGGATGGAATGGTCACGCAAGGTTTCCTCGATTGCCTGGGCCAATTCGAGTTGTGCCTGCCGCGGACGGTAGTCGGGCATAGCTTTGGCAATAGGCCCGTCGGGGGCAAAGATATCAGAGAGTTCTTGCAGGAGCATTGAGGGTAAATACGGAAACTATCCGCATGATTGGGGTACGGAAAAGGGGTAAAGTCCCCGGAGAGGAGAGCCACCTGTGATGATACCCGCGTATTTTCGGCTACGCTGTCGGCTTGTGGCAAAATTCGCCGCACGACTTATGTTTTTATTATGGACTCATGACTGATACCTCTGTGCAAGCCAAACCCGCCTCTGTCGTACAAGCAGCGGATCCCGCCCGTATCATTGCCTTGCTGGCCGCCGAACTCAATGTTCGGGCAGCGCAGGTTGCCGCCACGGTAGAACTGCTCGATGACGGCGCGACCGTTCCATTCATTGCTCGTTACCGTAAAGAAGCCACCGGGGGCCTGGACGATACCGTGCTGCGCAATCTCGAACTCCGCCTCTCGTATGTGCGCGAACTTGAATCCCGGCGTCTGGCCATCCTGGAGTCCATCGAGCAACAGGGCAAGCTGAGCGAAGCCTTGCACAAGGAAATCAACGCCGCCGATACCAAGCAGCGACTCGAGGACTTGTATGCGCCCTACAAGCCCAAGCGACGCACGCGCGCGCAAATAGCCCGTGAAGCCGGCCTCGAACCGCTGGTCGATGCCATAATCGCCGACCCCGGCTGCGACCCGAATGTGCTCGCCGCCAGCTATCTCAATGCGGAAGCTTCCATCAACGATGCCAAGGCGGCGCTGGACGGCGCGCGCGACATACTTGCAGAGCGATACGCCGAGAACGCGGATCTGCTGGCCAACATGCGCGACTATTTATGGAGCACAGGACTTTTGTATTCCAAGGTGGTCGAGGGCAAGGAAAACGAAGGCGACAACTTCCGCGACTGGTTCGACTTCAGCGAACCGCTGCGAATGCTGCCTTCGCATCGCATCCTGGCCATGCTTCGCGGACGACAGCAAGGAGCCTTGGACATCCGCCTCGGTCTAGAGGCCGAGCTCGAATCGCAAACACCTCACCCCTGCGTGGCCAGGATCGCCGACTTCCTCAATGTGCAGGCCGGCTTCGACGCGCAAGCCCTTCCCCGGGCGCGCTGGCTGGGCGAAGTATGCCGCTGGACATGGCGCGTGAAGCTCCTGACGGCCTTCGAGTCCGAGCTCATAGGACGCTTGCGCGAAACGGCCGAGCAAGAAGCAATACGCGTGTTCGCAGCGAATCTGAAAGACTTGCTGCTGGCCGCCCCGGCCGGTCCAAAGTCGGTGCTGGGGCTGGATCCAGGCATACGCACGGGAGTCAAGGCGGCCGCTATCGATGCCACCGGCAAAGTACTCGATACCGCGACCATTTATCCTTTCGAGCCGCGACGCGACCGTGACGGCAGCATCAAGACGCTGGCCGCGCTGGTCGTAAAGCACAAGGTTGAGCTCGTTGCCATCGGCAATGGCACTGCCTCGCGCGAAACCGAAAAACTTGTCATCGACATGATGGAGAAATATCCCGCCATCGCCCTGATACGCGTCATGGTCTCGGAAGCGGGAGCATCCGTGTATTCCGCGTCCGAATTGGCCGCCCACGAGTTTCCCGATCTCGATGTCACGTTGCGCGGCGCGGTATCCATCGCCCGGCGCTTGCAGGACCCGCTGGCAGAACTGGTCAAGATCGAACCCAAGGCAATTGGCGTCGGGCAATACCAGCACGATGTCAACCAGCGCGAGCTCGCACGGTCGCTCGACGCCGTTATCGAAGACTGCGTGAATGCGGTTGGCGTCGATGTCAATACGGCGTCGGCACCGTTGCTTACGCGGGTGTCCGGCCTCAGTGCCCTCCTGGCCAAGAATATTGTCAGCTGGCGCGATCAGAATGGCGCATTTTCCAGTCGCAAGGGACTGCTCAAAGTTCCGCGTTTTGGCGACAAGGCGTTCGAGCAGGCAGCGGGATTCCTGCGCGTACCCGACGGCGACAATCCATTGGATGCGTCGTCCGTACATCCCGAGGCCTACCCTGTCGTTGAGCGCATACTGGCAAAGATCAATGCCGAGGCCAGACAGATCATGGGACAGCAAGGCGCATTGAAAGGCATCTCGCCGTCCGAATTCACCGATGAGCGTTTCGGACTTCCCACCGTCAAAGACATTTTTGCTGAACTGGAGAAGCCCGGGCGCGACCCTCGTCCGGAATTCAAGACGGCGCAATTCAAGGAAGGCGTCAACACCATCAACGACCTTCACACCGGCATGATCCTGGAAGGCGTGGTCACCAATGTGGCCAACTTCGGAGCATTCATCGACATCGGGGTACACCAGGACGGACTGGTTCATATTTCCGCCTTGTCCGATACCTTCATCAAGGATCCACGCGATGTGGTGCGGGTCGGACAAACTGTCAAGGTCAAGGTCCAGGAAGTAGACGCTGCGCGTAAGCGCATTGGCCTCACAATGCGCTTAAACGACGAGGCCGCTCCGGTGCGCCGCGCAGCGCCCGATCGACGCCCAGGCACCGGCCCTGCGCCCCGCCACGCCCAGCCAAGAAACGCATCAGAGCCCGTCGCTACGGGCGCCATGGCCGCCGCTTTTGCCAAACTCCGGAAATAATCCCTATGACTATCGAATCCGATACTTATCCGCAAAAGCTCGGCACGCTTATCGGCCTGCTTTCCTGTGACGATCTCGATGAACACGAGACATCCCGCATCGTCAACATCTGTCTTCAGGCCAGGACCGACGCCGTCAAGACACTTAAGGAGAATTATGGGGCCGACGCGGCCAAGGTGGCTGAATATGATCCCGAGGGAGTGGGTTCCTTTATCATTTTTGTCGAACTCGAGGACTACTTTGCGGTGGCCGACACGGTAGACGAGCTCTACGAGCAGATCGTGGATTCCTTCGAGCATCCGGCGCTTCCTGAATATCCTTACGACAACAACAATTTCGAGACCATCACCGACTTCTACCACTGGGTGGACCAGCAGTTGCAAACTCATCATGAAAAGTACAGCTTGATTAGTTTCGGCGAGAGCTACACACACGATTTCCAGGTCATCCTGGTCTACCGGGATAAAACTTCCGACATTCTCTCTTTATGTCAGGAACTGGGATTACAGGCACAACGCTGCGAATGACGGTCATCCAGCCGGGATGGCCGGTGTATGTTTCACACGGATATGCGCGACATGGATACCTTCTTTCACCCAGAACAGTTGCTGCATCATCCACGGACCTATCTTTCGCGTGGGCAGATGCGCATACCCCAGGAAATACCAGACCGCGCCGTACGCATGGTGCAAGCGGTAAGGACTCTGGGCTATCCGATAATCCAGCCGCATGATTCCGGAATGCTGCCCTTACTGGACGTGCACGGCATCAGTTATCTGCGCTTTCTGGAAGGCGCACACCGACGCTGGAAGCTCTTGCCATCGGATTGGGGCGACGAGGTGATTTCAAATATCTATGTGCGCGAACCTAATGCCTTGCGAGGAGTATTGGCTGAAGCTGCCCGCTACCTGGCCGACGGTAGCTGTCCCGTCGGCGAGTCTACCTGGCGTTCGGCATATTGGTCGGCCCAAAGCGCGGTGGCGGCCGCCCACGCACTGCTGGAAGGAAAGGGTGCCGCGTATGCGCTCTGCCGACCGCCGGGCCACCATGCCCGCGCAGAAGCCGCCGGAGGCTTCTGCTATCTGAACAACGCCGCGATTGCGGCACAAGTGTTGCGCCAGAAATATAAACGCATTCATTTACAAAGAAGACCCCCAGGCCCAGGTTGCGGTGTCGACCGAAGGGTTCCACCGCCTTGCCAGTGTTGTCAGGCAGCTGAATCTTCCCACCCTGGTTGTGCAGGAAGGCGGTTATCACCTCGAAACGCTGGAGATCAACCTGGCCAGCTTCTTCAATGGAATGAACGGTCAGGCCTGATCCCCGCGCAGGCTGTCAATGGCCTGGGTCACCGACTCAAGTTTGGTGGACGGAAAGCGCAGAGCCACCGTCCCGTCTATATCCACAAGCATCGTCCCGCTCTCGTCCCTGAGCAGGGTTGCGAGCGGCGTTTCCTGCAACACCCGGGTCAGCGCGCCGGTCGCCTTGGGATTATCGAAGGGTTCGGACAGTAGCAACTCATGGCCATCCGCTCCCAACAGGCGAAAACGGAATTTTCCATCCTCGTCACGGAAACTCACGAAACGTGCCCGCTTGCCAGCGGGTTTCTTTTCGCCTACTGACCTGGCAGGACGTGCCACGGCTGCCGTACGCAGGCCCACGGCTTCACGCAAACGCGCCATGAACGGGCGCGACAGCGCGCGCGCTTTGGCAGCACCAACTTGCAGAATATCTTCAATACGTTCAGGATGAGCCATGAGGTCGGCGTAGCGATCGCGCATGGGAGCCAGGTCTTGCTCGATTCGATCCGACAACAATTCCTTGGCATCGCCCCAACCGAGGCCGGCCTGGAGTTGTTCACGAAAGATCCTGGATTCAGCGGGGGTCGCAAAAGCCCGGTACAGCATATACAAGTGCGAACCATCCGCGTCTTTCGGCTGCCCAGGCTCAAGCGAATCCGTCACGATACGCTTCACAGCGCTGCGCAAAGCCTTGGAGCCGCCTTCAAACAACGGTATGGTGTTGTCATAGCTTTTGGACATCTTGCGGCCGTCAAGGCCCGGCAGCGTCGCGACGTCGTCGTCGATCTGCACTTCCGGCAACACAAACAAGTCGGTGCCCTGTCCATACAGATTATTGAAACGCTGAGCGATGTCGCGCGTCATCTCGAGGTGTTGAATCTGGTCGCGCCCCACGGGCACCCTGTGGGCATTGAACAACAGGATATCCGCCGCCATCAGTATGGGGTAGGAAAACAGTCCCATAGTGATGCCATCATCGGGCTCGGCCTGCCTCGCGATATTCTGGTCGACGGAGGCCTTGTAGGCATGGGCGCGGTTCATCAGGCCTTTTGCCGTGACACAGGTAAGCATCCAGCACAGCTCGGGAATCTCGGGGATGTCAGACTGGCGGTAGAAGGTGACTTTATCGGGATCCAGTCCCGCCGCTATCCACGTGGCGGCTATCTCGAGACGGGAGCGGGCAATACGCTGCGGATCATCGCATTTTATGAGCGCATGGTAGTCGGCCATGAAATAAAAGGCATCCACCTCCGGCAGATTGCTGGCTTGTACCGACGGTCGAATGGCGCCGGCATAGTTGCCCAGATGGGGAGTTCCGGAAGTCGTAATGCCGGTTAATACGCGGGTATTCATAAATTTCTTGATTCAGACAGGTTGCAGGAGGGAGTGCCGCGATCGTGAGCTTCCCGGCATCTTACAGCGTGGCGGCTTCGCGCCGATCGGACTCTAGGTATTCGCGCGACTGCATCTCCATGATGCGTGACACCGTGCGGTGAAATTCATTCGCCATGGGGCCTTCTGTGTAGAGTTCGTCGGCCTCGCATTCGGCGGACATGATGAGCTTAACCTTGTGATCGTAGAACACATCGATCAACCACGTAAAGCGGCGCGCTTCGGAGGCATGGCGCGCGCTCATGCGCGGCACGTCCGACAATATAACCGTATGAAAGCGGCTCGCCAGATCCAGATAGTCGTTCTGTGATCGCGGACCGCCACACAAGGTCGCAAAATCAAACCAGACTATGCTTCCACCCAGGGCGATCGCCTTGAGTTGCCGGTGTTCAACCGTGAGCACCGGCTTCATGGCTGCGGTGTCGAGCAGACGGTTGAAGTCGGCTTCCAGTTCTTTATTGGTCTGGGGCGTGATTGGGGTCAGATACATGCGTACCTGCTCGAGCGCACGGCGACGATAGTCGACGCCGGTATCTACATTGAGTATGTCCATTCTTTCTTGCAGCAACTTTATCGCAGGCAGGATGCGATCGCGGTGCAAGCCGTCGGGATACAGCGTGGAAGGTTCATAATTCGAGGTCATGACGAATGACGTGCCGTTTTCAAATAATTTGAGCAATAGACGGTAGAGAATCATAGCGTCAGCCACATCCGATACGTGGAACTCATCGAAGCAAATAAGGCGATAGCGCTTGGCAATGCGTCGCGCCACCTCGTCCAGCGGGTCCTGCTGCCCGCGTACTTCACCCAGCTCGCGATGCACTCCGCGCATGAACTCATGAAAATGCAGGCGCACCTTGCGCTTGACCGGAACGGTAAGGTAGAAGGCGTCCATCAAGAAACTCTTGCCACGCCCTACTCCGCCCCAAAGGTAGACCCCCCTGGGAACATCCGGCCGGCGAAATATTTTTTTAAATGAAGTGGATCGCGCGTTCTTGAATGCCACCCATTCGTCAAAATACACTTGCAGGCGCTCAATGGCTGCCAGCTGTGCTTCATCGCATCGATAACCGCGCTCGTCGAGCGCCTGGTGGTAATACTCTAGGACATTCATTAAACGGACTCGTATAACGATGAAGGGCAGGTCAAACCCCGCCCCTCATCTGTTCATGCTGCGCGTAAATCGTTGATCAGAAATTCAACGTGCGCTTGTCAACTGCCAGGGCCGCTTCTTTCATGGCTTCGGACAGGGTTGGATGAGCGTGGCAAATGCGCGCGATGTCTTCCGCCGCACCACGGAATTCCATGATGGTGACAGCTTCGGAGATGAGTTCGGACGCCTGGGGACCGATGATGTGGACGCCCAGTACCTCGTCGGTCTTGGCGTCAGCCAGAATCTTGACAAATCCGGTGGTGTCGCCCAGGGCGCGTGCGCGTCCGTTGGCCATGAAGGGGAAACTGCCCGCTTTGTAGTCGCGCCCTTCGGTCTTGAGTTGCTGCTCGTTCTTGCCGACCCAGGCAATTTCCGGAGATGTATAGATGACGAACGGAATGGTGCCGAAGTTAACATGACCGTGCTGCCCGGCAATACGCTCGGCCACCGCGACGCCTTCTTCCTCGGCCTTGTGGGCCAGCATCGGACCGCGCACCACGTCGCCGACTGCCCAGACATTCGGCAGATTGGTCCTGCAATCGTCGTCGACAACAACGAAGCCACGTTCGTCCAGCTTGAGGCCGACGGTATCCACGCCCAGTCCCGAGACATTCGGCACCCGGCCAATAGAGACGATAAGGCGGTCGACCACCAGTTTCTGCTCGGCGCCCGAGGCGTCGGTATAAGGCACCGTGACGGATTTGGCGGCCGTCTTGACTTCACCGATCTTGACGCCCGTATGGATGGCGAGCCCCTGCTTGGCAAATGCCTTCTGGGCTTCCTTGGCCACCTGCTGGTCGGCAACGGCCAGGAATTCGGGCATTGCCTCAAGTATGGTGACTTCAGCGCCCAGGCGACGCCATACGCTGCCCAGTTCCAGTCCAATCACCCCTGCGCCGATTACTCCCAGTTTCTTGGGTACCGCGGGGATGCGCAAGGCGCCATCGTTGGACAGGATCTGCGTTTCGTCGAACGGAAGGCCGGGCAAGGCTCGCGGCGAGGAACCGGTGGCCACGATTACGTGCTTGGCAACCAGGTCCTCATCGACAGTGCCGGACACCTTGATGGACCAGCCGCCGTCAACGTGAGCCAGGAATGATCCTGTGCCGTGGAAGTACGTGATTTTGTTCTTTTTGAACAGATACAAAATGCCGTCGTTGTTTTGCTTGACGACGGTATCCTTGCGGCCGACCAGGGTATCCAGCTTGAGCTCGACGCCCTTGATCTCGATGCCGTGCTCGGCAAAGTGATGATTGGCCTGCTCGTAATGCTCGGAAGACTGCAACAACGCCTTGGACGGAATGCAACCTACGTTGGTGCATGTGCCACCGGGAGCCGGTTTGCCATCCACCGTGCTCCAGGCATCAATACATGCCACGCTCTGGCCCAACTGAGCAGCACGAATTGCAGCAATATAGCCGCCTGGACCAGCACCGATGACGACCACGTCAAATTGTTTAGCCATTATTTTCTCGATCTAGATAATGTTGGCGCGAACCGCCCGAAGGATTCGCAAGTAGCAGGGAAGCGGGGGCATTGCCACGTAACGCTTCCACGACGAAAAACCAAAGGAAAAAAATGGCCGGCGTGTCCTGCACGAGGAGCGCCAGCCGGTTTTCATTGCGCCGTAGCGTGCACGCTTAGACGTCCAGCAGGAGGCGCTGTGGATCTTCCAACGCTTCCTTGATAGCCACCAATGCCAAGACCGCTTCGCGTCCGTCGATAATGCGATGATCGTAAGACATGGCCAGGTAGTTCATGGGCCGCACCACGATTTGGCCGTTCTCGACGACCGCGCGGTCCTTCGTGGCATGAATGCCCAGTATGGCCGACTGTGGAGGATTGATGATGGGTGTGGAAAGCATGGAGCCGAAAACGCCGCCATTCGAAATGGAGAACGTGCCCCCGGTGAGCTCTTCAAGAGTCAGCTTGCCGTCACGTGCCCGGTTGCCAAAGTCGGCGATCTGCTTTTCGATGTCGGCAATGGACATTTGATCCGCATTACGCAGAATCGGAACCACCAGACCACGTGGGCTGCCGACCGCAATGCCGATATCGAAGTAGCCGTGATAGATGATGTCTTTTCCGTCCACCGAGGCGTTGACCACCGGATACTTCTTGAGCGCGGCCACAGCCGCCTTGACGAAGAAGGACGTAAAGCCCAACTTGACCCCGTGCTCTTTCTCGAACTGATCTTTGTACTTCTTGCGCAGATCGAGAATGCCCTGCATGTTCACTTCATTGAAGGTCGTGAGAATGGCATTGTCGGCTTGCGACTGCAGAAGGCGCTCAGCGACGCGTGCCCGCAAACGGCTCATGGGCACGCGCTGTTCAGGACGTCCATCAAGCGACATCGTGGCTGGCGCGACCGGCGCGACAGCCTTCCTGGCAGGAGCGTCACCGGCGGCGAGTGCATCGCCCTTGGTAACGCGCCCGCCACGTCCGGTACCTTCCAGCGTAGCGGGATCAACACCCTTTTCAGCAAGTATCTTGTTTGCCGCAGGAGAAGCTGCCGCGGATGCGGACTTCGCGCCGGCGGTGGGAGCCGGGGCGGCCGCCCCGGCGGTAACTGTCGTTGCGGGTTCTGCCGCAGCGGCGGCTGCCGGCGCGGAAGCCTTGCCTTCGCTGTCGATACGAGCCAGGACTTCGCCCGCTGCGACGGTACTACCGTCACCTTTGACGATTTCCTTGAGCACGCCGGACGATGGCGCCGGAACCTCCAGAACCACTTTGTCGGTCTCGACTTCTATCAGGATCTCGTCGGCTTGGACCGCTTCGCCAGGTTGCTTCTTCCAGGTAAGCAGCGTCGCCTCGGTTATCGATTCGGAAAGCTGGGGAACGAGAACATCAGTAATTGCCATGGTATGTATTCCGTTTGAAAATATTCGTTATTTAGTCAGCATGAAGCTTTTGAATTTGGGCGCCAGGGCCTGTTCAAGCAAGTTGCGTTGCTGCTCCTGGTGCTTGGCCAGATAGCCCACGGCCGGAGACGCCGATGCCGCGCGCCCCGCATAGCCCAACCTCTGACCGTCGGCCATGTTCTCGTAAAGATGATGCTGAATATAGAACCAGGGACCTTGGTTTTGAGGTTCGTCCTGAACCCAGACAATTTCCTTGGCGTTGACATATTTTTGCAGCTCGGCCTGGAAAGCCTTGTGCGCGAACGGATACAGCTGCTCAACACGCAATACTGCCACATCGGTACGACCGGCCTCTTTGCGGGCATGTACGATATCGTAATAGACCTTGCCCGAACAGACCAGCACCCGGCTGACCGACGCTGGATCAATGCTGTCGTCCTGCTCGCCGATGACTGGCAAGAACTGGTTGTTGGCCAGGTCTGCCAGGGACGAAGTGGCTTCTTTGTTACGCAGCAAAGATTTCGGAGTAAGGATGATCAACGGCTTGCGGAATGGCCGGATCATCTGGCGACGCAATACATGGAAAATTTGCGCCCCGTTGGTGGGCTGCACAACCTGGATATTGTTGTCGGCGCACAATTGCAGGAAGCGCTCGATACGCGCCGAAGAGTGCTCGGGGCCCTGGCCTTCATAACCGTGCGGCAGCATCAGGGTAAGACCGCACTGGCGGCCCCATTTGGCTTCACCTGATGTGATGAACTGATCAATTACAACCTGGGCGCCGTTGACGAAATCGCCGAACTGGGCTTCCCAGATGGTAAGTGTGTTGGGCTCGGCCGTTGCGTAACCATATTCGAACGCCAGCACGGCTTCTTCCGACAACACGGAGTCGATGACCGTGAACGGTGCCTGGGTTTCGGTCACGTTCTGGAGCGGAATGTAGGTACCGTCGTTCCAGCGCTCGCGCTTCTGGTCGTGTAGCACGGCATGGCGGTGCGTGAACGTACCGCGACCGGAATCCTGGCCGGTGATGCGAATGGCATAGCCGCTGGCAACCAGCGTGGCAAAGGCAAGATGCTCGCCCATGCCCCAGTCGACGTTCTGTTCGCCGCGCGCCATCTTGCGGCGATCATTCAACAGCTTGTTGACCAATGAATGCGGCGTGAAATCTTCCGGCACCGTCGTGAGCTTTTCGCCGATACGGGTTAGCTCGGCGACAGGCACACCGGTGTCGGCCTGGTCAGTCCATTTGGCGCCGAGGAATGGGGACCAGTCAGTGGAATACTTGTTCTTGTAGTCAGTCAGGACTGGTTCGATGGTGCGCTGACCATCTTCCATGAGCTGGCGATAGTCCTTGACCATCTGGTCGACTTCTTCCTCGGTCAGGACGCCCTGCGCCACCAGCTTGTCCGCATACACTTTGCGGGTGCCGGGATGCTTGCCAATGCTCTTGTACATGAGCGGCTGGGTGAGCGAAGGAGTGTCTTGTTCGTTGTGGCCGAGCTTGCGGAAACAAACGATGTCCACCACGACATCATGATGAAACTGCAGGCGGTAATCAAGCGCCAGCTGGGTCACGTAGACCACTGCTTCGGGATCGTCGCCGTTCACATGGAAGACAGGCGCCTGGATCATCTTGACGACGTCGGTGCAATACAGCGTGGAACGGGTATCGCGCGGATCGGAAGTGGTGAACCCGATCTGGTTGTTAATGACGATATGCAGCGTGCCCCCCGTGCCGTAACCGCGCGTTTGAGCGAGGTTGAGGGTTTCCATGACGACGCCCTGGCCGGCAAAGGCGGCGTCGCCATGAACCAGCACGGGCAGTACCTGGGCGCCTACCTCGTCGCCGCGACGATCCTGGCGGGCACGCACACTGCCTTCGACCACGGGGTTAACAATTTCCAGATGTGAAGGATTGAAAGCCAGCGAAAGATGCAGCGGGCCGCCGCGCGTGGAGAGATCGCTGGAGAAACCGTTGTGATACTTCACGTCGCCGTCGGTCAGGCCTTCGGCGTGCTTGCCTTCGAACTCGGCGAACAGGTCGCCGGGCATCTTGCCCATGATATTGACGAGCATGTTCAGGCGACCCCGGTGGGCCATGCCTACCACGAGTTCCTGCACGCCATTTTCGCCCCCATGCCCGACCACTTCGTCCATGCAGGCGATGAAGCTCTCGCCGCCTTCAAGCGAAAAGCGCTTCTGGCCGACGTACTTGGTATGCAGAAAACGTTCGAGCCCTTCGGCTTCGGTGACCTGCTGCAGAATGTGGCGCTTGCGTTCCGACGAGAACGACGGTACGCCCAGCGTGGACTCAAGACGTTCCTGTATCCAGCGCTTGGCGGCCGGATCGGAGATATGCATGAATTCGGCGCCGACACTGCGACAATAAGTGTCACGCAAAGCCTTGAGCATGTCGCGCATGGTCATGGTGTCGGCTTTGGTGAAGTAGGTGTTGGTGGCCGAATAGACCTGGTCAAGGTCGGCTTCGGTCAGACCATAGAAGCTGGGGTCAAGTTCTGGAATGACCGGGCGATCCTGGCGCTTCAACGGATCGAGCTCGGCAAAACGAGAGCCCAAAGACCGGTATGCGGCAATGATGGACTGAACGTAGACCTGCTTGCCGGCGACCGTCAGGTCGGGCTCCTGGGCGCGTGCAACAAAGGCATTGGATTTGGCGCGCTGAGCAAATGATTCGACAATAGGCGAATGGGCCTGGTCGCGTGTGGCTTCCCGACCGTCAGTGGCAGGCTGATGCTGCAGCTGGTCGAAATAATCGCGCCACTCGTCTGGCACGGACCCCGGATTGTCGAGATAGGATTCGTAAAGATCCTCGACATATGGGGCGTTGCTACCAAACAGGTAAGAATTGGATAAAAGTTCTATTTCCGATGACATAAATGCGCTTCACCTATCCGAGTGTCTGGGAACAACCTTCCGCGACACGGCCAGACCGGTTAGCGGATAGCGGGGCAGAAGGCAACGTACGACGCCTTGATAAGCCGTATTCCTACTAGTATACCTTCCGGGCAACCGCGGACAACCCAAAGCCAGACAAATGCAAGGCAAATGCAAGGCAAAACCGCCAAAGCGTTGGCATTAACAAACACCCCGGTCCACTTACTCGGCGGGTCGGCACATTTCTTGCGTGTTCCGCGATTGAAATCGGACGGACAATGGATTCACGATGGCACTACACTTGAGGTTTATTTTCTCTCTTCGCGACTCAGGAGTTCCAACACATGGATGCCAATTCCGACCTTGAAAAACTCGCCCTCGACTACCACGCTTATCCGACCCCGGGCAAGATCTCCGTCATGCCCACCAAGCCCCTGGCCAATCAGGATGACTTGTCGCTGGCATACTCGCCGGGCGTCGCATTTGCATGCATGAACATTCATGCCCAGGGCGAAGACGCGGCGGCCAAATACACCTCGCGTTCGAACCTTGTTGGTGTAATCACCAATGGGACCGCCGTATTGGGCCTGGGCAATATCGGCCCGCTGGCCGCAAAGCCAGTCATGGAAGGCAAAGGGTGTCTATTCCGGAAATTTGCCGGCATCGATGTGTTCGACATCGAACTCGATGAGACCGACCCCGACAAGCTGGTCGACATCATTGCCGCCCTCGAACCCACGCTGGGAGGCGTCAATCTGGAGGACATCAAGGCGCCCGAATGCTTCTATATCGAGAAGAAACTTCGCGAACGCATGAAGATCCCGGTCTTCCACGACGACCAGCACGGTACGGCCATCATTTCTTCTGCCGCCATTATCAATGGGCTGAAGGTCGTCAACAAGAAAATTGCAGAAGTGAAGCTGGTATGCTCGGGCGCCGGCGCCGCCGCCATTGCGTGCCTGAACCTTCTGGTGCACTTGGGCATACAGCGTTCCAATATCTACGTGGTCGATTCGCGCGGCGTCATCTGGACCGGCCGCGACGAAAACATGGAACCCAACAAAGCGCGTTACGCCCAGGAAACCGACGCGCGAACCCTGGCCGACGCCTGCAACGACGCCGACGTATTCCTGGGCTGTTCGGCGCCGGGTGTGCTGACTGCCGACATGGTCAAGACCATGGCCCCCCGTCCGCTAATCCTTGCCTTGGCCAATCCCGAGCCCGAAATCAGGCCGGAAGTGGCCAAGGCCGCGCGCCCGGACTGCATTATTGCGACTGGCCGTTCCGACTATCCCAACCAGGTCAACAACGTATTATGTTTTCCTTTCATCTTCCGGGGCGCGCTGGATGTGGGCGCCACGGTGATCAACGAAGAAATGAAGCTGGCATGCGTCAAGGCCATCGCCGAACTGGCCGAGGCCGAGCAGAACGATGAAGTTGCCATCGCCTACGCCGGCCAGGAATTGGCGTTCGGACCAGATTACATCATACCCAAGCCGTTCGACCCACGCCTTATCGTGAAGATAGCTCCAGCCGTGGCCGAAGCAGCCATGGCGTCGGGCGTCGCCAGGCGGCCTATCGAAGACCTGGAAGCCTATCGGCAAAAGCTGATGAGCCTGGTGTACCACACAGGCCAGCTTATGCGACCGCTCTTCATGCAAGCAAAGAATGCTCCGAAAAGGGTGATCTATGCGGATGGCGAAGACGAACGGGTGTTGCGGGCGGCACAAACCGTGGTCGACGAAAAGTTCGCCCATCCCATCCTCGTAGGTCGCCCGGCTGTGATCGAGATGCGCATCAAGAAATTCGGCCTGCGCCTGGAGGCCGGCCGCGATGTAGAGATTGTCAATCCTGAAGACGATGAGCGATTCCACGAGACGTGGTCCGCCTATTACAAATTGATGGGTCGTGATGGCGTCACTCCGGATATCGCGAAGGCCATGGTGCGCAAGCACAATTCATTGATCGCCGTCATGTTGCTTCAGCGCGGCGATGCCGACGCCATGATCTGCGGCGTCGCAAGTCGATTCGACAATCAATTGAAGTATGTCCAGGAAGTCATAGGACTGAAGCCCGGCGCCCAGACATTCGCCGCTGTTAAGGGACAGAAGGATTGAGACATCCGGGTTAATGTGGGTTGGCGCGGGTTGATGCGAGTTGGCACCAATGAACATGCGGCTCTCAGTGGATTGGCGAGTGGTGTGCGGCGCTGATTATGATTTGCGACAAAATTGCGTCTTGCGCCAAATGAGCCAAATGAAACGCGACACCGGGTAATTGTACGGCGGCCTCGTTTAAACAGCCGCCGTTTATGTTTAAGGTACGCGCTGTTTAAAAGGCGTTTTAGCATCTGCATCTGTCGCTGCAGGTGGCGTACCTTGCGGTGAATTTTTGGCGCTACTTCGAGCGCTGTTTTTTTTTAAGATCCGCGTCGTTACTGGCTTTCAGGCTATGACCGTCTCCAATGATGACGGTGCCGCTATTGCCCACGATGATGTTTACAGATCCTTCCCTTCGACCCTGCTCTTTATCGTCCAGTGCGTTTTCAATTTGCTCCAACAGCTTGCCCAACATTTAAATACCCCTCTCATAAGTCCTTACTGCCTCTTGATACAAGTTAAATAATATATACCTGTCAAGGGTTTAGGGTCGTGCAAGCACAGGGGGATTTGGGCTTTATCTCTGGCGATCGGGATTAGCCAGCAGCCCGGTACGCGGCCAGCTCAATGATGTTATTCATGCTGGCCTCATCCATCTGGCGGCCCTGGCGCAAGCAATACTCATAGATAAGCCGGATCACCTTAGCCTTGGCCTCGGGCTTCACAGAGGCTCGCCTGGCGCTCAGCATTCGCTCCGTCTTGGCTATGACCTCCTCTAGCAAGGCCAGGTCAGGCGTCAGCACATCATGGGAGGCGGTTGCACCGTCAGGGGAGCCTACGCCAGACGCAAGCCAGGCAAGGTCTACGCCGCCCGCCTCCGCCATCTTTATGAGGCTCAGCCTGGATGGGTCTGAATTTCCTGACCGCCAGCTTCTTAGAACAGAAGTGGACATGCCCATCTTATCCGCCAAGTTCTTGACGCCTCCGGCTCGATTAACCGCCACGTTAATGCGCTCTGCAAATGCGTCAATGTTGTCTTCCCCAACTATGACGTTTCTCTTATAGGAACTTTGTCGCGTCATTGTTCATCCCAACCCATTGAAAATAAACGACATTTATAAATAACGACAAGAATCAAGCGGTGTGCCGAACATTGACCGACAAGAACATGTTGCAATCGACAAGTTCTTGTCGCATAATTCACACATGGCTAAATCAAATCACCCCAAAAAACCGGCCCTCCAGGACTGGCACCGCGCGGACATAAAAGCGGCGCTGGAAAAGGCCGGTTGGAGCTTGCGAAAACTATCGAAAGCCCATGGCTATGCAGCTCCCACCACGCTGACGATTCCGCTGGCCAGGCCTTGGCCGAAAGGTGAGCGGATCATTGCCGACGCGATAGGAATCGACCCGGCCAAAATCTGGCCGAGCCGCTATCCCAACAAGTATAGCGCCCGCGCTTCAAGCGCCATGGATGTGCTGGATCAGGAGGAGCTGTGCGCATGATCGTCTCTTCGTTTCCCTTTTTGTGTTTTTTCCAGAATAGGCCGGCGACCCTGTTTTCGATAGATGCAGCGCGGAACTGTTTTTGTACCCAGCCAAATGGGGGGTGGGTCAAATGACGCGCCGCCGCTGGAAGACACGCCAGCCCACCACGATGCAAGAGGCGATCCGCCTTTGCCTGGACTGGGCGCAGCACAAACACAACCGCTCTGTTGCTGGTGTCGCCGAGATCAATGGCGTAACCGAGTGGACGATCTACAAGTGGATGTCTGACGGATCCATTCCGAGCAAGCGCATACGCGGCTTTGAGTTCGCGTGTGGCGCAACGTTTGTCACGCAGTACATAGCGATCAGCGCGCAAAAAATCATCATCGATATTCCGGTCGGCCGGGCGTGCGATGAGGCGGGACTGCTTGATCTGCAGAACAATCTGAACGTCGCTGTGTCGCTGCTGACCCGATTCTATCGGGGCGAGGCGGAAGCGTCGGAGGTGCTGCAGGGCACAACCGACGCTATTACCCAGCTGGCCGGCCATCGGGAAAACGTGCGCAAGCACGATCTGCCTGAGCTGGATCTGTTTGCCGGGGGCGACGAATGAGCGAATGGACTACAGCCCAGGAGCTGGCTGGCCTGCCCGGTATGCCAGCCACGCACAGCGCGGTTATTCGCCGCGCGAAGACGGAAGGATGGAAAAGCCGCGCCCGAGCCGGTCGAGGCGGCGGTCGCGAGTACGCCTTCGAGGCGCTGCCGGTTGAGACTCAGGCCGCACTCATGAGGGTGGCCGCCCCGGCAGCAGCACCGGCAATAGCCAGGCCTGCGGCCAGTCGCGCAGGCGTCGATAGGGAAAGCCTGTGGGAGTCGTTCGAGCGCCGTCCGCAAAGCATCAAGGATGAGGCCGCCCGCCGCCTGCAGGCGTTGCTGGCTGTTGAGCGCCTGGTGGAAGCCGGTACCGGGCGATCCAAAGCCGTCGATGAGGTGGCCAAGGCGTTCGGCGAGAACCGGGCGACCCTGTACCGCTGGACCAAGCTGACCGCCGGTTGCGACCAAACCGACTGGCTGGCGGCGCTTGCGCCGGGCCACGTGGGGCGCACCGCCAAGGCGCAATTCGATGATGCCGCACAGGAGTTTTTCAAAGCGCAGTACTTGCGCGAAGAGGCTCCGAGCATTGCCACCTGCTATGACTGGTTGAGCCAGGCCGCCAAGAAAAACGGCTGGTCGATCCCCAGCAAGCGCAGCGTGACGCGCTGGGCCAACGAGATCCCGGTGGTTGTGCGCACGCTCAAGCGCCAGGGCGAGCATGCCGTGATGGCCCTGTACCCGTCGCAGCGGCGCACCGTGGCCGATCTGCATGCCATGAACTGGATCAACGGCGACGGCTACCAGCACAACGTGTTTGTGAAGTTCCCGGACGGCACCATCGGCCGCCCAAAGACATGGTTTTGGCAGGACATCTACAGCCGCCGCATGGTGGGCTACCGCACCGACCGCACCGAGCACAGCGACATGATTCGTCTGGCGCTGGGCGATGTGATCGAAAAGTACGGTATTCCCGAGCATTGCACGATTGATAACACCCGCGCCGCCGCCAACAAGTGGCTGACCGCCGGCGTTAGAACCCGCTACCGCTTTAAGGTGCGCGAGGAGGATCCCATTGGCTTGATCCCGCAAATGGGCATCAAGCTGCACTGGACCAGCGTGCACAAGGGCAAGGGCCACGGTCAGGCCAAGCCAGTTGAGCGCGCCTTTGGCGTGGGCGGCCTGGGCGAGTATGTGGACAAGCGCATCGAGTTCGCGGGCGCCTACACCGGCCCGAACGTGCTGGCCAAGCCCGAGAACTACGCCTCGACGGCTGTGCCGTTCGATGAGTTCGTGCGCGTGCTGCGCGTCAGCATCGACGCCTGGAACGCCAAAACCGAGCGCAATACCGAAATCTGCGCGGGCCGCCTGTCCTTTGATGTGGCCTTCCGCGAATCCTACGAGCGCAATGCTCACCTGATCCGCCGCGCCACCGATGCGCAGCGGCGCATGTGGATGCTGACGGCCGAGTCGGTGCGGGTGCAGCGTGATGCCACGGTGGCGCTCACGCTGGGCGCCGGCCCCAGCGGGCGTAACCGCTACGCCTGCGACGCCCTGATCGAACACGTGGGCCGCCAGGTGGTGGTGCGTTTTGATCCCGACAGCCTGCATGAGTCCGTGCACGTGTACCAGCCCGATGGCCGGTATATCGGCGTGGCCGAGTGCCAGCTGGCCGCAGGCTTTGGCGACAGCAGCGCGGGCCGCGAGTGGAAGCGTCAGAACACCCAGCGCCTGAAAGCCGCCAAGCAGGCCGCCGCCGCCGAGCTGCGCATGTCTGCGATCGAAGCCGCCGAGTATATGCCCACCCCAGACCCGGACCCCGAAGAGGCCAAGCCGCAAACCAATGTGGTGCGTGGCGCATGGGTTCAGAAGCGGGTGGCGGGCAGCGACGTGGTGCCAGATTGCGATGAGGAGGTCGCCGGTAAATACAACTTCGATGACCTGATACAGCGAAATTTCCAGGCCTGGCGCAAAGAGCAGGTCTGAAAAAAACCCTGCAGAGATAGGCCTCTGCAGGGCAACGATCCGGGCCAGTTAAGGCCCTTCACCAACGAAGCGGAGTATATCAAATGACAGCTATAACCAACCCCACACAAACCGGCATCATCAAGGCCCGCGAGGCCAGGACACGCGCAACGCCAGACCATGACCACGATCTGCGCGCTGCAGTGTCCGCCATCATTGAATCCGAGGATCTGACACAGACCCAGGTCAGCGGCCTGACCGGTGTCGGCAAGGCACGTTTAAGCCAGTGGTTAAACGGCGTTTACACGGGTAATGTCGAGGCGGTCGAGGTCGATATTCGCCGCTGGCTCGATAGCCGCCAGGAAGCGGCCGCGCTGGACAGCAGCATGCCGGCCGCGCCCGAGTGGGTCGAAACCCCTACCGCCCGTGCTGTGCTGTCGGCCCTGTCGTTTTCGCAAATGGCCGAGGCGGTATCCGTGATCTATGGCGGCGCGGGCGTGGGCAAAACCACGGCCCTGTCGCAGTACCAGCGCCGTGCGCCCAATGTGTGGGTGGTGACCGCCACCCCGGCGGTGTCCGCACCGGGCCCCATCCTGACTCGCATTGCCCAGGCCCTGGGCCTGCGCACCAGTGGCGCCGTGCACGTTCTGGAGGCCAACATCATCGAGCGCATGCGCGAGACGCGCGGCCTGCTCATCATCGACGAAGCGCAGCACCTGACCCACCGGGCGCTCGATGCTGTGCGCAGCATCCATGATGCTGCAGGCGTGGGCCTGGCACTGGTCGGCAATGAGATCGTGTACAGCCAGCTCACGGGCGGCTCCAGCCGCTCCATCGGCTTCGCGCAGCTCTTTTCCCGCATCGCCAAGCGGGTGCGCCTGTCGCGCGCCAAGGATGCCGATGTAACGGCCCTGCTGGATGCGTGGCAGATCGAAGACAAAGAGGCGCGCCAGCTGTGCCTGGGCATCGGCAAGCGGCCCGGTGCGCTGCGCGGCCTGTCGCAAACCCTGCGCCTGGCCAGCATGTTCTCGGCCGCTGCCGGCGTGGGCCGCCCTGGCGCCGAACACATCCGCGATGCCTGGGCCGACCTGGGCGGGGAGGCAGCATGAAGAAATTAAAAATCCCGCCCCTGATGGGCGTGGACGCCAATTCTGGGCAGGTCACCTTTGTGCGGGATGTGCTGCGCGAAGCGATCGATCTGGCCTTCCTGGTCGAAATTAGGCAGCGCCTGGCTAAGGCGCGGGCGGGCGACTCAACCGAGTTTGAAATGGTCGAAAAGATGCTCGATGACTGGATCGATGAATTGCAAACGGAGACAACACCATGAAGACATACAGCGACGATTATCTGAACCACTACGCGGACCGCTATGTGGCCCTGCATCTTAAACGCCACGGCGTGACGCTTGAGCAGTACTTGGCCAACCCCCGCCAATACGACGGCCTGGCCATGCTGCCGTTTCCGCCGCTGCCGGCGCAGTTGGCCGTGCAGCGCCAGATCGACGCCGAGACCGAGCGCCAGGAGGCCAGCATCGAGCGCCTGCCCCGCCGCGACGGGGTGGCCATCGAGCCGCTGCGCCATCGCCGCTTCCCAAAGCGCAGCTGGCTGGGCTTCTTTGTGCGCAAGGTGAAGGCATGAACGACAGCTTTGTGCGGATCGTCGGCCGCCTGAATCGCCTGCTTCACGCAAGGCTGTGCCGCCGGATCGAGGCGCACCTGCAGGCCAATCGTGAGCCAGCCACCGCCGCCGAGCTGGCGGGCACCCTGAATGTGTCGCTGTATGTGGCGCGTCGGGCGCTGCGCAGCATGCAGCGCGACGGCAAGGTCGCGGTGGTAGGCGTTTCCCCGCAGGAGGGGCGCGCCTATCGGCCGGTCGAGATCGGGCTGTGCGAGTGGTGCGGCCTGCTCGACCACCATCTGGTCGCCGGCGAGTGCCCGGCCTGCGCGGCGACCGTTCCAGAAATTGCCCGCCCTGCGCATGCGCGTAGCGTGTGCTAGGGCGGCCGGAATGACCACGCTATCGCAGCATGTGTTTGTCGCATTCGCTGCATGGACCTTTTAAACGACATGAGGAAATCAACCATGACAACCACCACTATCCCCGAGGGATATTTGCTTAACTCGGTCGGGCACCTGGTGCCCGAGGATCAGGTTCGCGAGCAGGACAAGCTGCGCGACAGCGTGGCCCGCAGCCTGGCCGCCGAAGCTGAAGATATTTCCCGGCGCCTGGCCGCATTCAAAGCTCGGGCGCTTGGAGACATCGGCGACCTGGTCACCATTTCGGCCGAGCGGTACGGCGTGAAGCTGGGTGGCAGCAAAGGCAATGTCACGGCCGCCAGCTATGACGGCCAGTACAAAGTCACGCGCACCTATGCGGAGCGGATCGAGTTCACCGAGGAGCTGATGGCCGCAAAGGAGCTTATCAATCAATGCCTGCTTAATTGGGGGGAAGGCGCGCACGCGAACCTGCGCGTGATTGTTGATCGGACCTTCCGCACCAATAGCAAGGGTCAGATCAAGACAGCCGACGTGCTGGATTTCTTGCGCATCGAGATTGATGACGATGACTGGAAGCGGGCGATGCAGGCAATTAAAGACTCAATTCAAGTGACCGGCACCGCTGTGTATGTCCGCGTTTACAAGCGCATTGGTCAGTCCGACCAGTACCAGAACGTGCCGCTGGATCTGGCGGCAATCTCGGGAGGCGGTCATGGCCAATAAGCCCAACCCCATCGACGGCATGACCGTCGCCCTGGAGGATTGCGGCCAGGACTTCCTGGAGTTCGACATTAAGGATGGGCGCATTGTGGCCACCCGGCCCTGCCAAGGCTGGGTATGGAACGGCAAAGAGGTGGCCAATAAGCAGATCCATCCGGGCCGCCCGATCTACCTGAAAACCGATGGCGAGGAAAACCTGCGCCTGAACTACCTGGTCGAGTCTGTGCGGCCGCTTGAAATGGTCCGCATCGGGCCGCTGGATATTTGAGGGTGTCATGAAAAACGAACAGTCAAAATATAACGGGCTAATGGCGTCGGCTGATGCCGGATTCCAGGAGGCTTACCGCTCGCTGGCGGATCGCCAAGAATCCAAGCGGGCGACGGCGCCGACCGACAGCCCCACGCAAGGCATGAATCTTGGCGAGCGAATTGCCCATGTGGGCGGGAGGATCAACGAGCAGGGTTACGTCGAGTTCGGCAGCGCGATGGCTGTGGATGCTTTGATCCAGCATGTTCTACGCGACATGCAAGGGCTGCGCCAGAAAGACGCCGAAGGCGATCTGCAGGGTCAAATCAGCGGCCTGCTGATGGAGCTGGCGCACAAGGATCTTGCTGGCGCTCTTTCCATTGCTACAGGGGTTTTCGTGTCGCTGACCCTGGCCGCCATGCGCGGAGCCGGTCACGGGCACAGTGTCGATGGCGATATACGCATTAATGGCGGGGACCAGAGAGACATAACCATTCACGCGGCCAAGGTTGCCGCACGCTCTAAGCGGGAGGATTCCTAATGGCCAAGACGCAACCGACAGCCGCGCAGTGGAAAGAGATTGAACAGCGCCTGGGCGGGATCTACGACACGGTGACCCTCGAATGCGACGGCTACCGTGTACAGCTCCAGCTGCAGCGCATCGGCAAGATGAAGCTGGGGATCTCTGTGTACGTCGGTGGCTGGTTTAGGGGCGAGTGGCTCGGCGCTGGCAAACACCGCGAGCCCTCAGAGGAGGGGCGGCGCTTTTATCCAACGCATACGCGCAGCGTGTTTCGGGGCGAGCAGAAAAAGGCGGCACGGCGCCTGTGGGGGAAAAAGCGCAGCGAGGAGAAGATCACCTACCAGGGCGCGATCTGGTCGGCGGTTGGATCGCTACGCCGTCACCTGGTGGCCAATAACGAGCATATACGCCTGGTGCCCGAGGCCGAGCTGGAAGCGGAGCGCGAGGAGCGGGAAAAGGCCCGCGAGGCGCAGGAGACCGTGTGATGAATACGCAAGCCACCGACCGGCGCCGGGCCGAGCTGGCCAAGATACACCTGGCCGCCACCCAGTTGGGTATGGACACCAGCGACAAGGATCTGAATAGCGAATACCGCGCCATGCTGTTTTCGGTGGGCGGCGAGCGCTCGGCCGCCAAGCTGGACGGCGCCGGCCGCCGGGCCGTCCTTGAACACCTGCGCAATTGCGGATTCAAGGCAACGCCGCGCAAGCGCGTGGCCCAGCATCCGGGCACGCCCCACAACCTGGACCGCGAGGCCATGCTGCAGAAGATCGAGGCGTACCTGGCCGACATGAAACTGCCCTGGTCCTACGCCGACGCGATCGCCAAGCAGCAGACTGGCATCGCCAAGGTGGCATGGCTGCGCAAGTACGACGATCTGAAAGGCGTGGTCGCTGCGCTGCATGTTGAGCAGAGCAAACGCGCCATGCTCGAAGCTTTGGATAAGTGGCTGGCAGAGCGGGAAATGACCCGCGAGCAACTGGCCGACCAGTACAGCCTGCCGCGTAATTGGATGCGTAATCGCCGCGTATTGAGCGGCGTTTTGGAAGGCCTGGCCATTCAGGCTGTCACCGATGGGGTTCTGTGATGGAAAAGATAAAACAGTTGGGCATGCGCGAGGCGTCCGCGACCATGCTTCAAGGCAGGGGCTGCGCCAAGGCGATGATCGGATTAGCCGACGAGTACGGCTTCGATAACATGAGCGTAGGCCACCAGCATGCGTTCTGGTTCGGGCTGCTGGCTTGGTTGTGCGGCAATATGGCGGCCATGATCGGCGCGAAAGCAGGAGCGGAAATTCTAGATCAGTGCCGCGCCGGGATGTTTTCGGCCGAGGCGCATTTCCAAAAAAAGGAGACGCACTGATGCCGTGCTATATCGAGCCAACCAAGGAAGGCGGCGTCATGTTCCTGTGCGGCAAACTGGGGCCCCATTGCGCCGCCGAGAAGTGCGCCGCCGTGTCTGGCTCCCTGTGCGACTTCCCGGTGTCCGAGGGCCGCACCTGCGACCTGCCGCTGTGCGAGCGCCACGCCTATCAGGTGGCGCCGGACCTGCATTACTGCCCCGGTCACCTGGCGCTCTGGAAGGCTTTTCGCGAATCCGGCGGCGTCGAGCGCGAGCTGGCCAACGTGGTGCCGTTCCCGGCCCGCACCGGCAAGCCTGAAAACGGGGAGCTGTTCTGATGGATATCCGCTGTCCCTGCTGTCATGTCGCGTTCGCCCTGGAGCAAGTGGTCGAGGATGAGGCGCTGCGCGAGCTGATGGGAATCATTACCGATCTGCCGCGCGAGGTGTCGCGCCCGCTGGTGTCCTACATCGGCCTGTTCCGGGGTAAGTCGCGGGCCACCGCCTACGAGCGCCAGTTGCGCCTCGCGCGCGAAGTGCTGGCCATGCACACCGATACGCTGCTGGTCGGTGTGGCGCTGTCCGAGACTGTCGAGGCGATCCGCGTAAAGCGCGAAAGCGGCGAGGATTCGCGCCCGCTTCGGAACCACAACTACCTCAAGCGCGTGGTCGAGTCGCAGCAGGCGCGCGGAACTGGTGCGGTGCAGGTGGTGCCCAGCCCGGCCAGGCCGGCCGCGCATGGTCCGGTCAGCAAGACGGCCGCCGCACTGGCCGCTTTGAGCGGGAGGGCGCGTGGCTGATCAGGTGCCAACATGGTTTTACAACGCGGTTAGCGCCGGTTTACAGGCGCTGGTTGTTTTGCACCTGCCCGGCGCGCCTGGCCATGAAACCGTCGCATTCACCCAGGACGTGTGGGTCGAGGCGCTGTGGACGGCCAATATCGATTGGCAGGAGCATGCTGATACGGACCGCCTGCGCCAGGCTTTCCTACGCCTGGTGCGCCAGG
>LNAP01000039.1_pt1 | contig 119362 bp, 113 predicted proteins | sample 602601 | NCBI WGS metagenome assembly LNAP01 (sample SAMN02440304, study PRJNA202911) | soil metagenome | biome: Subtropical and temperate rainforests or woodlands; isolation source: soil samples (1 kg each in a 20% v/v slurry with milli Q water) were... ... | reverse complement strand
TCCTGGTCATTCCCTCCGTCGTATGCGCGGTTTGGTTCGGGATCTTCGGCGGGACCGGCATATACATGGAGCACGTACTTGGCCTCAATGTATCGGGCCAAAGCTTGGAGACCGCTTTGTTCTATGTGTATCAGCATCTGCCGCTCACCTCCGTGCTGGTTGTCGCTACCTTATTTTTGGTCGCCACATTCTTTATTACATCCGCCGATTCCGCAACGTTCGTGCTTGGAATGCAGACGACCTATGGCAGCTTGAATCCGTCCACTGCCGTCAAGGTCGTATGGGGGCTTGTATTGTCGGCGTCCGCAATCATCCTCATGTCTACCGGCGGGCTGCCAGGTTTTCAGACGGCCATCATCATCAGCGCACTCCCTCTGGCGGTCATTTTGCTGTTCATGGCGTTCTCCATGCTGAAATCGTTTCGGGCGGAGACACATGCCAAGGGAGGGTCCGGAAAGCCCCAAAGAAAAGTATTTGAAGAAGCTGCCGAACCGGCGCTCCCTCATCGAAAGAAAGCTCGTACGTAAATCATATTCAACGGCCAGGGATTCCTTTGTCCTGACGCCTAACAAAGGAGGAAGATCATTAATGCAAGAAAACAACTCTTCGAGCCCAATGCGCGGCATTCCTATTTCGGTCTTAGATTTGGCTCCCATCGTGGAAGGCGGAACGGCTGCGGAATCTTTTCGCAACACGCTCGATCTGGCACGCCATGCCGAGAAATGGGGCTACCTTCGGTACTGGCTTGCGGAACATCACAATATGCCGGGGATTGCCAGCTCAGCCACCTCGCTCATGATCGGACATGTAGCTGCAGGAACCAGCACCATTCGCGTCGGTTCCGGCGGCATCATGCTGCCGAATCACGCACCGCTTGTCATCGCCGAGCAGTTCGGGACGCTTGCGACGATGTACCCCGGTCGTATCGATCTTGGACTCGGGCGGGCACCCGGCTCCGACCAGTCGACGGCCCGCGCGCTGCGCCGCGGCTTGGCAAGCGGCGGCGATGATTTTCCGGAGCTCGTAGAGGAGCTTCGCGGGTATTTGGCCCCTCCCCCAGTCGACGGGCCAAACCCGGTTCGCGCCATCCCGGGGGAAGGACTGGACATTCCCATCTGGCTCCTTGGCTCGAGCGGCTTCAGCGCTCAGCTTGCGGGCCGCCTCGGCCTGCCGTTCGCCTTTGCCAGCCATTTTGCTCCGGATTACATCCTGCCGGCTTTGGAGCTGTACCGGAGCCAGTTCCAGCCTTCGGAAACGCTGGATCGGCCGCACGTCATGATCGGATTGAATATCGTCGCAGCCGAAACGGATGAAGAAGCCCAAGTGCTGGCCACTTCTCAACAGCAGCAGTTTTTAAATCTGATTCGGGGACGGACAACGAAGCTGAAGCCGCCGGTACACAGTATGGATGCGTTATGGTCGCTCCAAGAGAAAGCTTATGTCCAGAACATGCTGCGGTACTCGATCGTCGGGAGCCGTGGCACTATCCAGGAAAAGCTGCCGCATTTTCTGGATCAGACCGGTGCCGACGAGCTCATTGTGGCAGCCAACATCTATGATCACCAAGCACGCCTGAGGTCCTATCAAATATTCTCGGAGCTCATGCGCGATCTGTAAAGTAACCCGATAGACTGCTCGCTGACATCATATCCATTATGAAAATTAAAAGAATGGTGATTACACACTATGGAGAATTCCAACGATCATCTCCTCTCCACCGCCAAGAAGGCGCTGCTTATCTTAAAAAGCTTTACGAGAGAGGAGCCCGAGCTGAAGGTGACGGATCTGGCGGCTTCCCTGGGATTGACCAAAAGCAACGTCAGCCGCCTGCTCGCAACGCTTGCAAGCGAAGGCTTTGTCACGAAGGACCCCGTAACGCAGAAATACCGATTAGGTCTCTCGATTATTGAGCTTCATGCGATTCTTACTTCGAACATGGAAATTAGAAGAGAGGCCGAGCCATATCTTAATAGACTCGTAGATGAAATCGGGGAAACGGTCAATATTACCGTTTTTAAAGACAAATCCGTTATTGACATCATCAGAATCAACTCCAAGCAGCCCGTGCAGATTGTAAGCCACATTCACGTCTTGAACCCTGTGCATCGCACCAGCGCCGGCAAAGTGTTCCTGGCTCATCAAGAGGAAGCTGCGATTCAGCGGTACATGCAGGAAGGGCTTGAGCAAGATGCCGTAAAGCGCTATCGCAGCCCGGCACAATTTCGTGACATGCTGCACAAGGTGAAAGAACAAGGCTACGCCGTCAGCATGGAAGAGCTGCTGGAAGGGGTCGCAACGATTGCAGTTCCAATCTGGGATTACACGGGCCAAGTGGCGTACTGCCTTTCGATTCTAGGTCCCGTTCACCGATTTGATCCTCACAATCCCGCGGTCATTCAGAAAATCAAAGCATGCGCGAAACATATTTCCCGGCACGCCGGATATCGCGGGCAAACGAATCAGGGCAAAGATAAATAGAAGTCAGGCGCCTCGTAATATAAAAATTCGTGCTTGTCGGCAATCGCTTGGGCCATAATCCCTGCGGTCGGTTTTTGCTTCACTTCGTTCGATTCATGTAAAAACAGCGACCTTACTCCGTACTCCTCTTTCAGACGGACAATGCGTTTCATCACCGCTTCGCACCATTCCAAGCTTTCCTGATGGGCGAACAGCGGATTTTCCCAGCATAACCCGTCAATGTACGGACCGGTCGCTTCACACAGCCGCTCCAGCCCGTTGTTTTGGACGATCACATGATTCGGAAACGATTGGCGCAAGCCGCGTGTGATTTCCACAGCTTGATTGATTTGAAGCTTGCTTTCCACGAGCGGGATGACAGGATCCTCCACATCCCCGATCGTATCCATAAAGACGCCGTCATAACCGCTCTTCATCAGCAGCGACCCGACATGATGATGGAGCAGCCCCCTCCAGCGCTTGGACTTTAAATCCAACACATACGTATCAAACATCGGCTTGTAGTATTTTTCGCCGTTGATATTCAAAAAATCCTCTTCCTTCAGCATCGGGTACATACCGTGAAAAGAGCCCAACTCCATAATAGTGACGTAGGCGAGAACGAGGGTCTCGGTTTGCTGCAGCAACCGAATTTCCTGATCCGTATGCGCTGTCGGTTCCACAATGACGATGTCGTAATGGGCCAGCTTCTCAATATGCCCTTTGCCATAATAGTTCGCAAAGCTCCGCGCCTTGCGGAACCTCTTCCTTTTATCCACCATTGGCATCCTCCCTATTCGTTACACTTCGACTTCGCTCCGTTCATTCCTTGTCGCAAATTCCGTGCGCACCATGCACGATTTGCAATCCTTTCCGTGCGCTTGGCATAGATTGTCTTCAACCTCCCAGCACGGGATATCTTTCCGACGGTAGGCAGGGCACTGCTGGCAAATGATGGAAGGCACGCACAGCATCTCAAAGCATCTTCCCATAGGGCGGCCCTGTATCGAAGGTTCCGATCTTTTGTTACTGTACCATTGGATGAACACTTCGACGATCCGTTCGTCCAGCTGCGCGCCGGCGGAAGATCTCAGCAGCTTCAGTGCTTTGTTAAAGCTTAATGGCTCCCTATATTTTCGCCCGCACGTTTTCGCCAGGAACGTCTGGACGACGGCTATAATCTTCGCTCCCGTCGGGATTTCCTCATCCGTCAGCCCGAAAGGGTACCCGTTGCCGTCCATTCGTTCATGGTGATGCATAATATAAGAAGCCACTCTTTCGTTCCCGGTAGCAACGTTTACGATGGAGGCGCCCACCTCTGAGTGAAGCTTCATCAATTCGAACTCTTCGTCCGAATACTTGCCCTCTTTCTCAAATAAGGAACTGGAAAGCCCCAGCACGCCGATGTTGCTCAAGTAAGCCGCAAGGGCTACATCCTTAATTTCATCCTCAGGCAGCTGCAGCTGCCTGGCGATCGCCACAGAGTAACGGCTCATCAATTCCGAATATCCTACGGTATAAGGGTTCAGGTTATCGATTAATTTTACCAGCATCTTAAGGATTTCAAGGTATGCGCCGGAAAACTGCTTCAGCCCGCCTTGATACGCCATGATCGACCGCATGTGATCAATCATTGTACTTAAAATCATTCCTGCCTCTTGTTCGCCCATGCTCATGCCGTCCTCGAACCAAAACAGCAAGAAGCTGTCCCGCCGTTCGTCCAGCTTGACAAGAACCAGCGTTTCCATCCCGGCGGCCGCCACATAGGGGGGGAGCTGATAATACAGCTCGTCGTTTCGGTTGATAAAGAAGTACGGCTGATGGGCGATATAAGAGCGCAGCTCTTCCAGCGTCCCGGTGTCCTCCCTCAGGCTTTGCAGCACATCTCTGTCCAACCCGACATGGAGCTCGATCAGGCGCCCGTCGTGCTCCGCGCTCTGAACAAACACTCCTCCGGACGCTTGAATGGATTGGATGCACAGCTTCATCATCATCTCCATCATCGTTCTCCAATCCATCGAAATACTGCTGATCTTTTGCAGCGCCTTGCCGGAAGCCACTACGACTTGAGATTGAGAGCGCATCTCCTCCGAGATGACGAGTCCTTGCAGCAGATAGCTCATCTGTTCGCTGAGCACGTTCAAATGGAGAGCCTCTTCCTTGCCGATATGTTCTAAAGGCCCTACAACCATGAGCCCCATCTCGCCTACAGGAATATAAAACAAAGGGATTTCCCCTTCGAGGACTTTCTTCGTCTCATAGACCCGTTTGACAATCGGAATCGACAAGGGCGGCATGTAGCTTCCCTGCTTAAAGGAGGCCAGTCCGCTGTAGGAAGGACGAACCTCTCCGAAATCGCCGGATTGATAGCGTACCGCCTTTAACACATAGCTTTGTCCCTTCTTGTCCAACACATAGAACGTATACGTGGGCGCTGCGACAAGATTGGCGACGATCTCCAGCATCCGGTCGACATTTTCCTCCAGCCCTTTGTCCGGATTCAAATTGCGAAGCATGTCCTTCACAAGGCTCAAATGCTTTTCGGCTATTTTGCGTTTCTTTCGATTGGCTGCGTAAAGCAGCAGCAGGATCGAAATCGCAGCGGCGGCGATCCCGGCCGACACCCACGGTCCGTATTCATTCCACAGCCACGCCATATTCATTGACTCCCCCTCCCCAAATTTCTTGTTGAATCTCTTCACGGGCCTGCTTTCGCTCTACATGATAAACGATGATATATTCATCTTCATAATATACATCCACTTCTTCCCCAAATGCGGCCAGATGCGCATGGAGCCAAGCCCGCAGCGCCTTTCTATTCCGTTCCCATGTGTCATACGACGGTTCCAGCTGCCGCATCAGGCTCCCGTCGTTCACTTCACGCAGCTGCTTCTCATAAAAAAGAAATACGTGCGGAGCGACATTCAAATCAGGCTTATCCGAATGAAACCGCGTTAAGGCGCGTTCGTTAGGATCATAATCGGACACCAGCCGCTCGACGTTCATGTGGTAGCCCCTTCCCTGCACTACTGCGGATAAAGGCTCCTTGCCGACGGCCATCCAAGTATTCGGGCTGAATTCGCTGCTGATTCGATGATATTGAGCGATCGTCGAATCCCAATCGATTTTGACCGACTGGGTTGGCCCGACGGGAACGGCGGCGATGCAAATAAGAATGACCACTATTAGTGTACTGTTCTCAAGCACATTTTGGTATGGCCTCCCGGCAATAAGCCGGAATAAAACGTACCAACCGAAGCCCAAGGCGACACTGATTGCCAGCGGCGCGACGGAAGGGGACGCTGTAAGCAAAAACGGATTGTTTACATTGCTTTGGAAGGCCTGGACGACGGAAAGATGAAACTCCTTCCCCGACATAAAGCCGATAGCCATCGGAACAACCGAGACGCCGATCGAACCCGCCCACGTCAAAAACATCTTCCGCATCGACGATCGGCTCGATCGCATCTTGGCGGCAGCCATATACAAGCTTGCTAGACCGATTCCCGCCAAAAGATACATAGAGGTCTTCGGATCTATAAACGCTATGACGATCATTCCGGCTGCCATCGTGTAGAAGGCATCCAAGTACCCTTTTCTTACATACACAATATAAAAATAGAGCGCAGGCAGCAAAAAGATATGCGCGAACGTTCTCGGACTTGACTCGAGCTGCCACTGCCAAAAATGCGGGTCAGCCACCCCTCCTAGAAAGGCGTAGACCGCCGTCCCGGCAATTCCGCTCATCCGATAGCCGGTCACGCGTGTAAGAAAGAAATAGATAGATCCCATAATCAAAAGCTGAGTGAAAAGCCCCGTATATTGGACCACGTGAATCGCATCGATTCTCGCGAACTCCTGTATCGTAGCCCAGTATATATGAAAGCCTTGCGGAAGAATCCCGTCGGCGAACATCTGATTGACGCGAATATCCTTCATCCACTTCAGCGTCGAGTAGCGATCCGCGTACGATATCGAGGGATGAACCACTCCTTCATAGAAGCGAGTGAAGCTTGACGTGATGAGTACCGCCAGCATGGAGATCGTGCCGATCAGCTTCGTACGCGGGGACATCCGTTTCCTCAGCTCCTGCGTAACGCGGAGCGATTGCTTCCTTGTGTAGCCGGCCAACACCTGCGTCAGCTTATACTTCCCGTCAAAGTAGTCGTAAATCAATGCCTCCGCGCTCACGCTGGAATTGTCCAAGCCTTTCTTAGCTAGGCGCCTTTGGTAAATTCGCAAGCCCACGAAAATGAGAATAATAGCGAGCGAGAGAAGCTCAAACAGCCGCAGCAGCACCAACAGGTTGCCGACAACGAGCAGGATCATGCTCATCTTTAAGAAATCGGAAACGCTTCGCTCCAATCCTTCTTGATATTGGTTCTGAAAAAACAATCTCGGCACATACAGCAAAATAAACGAGAACGCCAAGACGTAATGGATAAGTGCGAACATGTTCGTTTCCCCCACTGTTAAGAAGCCGCATACATGTAGTAGTCCAGCTTGCGAAGCACGGAATAGACCTGGATGGAAGACAGAATTACAAATACGACGGAGCCAACTACCAACCCCACCACCGCATATTCATACCCAAACCAACGGCTTAACACAAAGCCTGTAACCAAGTTGGTCATGACGGCCGGCGTAATCGAGCGCACCACCTTGTGCGGCTGGGATAAGGAAAACAAAGTGACGGCGTTCATCAAGGCAATCGCCAAAAACACGTATGCGATCAAGGATAAAAGAAACACGAAGTGAGTGACGGGATTCTCGTAAATAATGGAACCCATCGCCGGATTGAATATGTCCATAAAGACGGACAAAGCGTAGTAAAGCCCCGCCGCGCTGGCAACCGAAACGGCGAAAATAATTATCACACGCACGAAATATTGGCGGATATAGACTGCATTCATGTTGTGGATGTCTTGTCCCAAGTAGCTTTTTTGGCTCAGTTGAATGTTGTTCATAAATCGGGACAGCACAACCTCGTTAATCCCCATCGGAATGATCAATACCAGCAAGGAGAAATCGAGCCCAAGCTCATAATCGCCCCGGAACCAGATGAAATACGAATGAAAGGCATTATCTACAGACCATGCCACGATCCGATCGATAAACAAAAACAAGAAGTATAGGATGCCATACAGGAAATACGGCATCGTATTGTAGATCGTCACCGACATCTTCGGAAGCTTCGGTTCGATCCCTTTCTCCGCCTTTGCTTCCGCTTTCTTAAAAAAGTACAGCGAAAGGCCGATTCCCAAAAACGAAACGAACAAGAGTGAGATTAATTGGGAGACGATCATGTTGATGTGAAAACCGACAAACAAGACATATACGATGAAAATACCTACGACGATAAGTCCCGAGAACAAAATTTCCTTCCGGAGGATGTACATCACGGTTACGGACAGCCAAATCGTGTTCAATATGAAGTAATACAAAATCGTGATGAGCAGCATGTTATAAGGAAATAAGTTAAATAATGCGTTTAGAAAAAATACGATTCCTGAAAGCGCCGCACATGCGACCGTGCCAAGAAAGATGAAATAAAACGTAACCCTTCTCGCCATTCCGTAATAGCCCTGAATGATATAAAAAAATCCGCGCCTCGCAATCGCCTGTGTAAATCCCCCTACGGTCACAAAGCTTAGAATGGTGCCGATCGCGATACTTGTCGCAATCTCAACCGTTAGATTCTCGTACGACCAAAGAGAAAAGCGAAGCGTGATCATCGAAAACACCGAAATCGCCATCGGAAGCGCAAATATAGCTCCGCGCAAAAAATTGCCGATGATGATTCGCAGCAGCTCGGGAAAGCTCATCTTTTCGACCCGGTTAAACGGCGTAAAGATAATATTCGTCTTGCTCATATCCCACAGGAGCGAGGCCAGTTCAAAGATGCCGTCAACTCCGAACGTTCGGGAAGCGCGATCGTCGTTCCAGCCGGTCGATTCCAATATAGCTGCGATTTCATAACGATCCTCGGGTTGAACGCGTCTTTCTTTAATTTTCCTCAGCAGCTGCTTCAGCTCTTCCTGCTGTTGGATCGCCTTCGTTTGTTTGTAGGCCACAACCATAGGGCTACTCCTCTATCCGCTTGAAGGACATGTTCACAATGAGCTCCGCCAGCTTGCCTTCCCTTTCGGCCTTGTTCATCACCTCTTCAGTGATCACCGAATGTTTCGCTGCAATCATGTTCCCTTGGCTGTCCCGCAAATCCGTTCCGCAAATTTTGCCGACGATATATTTCTTCCGCAGCCGGTAGGCATGCTCCTCCACCGCGGCGCTTGCCGGCTCCGCTTCGATTGATGTCATGGCGGGAATGACGGGCGTGACTGAGAACTCTTCAAAAGCTTCCTGTTCCTGCACCCATTGGACGGGTGGGGCAAGCAGCTCTTCAATATCCTCGCCCCAAAAATCCGTCCCGCCCATCGTCAGCCGCTTCTGAGGCAGCGTGACCGCTTTCTGAGACATCATCAGCTTCTTGTGAATCGGCGTAACCTTTGCATACGTTCTCTTTGAATCAACAGCTGGAGCCGCCTCATCTAAGAGCTGTTTATGCTCCTGCAGCACCTTTTGCCGCAAAGCTTCCTTGATTTCCACAACCCATCGATCCTTCGTTTCGCGGAGAAGGTCCTGCTTCAGCTTCCCTTTCAGCTCGCGAAGCAGCGTTTCTCTCCTATCAGCTTCCCATTTTCGCTGCAATTCCTCGATGTCGTCTTGCTTTGCCGGTTCTTCCGTCACAGCGGCGGCGGCAGCCGTTCCATGCACGCCAAGCAGCAGCTGTTGATACAGCGACAGTTCAAGCAGCAGATGCTCCCTTTCCCGACCTAGACGGTAAAGCTCTTGCCGCTCCCGATGCAGCTCGCTCAGCTGTGCCGATCTCAACTCGTTGATGTGGTTCTTCACCTGCTTTTCGTTCAGTCCAAAGAGCCGTTTCTTAAATCGGATGGCAGGCGGAGGAGGCTCGTCCACGGAGAACTGCGCCGGAACGGATACCGCCTTGGCCGTTTGGATGCCGCGAGGATGCTCCGTGTGCGCAGCTGAAACGGATGATCGGAACCCTTCGATTTGCTTTCGAATGCTGTCGTTTTCCGCTGCGGCTTCCTCCATATTTCGGCGCAGCCTATTCATCAGCTGCTGATGTCTCTGCTGCAAATACATATCCGCATCGTTGAAGGACTTCGGTTGTACTCCCCATAATGCACGAGCCACGCTTCTTCTCATCCGGCTCACCCCCTCACTTCTAACTATCAAGCGATCATCAATTCGCTATAAATCTCGAACTTCTCGAACTCGTGAAAGGCAAGCTCATACTCGCCCATATGGTTGTATACTTCCGCTAACTCCAGCAGCAGCATTGGGACCGTACCGGAAGCCGGCAGCTCATCGATGGCGGATCGGAGGCAGCCGACCGCCTCCCGATAATGGCCGGCGTACTTGAGCGCCATCCCCCGCTCCATCCACAATCTTTGCCTGTTGACTGCAGCGTCTGCGGAGGCCGAAGCCGAACGGGCCGCCACAGCTGCTTCAGAAACGTCCGCCGCCGCTTTCTTGCTCCCTGTGGAAAGCGCAAGGTAGCTTTCGTAGTGCTCCTTGAGCACCTTCTCGACGGTAAACCGGGAAAGCGCCCGTTCACGGGCTTCCTCAGCCATGACGCCGCGAAGCTCCGGCGATCGCAGAAGCCGCGCCACTTCCTCGGCGAGCTTCTCATGATCGCGGGGCGGCACCAGCACGCCCGTATCGCCTAATGCTTCCCGAATTCCCCCAACGTCGGTCGAGACGACCGCCGTCCCCGCCATCATCGCTTCCACTACCGAATAGGGGAACGCTTCGGAGATACTCGTTAACGCAAATACTTCGCCGCTCTTGTATGCCTGAGCGATATTGGTCAAGTGCCCTTCGAAATGAAGCGTCTCCTCCAGTCCAAGCTTCGACCGCAGCGCCAGACATTGCTCGTAATAGGCCGGTACAGACACGGAACCGTACACCTTGAATTCGACGTTCGGGATTTGCCGTTTCACGACCGCGGCAGCCCGAATCAACGTTTCGATATCCTTCATCGGGTCGATCCTCGCTACCGTAACGACGGTCGGCCGGGCAGGCTTTTCCGCCTTGGCATTCAGGAATACCTCTTTGTCGACACCGTTGTAAATCACCTTGATTCGTTCCTCTTCCACCCCGAAATGACTCTCCCAGCGGGTGTTGTAGCGGCATACCGGTGACACCTGATCCGCGAAACAATAATTCAGACTGGTCACGGAATGCACAAGCCGCATTAGAAACGTATTGAGGAACGTTGAATATTCTCTTTTCGCCAAGGATAAATACTGCTCTCTCAGATACACCCCATGCTCCGTAAGCATAAACGGAGTTTTATTCTTTAATTTCGCCAGCACACACGGAATGCCGCAGAACGCGGCCGCCGACGAATGCGTTACATCCACATCGGGGATCGGCGTATTCAAGATGTTCAAAAAACGGTATATCCAGCCGAGGCTTTGAATTAAGCTGTAAATATCGGGCCTGGATAAGTGGTCGTCCTTCGCCACATGATCTAACACAATGCGTTTATACGTCTCCCAGGCCTCTTCGGACTTGAAGCTCACTTTATACTCATAATATTGGAAATAGAGATGCAGCTCCAGCAGCACTCTGCCAAGGCGCTTCGGATTTTTAATCGGTTGGATGATTTCGGTAACCAGCTCTTCGAACAACGGGATGAACAATTCATTGATTTTGTCGGACGTTGAGCGTTTTTTGGACAAAAAGGTTTGCGAAAAGGGCAGCGGCAAATGCTCGCTCGGCTCCTCCGTTCCCCATAACGGCATTTTGATCAGAGAAGCGGATGCGGGCAGCTCGAATTTCTGGGTCACGAACGGGTCCATTAATACACTGTATACAACGTAATCTACGTTCGTAGAGCGGTTGACAAGCAGATCGCACCAAGTGCTCACACCGCCCTGGTGAAACGGATACGTCCCTTCCGTCGTCAGCATGACCCTCAACTTACGGTTCAACAAAATCACCTTCTACCATCCGAATCTAGCCTATGGCGCATAATCCCCCGAATAGCTGACGAGCGACACATCGATCACACCGTCAATCGACGATAGCTCCTTTACGAATTCGCTATTGCCGTCCTTGATTTTCATCTCCACGACCAGCTCCGTATGGTCTTTCCGCACCGTCTTCGATTTCAACGTATGCTGGAGCCTCGTCACATGATAATTAACGGCAAAGTCGGCCTCCTCCGTGAAATGGACAATCAACAGGTACGCTTGGCCCTTCACCTTGTATTTTGTCAGCAAAAAAATAGTCAGCCCCAATAACAACGAGCCAAGAAGGGCGACCGGAAAAATCTTCGCTCCTGCGGCGATCCCTGCCGAAATCGCCCAGAACATAAACACGATGTCCAGCGGGTCTTTAATGGCGGTGCGGAAGCGAACGATGCTCAATGCTCCGACCATGCCTAAGGACAGCACGATATTTGTGCTGATCGTTAAAATAATGAGCGAGGTAATCATCGCCATCAAAACCAAAGTCACGTTGAAGCTGTGGTTATAGACGACCCCCCGGAAGCATTTCTTATAAATATAGTAAATAAACAGTCCGATCAGCAATGACACAAGCAGCACAAGCGCAACATCGAACAACGAGACCGAAGCGGCCCGATTCAAAAACCCGGTGTCAAGAATATCCTGAAAAGAGATCGTATCTCCCACGGAGCCATGTCCCTCCTAGTTATAGATGGTGGTGGTCCTTCATAAACTCCCGGCAAAGGACGTATTTGGAAATCGCGGAGCGAACCGAAGCCCGAATATCAAGCAGCTCTTTCACAAAAACAGGCAGGAACTCCGTATATTTTACCTCCAAAATCTCCATAGGCTGCCGAAAGACGCGGACCGGAGCGGCATTCGCGTCGAAGATGTCCAGTGAATTGATGACGGTGGAAAGCCCTTTGTCGAACGTCACCCTTACGTCTCCCAGACGGTATAAGTAGGCCTCGCGGACATAGTCCACTATCACCTTCGGACGCAATCCGTGCACTGTAATCCCATAGTAAAACTGCTTCAGAAGAGGGCTGTTTCGTTCCAGCAGAAACTCCACGTCTCCCTTCATGATTCGCTCATATTCCGCTCGGGATAAAGACGCGGCCTCCTTGCAAATATAGTCTCCGAACCTGCTTTTGCGCTCCAGCTTGATCCACTGTTCCGACTTATTGTAAATTCGGATTCTATATTTTTTGCGCTTCATCACTCCGAAATTTTTCTCAAACAGGGCGTCGTCGTGCATTGTATCGAAATAGAGGCTACGGATATGATACCCGTCAGAGTCCACAGAGTTGCGATCCAGCTGTAAAATCGAATTGACGCGAATTTTCAAAGAAGCGTACTCATGAGGATGAAGATAAAATTTCAGCTCATGCCTGAGCTGCTTGCTGTCATAGATCATCATAGCCCCCGCTATTCCAACGTGAACTGCTTCACGCCGTGATAAAAACGCAGTTCATCGTTTATAAAGCTTTCGAACGCAACCTGCTCGTGTCCCTTACTATCGCGAACGATAATCCGCCAGTAGTAAACCCCGGGATCGAGCGGCTCCATTGTCATTTCATAGACCTGCAGCCCGCCGTATTCGCGCACGACGTTCGAGAAGTCCGGCGCAGTGCTGATTTGAAGATCATAGAATAGCTCGTCTCCCTGCAGATCGAAGGACTGCCCCCAAGTAAACGTCATCCGGTCCGCTTCAATCCACGGCCCGCCCATAAAAACAGGCATCGGCTTTTCCAAGTTCGCGTAGTATTTCTCCAGGCTTTGAGCCGGAAACTTGGCGAGTGCGTAATACTCCTCATCAAATCGCTCAATATCCTCCGGGAGAAGCTGTACGTCCGGCAATCGCGTAGCCATCGGTTTCACCACAGGATAATATTCCTCAAGCAGCGCCCTTGCCCGCTCCTCCGTAATGATTTGGCTCAGCTCGGCCATCTTCTCATTCAGCGCTTCGACATGGTCCGGGTTTTCGAAAAACCGTCTCGCCAACGGCCATCCCCAATAAAGAGAAAGCCCTTCCCTCGCAGGGTGGATGCCGGCGGCGTCATACCCCCACTGCCAATCGAAATTCCACGCTTTATCATAATCCCACGGGAGGAAATACCACTTATCGGTGAACCTTGAGCTGTACAAATAAAAGTTGTTCCCGGTCGTATCCAGATTGCCCATGATGAGATTGACCGCAATCCAAGTCAGGAAATTGTCTTGATCAAAATGCTTGTGAAACACCTCGTCAAAATCCTTCGATTCATCGTTTACCTCTTCCAGCATCGCGATCAGCTTCTCGTGATACTCTCGGCCGCCGATGCCAAGCACCGTCTCGAACGCCGCCTTGTCATACAGCGGATCGCTCCGGTTCCGAAGAAGCTCCGGGTACCGGTAAAATTCAAATTGAACTGCTTTATACAAATACCCGTCCGGATCCAGTCCGACACGCTTTAGGAAATCCCGGTTCGGCTGTTCGACGTGCGTAAAAAGACCATAATCGACAAACTGTCCGGGTTGCGGCGGATTCGTCGTGTCCTTCACAAACAATTGAACAAACCGCGTGTCCATGCTGACCAAATCCGGTATCAGCCGCAATAAATCGTAGCTGAGCTTATTCCGAACCCTCGTATAATCAAAAGCGTGTTTATTTAAGTTCAGCACTTCCTGATTGTGCCACAGAGTTCCCGGCTGCAATCGAATTTTGTACGATTTCTGATCGGCGATGCGCGCGCTGTATCCCCTCTGTTCGATCGTCGCGTTCGGCACCGTTTCGCCTTCCTCCGCTTGCGCGTCGAAACGCTCCGGATCCCCCGCCAGGAATACGGCCGGCAGGCTTGGCTCCATGGCGAGGCTATCGGTTTGACCGAGCCGGTTCATCCCCTGGAACGAGAGGCCGTGCACCGGGTCATTGCCCTTAATCGTCACGTACACCCGTTCAAGGGTGCCTTGGTCCGCGGCGAGATCGGAACCGTCATCCGAGCCCGGGGAGGAGTAGCTGATGAACCGGGCCAACCAAGGATTGTTTTGCGCCAGCCGGTCGATGTGCGGGGCGTATATGCTTAACCCTAACGTCAGCAAACAAACGAACGAAATTAAAAAAATGACCTTGGCACGCAACTTGATCCTCCCCTACCCGGCCTATTATTTACTGCATAAATTATACTCTATTAGCAGATTAGATGCCCTTGAAATAAGCTGCTTACGGAAAATTATAGATTCCAAATACAGTTATCGCTTCCTGAAAAGAAAAAAGGCTCACTCCGGGCCCAGTTTGCCAACCGAACCCGGGGCGAGCGATGATGAATGCGGTGCGATTACCCTTGAGCGGGCCGGAATTCATGAACCCAAACCTTCATTTGTGGCAGCCACGGCATTCCGGGGTGGATCGATAGAATGGATTCCTTATATTGTTCTACGCTCAAATATCCTTCTTGGCGGGCATGTTCATCCGTCAATTCGCCGAGCGCTTGTCGGTACACCTTCGTCACGACAAACTCGCGACCCTGCAGCATCATCTTCTCGCCGATATCCGCATATCGTCCGTTCCGTCTCGTGGCTGTTTTTTGCCCGGCAATGACTTTATCAATATCCTGCGGCTTCGTAATTAGGCGGTCAATGGTACACGTTTTCGGCGGGAGCTCGTTGTTTTCGTTCAATTTGTTCATGTGCTGCCTCCTTTTACTAAGGTTTCCCTGAGCCGCCTCCAGGCATGCTCATGGTTTCAAATGCAGGCAAATATTCACCCGGGGGATTCAAGGACAACGTATTCTGATCAACGAAAGCCACATTGCCGTTTTCGTCGATTTCAATATCCAGCACGTGCCAGTACAAATGTTCAACCGCACCCTCCACCGGGATAGTGTACGTTTTGACCGGACTCTCAGAGCCGCCCTGGTACACCTTCACCGTCGCTCCTGATTCAACGAGAGGAGCCTCTTCGGAGTAATTGTGCACGAAGTACGCGTACGTTCCGTATACCTCCTGCGTAACGGACATCATCGTCATTGTTTCGGGACCGTACCGATCCGTGTCGTCAAAGTCCAATCCCGCATACAGCTGATCGTTAAATATATATAAATCGTTGCCGTAAAAAATGTGGAAGCTGCTGCCGTCTGGCGTCGGGCCTGTCAAGTGTGCATCCAGATCCTCCGGCACCGCCCCCCACGTCAGAACAATCCGAATTTCCCCGTTATCCGGCGGAGGCATGAGCCACAAATCATTCGGCGAAGCGCTTGAAGAACCGTGAACAAAGCTTTGGGTCACATAATCGGTCATATATCCTTCTTTCGTCAGCTGCACGGTGTAAGTGCCCGGCTCGAGATCCAACGAATAGTAGCCGTTTTCGTCAGTCGTTGCGGTAGCCACAATGGCTCCCGTTTGATCGGATTCCGCTCTGAAGTCGAGACGGGCTCCGCTCACGTACATCTCCGTGTTTTCCCTGACGTGTCCCGCCACTCTAAATAAAACCAGTTCGGACGCCCCCCCGCTTAGGAGGAGAGAAGTCGGAGAAGCCTCAATCGCGACGTCAACCCAATCGTCATACGCTTGCAGCGTCGAATCGCCTAGAACGATGCGCTGATCGATTGCATCATACGTAAACTCCGTGATGATCTCCGTGGAGTACTCGTCTGTGATCGAAACCATAAAATCATCCTTAGTCAGCAGCGAATTGATGCTGGACTCCGACAACTCCAATTGGAACGCGCCTGCGACATCCGGGATATACCCTGCAAAATAAAGGAAAGACTTGTTGTGGAGAACAATGTTCGAGTACCCCGCAACGTTTCCGGATTCGTCTATTCTGTACAAACCTATATATTTGAAACTTTCGGGATCTGCTTCCGCGATATAGCTTCCCGACTCATAAGGCTGTGCTTCCGACGGGCGAGCAGCGCCTATAGCCGGGGCGGGAATCGGAGAGTCCGACACTTGTACATACAGCCCGTCCATCGCGGAAAAGATTCTCGTCTTCCCCGCTTCAAATCCGGTCACCGCATCATATACGACCGGCGGAGGTACGAACCTCGGCTCAATCGAACGCAGCAAGCCGGTCAGCACCTCGAAATCAGCCGTATTTCCGGAGGAGGAATATTGTTGAACCAACTCTCCGATCCCGAGCGGCTCCCCTCCTCGGACGATAATAGGCGGAAGCTCCGTTTCCCCTATCAATATCTCTTGATGCATAATCATCTCCGCTCGGAAGTAATGAACGCCTTCGCTTAAGTCCGTAAGCGGAATGACAGCGTACCCGTCGCCGTCCGGCATTCCCGTGCCGACGATGTCATCGCCTTCCCGCAGCAAAATTTCCGCCCCTTCGAACGCTCCCACGACGACCGTAGCCTTCCCGTTCGTTGTGACCAGCGCCTTCGACGGGCTAATAATGATAGGGTTAAAGCCCTCTGCACCGGCCTGAGGCGCGTACCCCGCCAATGAGGTAAAAAGCATGGCGAGGACGAGTACAAAAATACGAATGAATAAAAACGGTTTTGGCGCGATAATCCCGATCGCCCCCCTAATGATAGTATTCAGCAAAGTCTATATATTTTCATTTTATACCATTATATGCTTTTGAAAATATATTTTTTGGATGAACATACAAGCGTTCTCCGCCAGTTTCCATAAAATAATTACGACAAGAAACGAACTGCGTGCCGGAGGTGATCCGATATGATCTCCATCATTACAAGCACGATCAGACCGGAACGGATGGACGATGTGTTCGAAAATTATGCGCGTCAATTGTTGAAGCAGAAGGAATTGATTATTGTTCTGCACCGCGACGATATGGACCTTGCGCATTGGGAGCGGAAAGCGAAGCAGTACCCGAACGTGTCCGTATATCAATGCTCCGCCGCAAAAACAGTAGGCGAGTGTAAAAATTTCGCCGTCACCAAAGCAACATATCCATTTATCGCGAAGTTTGATGATGATGATTATTACGGACCTTCCTATTTAACGGAAGTATACGCCGCCTTTCGAAAAACCGGCGCCGATCTGGTAGGCAAAGCCCGATATTATGCTTACCTGGAAAAAAGCAATACGCTCGCGCTCCGGTACCGCAAGCCTGAAAAGGCGTTCGTGAAGCAGCTGGGCGATCCGACGCTTGCTTTTCGAAAGAAAATCTTCAAGCACGTGCAGTGGCCCTCCGTGAAACAGGGCGGAGACAAGCTGCTGCAGAAGGACTGTCTGGCAAAGGGTTATACCTTTTACTCGACCAGCAAAAACAATTTTGCCTATATCAGAAGAATCGATCAGAAGCATACGTGGGCCATCGGCGATGATGAGTTTATACAAAAATGGTGCAAGTTTATAAAACAAACGGATGACTTCAGGAAAAAGGTGAACAAGAATGCAAAGAAGGACGTGATTCGATTGAGGGCTGAGGTCAACCATAAGGTTACGGCGATTATCAAGACCTTCGAACGCCCTCATTGTGTCGATACGCTCATCAAGAGCATCCGCGAGGCTTATCCGAAGCTGCGGATCATCGTTGCCGACGACAGCATTACGCCCGCAATCCGCAAGGATGTGGAATATCATGTTCTCCCTTTCGACAGCGGCGTTTCCAAGGGCCGGAATTTCTTGGTGAAGCAAGTAAAGACTCCTTACGTTCTGCTGCTCGACGACGACTTCTGCTTTATTCCGGAAACCAAAATCGAAAAGCTGCTGCACATTCTTGAAGCTTCCGATCTCGATATTGTCGCGGGGCGCTATCTGGAGGAAAAAGGAGTCCGAAATTCCCAAGCGACGCTGCTTCTCAACGAGGACGGGGAACTCCTCTACAACAAAGCGTCTCTCGGCAAGGCGCACGGCGTGGAGCTTTACGACATCGTCAACAATTTCTTCTTGGCGAGGACGTCTACACTGCTTAAACATAAATGGGATGAACGGCTAAAGGCGGGCGGCGAGCATCTGGATTATTTCCTCAGGCATCAAGGAAAGATCAAAGTGGCTATGCATCCCAAGGTGTTCGTCTATCATTATTGCGACCGCTCGAACGAGCGATACAATCGTTATCGATCTAGAGGAAAAAGTACGTTTAACGACATGTTTATGAAAAAAAACAGAATCCTCAAAGTAAAAAGAGAGCAAGGCTTATTTCTCCCGATCAAAAGTGTGCGAAAATATGTGAGCCCGGAAACCATTGCGCAATTTAACCTGAAATAAAAGGTAGGCATAGGAATGGATCTCCCCCTATATATTGGATAATACCTGCCGATTTCCAACACATTAGGGGGCTTTCTTGTGTTTCTGCGCATCCTGTTCAGCTTCGTATGCTTCACCGCCGCAATGGCGATCCTGTCTGGCAGTCTTTCCTCAGCAGCAACAGCTCCGGACGATGCAAAGGAAAAGCAAAACTCGCTTCTCATCATCAATAAAACGACGAACGAGCTCGCTTATTTTGCCGACGGCGTTCTCGTGCGAACGTTTTCCGTGGCCACCGGAGCGGAGCCCGAATATACTCCGGAGGGAACCTTTCCCATCGTCAACAAAATTAAAAACCGGCCGTATTACAAAGAAAACATTCCCGGCGGCGATCCCTCCAATCCGCTCGGAGACCGATGGCTCGGACTCCACGTAAACGGAACCTACGGAACGACGTATGCCATCCACGGGAACAGCAACCGAAATGTGATCGGTTCTTTCGTCAGCGCCGGCTGCGTCCGAATGTTCAATGACGACATCCATTGGCTGTTTGACCGTATTGTGCTGAACACATCGGTGGTTATCGTTTCTTCGGAGCTGACCTTTGAGGAGTTGGCCGTCCAGCATCATTATGAGCTGGAGCAGCCGTTCGAAGGAGAGCTGTTCGTCAACGGCACGCCGTATGACTTAGGAAGAGAAGCGGTTGTGTATCGCGGCAAGACGCTGCTTCCGCTGCGCGCTTGCATCGAGCTGATGGGCGGGAGCGTCGATTGGAACGCGGCTGCGGGGCTTGTCGCCTCGCACGTCGGCGAGTACTTCCTATTGCACAAGCCGGCTTCTTCCATCGTATTTGTCAACGGTGAAGCCGTCGCCATCGAATCCAAGACAAAGGTGCGGAACGGGATCGTTATGATCCAACTCCGGGATCTGGCCAGGATTACCGGATGGGACGTTCAATGGGAGGAAGAAACGAAACGAATCTATATGAGCAAGGATCTACAGGAAGATTATGCTTCGCCTCCGGCGGCTTCCCAGCTCGATATTTCCTCACGAACTCTCGGCGCCACCTCGGTGCCCAGCAGCTCAATGGCTTTCATCACATCGTCGTGGGGCATCGTGCCAAGTGGTACGTGAAGCATAAATCGTGTGATGCCCACTTCCTTGCGAAGATGAATGATTTTCCGGGCCACCGTCTCGGGATCGCCGACATACAGCGCTCCTTCAAAGCTGCGTGCGGCATCGTAGCTTGCCCGGTCGTAATGCCCCCAACCCCGCTCCCGTCCGAGCACATTCATCACCTGTTGGGTGGGCGGGAAAAATTTGTCGGCCGCAGCCTCGCCCTCCGTCCCGATGAAGCCGTGCGAATGCGACGCCACCGGCAATTTGGAGACGTCATGCCCTGCGTGAACAGCAGCTCTCTTATACAACTGCACGAGCGGAGCAAAATGCCGGGGACTGCCTCCAATGATCGCCAGAACGAGCGGCAGCCCAAGCAGGCCCGCACGGACGACAGATTGTTGATTGCCCCCGCTGCCGATCCATACCGGCAAAGGCTGCTGCACCGGACGCGGATATACACCCCGATTGTCAATCGCCGGCCGATGGCGGCCGCCCTCCCACGTCACCTTCTCCGACTCGCGTATTTTCAACAATAAAGCCAGCTTTTCGTCGAACAGCTCGTCGTAGTCGTTTAAATCATATCCGAACAGCGGAAACGATTCGATAAAAGAGCCTCTCCCCGCCATAATTTCCGCACGCCCGTTCGAGATGCAGTCCAGCGTGGCGAAATCTTGAAACACACGCACCGGATCCGCGGAAGAAAGCACGGTGACCGCGCTCGTCAGCCGAATCCGCTTCGTCTGCGCCGCAGCCGCGGCCAGCACAACCGCAGGCGAAGACGCCGCGAAATCTTCGCGGTGATGCTCCCCTACGCCGTAGACGTCTAACCCGACCTGATCCGCAAGCACAATTTCCTCCACCACTTCACGAAGCCGCTGCGCATGACTGATCACCTTCCCGGTTTGAACGTCCGGCGTTGTCTCTACGAATGTACTCACACCTATCTCCATGTATCGTGCCCTCCCATTTCCGAATATCTTTATTTTGAACTTTTACCCGATCCTTTTCAAGTCATCCGCACATGACAGGAAATCGGTGGAAACCGGACGATTTACATGTTATCCCCCGCTAAGCTCCCCTTATCCCGTCTTAGCGGACATAACCCCTAATAATCCGAGGATATGCGGGTTGATCCGCTCCCTCCTTCTCATGTATCATTTCATCATAGAATTAAATTTATCATAAAATTTTATTCTCTACGCAGAATTTCAGGGTGATGCCTAGTGGGAAATCTAAGTCAGGAGATGCAAGCCGTAGTAGACAAATTCAAATCATCCCTTCATGAGCAGCACAAAGAAGAAAGCACGGTGAAAATGTATACGGCGGAGGTCGGGCATTTTCTATCGTGGATGGAATCGGAGCGCAAAGAGCTTTATCTGATTACGGAGGAGGATATTTTGCACAGCCGTGACGCCATGTACAGCATGGGGATGAAGTTCTCGACCATCAATAAGTCGATTTCGATTCTAAGCTCCTTCTTTAAATGGGCCAAACAACAAGGACTCGTCAGCTTCAATCCGGCCGAAGACACCCGCTTCTTCAATCCTAAAGCGAAGGAACGCCCCAAAGGACTCACGAGAGAGCAAGTAGCTCAACTTTGGAAATGTGTGGCGAAAGAGCGCAACGATTTCAAGAGAACGCGGAATGAGGCACTCATCGAGGTGATGCTGCGGGCTGGGTTGAGAGTCGAGGAAGTGGCCCACCTCCGCTTGGATTCCTTGCAGGAGGAGGGGTTGGTTGTGTACCACGACGATCAACCGGTCAGGAAGGTTCCGATCGACGAACAAACCCGGCTGAGGCTGAAGGCATGGATCGACATCAGGTCTAAAACAAGCAAGCCGGCACACCGCTCCAGCTCCTATCTGTTCATTACGGAAAGATCGGGATATATGCAGCCGCGCGCCACCCAATTCGTCATCGAAGGATTGAGCGCGGTGCTGGGCTTCCCTCTCTGGTGCCACACGCTGCGGCATACGTATTGCTATCGACTGGCGGAAAGCGGGGTGCCGCTTGAACAGCTGAAGCATCGGGCCGGTCACAAATCGGTGATGACCACCTATCAATACTTTCACGAACAGGAAGCTGCCGATGCGAACATGAAGTGATCCATCATCACAATGGTTACAATGTTTGGAAAAATATACTATTTGGAAATTGGAGGTCATGAATATGAAAAATGTACTGTCTAAGGGAATGAAGACCGTCCTATTCAGCTTACTCATCGTTGCATTAACCGCCTGCGGTGCGAACACAGGCTCCACAGGCCAAGAGGAAGGACAGCAAAACGCAGAAGGGCAAACGACGAAAGAACCTATTATCTTTGCAGGAGGAGACTGGGACAGCGTATTGTTTCATAACGCCTTAGCCCAGTATATTGTATCGGTCGGATACGGCTATGAGACGGATGAAATTCCGGGCTCTACCCCGGCATCGATAACAGGACTGCAGAACGGCGATTTGGACGTGTATATGGAAGTTTGGAAGGGCAACTCCGCCGAGCTGTATGACAAAGTCATCAAAAGCGGCGACGTTGTGGAATTGGGCATCAACTTTGACGATAACGCGCAAGGATTTTATGTTCCGACCTATATCATAGAAGGGGACCCTGAACGCGGCATCGAACCGGTCGCCCCGGATTTAAAAAGCGTTGAAGATTTAAAAAAGTACCCGCAGCTGTTCCAAGATCCAGAAAGTCCTGCCAAAGGCCGGATCATGGGCGGTCCTTCCGGTTGGGATGCCACAACGATCATGGAGCAGAAAGTGAAAACGTACGGTTTGGATGAGATGTATACGTTCTTTATGCCGGGTTCGGCCGCCGCACTGGCTACCTCGATTGAAACGGCCTACCAGCAAGAAGAGCCGTGGGTAGGATATTACTTTGAGCCGACGTGGATTTCCGGCAAATACGAATTGACGCTGCTCGAAGAGCCGGCCTATTCGGAGGAACTGTGGAGCAACGGTTATGGAAGCCAATTCCCTCCTAACGAAGTGGCCATAGCGGTCAATAAGTCGCTGCCGGAACGCGCGCCTGAGGTGGCCGACTTCCTCGGCAAGTATAAAACAAGCAGTGCGCTAACCGCCGGAGCGCTCGCTTACATGCAGGACAACGAAGCAACCGTCGAAGATGCGGCGAAATGGTTTTTGTCGGAGCACGGGGATGTCTGGACGACTTGGGTGCCGGAGGACGTCGCAGCGAAGATTAAGGAATCCCTTTAAGAAATAACATTTTTACCGTAAGCGGCCGGGTTTCTTTGGCAAGAGACCGGCCGCCTTTCACTTAACAACGGGAAGGAGGAAGGCTGCTTGAGAAAGCAGCCATGTGAACGCATGAATAAATTCCCCGAACTGGATTTGGAGTTAGGCATCTATGTGCAGCTCTTTTTTGAATGGTTGATCCGCAATTTTTCCGGATTTTTTGACGGTGTAACGCAAGTTCTTTTATGGATGATGGTGAAGCTGGAAAGCTTTCTGCTATGGTGGCCCTGGTGGAGCGTGCTGATTTTTGTGTTTGCCCTCGGATGGTGGCTGAATCGGCTTCGTGCCGGGGTGTTATACGCCGCTTTGATTTTTCTCATCGGCACATTCGGATACTGGGAGCTTATGATGTACACGCTTGCGATCGTGCTGGCATCCGTGTTCATCTCCCTGCTCGTCGGCGTCCCGATCGGTATTCTAATGGCTTACAGCAAGAAGGCAAGCGCGGTCATGCGGCCGGTTCTCGACGCCATGCAAACGATGCCGAGCTTCGTCTATTTGATTCCGGCCATGATGCTCTTCGGTTTAGGGAAGGTGCCGGCCGTGTTTGCGACTATTATTTACGCGGCTCCGCCGGTCATCCGGCTGACGAATCTGGCGATTGTCCGAGTGTCCAAAGATATGGTAGAGGCGGGGGTTTCTTTCGGCTCCTCCCGCTGGCAGCTATTAACCAAGGTGCAGCTGCCGCAGGCGCTTCCTACGATTATGACCGGCATTAACCAGACGACGATGATGGCGCTGGCGATGGTCGTTATCGCATCGATGATCGGCGCGAAGGGTTTGGGCATGGAAGTGCTGATCGCTATCAACCGGATCGATATTGCCCAAGGCTTTGAGGCGGGGGTCGGCATCGTATTCCTGGCGATCATTATCGACCGTTTGTCCCAAGGCGTCGCTAACCGTTTTAAACGTCCTGAATAAACCATTTAAGGGTGGTGATTTACATGTCGACAAAAATACAGGTTCAAAATGTAACGAAAATCTTCGGCCGGCATCCGGCATCCTTGATGGAATTTGTGAAAAAAGGGATGTCCCGGGAGGAAGTATTGCAAAAAACCGGCCATACTATCGGTGTAAACAACGTGTCCTTCGATATTCAGGAGGGCGAAATGTTCGTCATTATGGGGCTGTCCGGAAGCGGCAAGTCGACCCTCATCCGCTGCTTGAACTTGCTGAACAAGCCGACGGAAGGCAAGATTCTCATCGACGATGAGGATATCGTTCAATACAACAAAGAGCAGCTGAAGCAGTTACGCAAAAACAAAATCGCGATGGTATTCCAGCACTTCGGCTTGTTAAGCCACCGTACCGTCCTCGGCAACGTCGAATACGGGCTGGAAATCAAGGGCGTACCGAAGGAAGAGCGCGTCCGAACCGCCAAAGAGGCTTTAAAGAATGTCGGCCTGGAAGGCTGGGAAGATAAGCTGCCCCGCGAGCTCAGCGGCGGGATGCAGCAACGGGTAGGACTTGCGAGAGCGCTGGCCAACCAGCCTGACATTTTATTAATGGATGAACCGTTCAGCGCACTGGACCCGTTGATCCGCAGAGACATGCAGCTGGAGCTGCTCGATCTTCAGCAAAAGCTGAAAAAAACGATCGTCTTTATTACCCACGATATTAATGAAGCCTTTAAGATCGGCGACCGGGTCGCTGTCATGAAGGACGGCAAGCTCGAACAGGTGGGAACCCCGAACGAAATTTTAGACCATCCGAAAAGCGATTACATTAAAGATTTTGTCCAAGACATCGATCGGACCAAGATATTGCAGGCGGAACACGTCATGTATATCCCGAAGGCGATGGTAATGATCAAAGAAGGATTAAAAGCGGCCGTCAATGAAATGAAAATGAACGGCATTTCGAGCGTCTTCGTCGTTGACAACCAACGAACGTTAAAAGGAATCGTAACGATAGACGATTGCATCCAAGGCTTGAAGGAAAACAAGACGCTGGAAAGCATTTTGCGGCACAATTATGAAACAACGAGCAAGGACACCTATATCAAGGATCTCATTCCGCTGGCCACAGATACGAAGTATCCAATCGCCGTCGTGGATGAACAGAGGAAGCTGCTCGGCATCATCTCCAGAGTCTCCGTCCTCTCCGCTTTGGTGTGACGTTTGCCAGGAGCTTGACGATCGTTCAAGCTCCTTTTGCTTTGTAAAGTACTTCTTAGACAGACAGCCGGTTGCGTCCGTTATTCTTTGAAAGGTACAGCTTCCGGTCCGCTTCCTTGACCAATTGTTCCGGGGATTCAATGCTCGCCGCATATTGAGCAAGCCCGGCGCTCAACGTCACGACCCCATGACTGCTTCCCGCGTGCGGAATTTGCAGACTCCGAACGCCGGTGAGAATCCGTTCACCGAAAGCTCTGGCCGCAGCGGCATCCTTTTGCTTGAACAAGATCGCAATTTCCTCTCCCCCATATCGATACACACGTTCCTCATTGGCCAATTGGCGCTCAATGTCGCCGCAAATCCAGCGAAGCACATGATCGGCCTCCGCATGTCCGTAAATATCGTTATAGCCTTTAAAATGATCTACATCCGCAAAAAGCAAACAGAACGAAGCGCCTCCGGCTTTTCCCTCTTGAAACAATTGTTCGAGATCAAGGTCAAAGCATCGGCGATTATAAATTCCCGTCAAACCGTCCATATAGCTCAATTTCTGCAGCGAAGCGTTCGCAATTTCAAGCTCTCTCGTCCGTTCCTCCACAATATTCTCAAGATATCGCTTGGAGTCCCCGATCTTGAAGGCCATCTCGATAAAGCGCGTTGCCAGCAGACCGATTTCGTTCTTATCCTCCACAGGAAGCGGGATCTCCCTTGCGGAGATTTTGCCGTATTCCCCGTTCCCGATCAGCTCCGCCGCCACTCTTAGCTGTCGGAGCGGCTTTTCGGCTTGATGATGAAGCACCCAATAAACAACCCCTAGAATCGTAAAGACCAGAACCATTCCCTGAGCAAAATAAACGACTGCCGCACGATGGGCATGCGCTTTGATTTCCTGCATCGGCAGCACACTTACAAACCACCAATCCGGTCCCGACAGCTCGCCGACGGCCAAATAGCTGTCATCTTGTTTGTTTTCGATAATATGTACAGAACGATCGTTATCATCCAACGTTTCCTTTATCAATCGGTACGACGTTACGACGGAAGGAATTTCTATTTTATCTAAGGATAATTCCCCGACCCACCGCTGCTGCACCGTCGGACCGCTCGGATGGGCGATCAAATAGCCCTCTTTTCCGATCAGAAAGTTGTATCCGCCGTTCGGATAGTCCGAAAGCAGCCGATCGACGATGTCCGTAAGATAAACGTCGTGACTCGGATTAATCAGGTGCCGCCCTTCGTCATCGACCGGAACCTGGTACGTGATGACCCACTCCTCCGCCGTCTCGTCATAATAAAGGCCCGACCATATCGGATGACGTGCCGGATTTTCTTCCTGCGTAGCGGCTCTAATAACGCCGAGCTCATTCATCGGCAGATTCGCCCTCGCGTTTAAACCCCACGGTTCCTCCGGCCAAAACAGGACAATCCCGTTCTCCGGGAATGAAGCATGAACGTTCGCAAACCGATTCACCCACCCCGGGCCCATTTGGGCCAGCAGCCGATAGGCTAGGACAAGCCGCCGCTGAAAATCGGGATCGTCAACGGACTGGTTGTTTCCGATAAAGCTGGACATGCCGTATCGAAAGGCGCCATCTTCGGTGTATATCCCGTCGAATTGTTCCTTATACATCCTGGTAGCGCCTTCATGGTCTACAAAATAAAGGTCCCAGAAATCTTCCTCTGTAACCGCTATTTCCGATCGATACAGCCTAAGGTACTCCTCTTTGAACACTTCCAGATTGTCTTCGGCCAACCGAAAGATGGAGCTGTCCGTATAAACGCGCTGCGCCATGTAGTTTTTCAGTTCTGCCAGCCGATGCTCCTTCTCTTGGTTATATACGTAGAAATAAGCGATCATTGAAAGAACCGCGACCAAGATCATCGAGACAATCAAAATCCTGACAAGCACTCCCTTGATCAGCGTTCGCCGCAGCATTCCGCCAGACAACGTACGATCGAGTCCCTCCATTGCAGCTCCCCCGCGGACATCCTCTTTTCGATTGCCACCATTACGTTTTCCTTATAATCTTAACTATAAATGTAACGAAATATGGTTCCTTTCCGCAAGCCTTCCACGAAATCAGGCAGGGATGCCAAAAACGGATTTTCCAAGAGTATCCTTGCTAAAATGTTCATATTTTTTAGTTTTTTAGTTTTTATTTTCTTCGCTTTTTTGTATATTATTATAGAATATAGAACGGAGGCTAAAATATATGATCACATTACAAGATGCAGGAATAGAAATGCAAGAAGCCCAGAAATATGTTCAGCAAGTTTATGAAACCGTTAAAAAACGCAACCCGAGTGAAATTGAATTCCACCAAGCCGTTAAAGAAATTTTAGACTCGCTGGTGCCTGTTTTCGCGAAGCACCCGAAATACAAAGAAGCCGCTATTCTTGAAAGACTCGTTGAGCCGGAGCGAATGATCACCTTCCGAGTGCCTTGGGTAAACGATCAAGGGCAGGTTCAAGTGAACCGCGGCTTCCGCGTCCAATTTAACAGCGCCATCGGTCCTTACAAAGGCGGCCTTCGCTTCCACCCTTCCGTAAACGCAAGCATTATCAAATTCCTCGGCTTCGAACAAATCTTCAAGAATTCCTTGACCGGGCAGCCTATCGGCGGAGGAAAGGGCGGATCCGACTTTGACCCGAAAGGGAAATCGGATGCGGAAGTTATGCGATTCTGCCAAAGCTTCATGACAGAGCTTTACCGGCATATCGGACCCGACACGGACGTCCCTGCCGGGGATATCGGGGTTGGCGGCCGGGAAATCGGCTATATGTACGGCCAATATAAAAGAATTCGCGGCGGCTACGAAGCAGGCGTTCTTACCGGGAAGGGCGTCATCTATGGCGGCAGCTTAGCGCGTACGGAGGCTACCGGCTACGGAAACGTATACTTCGTCCATGAAATGATGAAAGACAACGGCCTCTCCTACGAAGGAAGCACCGTTGTTGTATCCGGATCCGGAAACGTATCCATCTACGCCATGCAGAAATCGATCGAATTGGGCGCGAAGGTCATCGCCTGCAGCGATTCGGACGGCTACGTTTACGACCCTAACGGCATCAATGTTGCAACCGTGAAACGATTGAAGGAAGTGGAGCGCAAGCGGATCAGCGAGTACGTCACCGAGCATCCGCAGGCGAAATATGTCCCGGGATGCGCCGACATTTGGTCGATCCCGTGCGACATCGCATTGCCATGCGCTACGCAGAACGAAATTGACGAGGATGCAGCCAAGCTGCTCGTATCCAACGGCGTGAAGGCGGTCGGCGAAGGCGCGAACATGCCTTCTACGCTGGAAGCCATTGAAGTGTTCCTCAACAACAAAGTGCTCTTCGCACCGGCGAAGGCGGCAAATGCCGGCGGTGTCGGCGTGTCCGCTCTGGAAATGGCGCAAAACAGCGCAAGATTATCTTGGTCGTTCGATGAAGTCGACTCGAAGCTGCATGAAATCATGCACAACATCTATCTCAACAGCGTTAAGGCCTCCGAAGAGTACGGATATCCGGGCAACCTTGTAGTCGGTGCCAATATCGCGGGCTTCTTGAGAGTCGCGGACGCTATGCTAGTGCAGGGAGTTATTTAAGAGGATAACAAACTCAAAGAATCCCCCGTTTCTTGCCGGCGCAAGGAACGGGGGATTTTGATTTAAGCGTCCGTACCCGAATCTAAACAAATCAGCTTCTGCGTCACAATGTCCGAAAAGATTTCCATTCCTTCTGTGGCGGCAATATGAATGACATCGGCAAACGATTCGCTCTCAGGCAAAAGGCTCGCCAGCGCGTTCTCCTTCTCTAAAATAACATCCGGGCGGAACACGACTTCCTCCTGCCCTTCAAAGATCGCCGCGTAAAAGATCCCTGTTTCTACAAGATCCTGAAAGAAGTGGCTCCCATAGGACAGCTCAGGCATAAAGCCGGATTCATTGGAGGCTACCTCGCAAATCACCGACATATTGCACAGCTCCGCGAAATGAACGGGGAGGCCTAACGACGGTGTCGTCGTCCCCCATCTGCCCGGACCCATCAGCATGACATGCTTCCCTTTCAATGCCGCATTGATTTTGCCGATTTGCCGGGCGACCGCATACTTCCCCTGCTGATTGCGCTCCAAGTAAGCTTGCTCGCGAACGTACACCACATAATCGATCGGAAGCCTGATATTCCCTCCCATAAAGTTTCCTTTTGTCGAGAAGAAGCAATCCTGATTGTCTTGCAGCACCGGGAATTCGACGGAAGGGCCCAAGCCTCTCGTTTGCAGCGGACGGCACTGCAGCAAATTCACCTTGAACCGGTTATCCGAAGTAAAATTGGCCGTAAATTCGATATCCACCGGATAATCGTAAACGCTGGACAGCAGCGCCAGCATATCACGCATCAGCTTCGGAAATTCCGTTTCCTTCAGCAGCTTTTGAAAATCGAAAATATAAGGCGCCTGCCGATCGGTATATCCCAGCTCCCGCAGACGCTCCGCCGCTTGGTAGTCGATGGATGCGAACAACCCTTTGTTTGCCTTAAGATCGCAAGCCATAAGCTCTTCCAAGCTCCTGCTTGTCAACGCGTTCTCTTCCAAAGAGAGCAGGTCCGCCCCATGCTGCGAAAATTTCTTGAGGTCCTCCGGGCTTACCAAAGGCAGGCGCTGCGGATGATCGAGCGTGACAATTTTGGCGTAATCGCCTACCGTTCTGTCCACCGCCCTCGTCCCAAGTCCGAATACTAAACGAAGCATGCCCGCTTCCATATCGATGCTCTCGTCCCAGACATACAGGTTGGAGGAGTTCCCGACCCCTGCAATATGAGGGAAAAAGTCGTTCTCATAATGATCTCCCGATACACGCTGGATCAAAATAGCCATCTGTTCATCCTGCTGGTACAGTCCCCTGTTCTTTCTGTAATGAAGCGCGTCCTCATTCATCGTGCTGGCAAATACGGTACGAATCGCTTGTTCGAAGGCTTGATAGCGGTCCTCGGGCGTTCCCTGATTTGCGCAAAATACGCTTTCGTATTTGCCGGCAAAGGCGTTTCCGAAGTTATCCTCCAGCAGAGAGCTGGAACGTACAATGATCGGCGATTGGCCGAAATACTCCAAAATTTGAACGAACTTTTCCTGAATTTTCTCGGGGAACTTGCCGTTCAGCAGCTTTTCTTTCAGCTCGGGCGCAACCTTGAAGTAGCCTTCCTCCGTTTTTTGCTTGACGCGAAGGTTCCACCAGCCGTTCTGAACAATATAGGTGTAAAATACGTCCGAACCGAGGTAGAACGAATCGTGCGGCTCCATGTACGGAGCAAAGCGGTCGTTCCCGTCCTTCTCTAAAATTTTCCGCGCAATCAGCATCCCGACGCTTTTCCCGCCAATAAAGCCTGTTCCAACCTCCCTGGATGCAATCATGAGAACGTCGGCCAATGTAAAATAACGGTCGCAAAGCTCGAACATTCGGGATTCCTCGCGGATGAGCATTTTCATCAGAAGCCTCTTCGTTGTCTCCTGTGCTTCCGGTTCAAGGGCGAGCGCTTCTTTCGCCTTGTTGAATAAAACGTCCCAATAATCGAGTCTCTCCTCCCCGCGGGCGATGGTGGAGAATAGCTCGGAAGCCTCCGTGCTGGACGTGATGCAGATCGCCTCTTGCCCTTGTATGAGGTGCGGGAAAAACATCGTGGGCGAATACCGGTTCCACACCTTGAGGGGATGGATATATAAATGTTTGTCCACCTGATATAAATCTAGCAGTACCTGCGTCGTTCCGCGAATGCCCGCGATGGTGCTGTACGTATGAACATTCCGAATGATCGCGAAATAAGCAATCGTATCCAGCTCATAGAGAAACGGACAGGACACCTTGAAGAAATTCCCGATCATCAGGTCGGAGTGCCAGTACTCCAATAGATCCGTAAGGCAGTCAAAAACATAGAAGGCTCTTCGTCCCTCTTGCTCGATCAAATGATGGACGGCGGTCGCAAAGCTTTCAAAGCCTTTCCGGGGATCGATACAGCACACTTCGATAGCCGCATTTTCCTCTAGGACGGGTTCATGGGCGCCGAAACGAACATAGATGATTTTGCGATGGTCTCTCCGGGCCTGCGTGACGTAAGGTTCAACCATTTTCTTATACGAAGATACGGAGTCTACCTGCCAGACTACATTGTCTCCAAGCCGAAGCTTATCAATCGCTTGATCGACACCCGTCAATCCGGTGCTTACTTTCTCGTGAATGCTCATCATGCGCCACCTCTCCGCCAGATTTTCCATAGTCCTATTATAGTTGATTTAGAGGGGAAGCATGAAAGTCTTTGCTTACTATCAAAATAAATGTGGTAAAATTAGGGAAACACGGCATCTTACTTCTCGAATAGGAGTGTTGCAAGGATGGAATATCGTCAGCTTGGAAGAAGCGGCCTGCGCGTTTCGGCGCTGGGACTCGGCACGAACTCGCTCGGCTCGCGCGCCGACCGGGCGGAGTCGATCCGGATTGTACATCAGGCGCTGGATCAAGGCATCAATTTTATCGACACCGCCAACAATTACAGCAATACCTTGTCGGAATCCATCATCGGCGATGCGATCAGAGACCGGCGTCAGGAGGTTGTATTAGCGACCAAAGCGGGACTGGTACGCGGCAAAGGAGTGAACGAAAGAGGATCTTCCCGGTACCACATCCAACGGGAAGTGGAGGACAGCTTACAACGGCTCAAAACGGACCGCATCGACCTTTATCAAATCCACAGCTTCGATCCCGGCACTCCGCTGGAAGAAACGCTGCGTGCGCTTGACAATCTCATACGCGCGGGGAAAGTCCTTTACATAGGCGCCTCAAACTACGCCGCCTGGGAGCTGATGAAGGCGCTGGGCATCAGCGACCGCGCTGGGCTCAGCCGGTATGTGTCCATCCAACCGTGCTACTCGCTTGCCGATCGAACGATTGAACGGGAGCTCGTTCCCTTGTGCCTCGATCAAGGCGTCGGGATCATTCCCTATTTTCCGCTCGCGGGCGGCTTGTTGACCGGAAAATACGCGCAGGGACGCATCCCGTCGGGCTCGCGCCTGGAGAAAAACCCCGATTTCTCCAACCGGTTTGACCAAGACAGGCTGCAGCTTGGAGACCAGGTGGCAAGCTTGGCGAAGCAGCTCGGCACCACTGCTGGGGCCTTATCGCTCGCCTGGCTCATGCTCAATCCAGTCGTCTCCACGATCATTGTGGGTGCGACTCGGGCGGAGCAGGTCAAGGAAAACCTAGCATGTTTACCGTTAAAGCTTGATGCGTCCACCATCGCGGAGCTGGACAGGATCAGCGCTCCATTCCGCTACGGACGACCGTTTGCCGAATTCCGCTTGGCCCCCCGCTGAGCCCCCAGAATAAAGACATCAGCTGAATTAGGGCGAAATAAACAGCCTTAGTCCGGTGGAGTACCGTGCTAAGGCTGCTTTGTGCTTTTATTTCATAGATGCCTACTTGACTGTGTTATTCCACATTAATGAACGGCACGGCCCCGCCGGTTACATTCGGCAGTTGGCCGTTCCACTTTTCGATGGCTTTTAACTCGGCCTCAATCCGTCTTAATTCAATAAGCTCCGCTGTCACCTCTTGCTTTTGCAATCTTAATGCTTCAGCTTGGGCTTGGGCACGGGTAATTTCCTGCTCTTTCTCAATCTTAATCCGATCCAAATCGAGTTTGGATTTCAGTGCTTGCTGTTCAGCGATTTGCTTCTGCTCGATCGCCCGATCGAATTCCTCGGAAAATTTAAATTCCGTAATATTAATTTCATCGAGCACCATATTATAAAGACCCAGCTTGCCTGCTAATGACTCTTTTACCTTCGTACTGACTTCAGAACGCTTGGAAATGAGATCCTCTGCCGTGTACTGAGCTGTGACGGCCTTCAAGGATTCGCTGACTGCAGGGTCAACAATTCGTGCTTTATACTCCATCCCTACTTTCTGATAAAGAGTATTTACAGTGCTCCCCTCCAAGTGATAGTTCACAGCCAAAGTCGTAGTGACGTTCTGCAAGTCGCGACTGGCGGAAACTTGACTGGATTCGGCCTTCTGAACACGAACTTCCATTGGAATAACCGTTTGAATAAATGGAATCTTGAAATGCAGCCCCTCATCCAACACCTGCGGCTGTACCGCACCCAATTGAAGCACGATTCCTCGGTGACCCGCTTCTACAATGGTAAAGGAACGAAAACCGATAAACAAAAGAAGAATGACAACGACAATACCGACAACGATCTTCGTTATGTGCTTCGAACTTGGATTTCGATTCGGATTTGGATTTGGAGCAGCCGTCTCGTAATTCAATCAAATCCCTCTCTCTTTTTTAGTTTGTAATTTACTTTTCACATCATTAATTACGTTGTAATCATGATTAAGTTTCGAATGATCCCCAACGAAACGTTTCCAGAAGAAACAAAACAGCCTTTGTCCGGCGGAGTACCGAACTAAGGCTGTATACTGTACTGACGGATAGGAGCGTCCGGCTCTATATATCGGCCTCTTTGCACAATTTCGCCTTTCTCCATTACAATCACCTGATCCGCGTTGCGGACCGTGGATAACCGATGAGCGATGGCGATAATCGTCATGCTGCCTTTTAACCGATCCAGCGACTCCTTCACTCTCATTTCTGTTTCCGTATCCAGCGCACTCGTTGCTTCGTCTAAAATAAGAATTTCGGGCTTGCGCAGGAGGGCTCTGGCTAAAACAATCCGTTGCTTCTCCCCCCCGGACAAGCGTACCCCCCGATCCCCAATTACGGTATCCAGACCGTCCGGCAGATGACGAACGAATTCCGATGCAGACGACATCTCCAAGGCGTCCCACAGCTGGTCCTCGGTTGCCGCCGGCTCGGCAAGCAGCAAATTTTCTCTAATGGTCGTATGGAAAAGGAACGGGTCTTGAGGAACGTAGCCGATGGAACGCCTTAGCGCCACGACATTTTCATCGGTAAGCTGTACCCCATCGATCAGAACCTTCCCGTGGCGGACTTGATTCAGGCCCAGTAAGACGTCAACCAACGTGCTTTTTCCCGCGCCCGAGGGTCCGACGATTGCCGTCATCCGGTTCGCAGGGATATACAAATCAATATGTTTCAACGCATAGCGGTGTTCATCTTGACTGTATGCAAAGCAAACGCCCTGACATTCAAGTCCTTTCCGCAAATGCATTTTATCTTCATTCCGAAAACACTCACCCTTCAGCTCCCGAGACGCGATGCTTTGTTGTTGTAATTCAATCAGCGCTTCCAAAGAGGGAACCATCGCAGCCAAATTTTCCAGATTCGATTGGATCCGAATGACGTTGGGCCATAATCTCGAGAAAATGACGATCACCAACAATAATTGTGCGGGCTGAGACGGAAACAGGTGGACCAAACCAAATATAAAAACCGCTAACAGTACGGCGGACAGCGTTCTATAAAGAAATTGAGAATTGGTTTTCAGCATGGTAAATTCCAAAGCGTTCGACTCCGCGCTGCGGCACAAAGAGCGCATCCAGCCCACATGCGTTTCTTCTAACGTATTGCTCTTGATCTCTTTGATCCCCTGCATTTGCTCGGTAATGCCCGCTGCATAGATTTTGGATAAAAGCACATTTTCTTGGCCGAATCGCTTTGATTTTCTGATGAAATAGGTGGAGAGTGCTACTAGGACCAGACCAAATGCGAGAATCAACAACGTCATGCGGGGAGATAACAAGTAGGCAATCGCAAGCTTTACTCCTGCAAAAACAAGCAAAGACAAAAATTGAAGCGATCCGTTCAAGCCCTTCTTCACACGGGAAATTTCGGTCGTCATGATCTTGACGATATCCGAGCTTCTGCGGTTCAGGAAAAAGTCCCATTTGGCAAGCAGCAAGCTTCTGTAAGTTTTCTCTCTGAGATGGCGTATATACCCCAGTTGAATCTTTTTGTTCAAGATGGTTTGATGCCGCTGAAATAAGTTTTGTCCGACGATGATGATGACATATACGGCTAAAATCATAGAAAGGCCTAGCGTCTTTGGAACGGTCTCAACATATTCAATTATGAAAGATAAATACGGGATTTCAACGGTACCCAGCCCGTCGATCCCCCATATGCTTAACAAAGGGATAAGCAAAACAATGCCGCACGATTCCAAGAAACCGATAAGCAGCATTGCAATAAAGTTAAAGAAAAGAATATTTCCCGCAAACCGGTAGATGTCTTTGGTGAAGTAGAGAATTGCTTTCATTGGTTATCGACAATCTGAATGAGCTGTTCGTCAACCAACTGCCCCAAAAACGAAATGACCTTGAGCTCGCACTCTCGGCTTTCCACATCATATTCAGACTCAATGGCTTGAACGAGCTGACGAACCGAAATATCCTTTTCCAAGAGGGTCCAAATGTCGCCCCCGATCACGCCTAAGTTAAAGTATTTACAGTTTTTACTGTGCAGCACGACCGTTTCTCCGTCGATATCGCAACAGACCGTCCCTTCCATCTGCCTGAATTTATGGTCAAGTACTATATTGGCGCTCATCGAGATACTCCTTTTGCACTTGGTCTACAATGACGGAAACCAACTCAGGGGCCGAAAAACAGGAGGTTGACCGCTCAAGCTTAAACAAGTCCGTATGATTGACAATCCTTGCCGTCGCTTTCAAATGCCATTCCATCAAATTCAGCGAAGAGATTAAAGAGCGGTGAAACGTATGATGCATGATCGAGCGCAGCCGCTCCATTTTCAACATCAGGGTCAGGCGCGCGCCTTCTTGCTTCTCTGTTTTTACTAACTCAAATATTCCTCCAAGCGGCAACGGTTTATCGGCAAATTGAGCAACTGGAATCGCAAATTTCGTCCTTCTCTTCGTAAGTCCGTGATCTTTCGTTACGTTTTTTTCATAAATCGGACGCCAGCCTCTTTTCTCCATTCCTAGCTGATCCAGACTTTCCTCCCACAGCTTTTGCTCCGGCAATGCAGGCATCACCATAGCGGAGTGAGTGTCTGCGGTCAAATAGAGCGGTACCACATCGTCTGCAAGGAAGGCGTACCCTCTGTCTAAAAATGCTTTTGCCAACGTAGACTTACCCGCCCCCGAATACCCTATGATCGCATAAGCCTTCCCATCAATCGCGATTGCGGTTCCATGCAGGGGAAGAACATTTCTTTGCAGCAAAATGATCGCCATACAATAACCGTCGAGGTACAGGCGAAGCTTTTCTTGACATGACCCGCTCATCGGGCTGACGACAATTCGTTTGCCTTCCGTCACCAAATACGTAGCTGTATTAGGAAATTGAAACATGACGAAATGATCTTGAATGACAACATTGGCATTCGGAGTACACCATTCCGACCATTGAGCGGTCAGGTCGCCGATTTCAATGACGACATCCGCCGGGCAATCCTCGGAGAACATCGGAGTCAACCCCGGAAATGGGATTTCGCTTACTACGTTTAAACCGAACGCTCTATAGCCATATCTCTCCACGGTCGCTTCCTCCAAACGGGACATTACGCACTTGTTCGTTATAAAGAACATTTTAAGCCTTTAACCCTGTTTGGTCAATAACCTATGTCCCCTGAAGGATCGTTTTGAGTGTTTCCTCATCATTCATCCATTTCTCAACATCAAGCATGACCGGAACCAGCGTGGTTGTCGGTCCGGTTTGAGCGTTTCCATGCTGCTTCAGGTCAAGCCGATACACCATTCGCAGCATGCGATAAAGCTTTCGTTCCATAAACGCCAACAAAAATTTAGGCTTATGCCTCATCGCATGCTCCGCGAAAATAAGCATGAAAATATCAAAATAGCCCTGCCGCTGATAGGCCTCATGGATACAAAGCTTATCAATTTCCCAAATCCGATCTTGATGCTGTCTTACCTCCTCAAGCTTATAGAAGCCCAGCTTGTTTCGGCTCTCCACCGTGCTTTGCGGATTCTTAGGATCATAGGGGATAAACTCAACGGTCCCGATCACCTTCTTTGCGGCAAACAGATGCCTGCGCGGAAGGATCAGATTATATCTGATTCCATTGCTGGCATAAGGGTCATTGCGCCACTTATGCTTCCTGCAGAAATATTCCCAGGTCGTTTCAAATGCTGTTTGCTGCTGTTTTGTACGAACCATTTCATACATTTTGGTATAGCGATTGATCATAGCGTTTTCACTAGCTTCCAAACCCGATGCTGCCCGATCCGCTTTTCCCGCCCGAGCCTGAACCGGATGATTTGCCGGATCCGGGTTTGTCTTTATAGTCAAACCCTTTCATCGTCATGTTGATGTCAAGAACTTCCAATACGGGGGCCTCCCACTTCTTTTTCTCCACCTCGCCACCTCCTCATATGAAGAAATACCGTTTCTTATAAAGAACATTTCGAAAATATTGTATTGCCGATTCCTGATTTTGTCAACACATAGGTAACACTCTATCGTAGTGAATAAATTAAAGAAGCTTTATCCATCCTAAAGCAAAACCCTTATCCCGGAGGAGCGTGTTCCCTATGGATTTAGCTTGGATATGGAAGTCCGCCTTCTTGGTCACTGCAGCCATGGTGCTTTTACGTATAGCAGGAAGAAAATCTATCGCCCAAATGAGCGTAGCTACGACTGTTGTCATGATTTCGATAGGTACAACCATTGTTCAGCCGATTGCTAATAATGAACTCTGGAAAGCAATCGGATCGGCTGCGGTTTTCATTATATCGTTAATATTCATTGAATATTTACAACTAAAATTTAATTGGTTCGAAAAGCTCATGAGCGGGAGTTCCAAGGTCGTCATTGAGAACGGACAAATTGTGCCAACTAATCTTCGAAGCATTCGTATGACTGTCGATCAACTGGAAATGCGGCTAAGACAAAAAGGAATCGCTAATATAAGCGATGTCAAAACCGCTACACTAGAGTCTAATGGTCAAATCGGATATGAATTAATGAGACATGCCAAACCACTAACCGTCGGAGAATTGGAACGCATTCTTGGCTTAAAGCCGGAAGCAGCGCTAGAACAAAGCGTCCTTTTCCAAGAAGTGAGCCAAAATCACCATCCGACCCCGATCGACCCCAACCTGCAGTAACGCCGGAAACAAAGAACATAAATAAAAAGATCACCTTCCATCTGTGAGGCTGGATCGTCGGCAATCTTTTTTATAACCTTCAAGAACGTCTTAAGTAAAAATCAATCGCTTTCCGCTTCCATGCTTCCTTTACACGTTTTGCCTCATGCCGATTATCCGCTCTATACTTCTTTAGCTTTCTTAATTTTTCAACGTATTCGGCTATATTTATCCATGGAGGGGATATTGCGCACAAATTGAGCTCCGGATCCGAAAAACCGAATTTTTTATAGAGCATATGAAGATTGCTGGCAATCCCTTCCGGTTCCGCCCTCTCCCTCGGATGCTCCTGGTGATAGCCGATCGTTTGGTCTATACTTACGAAAGATAAGCCGATCCGGTGCAACCGATAACCTAACTCCCAATCCTCCATGCCGTATTTCGTAAATTGCTCGTCAAACCCTCCTACACATTCTACATATTGTTTTTTTACGGAAACGCAACGTGTAACGAATAACAACCAAGGCGCGACGTCAGGTTTTTGGATACTCGTATCGACTTTAAATGACCATGGGGCAAGAAGGCCTTTGATTTTCTTGTAATTATTGCAAATATCCTCTTGCTTCAGCACCGGAACGATACGCTTCTCCTCTCCCCAGAACGAATCTTTCCATAGACCGAGCGGTTGTAGTATGTTGTACATTTCCACTCTCTGTCCGTGCGTGAAATTCGGATAATAATGGGTATATGCCGTATTCCAAGAAACAGGTATCCCCGAGATGACGGCTTTAGGATGCCGAATATGATAGCCGCGAACGATTTGAATGAACTTGGGGGTGACAATGAAATCGGCATCACAAAAAATAAGGTATCGGCCTTTCGCAAGTGAAATTCCCCGATTCCTTGCACTCGCTCTGCCCGAATTTCTTTCTGTTCGGGTCAAGGTCAATGGGAATTTTGCCTCGAAGGTTTTTACTGTTTTCTGGGTATCATCAGTGGATTTGTCATCTACGACGATGACCTCATAGCTTGCTTTGGGATTCTTTTGACAGTTCAATGCGGCAAGGGTCAGCAGCAGCTGCCGGGCCCGGTTATAGGTCGGTATGATTACGCTAAAGTCCAAATAAACACCCCCTGCTTGCTATTAAAAGCTTTTCTATACTACGTATTTTTTGGAAATTCGCACTAAGCAATTTGTCCATTTTCTGTTCCCGACCGGTTCATTTAGGCATTGTACATACGAAACCAGCCGTTCACATTGTTTCCGGTGCACATAGGATATAAAGCCTCTACTAGATGGATGACAAGGGGGATTTGCCTTATGAAACCGACGATAAGCGTGATTCTAACGACTTACAATGCGAAAGAGAGGCTTCGTAATGCGCTCGAATCGTATCGTTACCAATCGTATCCTAACGATCGTTTTGAGCTTGTCATTGTCGATGACGGATCGGAGGACGGGACGCAGGCATGGTTCGAGAACCGCAATTGGAACTTTCCCGTAAAATATGTGTATAACCGCCCCAATAAAGGACGGGCCGGGGCCCGCAACGCAGGAATCCAAGCGGCCTCCGGGGATGTCGTCCTTTTTAGCGACTGCGATATGATTGCGGAATCGGATTTTATCAAGAGACATGCGAAATTTCACGAAAGCTCCGATAACGTGGTCGTTTGCGGCTCTTTCTGGCAATCGGTCTATTCTCACACGTACAAAGACTTTGACCCTCACACATGGAGGATGATCAAGCGTCTTGTACGGTCGGATTCCAAGCTGAAAAAGACATATGCCTCCTCAATTAAAAAACTGCATGAGCGGCGGTATGCTCATCTTCTTCGAAAAAAAGAAATAGAGGACATCCGGAAATCCCCGCTGATTGTATACGACACCCACATTTCAAACTATTTCGCTCCTTACGCTAAAGGGGACTATTATTTCGTTTGGGTTTTCTTTGTCGTGATGAACGTTTCCGTGAGGAAAAAGCACCTGACGCGAATCGGAGGGTTTGACGAGCATTTCCGCGGTTATGGCTGTGAGGACACCGACGTCGGCTACCGTTTGTGGAAAGAAGGCCTGCAATTTATTGTCGATCCCACGCTGAAAAATTACCATCAGGAGCATCTTCGGTATGCGGAAAAACAGGAAGCCGAGCGAATTACAAATATGCAGTACATGGTGAAAAAGCATAAGAGCGCCGAAATGGCGCTGTATGAAGGCGTTCCTGTCGGAGACATGCACAGAAAAAGCGCATTTATGTTTGACCGGGATCGCTTGCTCTCAGAAGAAATCGTATCAAAAGGGTTCGTCAGTCAATTGAACGGATTAATTTGGAGATGCGCACGGCAGTGCTATCCCGGAATCGGAGCGGCCGCGGCGCGATTCGATAAGCTGAATGACCGCATATTCTGGACTGAATTGGAAAAGGTCAGAGGCAGACCGGAATATGCGTCATTCGTTGAATTCGCGGAAACCTTGTATGTGAAAACGCTGGATCATTACGGGCTATGAATGGGAATCAAGCCGATCCATCTCCAGTAAGGAATGCTGCACAAGACTGCAATCACAACCGCAGCCGCATACAGCACGCCCATCTTTTGGCCCTGTCGGTGGGTGAAGGTCTTTCCTTCAGAGCTGTAATACGCCGTCAAATACGTCGGCGACTGGTACGTGAAGAAGAACGGGTCCGTCCCAAGAAGTATGACAAATACGAGTATCCATGGATGAATCCCCACCGACTGGGCAAGCGGAAGCAGCGCCGTCACCAATAGGATCACGGCGGGGTCGTCGCGAACGACAAGCGTTACCAGGAAAGAAACCGCGATCACCGTTAGCAGGAAGACATAAGGGGAACCCGTGACCATGGACAATTGATCGCCCAGGAACGTTGAGAGGACCTCTGTAATCCCCAACTCGTTCACGCCGCCTGCAAAGCTGAACGCAACGCCCAAAAACAGCAGGAACGTCCAATCGATCCCCGTGGATATGGTCTGGCGATCCAGCGCCCCTGTAATGACAAGGACAGCAAATCCGGTCAGCATCACCCACGTACTATCTACACCGTGAAGCGGCTGCATAATCATCAATGCTACACATCCGATAACGGTCCATAAGGACAGCAGCTCTTCCCTAGACATCGGTCCAAGCAAGCGCAATTGTTCGTCCAGCACCTCCATAGAAATCGGCCTTGCTGCCTGGAGTTTGCCATACTTGCAGAAGAGTACCGCCAGGATGACTGCGCCAAACACCAGGAATGCCGGAAGCGCATAGAGAAACCATTCAAGCCAGGTGATGCCGGAGCCGCCGGATACCAAGCCGAACGCCATCATATTCGTGTAAGACCCCGTCAGCACGAAAGGAGCCGTAAATCCGTAGAAAATCATAGCCGCCAAGCCAAGCCCCGACGCCCCCCGGCTCTGCTCGGCAAACCCCATCGATTCCGTTAACGTTTGGGCAATCGGCACGCCCAACGTAACCTTCGCCGATGAGGATGGGATCAGCGGGTTCAACAACAACCCGCCGATGACCGTTCCCCAAAGCTGCCCGCGGTAATGGGCAGGGAACCATTTTAACGCATAAAGGGCAAACCGATACAAAATTCCCGACTTGATTACGGCTGCACTAAGCGCCATGATAAATATCATATAAAACCAAGTCGTCGACGCAAATCCCGAGAAAGCCACTTCAGGCTCTACCAGGCCGCCAACCACCCAAAACATCAGCATTCCCAGCGCCACAACATACTCCGGCACGAGATTGGCCACCCATAGCATGACGGCAGCGACGCCTACACCGATAAACCCCATTGCTTGTGAAGACAGTCCTGCGAAGGGAGGAATCGAGTAAAATAGGATAATCAGGAGCAGCGACAATACGACCGTGATCAGCCCGGTAAGCCTGCTTCGCTTAATGAGACGACTCGCGCCTTCAGCCAACAGCTGATTTTTGTATTGATTCAGCTTTTGCCGCGCCATGCTATAGCCCTGCTCCACCGCGGGGCGATTGCCGGCTCCTTGAGAAGACCGTAATTCGCTCTCCGCAAGTTTTATATATTCCCCGGCTTGCCGACTCTTGCCTAGCTTCTCGCTCAGCTTGGCTCCCCATTCGTACATGGCAATAAGCTGCTGCGCCGAGTAGGGCACCGTCTCCTTTTCCAATGCATAATCGAGGATCGCCAGCCCGTCTTTAGGCGCTTCCGCCAGGCAAAAGGAGAGGTGCTTCAGCATAAGAAAATCATCGGATGTCAGCAGGGATAAAGGACAATGTTTCAGCAGTCGGTGGATGTTGGTCTTCTCTTGCTCACTGAAAACGAGCCAGCCTTGTTCTATGATGTCAATGGCTGCGGGCCAATTGCCCTTGTCCACACAGAGACTTATTGCGAGCAGATTCTGCCCATGCCGAAGGTAAACCGCCAAGGCCTCCTCCACCCACCGCCGCTTGATAGGATGTCCATGCCGCGTGGCAGCCAGATCGTACAGTAAGAATCGTGTTCCACGCTCGATGAAATAGCAGCCTTCGAACTGCGGGTCCGGACGAAAATAGGCTTGGAGCTGTGGGAACCGGTTCCACAACTCTTGCAGCGAACAGTTCCACTTCTCTTGAATTAACGCATCCCCGATCGTCGGAAATTCCGAGCACCACAACAAAAATTCGCCGACAGGCTCGGGCAGCTGGTCCAGCTCCGCCGTAACTCGCTGCGTTCGAAGCTCGTTGGACTGCTGCAGACGCTCATTCGTCGTGACCAGACGCTTGGACAGCAGCCGGATAAAATATTTGGAGAGGGAGGCTTGTTCCTCTATCAGCTGTTCGAAGGTTTCTTGATCGATCACATATAGGCTGACATCCGTGATCGCCGCTGCCGTCGCCGACCTTGGCTCTTGCGTAAGCAGCGCCATTTCACCCAAGGTATCTCCCTCGCCGAGCGTCGCCAGAACGTGTCTGCCGCCCTCCGAAGACACTGTGAACAGCTCCAGCTTCCCAGCCTCGATAATATAAATACGATCGCCGAGATCGCCTTGCTCAAACAGGGTATCGCCTGTCCGCAACGTGATTTTTTCCAGCTTCCCCAGCAGCTTCGCGAGGTCCAATTTCGATAACTCTTTAAACATCTCAATCTGCTTGATGGCCATGATTTCTCCTGCGTGCCATAGAGGCTTCCATTACATTGGAATCGTCTTTTTTAATAACTCGATGTTTACACCCTGATCTTTTTTCATTCTTATCGACCTAAGCAGCAGGCCAATTCCAAGGAACAATACCGTTGTAACGACACCGCTGGTTGGATTCAACCAAAAGCCGCCGTTCTTTGTAAATGTAATTATACCGCTTACGGTTACCAAAAGAGTAGGAATTCCATCTTCAGCCGCATGCATCAACACGCATGTCCATACGGACTTTGTAAGCCTGTACATCTCAACGCACATCACTGTCCAGCCCACCATTAGCACACAGCCGGACAAGAGCATTTCCACCCTGTCATTGAGCTTAATGCCGTTATCGTTTCAATTCTAAGCACGAGCATGGTGATGATCGGCAGCACTAGCCAAAGCCCCATGCCCTTCGGCACGGCGCTTCGCCGCACTGATCACCGATTCAAACCAATTTGCAGTTCGTTCATGGGCAAGCTGGCTAGCGAGCAATCCGTCATGATTCGCTCCGGGCACGATATGAACCTTTGCATCGGTATACGCGCCAAGAATGGTTTCATAGCGATCCGCATAAAAGACCTCGTCCTCCGCACCGATCAGTACAAGCGTTGGTTTCTTCAGTATCGCGAGATCGCGCTTGTACTTCATCGGCAACCGAGACATCAGAAGCCGAAAGCTATTCCATGTAAAAGAATGATCATATAAAGCGTATCAATAGAGCTTGGGTAATATCGAAGGTAAAGTTCGCTCCCGCTTCGGGTCTGGTACGGTTGCAGTTCAGGAACGGGAAATTGAGACGGATTTGTATAGCCCATAAGGATTCCCCCTATTTTTTCCTGAACATATTCTATTTTCCGTATCCGTTTTCCTCTTGGCCTCTTTCTTACATTTCTTTTCCGTGCCATGAAGTGCTTTACGTATGTGAGCTGTTGTACAATGAAGGAATCAGAGCACAAATTATGTTCAAGAGAAGAGGGTTACAATTGAAGGTTAAAATCACCCTTTTAATCGTCACTTTTGGTATGATCGCCGGTATTCTCGGTTTACATAGCAATACGATCGAACAAAGCGTCAAGGACATTCCCTTGATACACCAGTTGGTCCAATCGACTGCTTCCCCTGACGAGCCGATCGATTCACCGCCGCTGGAACATATCTATGTAACCGTGCTAAGCAATGATCCGGAGTACGGCTATAACTTCCGAGAGATTCAGGTTCAGCCGCAGGTGATAAGTAAGCAAGAGGATCCGCTCCTCCCTGTTTATATGCAGACAAGCCCGGAACTCGGGGATGAGTCGGGAGAAGGGATACCCAATGCGACCATCGAGATAAGGGGCAACAGCGCACGAAGAGCGGAGCTACAATCATTCAAGATTAGACTGAATGACGGTACGGAATTGTGGGGAAATCAGGATGTGATTAACCTGAATAAGCACCCCTATGACAAAACTCACGTGCGAAATAAACTGAGCTACGACCTGATTGAATTGATATCAGACCTTCCTTCTTTAGACACTCGATTTGTCAGGTTTTATATAAAAGATTTGACTGCCTCCACACCGTCGGATGAGTTCATCGATTACGGTCTGTTCACCCATGTAGAACAAGTGAATAAAGCGTATATGGAAAGACATTTCCTCGATTCGGACGGCTATTTGTATAAAGCGATTAATTTTGAGTTTTACCGATACCCCGATATTCTGCGAGATCGGAATGATCCGCTCTACGATAAAGAAAAATTTGAAACTTTATTGGAAATTGGAGGCCGGGGAGTACCACGAGAAGCTGCTAACGCTGCTTGATGCACTAAATAATGAAAGCTTAGATATTACTAGTGTTGTTGATCAGTATTTCGATAAGGACAACCTGTTGACATGGCTCGCGGTCAATCTGATCATGGGCAACCTGGACACCAGCTCAAACAATTTTTATCTTTATAGTCCGCTGCTTTCCGACAAATGGTTTTTTATCCCCTGGGATTACGATGGTGCATGGAATTATCATTACACTTGGGGCAAAAATCCAGACACGATTCACCCTTTCAGGGAAGGACTCTCCTTATATTCCGGTTGGCCGTGGGTAAGGAGATACTTCGCTGAACCGGAAAATCTCCAGGCGCTGACCGAAAAAATTGAATCTTTATCGCAAATCATTACCGAGGAGCGGACGAAGGCGCTGCTTGACGAATATTATCCGACTGTTCGCCCTCTTATGCTGCAACAGCCTAACGTCCGATTGCTGCTGGAGGAAACAGAAAAATATGACGCGGAATATTATGCCCTTGTCGATGTTCCGAGGCAAAAACTGGACATATACAAAAACAATCTTGAAAAGCCGCTGCCGGTATTTATTGGCTCGTATCAGCAGAATGGCAGCGTTACGTTATCGTGGAATGCGTCGGTCGACCTGCAGGGGGATGAAGTATATTATGATTTGGTCATCAGTCGGGACCCTGAACTTTCGGTGATCTACTATGAGCAAGAAGGCCTTCGAGATACTCAACTAACATTGGAAAATATACCTGCAGGGAATTACTACTGGACCGTAATCATCCGCGACAGCAAAGGATACGAACAGGTTCCGTTCGAAAACTCCATTGTGGACGGTACCTACTATCACGGCGTCAAGATGTTTACGGTAACTGATGAATCGGGTGAGGCTCCAACTGACCTTTCCCGATAAATCGGTAACGTCGATAATCATTATTTCTCGACAAAGCTCCCCTGTTGAAGTTCAAACACTTTCAAGGAGGTCCGAGGATCACTGATAAGAACCGTTGATCTGCTTGTTGTAAATGTTCCGATTTGTATATTCACTGAATGCGTTTCCTTGTCCCATTGGCCACGGCGGTCCCAGCAAAGACTGCACAAGCCCCCAAAATCTACAGCAAAACCCACAAACGCCTTTTCATTTCCATAACCACTCTATCCATATTAGTTTAATGTTGAAGGGCGTGAAGGTTAGCAAAAATACCTTCCTGCGAAAGCAGCTCCTGATGATTTCCGTCTTCAACAATGCCCTCTTCTGTAACCACGAGAATACGGTCCGCATTTTTAATCGTTCCCAGCCGGTGAGCAATAATCAGAGTGGTTCGATCCTTGGAAAGATCATTCAACGCTTCTTGGATGATGGTTTCTGTTTCCGTATCCAGCGCAGACGTAGCTTCATCAAGAATTAAAATCGGCGGATTTCAGGAACATTCTGGCTATGGCGATCCGTTGTTTCTGACCTCCCGAAAGCTTCAATCCTCTTTCGCCGATTTGCGTCTCATAACCGTCCGGAAGAGATTTGATAAAATCCGTTAGATGCGCTTTCTAGCCGCTTCCTCAATTTCATCTTGCGCAGCATTCAACCTGCCATACGCAATATTCTCTCTCAAGGTACCTGTAAATAGAAATACATCCTGCTGAACGATCCCAATGTGGGAGCGTAAAGATGGTTTCGTCATGCGGCGAATATCGATACCGTCTATTGTAATCGCCCCGTCTTTGACATCATAAAAACGGGGAATTAAAGAGCAGATTGTGGTTTTTCCCGCACCTGAAGGCCCGGGATCTTTTTCTAAAAATATTGATAAATTCAATCAAATTGCGCCTACCGTCGTTTATACATGGGGAAAATTAGATTATTTAACGCAGCACATCGATATCAGAAAACTTCTTAACAAAGAACAGGAAGCTAAAGAATGGGTTGATGATTTTCAAAAGCGTGCAGAAGAGGCAGGGACGGCGATTAAAGAAACCATTGGCGAAGATGCAACCGTTTCTGTCATTGAGAATGGTGTGAAGCAGCTTATCGTATTCGGCAATAACTGGGCAAGGGGCACCGAAATATTGTATCAGGCGATGGGATTGAATATGCCTGATAAAGTGAAAGAGCTGGCCCTTGGACCAGGCTACCATGCGCTATCGATCGAAACCCTTCCCGAGCTCGCCGGAGATTATATCGTCTTCAGTAAAAACCCAGACGGGGATAGTTCATTCCTGGAAACTGAAACATGGAAGAACATTCCTGCCGTAAAAAACAATCGCCATTGAAATCAATACGAAAGCATCAACATACAGCGATCCAATCACGCTGGAATACCTTCTGGAAATTTTCAAAATTCGTTTCTTGGCCTTGAATAAGTAAAAGGTCGAAGCATACAAATTCAACACCTTTTTTTATAAGATTTCCTTTAGCATCCTAATATGTATCTGTACATTTTTTGTTTCGATGGTGTTAGGAGCAGCCGAAACGAGTGTGAAAGAGGCATGGCTTGCCGTTACCTCTACCGTAAACACGGAAACTATAACCATGCTCCGTGAAATTCGCATGCCCCGAGAAATAGCAGCCATTTTCGTTGGAGCTGCGCTGGGAGTTTCCGGGGCGATCATGCAAGGCTTAACTCGAAACCCCCTTGCAGACCCCGGCTTGCTTGGTTTAACGGCCGGCGCGAAGCTTTGCAATGGCCCTGTCCGGCGCTATGATTGTCCTTATTTCTTCTTCAGAACAAACAAAGGTAGATTTTATCGCACAATGGCTGGCGGGGAAAATTTGGGGTGCGGATTGGCCGTTTATCGTCGCCGTTCTTCCATGGTTGCTGATTCTTATACCTTTTACGCTGTATAAAGCACACCGATTAAATCTTTTACATGTAAGTGAGCCTGTCGCGATTGGAGTAGGGCTGTCCATTCTTAGGGAAAGGCTTGTTTTGCTTTTGAGCGCCGTCGCCATGGCTGCCGCCGCGGTTTCGGTCACAGGCGGAATCGCTTTTATTGGACTTATGGCGCCACATATGGCGAAAGCTCTCGTTGGACCTAGACATCAATTATTCATTCCAATTGCGATGCTCATTGGCGGATGGTTGCTATTGCTTGCCGATACCATCGGACGAAACCTTGTCGATCCTGAAGGAATCGCAGCAGGAGTCATGACCGCTTTCATCGGGGCTCCTTACTTTGTTTATTTGTTGTTAAAAAAATCTTAATACGGCCATCATTAAGGGATGGCCGCAATGACTGCACGTAATCGGTTCAGATCGATCGGTTTCGTTATATAATCCGCACACCCTCTCTTCAGGGCTTCTTCCTTGTTCGTTTCAAGCGCATCGGCGCTTATGACCATGATGGGTATATGCTTTGTAGCTTCGTGCATTTTCAACTGATCCACCACTTTCAGACCGTGCATATCGGGCAACCCAAATCGACCAGGATGAGATCCGGTTTCACCTCCACCGCTTTGCGGAAGCCGCCGCTTCCCGTTGTTTCAATGGACAAAGACACATCGCCGATCACATCCATCATCGCCTTCATCACTTCGATGTTTCCCAAATGATCCTCAATGTACAAGATGTTCTTCCCTTTTATCGGCCTGCTCTCTATGTTGCGAGGATTTGCGTCTTCTGCCCAATTGGCGGTTGAACTCCCGCTTGCAGCTTTAAAACGGACCCAGAACGTTGTCCCTTCGTTCTCGCGGCTCACCACGCCATATTGCCCATTCATGATCGTGGTCAGCTTCGCTACGATCGCCAGTCCCAACCCGGTTCCTTTTCCGTTCTCTTTATGTTTCTTGCCGCGGTAAAACGGTTCAAAAATGAGCTCCATTTCCTCTTGAGCTATCCCGATGCCCGCATCGGACACCTGAATGACCACGCCCGAGGCATCCTGCCTGACGTCGATACGAATTTCTCCACCCTGCCTGTTATACATCAACGCATTGGCCAACAAATTATGGAGCACTTGCTTTAAACGAAAGGCATTGGCCTCAATCGCCAGATCCTGCTGAATCGGCTTCACGAAGCTGATCATTTCCCCGTCGGTCAGGCCATACAACGAGCTGACGCAGTCATCCAGAAACGGTCGCAACAAAATCCGTTCCATGGATAGCTTTACCGCGCCCGCCTCCATCGCTGAAAAATCCAAAATCTCCTTAATCAGATCGATGAGGTGAAGAGTGGCTCCTTCGATTTTTTGCAGCTGCTGCCTTTCCTGTTCTTTCCGATCGCCCGCGGACAGCAATATTTGGGTGAACCCCTGTATAATATTTAACGGCGTTCGCAAGTCGTGGCTCATCTGCGAGAGAAAGACCGTTTTCATATGATTGGATTCCTCCGCTTTTTTGACGGCCGATTTGAGTTCCTTCTCGATTTGTTTGCGATACGTAATATCACGGATAATCGAAATGACGGCAAATTGATTGATGCTTTCGAAGAAAAAGGGGAAGCTAACGACTTCGACGTCAATCCACTTGCCAGTTAACGTCTGAAATAGGCGCTCCGCGAGAGGAACCTTCTCCCCTGCCTCAACTTTCTTCAGACGGCTCTCTAGTTCTTTATGAAAACCTGGAGGAACAAGATCCCAGATGCTGTATTTCAAGAGATCGCAGGCCTCTCCCTCCAGCAATGCTGCGGCTGCCTTGTTTACATACACGATTTCTTTAGTCGACGACACGACCACAGCATCAGGCATTTCTTCTATTAAATGTTTATAATAGGCATGCGTATTTTGAAATTCGTTCTGAAGCTTCGTGAGTTGCGCCTCGAATGTTTCCTCCATAAAAAGAGAAGGCGCCGCCGCCTCCCGATGATCCAAAATTGAAGGGAACAATTCCGTATCGGTCATAATATAGGGATGACTTCTCATCATTTCGAGCTGCATGCTTCCGGATAATTTGGAACCGTCATAGGCACAAATCGAAAAGGAGTTGACTTGTTTGACAAAAGCGTCCGATTCCCGTTCAAAATTGCTCAAGTTTTCGTGCAGACAGCATTGCTCCTCCTTCCAGACCACCTTTGCCCAAGTACGCAATGGAATGCCGTTGCGAATATAGGGATCAATAAGGGTAGAGAACGTGCTGACGACGCGCTGGATATTAAAAATGTCATGGGATCGATAAAATTCCGCATTCTCCGCAAAGATGATCCGATCAACCTCAGCGGATTGTATTCCTTTCTCAATGAGCCGTTTCCGCACTCGCTCATAGGTCGTTATTTCATCAATAAATACGACGCTGTGCCCAAGCCGCAGCCCCATGGATAAGAAAGAAACAGCATTCTCTATATATTTTTCCATATCCGATGAAGTATACATGATATGGGCCCCATTGTTGATTTCTAGATGATTAGTCAGGGCTACCCTAGGGTTTATGACATGATTCGCCGACGATCCCATGACCTGTTGCCTCCCTGTGAAATGCGCGAGCAGATAAAAATAAATCTATCATATGATAAATCAAGCCCTCAAAGGCAATATTTTCAAGACTAGCATTCATAACGGTTGAGGATGACCGGCGGGACAAAAAAAGATTGACCGGGGGATCAAATTATGATAACTTCTTGTCTATTAATCCGAGTAATAAAATAGGTTTTATATAATTTCACAAGGAGTATTCACATGTCGACACAAAATCAAGATAACAAAACAGAGATTCGCACCGTACGCGCGTCTTCCCAAAGACTGAGCCGCTTCAGAAACGAGAATACGATCCGAAGCTTTTCGTTTCTCATCGACGAGCCGGTCAAACTGGGCGGAACCGATACGGCGCCGACCCCGATGGAATATGTTCTTGGCTCTTTTAACGGATGTATCCTTATTGTCATTGAGATGATCGCCGCTGAAATGGAGCTTGAGATTCGGGATCTGCGTGCGGAATCGACCGGTACGGTCGACCGCAGAGGACTTTTCGGTACGGCGGATGTCAGCCCGCATTTTCAGGAGGTTCATAACTCGGTCCTTTTCTACACGGATGAGCCCCTGGAAAAAATTGAAGAGCTCAAAGAACAGGTCAAAAAGAGATGCCCGGCCTATAATTTATTCAATGATGCCGGTATATCGATTGAACTAAACTGGACAATCATCGGAGGCAATGAAGAGGAATGACCGCTTATGGTGCATGGATCATTGGTTTTGCTTTACTTTATACAGGAGCATTAATCTTTGCCGGCCAACTCGCAAAAAGACAAGCCTCCAAAGGTGAAGGCTATTTTGTCGGCGGCCGCAAATTTAGCAAATGGATCGTCTGCTTTTGCATTACGGGGCTGTTTTCCGGCTCTACGTTTATTGCCGTTTTGGAATTGGCTTACTTGCGAGGGATTTCGGCGGTTTGGTACGGTGTAGCCGAAACCATTCAAATTTTGATTATCGCGTTTCTGATCATCGGTCCGTTCCGCAAAAAGATGATGGTTACGGTGTCCGGTCTGATCGGCGACCGGTACGGCCGGGGAGCCAAAGCGCTGGCGGGTGCGATTACGGCATTTGCTTTCCCGATGTGGTCCGTAGCTACCGCGATCGCCTTTGCCTCTGCGCTGCATATCTTCACGGGGATTTCGCTTTCCATGTCCGTCGCATTCACAGCTATTCTCTTGTTCGTCTATCTGCAGGCCGGCGGAATGTGGTCGATTGCCTTCACACAGACGATGAACGCCATCATGTTCGTGGTTATGTTCGCCATCGGTCTCTACGCTTTCTTCGTGAACCCGGGCATTGAAGGTCTGCAGCAGCTGGCCGCCCAGCGTCCCCAGATGTTTGATTTGGACAGCGTAGGACTACAGGTCATCGTTGCGTGGTTCGGCACATTCTTCGTGAATGTGATCTTGGCGCAGGCCGCATTCCAGATGGCGCTGTCCTGCAAAACCCCCGAGGAAGGTCAAAAGGGGCTGAAACTGGCTGCCATCTTCGGGATTCCGTTTACTTTGTTCGCTATTCTCTTCGGTTTGGCGGCCGCATCCGTTATCCCTGACGGGAAGATGGGTTTGATTGCCCTGCCGCAGTACCTGATGCAGGTGCTTCCCGCTCCGTTGGTCGGTTTGTTCTTCCTTGGCATCTGGGCATGTGCGCTCGGCTGGGGGGCTCCATGCCAGTTCTCCGGCGCCACCAGTCTCGGCCGCGATGTCGGAAGTGCTTTGAACCCTGAAGCCGACAATGAACGGCTGGTCACTTATACCAAATGGTCCCTGCTGCTGCTCACCGGTTTGATGATCCTGTTCGGATTATTGCGCACAGAGCAGTCGGCATGGTGGAACATTTTGGCGTGGACGATCCGAAACTCCGCTACCTTCGCGCCTGTCGTAGCTGCGCTGTTCTGGCCGCAGGTGACGAGAGGAGCCGTTATCGCATCGCTCGCGACAGGCTTCTTGTCGGGTCTAAGCTGGTACTATCTAGGCGATTGGGATATCAGCAAGTTCTACATGAACGTCCATCCGGTTTGGGTTGGCATGTCGGTCAACGTCGTTACGATCATCGCCGTTACACTGCTTACATCGATCGGCTCATGGAGAATTCGGAAGCTGTCCGATTCCCCTGCTCATTCGTTGGCATTAGCTGCGGGCGTCGTACTTGCAGTCTTTTTGACGCTAAGCTTTGATATGCTTTACACAAAAGGACTTCTCGGACTGATCATCTTCTCGACGCTTGTCGCCCTCTTCATTGCAGCCATTGGGCTGCTCGACTCGAAGAAGATGGATGGCGCGCCGTCGAATACGAGTAACACATAAGGTTATGCCAGAATACAAGCGGCACTGGGAGTGCATCCCGGTGCCGTTACTTTTATATAATTCTTATCTCACTCGACGGGCAGTAGCGTAACGATCCTCCCAATAGCCATAACTCAGATTACTGAATCCAACCCTGTTTATCGGAGAGCTGTGAATGAATCGGCCTTTCCCCATATAGATACCTACGTGGTTGATGCTTCCATCCTTATTCGTATCGAAAAATACTAGGTCTCCTTTTACTAGATTACGCTTTGCCACGTAGGATCCTCTTTTCGCCTGCTCACGGCTTGTACGAGGCAGGTACTCGCCTTCACGCTTAAACACAAGCTTGGTGTAAGAAGAGCAATCCGCGTACCTATATCCTGTATTCCACGGCTCAGCACCAAACCTGTACTTGAAGTCGCCAAGGTAATTGTCGGCTCGGCTTGCGATCTCTTGACCGGTAGCTGCGAACGTCAATGTTCCGAACAGCATGGATGCGGCCAGCAGCGATGAAGTTGTACGAACTAGCTTCTTGAACATTGGTTTTCACTCCTAGTCTGAAAAATAATGTATACCTAACGAATGGTAACATAGATGGAAAGAGGGCTAAACCAACAGCATTTGCCAATTAACTTCTCTTTGTTTATTTTTTCATAACCGGTATCCATATTTCGTTTTTAAAAATTGGAGAAACCACCTCCTTACTTTCATTCCACAAAATCCCCGGACCCACTGCTAGCTCATAGCTGGCGGAAGGAAACCATTCGGAATAAATGCGTCCCCAAACATTCTGCAGCGTATCGGGAAACGATCCAGGCCTCTACGTCGGATATACTACGACAGCGTGTGTAACCGGCAAGGAATGAAAACATTCTCGAAAAATGAAATTCCGAGCAGCTCCATTTAAATTTGCAAGCAAATCCATGGGGATGGCCTCCCTTCATCCTCAAAATAACAAAAGCCGGATCCATCGATCCGACAATTGTTGCACGCTTGTGCAGGGTGTACATTCAATTTTCGAAATACTTATGTTTAATACAATAATACGCCGGTCTTTCTCCTCTTTGCTCTATTAAGGATAAGCCGAGCAATTCCTTAATAACTTTCCTTATCGTTGCTTCAGACTTGGTGAAAAGATCAGCCAAGTCTCTAATTGTAAGTCCACTACTAGAATCAAAGAAATGATTTTGCGCTAAGACGAACATAATTTCTTTATGACCTTTAGACATATTCTTTAACTTGGGTTCGTCTTCTAATTTCTTCAAGGCAATGCTTAACAATTGACTTTTCTCTTTCAATTCTATATTCATCTGCTTAAGGGCTTCAATAATAATTTCTAAAAAAGTTTCAATAAAACTATTCATTTCTCCTCTGCTTCTGATGCTATTCGTCATTTCAAAAGCTTCAAGGTATTTATGTTTATACTTATTACACCCTCTTGATAACGATAGTGTTGAAATGTTCCCTAGGTCTTTGGATAAATACATACTACTTATAAATCTAGATGTTCTTCCATTCCCATCATAAAACGGATGTATATATCCAAAGTAATAATGACCAACCGCCACTTTTATGATGTTTGGTATTTCATTATGATCATTCATAAATTTCAACAATTTCTCTGTCAAGTTTATGACTTCTGATTCTGGTGTTATCCCTTGGTGAACCACTTTACCAGTACCAGATTTTTTTAAAATATAGGTGACCTCTTTTCTGAAGACCTCACCGTCGGGAAGCTCCTGTTGTTCAATTTCACCTTGTGTAATATCATCATATACCTGCCTAATCTCCTTAGGAGTCTTGGGAAGCTCAAAAACACCAAGCTGCAACCGAATATACGATTTAATCATACTTTCAAATCTTTTCTTCGTTTTTTTATTGAGTATTACATCTTTTGTGCTTCTAGCAATTTCCTCCCTGCTGCTCCTTATCCCCTCTAATTCATTCGTGTTGAATAATTCCTCCACTATGCATTCATAAACAAACTGTTTCTGTGCAACTTGCGGGAGTTCCTCGAATGTTCTATTAAATTCCCTGGAAATCATATAAAGTTCGCTTACCATTTTTAACATCTTGTTTGAGGGCACATAATATAATTCGTATATATGGGGCTGATTCATGGGTTTTATATGCATCCCAAAATGGACCGTTGAATCAAAACGAAATCTCATCTGATACAGCTTTTCGAAATCGCCAGCACTACTTTCGTGAAAAATGTTATGTATGTGTCTCATATTTCTCACCGCCAATTTATATGTAACCAGAATTTTTACATATAAAAATGTCACTGTCTAGTTCTATGTTTAAAAAATCGGATTTTTTTTCAAATAAAAACTTTACACGCAATACTTATTTGTTTGTTAGTTCAGTACTTTTATGTTTGCACCACAAACACATCGGCCATTCCCATTTTTATTAATCTTAACTTCCCTCTTACAAGAAGGACAAATAATAGTCATGAAATGAACACCCCTGTTTTTCCGGTGTTACTATCATTAGCATAAAAACAAATTGCTAAACCCTTTTTAAACCCTCCGACGATCGACATACGAAATTCTCTTTTAAATTTTCTTTCTGCCCCACAAGTATGTAAATAAACCGAGCTTCAATCCGAAAATTTAGTTGCGTTTAGGAACTTAATTTTCATTCTTACGTTCAAGCGTTTGGGGTATTGTTTCGTTCATCAAGTCCTGCCTGCTCGGCTTCTGCACTCGAACAAACTTTAGAAAGTTTCTTTCGGACCCGCCTCATGGCATTATCAATGGTTTTCGTAGTAACCCCAATTTCGTTGGCTGCCTCTCGGTAGCTTTGTCCATCATATATTTTGAGAAACGCCCTTCTTTCTAAATTACTCAAATAGGTGGTTAAAATGCTGTTGATTTTCCGTACTTCCTCCCTCTCATCCATTTTCTGAAAGAAAAATTCCTCGGGAGACGGTTCTGTATTTCTAACAACATGCATTCGGGTGTATTCTTCATCGACGGTGACTGTACTGTCTAAAGAAACGGAGTCATTTAGAAGTTTATGTTTTTTGCGAGAGGCCCCTTTTATTGCGTTGATGACCTGTCCACGAATGTAGACCTCTGCAAAGGAGTGAAATGAAGATCCACGTTCAGGTTGATATCTCAAAACTGCATTAAATAACCCAATAGCCCCTTCTTGGGCAGAATCTTGATAGGTCATCCCCGTATAATAAAAACGATACGCATAAAAACGAATACGATTGGAATAGCGCCTTAACAATACATTAAACGCTTCCGTTTCGCCTTCTCTATACATCTCTACAAGAGCACCATCATCTAAAGACTGAAATATTTTTGATCTACTTTCCATGAAACAATCGCCTCAAAAACAGTGTATTTACTAACTAATTTCATTATACGTACCTCTCTTGATTCTCATCTAGATGTAGATGTTCACTAGAAGAGGTCAATATCCGCTTGATTTCGACACAATTTTCCATATTTTTATGACCTAGGTCACTTTTATGATATGATAAATAGAAAATAACATAACTATGGGGTAGTAGAATGGATGCGCATTTAAATCAAAAAGTGACGCTCATCTTGAACATTATTGTGATTGCGGCCACGGCACTCTTATTATTTCATACTACTCAGTTTTCTTTCGGACTCCTGATCCTCTCATGCATGTATATAGCGGTTGTTGTGATACGGGATTTCATCGCAAAGATCGATCTGCATGAAAAAGCCGGCATCTGTTTCTTGTACTTTCAACTTGGGGTAGCTTTAGCTGTATGTATTTGGTCGGAAAGCTTTTTTGCACAAACGTATCTTCTGATTCTCATCGGCGAATTTACCTTCCACCAGTCGAAAAAACAGTCTCTTCTCTTTGTATTCGTCAGCTATACCAGTACTCTATTAGGCATTATGTCTTATCGTGATTTCCCGCCCTTTGAAGAAATATATTTAATCTTTCCACGGTTTGTTGAATTTTTAGCCATTTTCGGTATGAGCCTTCTTGCAAAAATTGCATTTCAACAAAAACAGGTACTCGCCGCATCCAATGAACAGCTTCAAGCCGCAGCGCTGGAGTTGGAACAAAAAGCTGCGTTGCAGGAGCGCACCAGAATCTCTCGAGACATCCATGATTCTGTCGGACATACCCTAACCTCTGCGTTAACTGGCTTGCAAACCGCGTCGCATGCAATCGATAAAAGCAACTACACGATTGCCAAAGAGATGCTCGATCGAACGACGGAGCATATTCGTAACGGACTGAATGAAGTTCGCAGTTCCGTATACGTGCTGCGCGACAGGCTTCCTGACCGTCCATTCAAAGCTGAGCTTCTAAAGTTGATCGAGGAAACCAGTAGACAAACGGGCGTGGAAATTAAGTATGACATCGACCATTCCATACCGAATGTAACACCTACGATTGAACTAACCATTTATAGAGCACTACAAGAGGGTCTTACCAATGGAATTCGGCATGGCTCCAGCACATTCTTCGACTTCTCGCTCAAAGTCCAGCCCGGTTCCATTCAATTTCTGTTAACCGATAACGGACATTCACCGTCACAATTGATTTATGGATTTGGTCTGAATGCAATGAAAGAAAGAGTTAAGGAAGCTGGCGGGCGCTTATCCATTACAAATAAAGCCTCTACAAACGGAGTTACACTGGAAATCACGTTCCCCATTCAGTCCAACCCGCTGAAACGGAGTGAGCAACACATTGGATAAAGCAAAAATTTTGATCGCAGACGACCAGCCCTTAATCCGCGATGGGATCGCGGCTATTTTGGGCATGGAAGAAGATTACAACGTTGTTGCTAAGACCGGAGACGGATTGTCAACCATCGCACAAGTAAAATTACACCAACCTCAGTTGATAATCATGGACATCCATATGCCAAAGCTTGACGGCCTGCAAACGACCAAGCAAATTTTATCCGAATTTCCGGATACTAAAATATTAATTTTAACAACCTTCGAAGATGAGGAATATATCTGGGAGGCCGTTCGTCTTGGCGCAAGCGGTTTTCTAGTAAAAGGGACGGAGACAAAGAAAATTGTGTCTACCGTTCGGGATTGTTTGGAGGGAAGAATGAATTACCCCGCCAGTATTCAAACCCGTTTGACTCGGGCTCTGCATACATCCGAAGCAGCTTCGATTCAACACAGGGGTGGGCCTAACCACGCTTTCTCCATACAGGAACGAAATATCATCCGGCTGCTGAAACAGGGGAAGTCGAATCAGTTCATCGCCTCTGAATTGTTGTTAACGAAAGGAACCGTGAAAAATTACTTAAGTACAATCTATAAGAAGCTTGAAGTAACAAGCCGTGCGGAAGCTATTGCCTTTTTGCACAATGATGATCGGTGATTTTACCCGGGACATTCCGCAACCAATCAACCCTGGACTGATTCTTATAGCTGCGCCTTTTTACAGCACTCTATGATATAATGCAAACATATTTTGTAAAAGCTGAGGTCCTTGTTGGTGTACATAATAATACTAACCATTTTAGTGCTTATATTTGGTTTCATTACCTATCAACTATATATGTTATATCTGCATGGCGGGAGCATGCCGGATTGGACCTCTAACATAGTAGGGGGCGCGTTCGGATCTATTGTGGCTATATTAGGCTCTGTTTTCATCCAGATCTTATTCGATTATCGCAAACAGAAGCAAGCATCCAACGTGCAATTGTCTCTGCTGAAGAAGGAGTTTCTTGATAACTTCATGGTTTGCTTATTTCGTATTGAGAAAGCTACCGATCAGATAGAGTTTTTTACTCAGGTTTACGATAACTCGATCATTAATGGAAATCTATTGCCTAAGGACAAGCATTTCCAGGAGCAGCTTTCTGACCTCTACTTCCTCTTTAAACGGGGGAGTTATGGAAAAAAGACGTTCAGTGTGTTTTTTCAGGAGGTATTCTCCGTTCAGCGTAAACAGCCCCGACACTTTCAAGACGTGCGTGAAATTATTGAAAGCGTAGGTATTGAACAAATCTATGAATTTTCCTTGCTGTACAACATCATCTTTTTGGATTATAAATATAAATTCAACCTCGACCTTCCCATTAAGGATTTCCAGAGAGTGCTCGATTATGATCAGCAGATTCACCGCGATATACTCGAGGACACAAAGAATTACATCACTGAAATAGTCTGCAGAAACATCTTCCATGGCGATAAAGTCATTTACTTCTCTGACAACCTAAATCTAAAGGGTGGTTAATCGATGAATTTTAGAATAGGGGGCATGTTAGCGGGAAAAACCCCCTTTTTCCATAGGGAAGCGGATCAGCTGTTTATGGATATGCTGAAGAATGTCGGTACAACACAATCATACCTACATAAACAGTTGGCTCTCCTCCAATCGATTGCAGAAAATCAAACCATCTTGCGTTTTCTAATCTCTTGCAGCCACAATACCTATACGCTGGAACATACCGATTATGCCATGATGGTGTCGTTGTTGAAGCAAATCTATGATCAGCATGATGAGATGTATCTTACCTTCATCGGGATCCTGGCAAACGAAGACGCTTTGGACAATTTCGGGCGTACTCGGCAGCACGAATGCAGGCAAGGTCTACGGGCAAAGTACGTAATGTCTGAGCGGCCTTGGTTTTTAGAAACGATGGCTAATGGCGGGAATGAAACCATTACACTCCCTTACCGCGACACCTCCGGGTCTTATATTTTATCCATCACGAAAGCAATCAAATCCAACGGTGAAGTGCTCGGGGTATTTGGCTTCGACATGAATCTCCGGGCCGTCATCAAAAACATCAAAACAAATTCCCGTTTTTTGATTGTTGCCTCTAAGGGAGAAATCCTGTATGATTCCGCACAAAAGGTTCGGAACCTATTTGAGAAGAAATATAATCTTATGATGCTTGTGAAGCCGCCCCTTTATAAATCGATCATAAATAACGAGAGCAGAGCTGCTGTGGACTACTTCGAAGAAAGGCAGACCGTCCTAAGTTTCGCGCCGATTATAAATAATAAATACTATTTGCTGCAGCTTCCAACCAAAAATAAAAATTGAGGTAATACATACTATGTTCGATTATCACGTGCACACCGATTTTTCTGCAGATTCAAAAATGCCCATGATCCAAGCGTGCCAACAGGCTATATCCATGAATTTGAAAGAAATTGCATTTACAGAACATGTTGATTATTTTTATCCGAACAGCGACTTAGTGTGGGAGTTTACATACGAAGACTATTCGAGAACGGTCAATGAATTAAGGGAACGGTTCAAGCGCGAGCTTACCATCCTAAAAGCCGTAGAAATGGGACTGCACCCGTCAACTTATGCTCAAGGGAAGGCTTTTACGGACCACAATGCATTCGACTTTGTGATTGGGTCTGTCCATATCGTAGATGATCTAGATCTGCATAACGGCGACTATTTCCGGAATAAAACCTTGGAGGAATCGATCGAGATTTATTTCCAAACTGTAAATAAATTTGTAAAAGAGTACGAGGATTTCAATGTCCTTGGACATCTGACGCTAATAAAGCGTTACCTGCATTTCGTCAACGCAAAGTGGCAGGATGTGGATTGGACGAACTACTTCGGCCTTATTGCCGATACGTTCCGAACACTAATTGATTCGTCACGCGGCATCGAAGTAAACCTATCCGGTTACCGTTATCGTATTGACTGTACGCTGCCGAATCTTCCTTTTCTTAAGCTGTACAAAGAACTCGGCGGTGAAATCATAACCGTAGGTTCCGATGCCCATAGCAAACCCTTTATCGGTAAGGATTTTAAGCTTGGCTACGACTTGCTTCAAAAAGCCGGCTTCGAATACGTCACGACATTCCGGGAAAGAAAGCCGATTTTTCACAAGATCAGTACGTTATAGCTGGTTAACTGAGTATAGACCGCCGGTGTTTTGCACCGGCGCACGTCTTGGGCAACTCCTCGTCTGTTTAACCAATAGGCTTCAAAGTGAGTGTTTCGGCGCTTTTTCTTTACACAGCTAAAGCGTGCTTTTATAGCATGGAGTGCTCGTAAAGGATAGGCCCTTCTTTGAGATATTGGACTTTCTGTTTTCCGTTAACGTAAGACGTTTAGAGGGTTATTCCATGTCAGCCTCAATCCTACTCATGAACTCTTCTGCTGCGCTGTAACCCTGCTCCTTTAAATACCAGTTATTTGCAGCTGCCTCAATTAACCCCGCTACATCACGTCCAGGCTGAAGTTGGATTTCCATCGAGGGAACTTTAACACCCATATACTCGGTATAGTGAAGCTCCTGTTCCAAATCATTATACAAGGCGTCCTTTTCCCATTTTGTTAAATGGATATCAAGAGCAATTCGTGTTTCATCCTGAAAAGCCTTACGACCGTATAAGCGAACCACATTCAGCAGCCCAATACTGCGGAGAGCCAAAAACTCCTTGTTTTTCCCGTCATGTGTGCCTAGAATCGTTTGCGGACTAAGTCTCTTGAGGACAACGATATCATCGGCAACCAGCCGATGTCCCCGGCGAATTAAGGTGTGCGCTGTCTCGCTTTTCCCAACTCCCGAGCTTCCTCGAATTAAAATCCCAATGCCGGACACATTCATACAAACGCCGTGAATCGCCATTTCGGGCGCCAATTCCTTTATTAAATAGGCATCCAATTTGGCGATGAACTCAGAAGTTGTCTCAGGCTTTTTTGTTACTAACAAGGGGATCCCCTGTTCTGCACAATGGTGAATTAAATAGGTAAGACCTTCTTCACCAGCCGTTACAATAAAACATGGCGGATGGTAGTGGACAATATTCCCAATTCGAAATTTACGTTCTTCGTGGCTTAATTTATGTAAATAGGTAATTTCCTTTTTCCCCAGAATTTGAACCTTTTCTGTCGGAAAAAAATCAAAATGGCCAACAAATTCGAGGCCAGGACGATGCACTCGTGGTTGTGTAATCGTTTTCTGCAGTTCACTTTCACCGGCTAGCACTTTCAATGAAAACTTCTGAACCAAGTTTTCAACCGTTATTGTTTTCACTCTATACCCACGTCCTATTAGACCTTTTATAATTAATTATACTGTACGTTATTGGTCAATTCCATCTGGGTATGCGGTCAAACGATGTAATTTGCAATACGCTCGAACAATAGCCCTCACAAAATGTGTTAAACTACTACAAGGAACATCCATGAATCGCTTTCTGGGGGCAAGTGATGAAACCATTGATAGGACCGACGATTTCCGGTGGAATCATAACCATCCTTATATTTAATCTAGAATACTTCCAATTCAATCTTGTCGAGAAATTCCTCCTGCTTGCGACTTTCGTCATTGTACCTCTTGTGATTTTACTTTTGAGCCATGACGAACAGGATAAACATCAAAGGATGATTTATGCTGCTATTAAGCTGCTTCAATTTCCCGCAGCGCTTCTTGCCTTAGCCTCCGTGATGGGCAGCAAGACGTGGGGGCTGGGAAGCACGGCAATACCAGGGACCCTCTCCCTCGGATGGCTGCTGTTCACATTACTGCTCTGCATTTATGGCCTGACCATCATTGTGAATTACAAGGGAAGAACAGAGGAAATAGCGATTGGCGCGGGGCTCGTTTACTTTTTTATCGGAGGCGTATGGTTCACCCTATATCAGTATCAATTCGACCTCTTCCAAGCTAATCCCGCAACGCACGCTCTAAGTTCGCTCCACTTTCATTTCTCATCTGCAATCGTTCCGATTTTTATCGGTGTACTGGGACGGGTCATGACGAAGAAAAGCTGGTATCCCTGGGTCGTTGCCATCGATATCATCGGGCCCCTTCTGATCGCTGTCGGTATTATGTTCTCGAAGCCGATTGAGTACATTGGCGTCACCTTGTTCGCCTGTAATATTGCCATTTATACCACTTCTCTCCTTGCTTACTTGAGGAAAGGCTCTTTACACCATAAGTCAACCTTCTTTTTAGTCCTTTCTTGTCTTGCCTTTTACACGATTGTCGTTCTTTCCATTTGCTATCCGTTCCTGAAAAACGCGTTTTCCTTAACCATACTCGATTTCATTCCGATATACGGATCGCTGCATGCGTTTGGTTTTGTTTTATGTGGACTGATCGGATGGGTGTACATGATAGACTCTCTTAAGAAAAAAATGCTTGCTTCCGAGACATAGATATTAGAACAGCGAGCAACATGAGTGATTACCACTACCGAGTTGCACTTTTTACGTAACTGGTTAAACAGCGAACCTTTGAATTTTAGTCTGTCTCGGTTCACCGCGCTATCTGAAACAAGTTTTCAATCCATCCGCGGATGGCCCTTTCTGATTGTTTGAATCCGCAAACATTAAAACAAAAGTTCATTTGCCTCATCTTTACTTAATAACTCCATTTCTCCTATGGCTTCCAAGGCTGACCCATAAGACTTAATCCAGTTACCAAAAATAGATAATTTACGACCTTCTCTTTCTTCCTTGCGGGATTTAGACAACTGTTTCATGAAGCCGTAATATTCGATGGATTGTCCCGTCGTTTGCAGCCAAACCCCTAATGCTGCCTTTTCTTCAGCTGATAAATTGGACAAATCGCCTTTTTTTATTCTTTCTGCTTCGCGCTTCAAAAACTCTAATTCTTCTGAAACCCCTAAAGCTTGAAGAACACTTCCGAGGGTTTGAAAAATTGTACCGGTTAAAGCTTTCTTTCTTCCTGGTATACCATTTAATTGATTTATTTTGATTTTGTTAAATGTATTTATATTGATATTGGTTTTGTTTCCATAAGCTTTTCGGGAGTTTTGTTTCAATGCCTTGTCCCCCAAACCAATTTTGATACGTTTAATGTATGTATTTAGAGTGTTTAAAGTGCTAGTGTAAAGAACCCTTTTTTGAGGGGGCATTTTCGATCGATGCAGGTCTTACCGCGAACCTTGCTTTTACCCTTCTTTTGCTGAGAGGATACAAGCAAGCATTCAAATTCAAAGGAAACAAATATACAGTTATTGGATTTACTAAAAAAATCATTAAAATATTTATACTCCACTATAATTGGGAGTCGAATAATCTTTTAATTAAGGTAAGCGCTTTCTATTTAGATGCTTTGGCTCCTCCGCTATTTGTCATGCGCGTTACACCATACCTCTGTACGAAAAAAAGTTTTGAAGGTTCGGCTAAATAAAAAGGGACCGTTTTCGTCACGGTCCCCCCTTTTCGTATTACGGCCGATCGATAGTGATTACCTTTTCTTGATTCTTCTCCTCATAACCGACCGAGTAATTCAAGCGTTCAGAGATGGATCGAAGCGGCACGTAAGACCGGCCGTTTTTCATTTTCGTCCCGGAAAATCGCACGTTGTCCTCGCCTTTAACGAAGCTGACGGTCTCGCTCGTTGGATCCCACGTCACTTCGTAACCCAACGCTTCGCCTAACATTTTCAGAGGCACGTAAGTTGTCCCGTTCTCAATGTAAGGCTTGCCCATACCCGGTTGGGAATCTAAAGTCTGCCCGTTAACACGGATCGAAATCGGGTCATCCAGCTGCAGCTCGCTTGCATACATAATTTCGCCGTATGTCCCGACGAAAATATATTTTCCGTACATGTAGATGCCGTCCTCCATCATCTCCGTACCGAAAATATTTACGCCGGGATGCTTGTTCGGAACGGAGACCTTCCTCCATTGAACCCCGTCCTTAGATACATAGTAATTGTCGTAAATAACGTAGTCGCCGCCGATCTCATCGAAGGAATGATACATAGCATAGAAATACCCGTCGAAAGTAGTAAGGAAATTGAACCCATCGGTTTCCGCAACCAAATTCGTCGTTGCCTTTGACCAATTCAAACCGTCCTTCGACACCCATGTTTTACTTGGATCATACTGGTTTGCAGCGACATAAGCGCTGCCGTTCCAAGCCAAGAATGCCTCGTCCAAATCCAGCGTCTGTACCAATTTCCAGTGAGCGCCGTCCGTCGTCTGCATGATTCTGGTCGTGCCGCGGCCCGTCTCGTAGTTATGCACGCGGAATGCGGCAAGCAGCCGTTTCCCGTCCCAGATCATCGAAGTCAACCAATCCTTGCTGACGCTTGCGATCCGAGTCCAGTTCACCCCGTCCTTAGAAGTATACGTCCCGTACACTTGATCGGAAGCCACGAAGAACTTGCCCGCCCACAAGATATTTCGCAAACCCCCATACTGATCTCGAAACGCAACCTTGGCCTGTTTCCAGCTTGATCCGTCCGAGGAATAGTAGACACCCCCGTTACCCACCGCAACGAACTTATTCGCGCCCCAAGCGACATCGAACAAATACGCTCTTCCAAGACGCTCCTTGTAGGAGAATGGATAGCTGCTTTTCCAGGTTTGCCCGTCATCCGTATAAATCACGCTGCCTTGCAGGCCTACGGCGACGGTTCTCTTCCCGTTCGTAGCAAGCGCGTTAAACTCGCCGCCCGTCGATGTGCCGATCAATCGGTAGCTCCACGACGATCCGTCTTTCGTATATAGCGAATACGTACCGTCCGGATGGTTCTGCATATCGTTCGACCCGAGCCCTGCAAATCCGCCTTGCACCGGGTAGATCGTATAGATATTTGTATGTAAATAGGATAAGTCTACCTTCTTCCAGCTTATGCCGTCTTTCGATGTATAGGCGACATTCACGTCGATCCCTTCGGTTCGTTTCGATGAGCCTGTGGCAATATACATGTTATTTCCGTAAGTAATGGTCTTTAGTTCTATGCCGCTGGGCGAATTCTTTTGCTTCTGCCACGTTACCCCATCAGTTGACGAGTAAATACCGTTGCCGACTCCGATATATCGGTTGCCCGTCCAGACCATTTGGCGAACGGCCGCGGCAGCGTCATACGTTTTGGTGGACCAGTTACGCCCATCCTCCGAAACGAGTACATAATGTTTGTCATAGCTGCTTACAAAATAGTTCCCGTTCACATATTGCAGGGAGTTCCAGCCGCGTTCCTTATTCAATGTATACGATTCGGTCCAATTTTCCCCGTCTTTCGACGTAAATACGTGCTTGCTTCCTAAGGCAACGAACCCTCCCTTGCCCCAGACCAGCTGTTCAACCGTTTCGTTGGGATGAAAATCAATCTTTGTCCACGTTAAACCGTCTGTTGAAACAAATCCTTCGGAAGGCATGCGATAAAGCTCGAAATCGTATTCCGTATTGGTTCCAAACAACACATACCTCGTCCCGTCCCAAGCGACTGCGGTCAAATGATAATTCCCGAACTTGGACAATGCTTTCCAATTCAATCCGTTCGTCGACTTCATCACCGTTCCGTAGGGGCCGACGGCTATGTACCCGTTGTTCTTCGCATCGGTCATCGCGTACGGCGCGTTAGAACTGAAGGTCGTGTCGAGCGTCCATCCTTCGCCGATGGAGACGGGAGGCTCCTGCAGCGTAATCGAGTCGATCCCCTTGTACTCGCCAATCGCATTCACTTCAGCACCAGTACCCAATAACGACAACACCAAAGATAAACAAACCATCATTACAACTATACCTTTTCTACTCATGTTCTCCTCCTGCTGTAAACTGCCACGATGTTGGAACAGTTTAATCATAGTCTTTTCGACCTGAATATCAATGGGTCTTTACGACTATATAAAGCAGGATTAAGTACGACTATCACTTACGGCAGCAGCCGGGTTGCTCATGTACAGATGTAGACACGTCCATACGATGGTTGCCGCATCCATCATGAATCCGACTCCTGGTGAACGCTTCTGCCTAGCTTCTCATGACATTATAAAATTTGCGTTATTTATGGTACGGTTCACCGTATCGGGTAACTGGCTTTTATTACTCAAAGTAGTGCCATTGGAATAAGATTATTGTTAAAACAGGGGGGCTTACTCCTCCTGTTTTACTTCTGTCTTGGATTAAGTTTGTTGTTTGGCTAGGGCATCTTTGATGATCTCAGCTGCTAGCTTTATGAATGTTTGACGGCTTGAATTGTTCAATGATTAGAGTGTTGATCAATCACTGCCACACAGAAGAGGCGCCGTATCTTACACAATCGATAATCATTCATAAAATAAAAAAGCAATATGACAATCCCCTTGGGATCGCATATTGCTTTTACTATCCGTCTTTATTGATTCACAATTTATCCGGATTGTATTTGGCTCCGAGCTTATTGGCAATATAGGTTTCGTAAATTTCCCGGTCAACCGGGTCCTCTACGATGCACACCTGGATTTTCGTCACTTCATCCCGATGATTCTTGATAGGAGAGACCGAATCCTCAAAATGCTTCTTGATCCTTTGCCGTAATTTTCGAGCCTTTCCTACAAACAGCAATTCGTCCTTGCCGTCGTAGAACATGAAGATACCGCCTTTTTCCCTGGTGATCAGGTGGAAATCCGTAAAGCCGTAAATGTGGCTCAATTCGGGAGCCGTTTGCTTATAGATGATTACCTCTGGCGTTGGGATGGTAATCGTTATCAAGTTTAACCACGTCCTCTTAACGTATAGGATTACATCGTAACATAGATGGTCGTCATTCGTCTCTTAGAAAATAGTTTATGCTAAAATGGAGATAACAAAACATCCGATGTACAAAGCAATTGTTCCACACCCTCATCCTGGATGAGGCGCAAACCTTCAAAAACCACACGACGCAGACGGCCGCTTTATGATTGAACTTGATTACCGCAACTCAAAGTGGCTTATCAACGCCAATGCCTCTTCATGATCAGGTTCAAGTTCTAATAATTTTTGCATGTACCTCAATGCATCTTCGACTAACTCTAACTCGAAACAACAAATGGCTAGACAATAAAATACGGTTGATACGACCTCACCTTGATCTTGATGTACCGATATTTCCAAATACCGTTTGGAGTGTTCGTACATGCCCATCTCAAACAGTATCAATCCAGCATCAAGCGCTAGATCATAACGCTGCTCCATGACGTAGTACGATGACCACATCAGCTGTATGCCTCTCAACAAGTCCTGCTTTTCTTCATCGTTTGCATCTGGCAATAGACTGGAGATCTGCTTCGTGCACTGAATGAAAAATTCCGCATCATATCCACCCAAACGCCAAAAACTTACTATTTGCTGTAGTCCCATGCTATCTCGATTGCGATCTACCCATTCCTTCATACTAAAAAATTCGTCCGGACCAAAGCGTTCAATACATCGACGATAAGCCAATCTCATATTTGGATAATCCATTGGTTTGTCCATATTGAGAATACAGCCAACATTTATATTTTTATAATGATGCGGGGGGAATAACGTCGCGGCTCCTCTTTGTTCAAAGACATGCTGGATCGCATGGTAGTTTGCCGTTACAGAAAAACTTCCATGCAAGATCAACTCTGGCGGTTCTGCGAATTTCCAGTTATCCAGCAAGTGATCTCCTTTGTCAGCTGTTATCAATAGGAATCCCGCCTGAGATAAACGATTCAAACGCTCTAAACAAGTGATTCCAGCCGCAGGAAATAAAATATGCGAGTCTTCTAGTTGTGCCTGATAAATGGAAATGACATCGCGGTAAGGATAGGTTTCTTGTTCGTACTCAGGCGCCCGTCGATACTCATAATGTAAAGTTATTTGCTCTAACCATTCTGATGGTTTAAGTGAATCATGATGTTCGGGATATTCAACATAAACATCTGCTTCATAAATTTGCCCTTCCCCAACATAAATCAGCTCTTGTGGAATGCTATCAAAAAAGTAGTTGGCAACAATGATTAACGGTTGTTTTAAATCTCCTTCACGAATGGTTGTGCCTGATACAACGAGGTTCAGTACTGTATCATGGACGGCATCAAATTGCGCAAAATCGAGTAATCCCTCGGTAATAAAAGATTGTAGAGCAGGATGTTCCTTCCAAGCCATAACATTGTTCATCGCCAAATCCGTCATGATATAACGGAACGAAGGCAGTGATATCCCCGCGTAGTCTCTCAACTGACACAACTCATGCAACACATGGTAAGCAAAACGTCCCGCTCCTGCTCCAAGCTCCACAATTAAAACGGGCTCTGAACGATATTCCTTATTCGCCCGATCTTGAAGGAACGCAAAGATCATTTCTGCATATGCAGCAGCGATCATCGGATTACTCGTTATATATTGAGGAACTTGGTCATTGTTCCAAGCCTTCGTCCCTTCTTCTTCATAATATTTACGCTGGATATTCCATATAGGCGCTTCACTGAAGCGGTAACGTTTTTTATTATTACTTGTCATTTAAACGATCCTGCTCTCTGGATTTTATTCAAATTACCTATAACTTTCTTCAATAAGTATCTTTTTTATACATTGCTTTTCTTTTAGAATTGCCGCCATCTGCATTAATGGATAACTCTCCTCATTTTACCTGCAGTTTCAGCCTTTTTCCATGATTCATTACTTTTTCCGGCCGGCGACCATCATCCTCAGAGGTTTTTGAGTCACTTATGGTACGGTTCACCGCGGTGGGGGCTTCGGCAACGAAAATGGAGCCAAAAGTTGGCTCCATTTGACGCACTGATCAAATTTAAACCGTTTCTTCACATTCGCTTAAACTTAACAACTCAACCGTTCTTATTAACCAATTTGTATATATGAAATAGGCTGAATCGTGTGTTTACTCTGTTTATTTTCTTAATATTATATTGCTCTACGATCTTTATCATTTGAGTAACGTGATCAATATTGAGAAAGGCCATCGAATATCACACCACTTTGGAAATAATTGCAAAGTCTATCATAGTCTCTTTCTTATCTCTAGTTGCTTTCCGGTTTTGACTCATCATAATCATTGGGGCGGAAAATCTAATCAACAATACGCCACGATAATTGTCCCAACATACTTTCAATATCTTTTTTATCAAAACTCCCATCTTGATTAACATCTACTTGCCAATTAGGATTGCCGATGATTTGCACTAAATCGTCTACGCCAATGAGATGATCTTGATTATAATCAAGATTTTTGAAGGTGAGAACAGGTATAGCAGAGTTTGCATTGTTTAATTTCATATTGCCGGTAATGAACGCTCCGCTTTGGACGGATAGAACAACTGAGCTTGCACTTTGCAGTACTGACGAGGAGACTGTTAACTTTATCGTTTGTTGACTTGAATCTGTCGGATCGTAAACCGCACCGTAAACCGCATAAGTCACGGAATCGGCGATAATTTGAAATTTATCAGCCTGCACTCCATATGTCGCATCCACGACCGTCAATAATTTTAATTTTATTGTGTCTCCCGCTCCATTGCCAAATGCAGATTGCACTCCAACATCTTCCGATGGCAGAGTTTTCAGAGTTGTGATTGCGGTTTCTGCCGCTGTTAATTTACTCATATTGACGACCAGGCTCTGCTGGTTCGCTGTAAGGCCGTTATATGCGGTACGCGCCGCCTCGATCACAGCTTGATCCGTCAATGCCACGGCGTCCTTACTCGGCAATTGATCAATTTGCGCCATTACTGCGGATGCAGCCGTCTCGTCTTCCGGTGTGTAATGCAAATAAACTTCAATTTCGGTAAGTCCGACTGCTGCATTTCCTCTTGTAAATTCAACTCTTAGTTTATCAGAAGTGACCACATCAAAATCGACAATATTTAATTGTTCCGCAGGCAATTCCGGGCTAGATGACGCATGGGTTACATCTACCCAATCACTGTTGTTGCCATCCCAATATTGAATTACATAATTGGCCGGAGGCTGCACACCCCCATTGTCATTATAAATGTATAATTTAATCTGATTAAATATTGTAGGCGCGCCAAAATCAATCGCCAACCAATCCGGCGCTGGATTGGCCCAAGTGGTCCATCGGTCGCAGGGACTACTGTTCGTATAGGATATAATGCCGTTAACCGCGCTAGAAATAGCTGTTGCTCCCTCAATACTTGTACAACTTGTAGAGGAGGATACGGTAACAGATTTATTTAAAGCAAGATTAACATCTGTCACACTAGATGCATAAGCCTTGTTTGAAATACATACCAAAGACATCACACAGACAAACGTTAAAAGCAGAAAAATCACGTTATTTTTAAGAGCTCCGACGATTGACATACGTATTTCTCCTTTGAATTGGCTATGAAGATAACAGGGCTTGCTGAACAATGGTTTCCCTTAAATTCATGACTGGGGCGGCGGAGCAAGATGGCAAAAATGAGGCAAAAAATAAAGCATAGCCTGTGTCCAAGGTTAATCACCAGCAGTTGCCGTTTTACATTTTATACATATTCGGCAGAGAAAGCTCGAATCCCTTGTGGCGACGTGTTTCTTTCTATTTTACATTTCATGATTGTCCCTTCCGGGGTGCGGGTTATTGATTCCCGGGGTTTCAAAAAACTAGATTTCCACCTCAACTCCCCGCATAGAACAAAAAAGTATTCGATCATGTGATCAAATACTTTGCCCGTGCGAGCGGTTATATGTGCTCCCTCGTGGCTTTCCACGTCTAAGCCAGTCACACATACCAAATGTTACTACTTCCTTAATAGTCTCAAACAAAACGAAGGCAATCGTTCTCATTTGAGTATTGACCAACAACTCGTTGCCGTTACTTGTGGTACGGTTCACCGTAACGGTCATAACGGTGAAATATTAATAGCTTGAAGATTTCGCAGTTGCTCTACAGTTGAACATATCCTCTATAGATCATAATCAAAAGGCACCCCCTTCGGATGCCATCTGGTCATTCAGTATATTTATGCTGTAGTCTTAAACAGATCAATGTGACTCTGTTGCAATTCTAAGTATATAGCCATTAGCCTGTACATACACTGTGCGGCTTGTTGATACCGTTCTTTAAGCCAATCTTGTACTTGTGCAGCAGAGAGATCGGGGTATTCCCGCAACCACTCTACAATGGCTTTTTCATAACCATCCAGCTTCCTTTTCCTGCTCTCTAGCTGCTCCAGATACTCACTGAACTGATCGGGATTCATCTCGATAAACTTGTACACCGTATTTCTGGATAGCTCCAATCTTCTGGCAATGGGGGTAATCTTTAATCCTTCTTGCTTCATCCGTTGAATGGAGAAGTACATATGCCACCTCTCTAAGCGCCTCATACTCTTCCTCACCCTATTGATGTTTTATCTACCAAAATGATACGAGGTCGAGTATGAGGGGTAAATCTTATTTGTCGTTTTCTGTTGATTTTATTTTACCGGTTACACATTGAAACATAGAAGTTCTCTTTTCCTACCACAAGCTCGGTATGAACAAGGTCATAATTGACTCCATTTATTGATAGTCCATTATAAAGCTCCATATAGCGGGCTTTCTTCGCTTCGAGTTTTTGAATTTCTTTATCAACGTGTTATAATTCTTGCTGTAAAGGGTACGTTCGGTTCTTGAGATTATCGTTCGTCTTCTCAACGAGTCTTTTCAGCAGATGCTCCTTATGTAACACCTGTTTTAATCGGGCCATTACGTATTCCTCGGCTTCATCCCTCTTTTTCAACAGCATGATCTTATGTCCTTCCCAATCCACTTAGTGAAACAAATTTGTCCAAAATACTTTGCCCGTTCCGATAATAGCTTTCTCGTCTGCTTATCTATGCTCACCGTTTTTTTTGTTTCTGTGGTACAGCAGCACCTTCAAATGATATTCGTTCTATAGATGGCTTTCCGCTGATTCAAGAAAGGAGAGGCATATGTATCGGCGGAACAACCCATCCCGGCGGCGGTACCCCCCATCATTGTATTGTCCGGACAGCGGGTGGCCGAGCCTTTACTTGGATGCTTGGGATAGTCGGAGCTAGTAGCGTAACCGACTGACTATTTTGTTAGTTGGGTTTTTTATTTTTTAATAAAACATCTTAATTTGAAAGGTCGATAAAAAAGATGACTATCCAGAAAAACAAGCTAATGTTTTTGTTATCCTTAGGCACAATTGTACTTAGTCTTATTGTCCACTTACTGCACAGAGAGTTCAATCTTATTGGACATACAATGATGATGGAAGGTATATCAGCAGGCAATGTTGTAACCCAACAGTTCTCCTTAGCTCTAAACATTATATTTGTTACTCCAATTGCTTTATTAGGAATTGCTTATTTCATTTATCGTAAACAAGCCGATCATTCACTTATTCCTCTTCTTAATACGATGTCTTTAACCTTCTCCAGCATATCTATAATTGCAGGTGGAGGAGGAATGGTTGAGTTCCACTTCTCTATTTTCATGGTCGCGGCTCTTATTGCTTATTACGAAGATATTAAGCTCATTGCAACAATGACTGTTATTTTTGCATTACAGCACATCTTAGGATTTTTTCTCATGTCTGAACTGGTTTTTGGGGTGTCCAATTACCCTTTTGCAATGTTGACAGCTCACGCATTATTCTTAATTCTGACATCCTTTGCTATAAGCCTCCAAATTATCTTTAAGAAAAAAATCACATCTGCATTGGAAGCCGAGAAAGCAATAAAGCAAGCGGAAATTGCAAACCTTCTTGAAACGGTCAAAAACCTCTCCAAAGAATTAGAACAAACTTCTATAGTCGTTTCAGCGGAATCCGAACAACATATCGTCGCAAATAATGAAATGATGGTTTCCTTCAAGGAAGTTTCCAGTGGTCTTGATGCCCAGAGCGAGTCACTTAGCAGCATGGAAACAAGTCTGCAAAAGATTAACCACATGATTAATGATAACTCTCAAGCCTTTTCTGAACTTGACAATAAAGCTTCTACAACAGAAAAAATGATGAAAAGCAATCAAGGTAATTTTGATGCCTTGTTCGGGCAAGTTCAGATTGTATCAAATGTAATAAATAGAGCAACGAGCACCATGCAGTCTTTAAACGAGTCTTCTCATTTAGTGGACAATATTATAACTACTATTCAAGAAGTATCCAACCAAACCAATTTATTGGCGTTAAACGCTTCGATTGAGGCGGCACGGGCTGGAGAATATGGCAGAGGGTTTGCGGTCGTTGCAGGAGAAATCCGGAAATTAGCAGAAATTAGTCATAGGGCAACAGAAGAAGTCAGGGATATTTTAAGAAATATCCAGAATGTAAGTAAGGAAACCGTAACTCAAATTGAGGTTGGAAGGCAATCGGCAAACCATACGGTTCATCTTGCGGAATCATCTCTATCCAGCTTTCAGGAAATGAAACAAGCTATTAATATAATGATTCAAATTATAGCGTCTCTTAACGAATCAGTTAAACAGATTGAATTTCAATCACAAGAAATCTCTAATGAAATGACAAACATTTCGGCAGTTACCGAAGAAAGCGTGGCTTCGATGCAAGAGCTATACAGCATTACTGAGACCCAAATGAATGCATCTAATCACGTTAATAGAGAGTTGCTTCGCCTGAAAGACCTCTCAATGACTTTACAAAATAAATTTACTCTGTAATCAATACCCCGATAAGGCACGGTAATGAGCGGCTTCCCATACACCTAATCGGACCATTAGGCGGAGGTGATGAGCTGGAAACCGCAGCTGCATCATTTCCAAATACAGCTGTAGCTCTTGCTTACGCTTTTCCTGTTAGGCATAAAAAAGCCGTATCTTCTGAAGATACGCTGCCATAAAGCTAAATTTGGTTTAAGCGGTTCTTTGTTTCAACACTTTAATGGACATCCAAAGAACTGCTATTAAAGTGAGAATGAAACCGATAAAACCGAAAAATTCGTTTGCCAATTCCAAGACTGAGGCTACGGCAGCTATAATAAGCAGCAAGCCGGGCCAACGCATAATTTTACCGTTAAATAAAATGGCCAAACCAAAAAGTACCGCGCCGACAGCGCCCAAGATAGATGAGGTAACCACTGCCTCTTTAATGGGTGATGGCAGCTCAGTATTGACAAGCTCCCCAATGTAAACTGTTTGCGTCATGAAAAAAGAAACGTCAAAGACATTGAATTGTACTTCGACGCTTCCATTTAAGATGAATTTGTGATGATTTATGATAAGGATTGTAAAGCAACTATTTTGTCGTAGAGTAGAGAACTGAAGTTTCATTGGAGGGCGTAAGCTCTCCTTTGCTTTTTCAGCTCCCCCTGCATCAAACCGTACGTGAAGTTCTCCCTCATACGGCTTTCCGATGTTCTTCTTTCTACCGCTTTACGGTACTTTCCTAGCCGACAAGTTTCTTCAATCCAGAGTGCCCGGCAACTATGCCCGCAATTCTAGATTTGCTATGCCTTCTGCGCTGCACTTCCAAGGGCTTCACGCATTCCATGGTCTTCGCCCAAACACTCGGGGCTCGACTCTCTCTTTTCCTTTTTCAGGTCTTTTTTGACGACGCGGCAGGATTCACTTGATGTTACGGCCTGCTGTTTTGCTCGCTCCCCTTTCAGGGATACTTTGTCACAGGGCTTCAACCTTTGGATCTCTCCACCAGTTGCCTGTCAGCTACGAGGCGACTTGGCTCTTACCTCGATTGAACTTTCATCAATAAGTTGTGCCTGGCTTGGCTAGGCGCGCAATGTATGAAAAAACTTGCCGTTATTTATGATATGGTTCCCCGTAACAGTCCTAACGGCGAATAATCGAGCCTTCCCGTCACGAAAAAGATCCCGGTGAGTCATCGACCGGGACCAGACCTTGGTTGTGCGTCTATTTCCTGTTCGCTTCTTGCACCTTGAGAAGTTTTCCTTTAATCGTTGTATCCTTCATCATATGAAGTACCAGTCGGCCTTTGCCGTTGAGAATATCCACATAGGAAGCATTATCCTCTATCGTGATAATCCCGATGTCCTCCGCCGATATGCCTTCGATTTTGGCAATGGTGCCGACAAAGTCTACGGCTCTGAGCTTCTTTTTCTTCCCGCCGTTAAAATACAGTTTCATGACATCTTGACGGGAGCCCCTGTCCTTCTTAACGGCTGTCTGCTTCTTTATCTTCGCTTCAAAAGCAGCCTTCCCCTGTGTTACTGCTTCTTTTGAAGGGACTGTTTTCCTGATAATCTCGAACCCGATATATTTTTCAATATTGAGAACGAATTTCTCCTCATTCGGCGTCGCGAAGGAGATCGCTTTCCCGGAATGGCCGGCCCTTCCCGTTCGACCCGTCCGGTGTACATAGCTTTCATTCTCTAATGGAAGGTCGTAGTTGATCACGTGACTGATGCTTTCGATATCAATCCCTCTCGCGGCTACATCCGTCGCAATCAAATAGCGGAATTCCCCCTGCTTGAAGGCATCCATCACTTTAGTGCGTTCGTCCTGCTCCATTCCCCCATGGATTCTATTACAGGGGTATCCCAGCTTGTCTAATTCTTTAAACACAACCTCGACCCTGGTCTGCGTTCGGCAAAAAATAATACAGCTTTCCGGATTCTCGATCACGGTGACGGCCCGGAGTAATTGAAGTTTGTTCTCATCCTTCACCATATAAAGTGAATGCTCGATTTGGCTTGTCGCTTTCCCTTCGGTCTTAATCTCGATATCCAATGGATGATTCATATACCCGTGGCATAAATTCTCGACATCTTTAGGCAGCGTCGCGGAGAACAGCATGGTCATACGATCCTTGGGCAGTTCACGGATAATTTTCTCCACCTGTTCAATAAATCCCATGTTCAGCATCTCATCGGCTTCGTCAATGACAAGAAACCTCACTTGCTCCAAGTCGATGGTTTGTTTCTCGATATGATCCATCACTCGGCCCGGCGTACCGACGACAACGTGATTTCTGTACGTCAATTGCGTCTTCTGTCTAGCAAAAGGCTGCTTCCCGTAAATCGCGATTGCCTTGATTCGTTTATATTTGCCGATATTCATGATGTCCTGTTTGACCTGATCGGCAAGCTCGCGCGTTGGCGTCAAAATCAAAGCTTGCGGCCGATTCTCTTCCCATTCCACCATTTCGCAGATCGGAATCCCGTAAGCTGCGGTTTTTCCGCTTCCCGTGCGGGATTTCACCGTCATATCCTTCTTTTCAAGTGCGGAGGGGATCACGCTGCTTTGAACTTCTGTGGGCTTTTGGTATCCCAAGCTATCCAACGCACGGAGAATATCCTCGCTTAATTTATAATCCTTAAAGCCTCGCTCATCCATAAATTAACCCCTTTGTTTAAACAATGTTTTGCATAAATTTATCTCATATTGTGGAACATTCCATCCTATTCCATTCAGGATTGTAAGCCCAGTGCATACGCAAGCGGTATGGCGAAACGCCTGCGTGGGGAGCACGCCAATTAGAACGGGAAGACGTGCGTTTCCGGTGGCAAAGTCTTCAGGACCTCCGTGGACATGCCCGACAATCCATACCGGTATATCGAAGCGATACTGGCTGTGATAATTATACATTATTTGTGGTACGGTTCACCGTGCTGTCTGTAACGGCAAGTTTAAGGGCCAACCTTTGCGGGATGACCCTTTCTTGATCTCGCTTTATTATCTATGTGGAATGGAGGAAGGCTCCAGGAGCTAGTTCATCATCCTAGTTCAGCTACACGGAAAATTGCAGCCATCTTATCCAGGCATGGCTCAAGCCCTAGCTTGGACATGTCCCTGGCTTGCTCCGTTGTATAACCGTATTCTTCAATAATCAACTCTGTCCGGTCACCTTCCAGTCTCTTCAGGATGACGACATGCGGAACTTCCATCGGGATGCCGGCAGGCAGGCCGATTTGTTGGGGAACAAGAGGGGTCCCTTGTTGATCCGTGAATCGCAATATGTACTCCATCTTATCCAAGGGCACGATATTCGTATAAGTCCAAGTGTTGTATATTTTATGGCCGCCGAATGACTCGGGCGCCTGCATACAGACGAGAGAATTCCCGCCTACCCTAACGTCCATCTCCGCGACAGGACACGTAAATCCCGTTGGGCCCCACCACTGGCGGACCAGCTCCGAGTTCGTCCAAGCATTCCACACTTCCTGAACAGGTGCTTCAAGAACTCGAGATACGGAGAGATCATACGTCTCATTACCCTCGTTTACTTGTTGCAGCTTCGGGAGATCAAGCTTCTTCATCTGCAGCATGGCTCTTGTGACTCTTTCCGACTTACTGGTGTCTGGGTCACGCAGCATATCAGAGAGCTGTACGGGAACAATTTGCCAAGAGAGACCGTATTGATCCTTGAGCCACCCGCACACTTGTGCCCGTCCGTCCCCTCCTTCCGAGAGCCTCGCCCAATAATAATCGATCTCCTCCTGAGAGTCGCAGTTCACGATCATAGATATGGCTTCATTGAACTTGAACTGCGGTCCGCCGTTTAGAGCAACAAATTCCTGTCCGTCCAATTCGAAGGTCACGGTCATGGCCATTCCTTCTTCTATCCCCTCAGCGGGATGCCGTTCCTTTCCGTAACGAACGATTCTGCTGATCTTGGAATTCTTAAATATCGACGTATAGAATCTTGCCGCCTCTTCCGCCTGCGACTCCAGCCATAGACAAGGTGTAATGCGAGATGTGAGCGTCGGTGACACACTAATCACTCCTTATTTCACTATGATTATCAAAGCGAATTAAGCGTACCATACTTTACTTTGATAATCAAACTGAAACGTGGTACTCTCAAATTATGAAAAGATCAGATCATAAATCGAGCTGCCCGATCAACTTAACGATGGAAATTATAGGCGACACTTGGTCCCTGCTTATTATTCGAGACATGGCAGCACTTGGAAAGCGGACCTTCGGCGAGTTTCTCGAGGCGGAGGAACGAATTGGCCCTAGTGTACTAACCGATCGGCTCAATCATTTGGAGAGGAAGGGAATCATTGAGAAAAGGCCGAGCGAACAGGATAAGCGCAAATTCATCTATTCTTTGACCGAGAAAGGGATGAATCTAATTCCGATCGTCTATGAAGTGGCAGTGTGGGGCTCAATTAACCAAGTGGATTCTGAAGCTCCCGATGTGTGGTACCAATCGATGAAGTACGACAAAGAGCTGGTACTTCGGCTTTGGCGGGAAGCGCTAGAGAGCGGCAGCTCCTTTTATAACGGAGCGAACAGCGTGGTAACGTCTTTGGGACTTGACGGCATTCAATATAAGGTTTAACAAAGAGCAATTCTACACCAATTGCTGTCCTCCGTGAGATCGCTCCATATTTGCGATGGCAATTGGCATTTACAAAGAAAACTTGCCGTTATTTATGATACGGTTCTCCGTATCATAAATAAGGCGAAAAATTTAAAGAAGCTGCCTCGGCATGCTCCTTTTTTATACATCTTTTTGATGTGGTAATTAAATTTTTTCTTTATCATATTCCAGTTCTTTTATATGATATATCTCGACTTCAGTACAAATAAATAGTTCCGGGTAAAAGATGGCTAAATTCTGTCCAGTTCGATTAATTGTACTATTGTACTCTATACCCGCATATTCCGGTTCTCCATCGTGTGAAATGCTTTTAATGAAATCGGCAATGTACTGAGTAGGTATGTAGTCTAGCACACTATCGCTTCTTCTAAGAGAACGGCCAATTTCCATGTTGATTCGCTTAAGATGTTCTTTGTTAACTGCATGTTCCACACAGTCAATTCCATCTATAAACGGACTAATCTGATCTATCGCCTTAAGGTCTACAACAACAATATCTCGAGTTAACTCAAATTTACCAACTGAAATATAGTCAAATATTCCAGCTCGTATCTCATGAATTGTAGTCTCAAGATCACTTGCGAGATATAAACAGCGTATACCAGCTGAGTTTGCTCGACCTGCAGTCACCTTATCCGTAGGAGGGGCGTCCATATCATCGATTGTGAAACCATCCTCCGAGGATATCCGTCCTCTATAAAATACTGTTCCTTTCTTATAGACTTTGCGGATGAAGGAACAATAGCGCTCTAGGACTCTCAATTCTATATGGTTTGTGTGAAACCGATTCTGAAACTTAACAGACTCAACAAATTCATCCCAAGAATTTGACCGAAGCAAGGTGTGATCCTTAAGATAATCCTTATCATTAAGCTCTACGATACCGATTCGTCCATCAAAAAGGATTGGCATGCGCGTATATTTTTCAGCGCATATTGCTCGAATGATACGATCCACATCTGTCGTGGTTAAATCTTTATTAAATATATGCCAGCGATCTGTTATCTCAGTTACTAATAACTTTTTCTCGTCAGAGGGAAAGTCCGCTGGCAGCATCGCTTCTGGAGTATAAATTTCTATCAACTGCTCAAAATATTCAGTAAGTTCTGAGTGAACTTCAGTATCATATACAAATACTTTTCTTTTCCTACAAACTGGACATGAGGTTTCTGCTTGGCCTAAACCTTCAATAATAGGCCGTAATGCTCCGTCAATAATGCAGTGGTTACAGATTCTCATTTATCTTACCCCATCCAAATATCGACTCATAAGTTCTAAGTGATGCATTATGGATAGCTTTTTTACTGTTCCCAGCCCCGGGTATGAACGGTTTCTGTACATTTCTTCAAAAGCTCGAACCCCATATGTATTAAGTTTCTGAGTTTGGTTCCAAATGATAAGCTTTTCCAAAGCTTCAGCAAATTTACCCGCTGGATCAGTAATGTCGTCATTTGTATCAGAAACAAAATGTCGAACTCGTAAGGTTTGATCAGCCGCAAAATACACGATATGAATTGCAATCGCATATGGAGCAAAACCTGATTCTGAGTATTCATTTCCAACAACCGAATAATCTGAAAAGGCCAGGTACCCTTCTTGATCATAGTACAGGTGATCCGATGAGAAGTGTTCATCCTCTGGATCTAGATAATCTACGTTACGGCTTTTTTTAGGATAACGGTCTTCAAACATTACTCTTTGTTTTGGCATTCGTCTGCGAAATCCACTTTCATCCCGTATAAAGTTAAATCGTGGCGAGCTGGACGCATATGCAGACTCAAAATACGAAATCGAATCCTGATTAATGGTTAAAGTGGCAATGTGCTCTTTGCTTACTCCTTGACGCTCAAGGGAAGAAAGATGAGCTAGTAAATTGGCATCAGTAAAAAGAAATGATAAAATATCAGATTTTTTTAGTATTTCAGTAAAACGGCCCTTTTCTTTTTCATATTTCTCATCAGCCAGGTCCTTGATCATGCTCCCTACCTGAGGGTTTCGAACTAGACCCAAAGAGCGGTCCATTTCTTGAAAAAATGCCAAGCTTTTAATTAAAGCAGAAGATAGTTTAACTGGCTCAACAACTGGCACTACATTTCTACTCATTAGCGATTTTTCAAGAAGTTCTCTAATGGCTATTAGTTCAAACTGTCGACCTCTCAGATAAGGGAAATACATGGACTAGCCTCCTTTTGTTGCAGGAATGTTTGAAGCCTTCTATAATCGTCAGCTTTAAAACTTGAAAAATAAACGAGAAACTTCAGTTCATATGGAATTTCTTTATACAATTCCACATCAATCTGACCACGTTTTTTTAATATAGCTACAAAATCGGAATAACCAATGCTGGTATCAATTTGAGAAAATAATTGTTTGCAAGCCTTATAATATTCGAATTGGGATGTTTCTGGAAGATCCCCGAAGTGTTTTACAATGATACTTTCGTACTCGTGCTTTCGAAGAATTTTAAACATTGTGTCTTTATTTAAATGGTCGAAACAGTCTTGAGGTTGTTTCTTCTCCGCGATTGTGCCTTTCTTGGTTAAAACATATATACCTACAAAAGAGCCCTCTAGTCGCTTTTGTATTGTATCAATATGGTTCTCAGAAGCAAGAACAGACACACGAGTAAAAGCTTTATAATAATTTGTAATTTGTGACTCAAGGCGATCAAGATTATCCAGCTCTGTCTTAATTTCGTAAACGACAGCATGTCCATTGATCAATACAAAATCAGCCTTAGATTTCCCAACGGAAACCTCTGTTAAAGCTGTCGTTGTTGTGGGCTTGTGAACACCAAGAAGCAATTTATTTAGAATCGTATTTTTGTAATAATACTCGTTGCGGTATTCTTTTTTTAGTACAGTATATATTTCACTTATAAGCTGTTTATTGTCCTTACCTACGGGGTCAGTAACATATCTACGGATCGCGGTAGAGTATGCATCACTGTAGTTACTCTCCACAATCTCACGTAACGTGCTTCGTGTAAACACACGATTTAAGAGAATGGAATTGTCTTTGCTCATGCATTTACACCTTCTCTCTAAACAAAATTCAATGGTACCACTTTGGTTATTTTCGCTCTTCAATGCAGCCCGAGACTATTCTCATAATCCAATTGTATAGCAACATAACAGCTTCAACAAATTATTTTTCGCCCTATTTGTGATACGGTTCCCCCCGGTTGATCCGAAACGCCCGGTACACCTGCTCCACCAGCATCAGCCGCACGAGCTGGTGCGGGAACGTCATAGCGCTGAAGGAGAGCAGCTGATCGGCGCGGGCAAGCACGGTGTCGGACAAGCCGAGCGAGCCGCCGATGACAAAGGCGATCGAGCTGCGCCCGTTCGTCGCCAAGCGATCCAACTCAGCAGCGAGCTTCTCCGATGACCATCCCTCTCCGCCGATCGCAAGCGCAACCACATACGTATCCTGCTTCAGCGCCGCCAGAATCCGCTCCCCTTCCCGTTCCTTCACCTGGGCTTCTTCGGCTGCACTCAGCCGTTCCGGCGCCTTCTCGTCCGCGACTTCAACGATCTGTACCTTCGCGTATGCGCCCAGCCGTTTGGTATATTCCGCGATGCCTTGAACCAAATATTTCTCCTTCAGCTTCCCGACCGCGACAATCTGTATTTGCATAAACGACGCAAGCCCCTCTCAACAAAATAACACCACCCGTTCGGCTTCCGCCTTCCCGTGGTGGTGTTTCTGACGCCGACGCGAGTCGCTACACAACTAAATATTCAGCCGCATGGCCGCACTCCTCGCACGTTATCGGCGCTTCCCAAGCGGTAAACGTTGCCGATCGCAAATCAACGACGTCCGGCGCATCCTCATATTCATCTACAAACCGATCCAATGCCAGCTCTAAATGCTCTTTACATACGACATACATATATAAAATTCAGGACTCCTTCACCGAAAATTACGATTGCTCGTTACTCCTTCGGGCTCTCCGACAGACGCAACTCAAGCGACAGCTTTTCGCCTTCCCGGTACAGCTCGGCGCGAATCGTATCTCCGATCTTCTTTTTAGTGTACAAAAACTTCCGTAATGCAAGCGTAGAGTCGATCTTCTCCCCGTCGAGCGCCACAATGACATCATTCGTCTTGATGCCGACATCCGCGGCGGGCCCGTATGCCTCAAGAACGATAATACCGTCTTCTACCCCGCGGGGCAGCTTCAAGACGTCCTCAAGCTCGCCGCTGTTCCGGTATTGCTTCAGATCGACCGTCGCAACGCCTAAATAAGGACGGCGAATCATCCCATATTGCACAAGTTCCTCGATAATCGGCACCGCATTGTTGCTGGGGATCGCGAAGCCTATTCCTTCTACGCCCGGCTGCGCCACCTTCATCGAGTTGATGCCGATGACCTTCCCTTCCATGCTGACCAACGCGCCGCCGCTGTTGCCGTGGTTGATCGCCGCATCCGTCTGCAGCAGCTCCATCTCCCAATCGACGTTTCCGTCCATCGCAAGCGAAATCGGAATAACGCGGGAGAGCGAGGAAATAATGCCGAGCGTGAACGTGGGCGAATATCCGAGCCCGAACGGATGACCGATGGCGATAGCGGCTTCGCCTTCCTTCAGCTCGTTGGAATCGCCAAACTCCGCAACGCCCTTCACTTCGCGGCTGTCCACCTCAAGCACCGCCAAATCCGTCAGCGCATCCGAGCCGATCACCGCTGCGTCGAGTCTTAATCCGTCGGACAGCACCACTTCAATCGATGCCGCGCCGTCGATCACATGATGGTTCGTAACGATATGACTTATGCTTTCTGTTTTTTCATAAATAATGCCCGATCCGATCGTCGCGTTGCCGACGCCTTCCATCCCCAATCCGCCGGTGTGCGTACTAATCACACTGACGATAGCGGGCTTAAGCGTTTCCACAACGTTCACCACGCCTTGAGGCTGCGCGGCGCTCCCGTTCTCCGCAGCGGCATCTGCCCTTCCGCTCCTCCCCGAGCCGTCCTGAGAAGGAAGCAGAAACAAAATGAGAAGAAGCGCACTCAACGAAGCGAGACTGATCATGACCGCACTCCGATTGACCACAAACCGCCTTCGGGGCCAGCGCTCTTGCTCCCAACGCCTGCGCTCCCGTGCAGTCACCTTCGATGAATAAAAATCGTCGTCAAACAACCCCATCCGGCGGCACCTTCCTCGTGAAACGTTCCATCCAACCCATGCTGCACAATACCTCCATCATACCCAAAAACGATGCGATTCACAAAAAGAGGAATGTTTTTCGAACTAGCAGTCTACAATAAGAGTAACTAGAATTATAGAATCCAATCGCCAAACTTGAAAGGAGTTCATCCGCCGATGAAACATACCATGAACGCGTGGGACCAAGTCCAGCTGATCGCGCAAGTCGCAGACCTGAAGGAAGCGAATTACAACACCACGCTTGCCTTAAGCGCCCTAATCGAACTGTTGGTTGAAAAAGGACTGCTTTCCGCCGAAGATTTTCACCGTAAAGCGGCCTTCCTGGAGCGCATGGACGCGCAGGAGAGCGGCCTCATTGCGCCCGATCACCGACAGCATTAATGTCGGTCTGGTATCGAGGAAGTTCCTCCCGCTCAACCCAGTCCCACTCCGTCGACCGGTCATAGAACGTATCCATCAATGGAATCGGACGTTCCTCGGTAGAGACTCCCGACTCCTTCAATATCGTATTCACGGTAAGCTTGGCTAAATCCATCTGATTGTGGTCGCGGCTCAGATGCGCCAAATAGACGCGTTTCGTGCGGCGCGAGATCAGCTCGCACAATGCTTCCCCGGCTGCGTCGTTCGATAAGTGGCCGACGTCGCTTAGAATGCGCCGCTTCACGTTCCACGGGTATTTGCCGATCCGCAGCATATCAACATCGTGGTTCGATTCCAGCACAAGCACGTCCGCATCCCTCACCTTCTCCTTCACGATCGGGCTCATATAGCCGATATCGGTGGCGATGCTTAATTTGACGCTCTTGGTCATGAAATTGTAAGCGACAGGCTCCGCCGCATCGTGCGAAATCGGGAACGGCTCCACGGTCAGCCCGCCCAGACAGAAGGCTTCACCCGTCTTAAACGACTTGCGCTGCTCGTTCGGCAGCTCGCCGACCGAAGCGTCGAGCGCGTTCCACGTTTTCATATTCGCGTAGACGGGCAGCTTATATTTCCGGGCAAGCGCCCCCAACCCTTTCACATGATCGGAATGCTCATGCGTCACCAGCACGCAGCTGATGTCCGATGCGGCAACCTTCCGTTCCGCAAAGAGCTGCTCCAGCCGCTTCATGCTTAATCCGGCATCCAACAGCACGCAGCAGTCCCCGTACTCAACCAGCGTCGCATTGCCGGTCGATCCGCTCGACAACACTGTAAATCGAATCCCCATCGCTCTGTATCCTCTTCTCCCATAGCCTTTTACCCGCCCGATGCCCCTTTCGGCTCTATCGGACTTTCTACGGCGCCGTTCAATGCATGCACGTAATACGTCTCCCCGCTCACAAGCGAAATGCGCCAATACGGTGCCAGCACCTGCGTTTCCGATTCAAAAATCGGACCGTGATAGCCCAGCTGAATGTGCGTAATGACGGAGCCTTCCGACAAATAGCTTTCCGCCAAGCTGTTCAGCACCGTAAACGCGGAAAGCACCTCCATGCCGGTGGACGACGGATTGGCGGATGCGGTATCCGTAAACGGCAGCACCTCCGCCAGCGTCTGGCGATACGACACAACCTGTCCGCCCTCCATAGCAAGCTCCAGACGAACTTGAAACATCGGCAATCCGTCATGAAGCTGATTAAACACATATTTCTTGCTGCTCCCATAGGCGGGATACGGATCAAACTCGTAAGCACCGTACTCCGTCACAAACGTCTCCAGCGCCTCCCGCCGCTGCGCTTCGTTCTGAAGCACCCGCTCCGGGAACGGCTCGGGCACAGGCGACCATTCGCGGATCGTATGTTCTTCGTCGAATTGAACCGTAATTTCATTTAGCGCAGGCGTTCCTTCGGGAATATCCGTCTCCAGCTTTATGCCCTGCGCTTCAAGCAGCCGCATCGTCTCCTCCCGCTTCGCCGCCTTATCGGCAAACGCGTCCAAATTCAGCTCGTCCACCCAAAGCTGATAACCGAGCAGCCCGTTCAGTAATAAGAAGGAAACGATCAGCACCGTTTTCGCACGGCTCCAATCCATTAGAACGCACCTCCCCCGGGCAGCGCCTCATACGTACCGTCGGCCAGCTGGATCACCCACATCGGATGAAGCACCGCCTCTTCGCCGTCGATCCGCAGCTGATAGGCGGGAAATAACCGATCGACTAGCACGGTTCGCTTCACTGTCGACAGCCGGCTCAACAGCTCGTTTCCTCCAGGCAGGCTGACTTCCTCACGAACCCATGACGAATCCAACTGCAGCAAGGAACGCTCATAAGCGGTTACGACTCCATTTTGAAGCGTTAAGCGCATCGTTCCGAAGGGGAGCGCACCCGTAACCGAAACGATCGGATACGCTCCTTGATACGTTCCAATATATTGACGAAACACCAGCGTTCGCTGGTCGCCGACGCTCATCGCATGCGCCATCTCGCTAAGCTGGTAATCCCCGTTCCATCCGCCGTGCCGGTTCACGAACTGGACGGCGGACAGCGCCGTATTGACCGGATCCACATTACCCTCTACCGGAGCCGCGGGATCCGTATAGCTCATCCAGCGCTGATCCGCAGACAGCTGCAGGCCCCGCTTGCCGTCCGTATAAATTTGCGAGCCGTTCCGCTCCCTTAAATTCCGAGTGTTGAACGGATCAGGGAACAGGCTGCGCTGCAGCTGCTCCGCCGTAAATTCCCGATACGACATCCGGTAGCGAATTATCGGGAGCGGTTCAGCCGGGACGTAGATGTCACCGGAATCAAGCGTGTAGCGCGGCTGCGCCGATCCGAAGCCGACGAACCGCTCAATGTCTCTCGCCGTTAAATCCGCTCTTGTCGCTTCATACACCGAGCCCTCTTGATCGTCTACAAGATAGACGCGTACCTCTTCCCGATCAACCTGGCTCGACAGCACTAATCGGTTTACTAAGAGCTGCTCCGGAATGTTTTCCCCCGAGAGCTGCATCGTTTCTTGAAGCACGGACATCGGCAGTCCGGAGCCGAAACGCATTTCTAAACCAAGGCTGCCTGCGGTTCCGTGCTGCAATGCGCTCGGCGGACGATCGGTTAGCCGGATTCCATCGAAAGCGCGCTGCTGCACAACCTCCATAATCATTCGATAGAACGTCATCTGCGGATAAAGAATCGTATTCTCCCCGTTCTCGAAGTGGATAAGAATATCCTCCGGGTAAATCATGGTATCCAGCTCTAAGCGGGTGCCTTTCCATTCGCTTTCCACGTAATCGGTTGGCGTCGGGACGACCGAATCGTACTGCGGCGAGCTGTTTGCCAGCAGGTAGCTCTGCACTAGGCTGGCCGCAACGAGCAGTGTCAGCAGCACCGTTTTCATCTGCTCCTTCACTCGCTTTCACGCTCCTTCTTCATCGCAGGAAGCGTGAAAATCACCTTAGTACCCTGCCCCACCTCAGAATCGATCCGGATCGTCCCTCCATGTGCCTTCACAATTTCCTGGGCAATGGCCAGTCCAAGGCCGGTGCCGCCCATATTCCGGGAGCGGGCCTTGTCCACGCGATAAAACCGCTCAAAGATGCGGCCCAAATCCTTCTTCGGTATGCCGATTCCTTTATCGGCTATCGTAATTTCCACCCAGTCGGAGGAATTCTCCTCCGAAGCTCGCTGCAATTCAGCGGACAGCACTATCGTGCCTCCGTTCGGACTGTACTTCATGGCGTTGGAAACGAGATTGTCCAACACCTGCTCAATGGCATCCCTGTCCGCCTTCACAAGCGCCGACGGCTTCATCCCCCGCACGACCAGCTTCATATCGCGCTGCTTCGCCTGGAAAGAGAATCGGTCCGACACCTCCTCAAGCACCCAGTTCATATCGACCTCTTCCCGAACAAGGGACATCTGTCTGGAATCGAATCGCGAGAGATGCAGCAGGTCCGTCACCAGTCGAATCATGCGCTCCGTTTCATTCCGGGTTACGCCGATAAACCGTTCCGCGAGGGCGTGGTCCTCCAGGGCCCCTTCATCCAGCGCTTCCAGGTAGCTTTTAATTGTAGTAAGCGGCGTTCGCAGCTCGTGGGATACGTTGGCGACAAACTCTTTTCGCGAAGCCTCCAGCTTCTCTTGCTCCGTTACATCCTGCAGCAGCAAAACCGTGCCGATGACCCCTTCCTCTCTGCGGTGAATCGGCGAAAACGTAACCCGTACTCTGAGCGGCTCGCCGCCTTCGCCTGCGTCAAGCGGCAGCGTCATCACCTCGCCCTTCTGCCACAGCTCCATATCGGTTTCATCGCGGGACAATCCGAGCAAGGTTCGCACATCGGCGCCGACGACGAACACGTTGTCACCCACATTCAACATTTCCCTGGCCCGCCGGTTCATCACGATCGCTTTTCCCCGCTCATCGGCCGCGATCACACCGTCGCTCATATTCCTGAGAATGGACGCCAGCTTCTCCTTTTCCTCTTCAATCGAGGACATCGCCTCCTGCAGACGGCCGGTCATCTGATTAAACGCAACGCCGAGCTGCCCGATTTCATCGCTCGCATGCACGTTCACCCGCTGTTTGAAATGGCCTTGGGCCATAGCCGTCGCTTTCCGGGTGATCTCCTTAATCGGTGCCGTAATCATGTTGGACAAAATGATGCCGAGGATGGCCGTTAATCCGAGCGCGATCGCCGTGCCGGAGAACAAAATTTGCTTGATTCGGTTCAGCGTGTCGAACATCCCTTCCATGGAAGCGACAACGTAAACCGCACCGATCACATTCGTGCCGCTGCGTACCGGCATCGCAACGGAGCGCTTTCGCTTGCCGTCGTCATCGAGCATCGTACGCTCATTGCCGCGAATGCCCTGCAGCGCGCGGCTGACGTCGATCTGTGTATTCCGCTGGCCGATCAGCCCTTCGCGCAGCGGCCCCGCCGCGCTGACAATCATGCCGTTCATATCGATCACTTGAATTTCCGTATCGTTCGTTGCGAACAAATTGCGAATAAACACGTTCAAGTCTTCGTACGTTTTTCCTTCTTCCGCCGACGTTCCCGTCAAATTGGCGCTCAAATAATCTTCCACGTACTCCGCAAGAAGGTAAGCTTCATTATTAAGGCTTTCGTTGAAATTACCAAAAAATGTTCCTTCCAAGGTCCGGATGAAATACACGCCGATCAACTGCATTGCGATAAGGATGAGCAGCACGTAAATAATGATGATCCGCACCTGAATCGTCTGCAGTCTGCGGATGCCGTTCATTGACCCGGCAAACCTCCCATTTTCGGGTTCTTCATCATATAGCCGAGTCCTCGCCGGGTGAGAATGTATTCCGGCTTGCTTGGATCGTCTTCGATTTTCTCCCGCAATCTGCGGATCGTTACGTCCACCGTCCGCACATCTCCGAAGTATTCGAAGCCCCACACCGCCTGAAGCAGATGCTCGCGGGTCATCACCTTCCCGCTGTTCTTCGCCAAGTAATGAATCAGCTCAAATTCGCGGTGTGTCAAGTCAACCGGCACACCGTCTTTATATAAAACATACATGTCGCTATCAATGACCAGGTTCAATAGCTTCAGACGATTGCCCGATTGCTCTTCCTCTTCAACCGAGGTTGCCGCGGTCCACTTAGACTGACGGCGCAAATGCGCCTTCACCCGGGCAAGCAGCTCACGGTTCGAAAAAGGCTTCGTCACGTAATCGTCCGCCCCCAGCTCCAGGCCGAGCACCTTGTCCAGCTCGGTGTCCTTTGCGGTCAACATAATAATCGGTGTATTCAGCTTTGCCCGCACTTCGCGGCAGACGTCCATTCCGTCCTTGACCGGAAGCATCAGATCGAGCAATATGAGGTCCGGGTTTTCCGAGAACGCAACCTCTACGGCCTCTTGTCCATCGAACGCGCAGACGACCTCATACCCTTCCTTTTCCAAGTTAAACTTCAAAATATCGGCAATCGGTTGTTCATCGTCCACCACTAATATTTTCCCATGCAAGCCCAGTCACCACCTTGTCTCTTATCTTATCACACCGATAAAAAAGAGGCACCAGACAAACGAATGCTCGCTTGCTGTGCCCCTTTTTGGTCGGATCAATTTAAATATTTCAGCGGATTCCGCTCCGAGCCGTCGACGATCACTTCAAAATGCAAATGTACGCCGGTGGATCGTCCCGTATTCCCCATGACACCGACTTTATCTCCTTTTTCGACGATGTCTCCGGAATCTACCGAAATTTTGCTTAAATGCGCATATAATGTCTGATACCCGTTCTTATGATCGATAATAACGACCTTGCCGTAGCCCGATTTCGTCCCGGCGAAAGAAACTTTGCCGGTATCCGCAGCCAGGATTGTTTTGTTCTTGGATATGATGTCGATGCCCGTATGCTGTCTTCCCCACCGGGAGCCGTATCCGCTTGACAGCTTCGGCGAAACGACAGGCCATACAAACTTGCCGGTACCTTCCCCTAAGACGACCTTCGTGCCCCGCTTCACGACGGCAGGGATGGATTCATCAAGCACGACCTCCTCCTGAACCTTCTCTTCCATGAGGAGCCCGTTCACTTTCGTTAACTGATAGGTGATCTGCTTCTTCCCGTTCTGACCGGCGCGCACGGTCTTCGTCTGACCTTTGCGCATCGTCTTGTCTTCTTCGTAGATCGTATCGTACTGAATCGCGATCGTTTCGGTCAGCTTCTCCACCGTCTCAATCGTAACAGCCGGCTGCGGCATCGTCAGGTCGAGCGTATCGCCGACACGAATCAAATCCCGTTCAATCAAATCTCGGTGGTCTTTATTTTTGGTGTAGATCAATTCCACAGGAATATCCAGCTTCTCCGCAATGCCGGATACCGTATCGCCTTCTTGAACGATGTATTTTGCCGGCTTGACGTCTCCGTTCAACAGAAGGTCCAGCACCTCTTGCTCATCCATTACATCGTTCGGCTGAATTTCCCGTTTGAGCAGCTCAACCGGCTCTATGATGCGGACCGATTGGATCTCGGAAGCTCCTTTATCCAGCACGTCCTCGTCCGACCAGTTCTCTTGGGCCGACAACACCTGCACCTCACCGGCATTCGATGAACTGTACTGAGCCTTAACCTTCTCCAAAATACGGTTGGCCGTTTCTTGATCCTTCACGATCGCAACCGCTTCTCCATTGACGACGACTTCAACGCCGACTGGCACCGCTTCAAGCAACGGCTTCAATGCGGATACGGTCGCTTCGTCTTCGCCCTCGCCCATAAATACGCGGTGTTGCTCCAGATGAAGCGCTTTCCGTTCCATTTCCCACCGCACCTCAGGATGCTTCTTCGACACTTCCTGCAGCTTGGCTTCAATCATCTTCTCAACGACATCAGGCGAACTGACCTCTCCGATCAATTCATCTCCTACGTACACTTCATAAACCTCGTTCATATTCGCTTGAACGTATTGATGCCCGCCGTAGACAACCCCTGCTACAATAACAGCCGCTCCGATGCTTCCTGCGATATGTATTTTATATGTGCAAAGCCATTGGCGTGTATCCCGCATTCGATCGTGTGCTTTTAATTTCAACTTCGAATATAGCGACTTCGACTTCAAGTTCAACAACACGTCTTTGAGCTTGGTAGAAGCTCTGTCGAACGGAAGTTTCCCCCTGAACTGATTCATGCTCGCCTCCCCCGCGCCCGTCAGCAAAACAAGTTCCAATCTTGCTGCAGAAAAACGATGAAAAAGATGAAAAAACCTTGATTTTGCGCATTTCCTTTACTTTACCATATAAAATTACGTTCAGGCAACCTTTTGCGTTCCGTAGTGACGCTGCGCGTGATTCATAACAAGGCATTCCTTGAAAAAAGCGGACTTTTCGGCACTCCCTTATTCAAGTAATATCCGAATAAACCTGTCGTATTCTTCTTGTGTCAAATAGGTTTTCAGAATCTCTGAAGCCTGCTCCACCTCTTCAGACGTAATTCCGTTCTCCAGCAATTCGGATATGTGTTGTACCTCGTCCTGCGGCATGCGGGACATGAGGATCGAGAATATTTCCATCCGCTCTTCGGCCGTCAGCCGATCTTTTCGTTCATTCAGCTCTTCCATCGACAGAACCCATTCTTCGTTAAACGTGTCCGCACCGCTTTCCTCCGACCGTTCGATTCTCCCCATCACTTCTAGCGCATCCTGCGAAGGTTCCGGCCGTGTAGTCGGCGTTTGCTGCCCTGGCGCCTCAGGCTCGCTCACTTCTGCCGGGGCCGGCGTCGGGCTCGTAGGGTGATCTCCTCCGGACAGAGAAGAAAGAACGCCGCCTAGCGACAGCGGTTGAAAGACACCCGCCAGCGGCGTTTGCTGCAGCATTTGCTGAATGTACGCCTGCACAAACACCAAGGTGGTCGTTACGGATACTGCCGATACGATCACCGATAACACCGTTAGTCTCATCACACCTGCCAACCATCTCATACGCTGCTGTTCCCCCGTCGTCAATACATAGTTTTGTAGTAACAGTATGGTCAGGAACAGGTGCTTTTAACGCTTCTTTAGCATTGCTCCCCCCTTTTTTTCCAGACTTATACAAAAAAATGAGCACCCCGCCGGTTTGCGGAATGCTCGTTTTACGTTCGTAGTTTATGTTTATTTACACATACACCGGGCGAACCAAATTGGTCTGTTCCCGATTGCGTCCTACGGAAAAGATCGCGATCGGGATGCCCGTTAATTGGGATACCCGCTCGACGTAATGCCTTGCGTTCGGAGGAAGGTCGTCCAGGGAACGCGCGCCAGTGACGTCTTCGTGCCAGCCCGGCAGCTCCTCATAAACCGCTTCGCACTCTGCGAGGACGCGGAGGTTCGACGGATAATAGTCGATCACTTCGCCTTTGTAGCGGTAAAAAGTGCAGATCTTCACCGTATCCAAGCCGGACATGACGTCAAGCGAGTTCAGCGATAAACCGGTAATGCCGCTGACCCGGCGGGCGTGGCGAACAACGACGCTGTCGAACCAGCCTACTCGACGGGGGCGTCCCGTCACTGTCCCGTATTCATGACCGCGTTCACGAATCGAAGAGCCGATTTCGTTATGCAGCTCCGTAGGGAACGGTCCGTCACCGACTCTTGTCGTGTATGCCTTCGCTACGCCGATGACCTGCCTAATTTTCGTCGGCCCAACACCGGAGCCGATGCACACGCCGCCGGCGGAAGGGTTGGACGACGTCACGTACGGATACGTTCCGTGGTCGATGTCGAGCATGACGCCCTGCGCGCCTTCAAACAGAACGCGTCGTCCCTCGTCGATTGCCTCGTTTAAGACGACGGACGTGTCGGTTACATAGTGACGGAGCTTCTCCGCATACCCGAGGTAGTCCTGCAGGATCGATTCCACATCGAGCGGAGCTGCACCGTACATTTGCGCCAGCAGCCGGTTCTTTTCTTCCATGATGCTGCGAAGCTTGCTCTCGAACTCCGCCGCGTCCATCAGATCGCCGATGCGGATGCCGTTGCGTGCCGCCTTATCCATATAAGCCGGACCGATGCCCTTGCGCGTCGTTCCGATCTTGTTCGCTCCTTTGCGATCTTCCTCCAACTCGTCGAGAAGCAAATGATACGGCATGATGAGATGCGCGCGATTGCTGATTTTCAAATTTTTCGTCGAAAAGCCGTTCTCGTGAATATATTCGATTTCTTCAATCAGCGCCTTCGGATTAATGACCATTCCGTTGCCGATTACGCACAGCTTTTCATGGTAAAAGATTCCGGACGGAATCATCGTAAGCTTGTATTTGTGATTATTAATCATAATCGTGTGCCCGGCATTATTGCCGCCTTGATAACGGGCTACCACTTCTGCGGTTTCTGCGAGAAAATCGGTAATTTTACCTTTGCCCTCGTCTCCCCATTGCGTGCCAACCACAACAACTGTCGACATGAGCGTTCCCCCTTGGGATGAAATTTGCACTTTCGTCGGCTGAGTTGCCTTACGAGAGCAGCATTCTTAGTTTATCAATCGAATGGATCGAAAGTCAACGAAAATCCGAACGATTACGGAAGGTTTGCCGTAATCATTCGGATTGTTTTAAATCGCTGCCGGCAGCGCGTCCGCATGCGATTTATCCAGCGATACGAATTTATTGAAATTTTTCAAGAAAACAAGCTCCACCGTTCCGACAGGACCGTTCCGCTGTTTTGCAATAATAATTTCAATAATATTCTTTTTTTCCGATTCTTTGTCGTAATAATCGTCCCGATACAAAAACGCTACAATATCAGCGTCCTGCTCGATCGATCCCGATTCCCTTAAGTCGGACATCATCGGCCGCTTGTCCTGCCGCTGTTCGACGCCCCGGCTCAGCTGCGAAAGCGCGATAACCGGCACCTCAAGCTCCCTTGCAATCTGCTTCAGGGTCCGTGAAATTTCGGATACTTCCTGCTGCCGGTTTTCGCCTGCTTTGCCGCGGCCGGCAATGAGCTGCAAATAATCGATCAGAATCATGCCAAGGCCATGTTCCTTCTTTAACCGCCTGCATTTGGCACGAATGTCTGCCACCGTGATCGCAGGCGTATCGTCAATGAAAATTTGCGCCTCCGACAACGTGCCGATCGCCATCGTCAGCTTTTCCCAATCGTCGCCTTCCAGATGCCCGGTTCTCATCCGGCCCGCATCTACATTCGATTCGGCGCAAATAATACGCTGCACAAGCTGCGCCGCCGACATCTCGAGCGAGAAGATCGCTACCGTTTCTTTCGCGCGTACCGCGACATTTTGCGCCACATTCAAGGCGAAGGCCGTCTTTCCGACGGATGGGCGGGCGGCGACGATGATCAGGTCGTTCCGCTGAAAACCGGATGTCATCTTGTCCAAATCCGGAAACCCGCTCGGAATCCCGGTCGTTCCTCCGCGCTGGTTGTATAGCGTCTCCACGCGCTCAAACACTTCCATGAGCACATCTTTAATGGCGACGAAGCCCGTCCCCGATTTCCGGTTGGAAATTTCCAGAATCCGCTGCTCCGCTTCGCTCAGCAAATTCTGCACGTCCTCCGCGCCGGCGTACCCGTTCGTCACGATCTCGGTGGCCGTGCGGATCAGCCGGCGCAGCATCGCCTTCTCCTCTATAATGCGGGCGTAGTACTGCACGTTCGCCGCCGTCGGCACGGCGCTCGCCAGCTGCGTAATATATTGAATGCCGCCGACCTCTTCAAGCTGCTGCTTGCTCTGCAGACGTGTCGTCAGCGTGATCAAATCGATCGGCTCGTTATCCCCGTTCAAATGGATCATCGACTCATAAATAAGCCGATGCGCCTCCCGGTAGAAGTCTTCCGGTCTCAGCATCTCCATAACGGTAATCACCGTAACGCTGTCGAGCAGGATCGCGCCTAATACAGCCTGCTCCGCCTCGAGATTCTGCGGAGGGACTCTGTCGAAGATCAGTTCCCCGTTCATTGGTTTATTGTCCTTCTTTCACGTGAACCTTCAACGTAGCCGTCACCTCGGGGTGAAGCTTTACCGGCACCTGCGTCACGCCTAACGAACGAATCGGTTCCTCCAGCACGATCTTCCGTTTGTCGATTTTCAAGTGAAGCTTCTCCAGCGCCTCCGCTACCTGTTTGTTCGTAATCGAACCGAAGAGTCGGCCCCCTTCGCCGGATTTTGAGGTCAGCTCAACCGTTAGTTGCTCAAGCTTCTTGCCCAGCTCAACCGCTTCCAGCCTCTCATCTTCCTTCCGGCGTTCCTCTGCCTGCTTTTGATTTTCCAGCACCTTTAAGTTGCCTTCCGACGCCACCTTCGCCAAGCCGCGAGGAATCAGAAAATTCGTGGCGTACCCTTCCGATACCTCTTTCGTCTCTCCTTTTTTACCCTGTCCTTTCACGTCTTTCAGAAAAATTACCTTCATTCGGGTGTTCCCTCTCTTTCTTTATACTCATCCAGTATCTTCAACAGCTTCTGCTTCACTGTGCCCACATCGCCCTCAAGCTGCGTCGCAGCGTTCGTAAGGTGTCCGCCGCCGCCGAGCTGTTCCATGATCAGCTGCACGTTCACTTCCCCCGTAGACCGGGCGCTGATGCAGATCATGCCGTCCTGGCGCTCGCTCACAACGAATGAAGCGGTAATTCCCTTCATATTGAGCAGTGTATCCGCAACTTGCGCGATTAAGAGCTGCGAATGCTTTTCGCCGGGCTCCGCCGCAGCGATCGCAAAGCGCTCATGCACAATTTGAGCATGGCGTATAATATCCGCCTTCTGCAAATAATCCTGCAGATCATCCTTTAAGAGCTGCTGAATGAGCCCCGAATCGGCCCCGTTTCTGCGCAGGAACGAAGCCGCCTCAAAGGTGCGCGCCCCCGTCCGAACCGAAAAGCTCTTCGTATCGGTGACGATACCGGCAAGCAGCGCGGTGGATTCAAATACATCCAGCGTTAATCCTTCCTGAATGTATTGTAACAGCTCCGTCACCAATTCACAGGCGGAAGACGCGTAAGGCTCCATATAGATTAAAGTTGCGTCGCTTAGGAACTGTTCCCCGCGGCGATGATGATCGATCACGACCAGACGATCCGTCATTCCAAGCAGTTTAGGCTCCGCAACGAGCGATGCCTTATGCGTATCTACAACAACTGCGAGCGACCTTTCGTTAATGAAATTCATCGCCGCATCGGGAGAAACGAACACGGAGGTCAATTCCTCGTTTTCTTTAATAAACTCCATTAGCCGTTTTATGGAAGGGTTTACGCTTTCCAGTACGATAACCGCTTGTTTGCCGAGCGCTTCTGCCGCACGCTGCACGCCGATGGCGGCCCCCAGCGAGTCCATGTCGGGGATTTTGTGCCCCATAATGACAACGTTGTCGCTCTCTCGAATTAAATCCCGAAGCGCGTGCGATACGACTCTCGCTCGCACACGAGTCCGTTTTTCTACCGCATTTGTTTTTCCGCCGAAGAAGTTGACCTGATTTCCGACCTTTACCGCCGCCTGATCCCCTCCGCGTCCAAGCGCAATATCAAGGCTCGTTTGAGCCAGCTGACCAAGCATGATCAAGTCTTCCGCTTCCCCTGCAACACCGATGCTCAGCGTTACCGGAAGCTTCAGGTGAGCCGTAGCATCCTTCACCTCATCAAGGATGTCGAATCGATTCTGCTCCAGCTGCACAAGCTCCTTCCGGGTAAACAGCAGGAAAAAGCGATCCGATGCCGTTCGGCGTAAATAAATTTGATTTCGGACGGCCCAGTCGTTGATGACCGCTGCGATTTGGGCCATCGTCATGCTGCGGACTTGATCGTCCATTCCCTGTGTCACTTCTTCCACGTTGTCGAGCACAAGCAGTCCGATTACGATTTTCTCTTCTTCGTACTTTTTCGCCAGGCTGGCATAAGCCGTCGTGTCCACAAAGAAGAGCAGCCGCTCCTCCGGTTTTTTCGTCACCCGGAACATGCGCTTGCCAAAGGACATATCCACCGCCGTTTCCTTGCCTTTGGCTTCAGTCTTCAGCGCCGGCCAAAGCGTCGTAACCGATTCCCCGACAAGCGTGTCCCGCTCGGCAATTTTAGAAATATAAGGGTTATGCCATTCGATCCGCTTCTCCTCGTCGTATAAAACAATGCCGATCGGCATTTCATGAATGACCTCATGCGAGGCTCTTTTCACACGATGCGACAACGTATTGATATAAGCGGTGATCTCTTGGCGTTCTTTTTCTTGATGACGATAGGTAATGAATGCATGCACAGCCGTTACGACCAATGCTGCGGCGCCGATCGCCCAATGCAGCCGCAGCAGCAGAAGGGATGCTGCAACAAAGGCAATCAGCGTCCAAATGAAGTGCAAGCGGAACTTTCGCTTATTCAGCCATTCCGGCATCGCGAACGACTCCTTCCTTCTACGATTTGCGTAAACGATCCCTCAGTGGAAAGGCCGTATCGAACACGCCCAGCAAACTGAATGCCGAAAACAACGGGAACATCAAAACAAGCCCTGTCCACCCGATCCATGCCTTCCGCTTTACGTTGCCTAAGAAAAACAAAAATGCAAGTCCCTGCACCGCAAACGCAAACATTAAGATCGGCACCAGATTCACAATGATCGTCGTTACAAATGAGGTGTCGTCTGCGGGCAGCAGCAGACTGATCAGCAGCGCAATCAGATAATACCATACGAACGGACGAGGGAGCCTCCACTCGCGAATCGGCCGGAGCGCCGCGGCTTCGACATGGAGCTTTTGCAGCAAACGCCTGCCGACAGCATGTGTAATCATGGCGAGCAGCAGCGCATTGCCGACTAAATAGAGCGGCACCATCATGACCGTCCGTTCAATCACCGCCGTCAACTCCGCTCCTGTTACTTCTCCTTGCAGAACGGAAGGAAAGCGGTTCGTCATGTCGATCATAGCGGATCCGATCGCCCGGTTCAGGTCGAATCCGAGTGCCGAAGTGATGATCAGTCCAACCAAAAACAACGCCAGAAACGCGACCGTTCCGTTCGTAATGACAGCGCGGGCGGTCGATTTTCGGCGATATCCTTCTCCCATAACGACCGCTGGGACGAGGAATAGGATCGTCAACACGAACCACTCTATAATCGCCGCTCCCGAAATGAATGCGCCGGATACGATCACCGCGCCGGACGTGACGGCAAACACTCTAGGTTCCGTCTTCATATAGAGCAAAAGCGGCGGAATCGCCATAATCCATATCGTTAGGACAATTATCGGGGTCAGCATCGTTAAGCTCGTCACCCAATAAAGCAATCCCCATAAAAGCGCATGCTTCCAAACCGGGGGTCCTTGCGTAGAAGACAATCCATTCACCTTCCATCCATGTGTCGTTCCAATGAAGACATATCTCCGTACCATTGTTCCAATTGGTGTTTCTCTCCGCTGTGCGCCTTCACCTTCTCCATGATCGCGTCGTCCAGCTCACGGTACGACATGCCCAATCGGCGGGCCAGAACGTAGCAAGAAACAACCAAGCTGGCGAGGCTATCAATTACACGAGCCTGCTTGCCTTCCCATAAGCCTCGAAACAGCTGCGCCAATTCCTCCATCATCTCCGTCTTCAACCACTCGATGATTTTGGCTCTTCTGGCTACATCCATCTCTCTTTCATTCGCCATTCGTCCGACTCCCATTTCCTCACTCGACTTCTGTCTGCATTATACCACAAAACCGGGTAAGTTCGGCATCGCGCGCACGATCGCCGCATAAAAAAGCCGCACCCTTTCGGGTGCGGCTTCAGCCTGTTTCTATTCCGTTGTGTACGGAAGCAATGCCATCTGACGCGAACGCTTGATCGCTACCGTCAACGCGCGCTGATACTTCGCGGAAGTACCTGTCACGCGGCGTGGTAAGATCTTTCCGCGTTCGCTAATAAATTTACGGAGCAGATCCGTATCTTTATAGTCGATGTGCTTGATCTTATTTACTGTGAAGAAGCAAACTTTACGGCGTTTGCCACCGCGCTTGCCTCGGCCGAATTTGCGCTCTGGACGATCGCCGCGCTCCGGACGTTCCGGACGCTCTGCGCGCTCTGGGCGTTCTGTAGTTTGTTGCTGTTCAGACATGCCGCTTAACTCCTTTCGATTGTGGTTTGTTCATGCAGGGTTTTCGGATCGTCTTTCCTTGCCGTCCTAGAACGGCAAATCGTCGTCCGAAATATCCACCGGTTTGCCATCGTCGTGGAACGGATCGTAGTTGTTGTTCGTATTGCGCTTTTCGCCGCCGGAACGGTTTCCGCCCTGGGACCCGCCTGCGTTCGATTCGCGCATCCCGCCCTCGTCACGGTCGCGATTCGGAGATTCGAGGAACCTTACATTGTCAGCGACTACTTCCGTAACGTAAACACGGCGGCCTTCGTTATTGTCGTAGTTGCGAACTTGAATACGGCCCTCTACCGCCGCTAATCGGCCCTTACGCAAATAATTCGCGCACGTTTCGGCTAACTGTCTCCAAGTGACGACGGGAATGAAATCCGCCTCTCTCTCCCCCGATTGGCTCGAGAACGGCCGGTCCACCGCTAACGTAAATTGCGTAACAGCGACTCCCGCAGGCGTATACCGAAGCTCTGGATCCTTCGTCAGTCGACCAATTAAGATGGTGCGGTTCAACAACTGTACCCCTCCTGCCGTACGATGATTCGGAAGCCTTTCAGGCGATTACGCTACATCTTGCAAGATCATGTAACGGATGACTTCATCGGAAATCCGCATCACCCGGTCAAGTTCCTTAATGACTTCCGGCGTTGCTGTGAAGTTCACGAGCACGTAGATGCCATCACGGTACTTGTTGATCTCGTACGCAAGACGGCGCTTGCCCATCACGTTGTGCTTTGTGATTTCTCCACCGTTGTTGATGATTCCCTGGAACTTTTCCACAACCGCCTGAACGGCTTGGTCTTCAAGATCCGTACGGACGATATACATCACTTCGTACTTGCGCATCGAATTCACCTCCTTTTGGACTGAGGCCCCATACGCTTGCGTATGGAGCAAGGAGTGAGAGGTTTAAAACTCACACTAAACTCTAATATACCAAACTCGTTCTCCTCTGACAAGTCAAACACCCTCACGGGCGTTTGCCACAATCCGGGAAACATGATTCCCTATCGGTTGGTTATCCTAAATTCGGGAGGTGACCAGCATGGGCGAACGCACAAGATTACATCCCGGCGACAAAGCGCCGAATGACGGCATCTATATGGAAGTCGGCGTCGATGATTTCCACATGGGAATCAACGATCCGAATCGTGTCGTTGTGAAGAAGGGCGATAAACTGCCGGATACGAAGAACAGCGACCGTCGATGGGTGCTCACCCGTAAAAACCATACCCGCTAAATGGCGCACAAAAAACATAGGCCTTCGACTGCTTAAGCAGCGAATGGCCTATGTTTTTGCTCACCACCCTATGCCGCCATGGGATGCCCAGCTGGCAAGCGCACCGAGCATGTAGCACACAACATTGCCCCAATAGCTCCGGGACGCAGTCACTATGGCTCTCGTTTGTTTCATCGTAACTCCTCCTAAGACGCGGCGAAAGCAATGCGATTTTTTCATCGTATTCGCCTCCATCCGAAGGAGTTACGTTTTATCGCCCTTTTACGTTCAATTCGTTCTGAACCGGGTAAGGATCGTGCCGCCGTTCGTGCTTTGCCAATACCTCTTCCGCAAATTCGGCATCATGCGCATAACGATTACCTTTGTTTTTCTTAAATTTCTGGTTGTCAGCCAAACGAATCACCCCCATCTTCTAGATTGCTACCGGGAGCAAAGAAATATGTGCAAAAAAAAACCGATGCGGACGCATCGGCTGTGCTGTGTTATGTATATGGCGGAAAGGGTGGGATTCGAACCCACGCACGCCTCGCGACGCCTAGTTGATTTCGAGTCAACCCCCTTGGGCCTCTTGGGTACCTTTCCACTGAAAATCACGACAAGGAGTATAATAACACAGCGCACGAACGCTTGCAATCCCCCGGAAACAATTCCCTCATTTCGGCGGATTCGCCACGTTAGCACAGCCTTTTTATAACTATTCCTCCGGGGCGGCCATTTCTTTTGGAGCGCTGACAAGCACCTTCTTTAATCGCTTTTCGAACTTCAATCGGGGGAGCAGCACGCTGTGCTGACAACCCATGCACTTAATCCGAATATCCATGCCCATGCGAATAATTTGCATTTCATTGGTACCGCATGGGTGCGGCTTCTTCATTTGGACGATATCGCCTAATCCGAATATTTTCTCCCCCGCCATATGCGTTCCCCCGTCGCTATTCTTTGCGCTGAAATGTAACGAGACGCGGATACGGAATTTCAATTCCTGCCGCTTCAAGCGCTTTCTTGATTTCCGCGTTCATCTGACGCCCCACTCCGATGTGCGTCATCGGCCTGCATTCCATCGTAACCCGAATGACGACATCCGATGCGCCAAGCGATTGAACGCCCAGCACTTCAGGTTCCTTGACGATGTTGTCGTTCGTCTCAAACACACTCTTTACCGTATCCCGAATCACTTCAATCGCTTTATCAATGTTGGCCTCATAGGCGACCGAAACATCTACGACACCAACCGAGTTGTTTGTCGAGAAATTGGTAACCTCCACAATCGAACCGTTGGGAACAATGTGCATTTCTCCCGTCCAGCTGCGGATTCGAGTCACCCGAAGCCCGATTTCCTGCACCGTCCCTTGAAATTCACCGGTTCGGATGATGTCACCCACTGCAAATTGATCCTCAAATATAATAAAAAAGCCTGTAATCACATCTTTCACCAAGCTTTGTGCACCAAAACCGATCGCAAGACCGAGCACCCCGGCACCGGCCAGCAACGGGGCAAGCTCCACTCCAAGCTCCGCAAGGATGAGCAGCAATACAATGAAGTTAATGGTGTACGAAATGACATTGTTGATCAAACGACCGATCGTCTCGGCCCGGCGTTGATCGATCCTTACAGGACCTTCCTTCTTCCGTTCGATCATCATATGGGTCACGGCTTTGCCGGCTACGCTGACCACCAGCCGCCCGGCAACGAAGAACACAATGATTTTCACGGTAACCCACAGCAGGTTCGTCCACACCAGAGGGTCAAGAATCATATTCATCATGCTTTCGTAGATTTGCCGGAAGTCCCAGTTTGCGGCGAGCATCAGTTTCCACGATTCCATGACGATCATCCCCTTTTAGTTCACCATGGTAACATAACCGTTCTCATTTTTTAAGTAAATGCCCCGAATTTCCACCTGTTCGCTGCGGATAATGCGTTGGACCTGCTCCAAGTCACACTCCTCAAACCCGATGGACAATGCGCAACCGGCCGTAATTTCTTTCGGGGTTGGCAGTGTGTCGATCTCGATATTGGCATACTCGAGCAGCATCTCAGTGCGCAGCGCTTGCTGCGTGGAATCAAATGCAATCAAATATTGAGCTGACAACCGCAACCCTCCCTCTTCTAATACTAGATTCTTTAGCAAGATCGCTTGAATCGTATGTTGATGACGATGACGTATAAAAACAAGCCCTTCTTCGTATACTGGTTACTAAACAACATACGTCGAGATAGGCGGGAAATCTATGAATTTTTCTCTTGGATCCTTCAAGCTGTCCCCTAAAATAACGGAAGAGCCGGCACCTCCTCTAAAGCTGCCTCATACCGATCCGCAGGCTGTCACTCAATTAAGCAATCGGCTGCAGCACTCTTTGTTCAAAGTTTCTGCCGCGAAGCAAATTGTAGTCGTCTGCGTCGGCACCGACCGGTCCACCGGAGACGCATTGGGACCGTTGGTTGGCTCCGCGCTCATTAAGAACAGCAAAATTCCTGTCTATGGAACTTTGGACGAGCCGGTGCACGCCATGAATTTAAGCGAAAAGCTACAAACGATTGAAAAACTTCATAATCAGCCTTATATTATAGCGGTTGACGCATGTCTAGGCCAGCTTACAAGCGTAGGCTGCATCCAAGCGGCAGCCGGACCCGTAAAGCCTGGCGCAGGTGTCAACAAGGATCTTCCGCCTGTCGGAGATTACCATGTCACCGGGATCGTCAACGTCGGCGGCTTTATGGAGTATTTTGTGCTCCAAAACACCCGACTGCATCTTGTCTTCAACATGTCCAACGTCATTGCCGAATCGCTGCGAATCGCTACCGAACACCGTCCGCGGTTTCTTTCGGCCGGAGTGCGCGACTAATCGCTTCCTTCTCCTCCGGGGTCAATGGATATGAGGATTGGCCCCCTTCAATCGGCTTTGCATACACCATGCTTTCATCTCGGGAATGAATGGTGCTGACCACCACTCCATCCTGTTTTTCGCTTACAATCGCAAGGGAAAAACTCAAGTCGCTCCCGCGGTCCCCAAACGCGTTATAACGAATGATCGAAACGTTCCCTTTAAACTCGACAAGCTTTCTTTCCATTCGTTCAATGGTATCCTGCTGACGCTGCACGGTGTCCTGCAATCGTTCCGTCCGTTGATGCAGTGACGCCATCACCCCGTCAAGATTGTCCGCCCCGGTTTCTTTCACAAACAATTGCAGCCGATTTCGCAGTTTTCTTATATTTACTAATGCTGCAATCCATAACAAAAGCAGCACTGCGGAAATGGCCATAAACGAAACGGCCCAAATTTCTATATTGATTCCATATAATGCTTGCACGCCAATGTCGTACCCCTTTCCTCTCCCACTGCAACCTACATCGCCCGAAAGGAAGCGACAATTTGGTTTACTGCTTCTAAAAATGCTTGCACCTGCTGCTCCGTCGAGTATGCGCCTACACTTGCGCGAACAGCTCCGGTCTCTTCCGTCCCCGCTGTTCGATGAGCAAGCGGCGTGCAATGAAAGCCCGCCCTTACGGCAATCTGAAAATGTTGATCCAAAATATGCGCCATTTCCGAGCTATCGATGCCTTCCGTCACAAACGACACAACTCCTGTTCTCGGTTCCCCTAGCTCCGGCCCCAACACTTTGACCCCGGGAAACCCCTGAAGTCCCTCGATCATGAGCTGAGAAAGCTCCCATTCCCTAGTATGGATGTTTCGAATGTTCTCATGCACCACCCAATCGATCCCTGCCGCCAGCCCTGCAATTCCCGGTGTGTTTTGCGTCCCGGATTCATATCGGTCCGGTCTGACAGTCGGCTGCTCGATTGCCTCCGACTGGCTGCCGGTACCGCCCGTAAATACCGGTTCTAAGTCAATATCCGGCCCGATATACAAACCACCCGTTCCTTGGGGTCCGTATAACGCTTTATGTCCGGGAAACGCCAACAAATCAATCCCCATGCTTTCGACATCGATCGTCAATACACCGGCGCTTTGAGCCGCATCTACAAGCAGCTTAGCGCCGCTGCCTCGAATCGCCTCCGCGATTTCTTCAATCGGTATAATGCTGCCAAGCAGATTTGAGCTGTGATTGACAACAACAAGTTTCGTATTGCTGCGAAGGGATTCGCGTACCGCTAAGGGGTCTACCTCTCCCCTTTCGGATACCTCCACATACGTTAATTCAACGTCCCGATGGCGCTTCAGCCATTCGAGCGGCCTGCGAACCGAATTGTGTTCCACTGCGGTGCACACTACATGGTCCCCCGGCTTAACCAGGCCTAGTATTGCTACATTTAACGCCCCCGTCGTATTTGCTGTAAAGGCGATATCGTTCGGATTCCGAATCCCAAACAAAGACGCCAGCCTCCGCCTGGTTCCGAACAAAATTCGGCTCGCTTCCACCGCCATTCTGTGGCTTCCCCGGCCAGGGTTTGCTCCGCATTCCAGCACCGTCCGACTTATCGCCTCAGCCACTGTCGGCGGCTTCGGCCAAGAGGATGCCGCATTGTCCAAGTAAATGAATTCCATGCTTTCCCCTGCCTTCCTCACACAAAGAAATCAGCATACCTACGTTTGCTTCGCGTAGTGTATGCTGCCATTTCATTACCCAGTATGCTTCCCCTGTAAGATCTCAAGTAACCGTTGAAGATCCTCTTGCGAATAATATAAAATCTCAATTTTACCCTTGTCTTTATTGGATTTAATTTTAACGGAGGTTTTCAGCATTTCCTGGAGGTCTTCCTCCAGCGCATGAATGTAGGGGTCTTTCCTGATTTTTCTCGGTTTGGCTGCTTTTTTGTGGTCGTCTTCGAGCTTGCGAATCGCATCCTCCAACTCTCTTACACTCCACTGTTCCTCTATGGAACGTTCGGTTAGCGAAATCATCATTTTTTCGTCTTTCATACCTGCAATCGCCCGAGCATGTCCCATCGATAATGTTCCACGTGAAACATAATCTTTAATTTTTGCCGGCAGCTGCAGAAGCCGGAGGAAATTGGCGATATGCGAACGGGATTTCCCGACCTTTACGGAGAGCTCTTCTTGTGTTAACGAGAACGTGTCAACAAGGTTTTGATATGCGATTGCAACCTCCATCGCATTTAAATCTTCACGCTGTACATTCTCGATGAGGGCAATTTCCATGACTTGTTGATCCGTAAAATTACGAACTACCGCAGGGATCGTTGCCCTTCCACTTTTCTGTGAAGCTCTCCATCGCCGTTCCCCGGCAATAATTTCATACCCCTTCAGCACCTGCCGAACGATAATCGGTTGAATAACCCCGTGCTCTTTGATAGACGCGGCCAAATCGTTAATACTGTCGTCATCGAAATGTTTTCTCGGCTGATATGGATTCGGGCGAAGCTGGGAAAGCGTTATTTCAAGTACTTTATCATCTTCATTAATATGAAGCGATGGAATAAGTGCATCCAACCCTTTTCCCAATCTCTTATTCAAGTGACACCACTTCCTTTGCGAGCTCCATATATACCTCCGCCCCTTTGGAGCGCGGATCGTATGTGATTATCGATTGCCCGTGACTCGGCGCCTCGCTTAAACGCACATTTCTCGGAATAATCGTTTGGTACACTTTTTGCTGGAAATATTTCTTCACTTCCTCGATCACTTGAATTCCAAGATTCGTACGCGCGTCAAACATCGTTAGCAAAACGCCTTCGATCTGCAATGACGTATTTAAATGTTTCTGAACGAGACGAATCGTATTTAATAACTGACTTAATCCTTCCAACGCGTAATATTCGCACTGAATCGGAATAATGACAGAGTCGGCCGCCGTTAATGAATTCACTGTTAGAATTCCCAACGAAGGCGGACAATCGATCAGAATATAATCAAACATATGCTTAACGAGATTTAACGACTTTTTTAGGCGCACTTCTCTAGAAATTGTAGGGACTAATTCGATTTCCGCTCCGGCCAGCTGGATGGTAGCCGGTATCATCTTCAGGTTCGGAATGTTTGTATCAACAATGGCGTCTTTTGGATGTATATCGTTAATGATGACATCGTAGACACAATACACTACGTCCGCTTTGTTGATGCCGATCCCGCTGGTTGAGTTCCCTTGAGGATCGATGTCGACAAGCAGTACTTTCTTGCCCAACGACGCTAAAGAAGCACCCAAATTAACAGATGTTGTCGTTTTCCCGACGCCGCCCTTTTGGTTTGTAATTGCAATAATTTTGGACAACTAATTCACCTCAAAACATGAATTCAACTGCTTAACGAGAAAAAAAAGCGGCTTTCGCCGCGATGGAGAATCTTGATTAGCGTTTAGGAATACGTATCACAATTTCATATCTGTCTTCAAAATCTTGTTCATCCGTTACAATATTTAAGCCTGAGCCGGATACCATTTCAACCGATTGACGAATCGTATTCAGCGCCAATCGAATGTCCTTTGAAAACGAAATTCGCTTCGGCTTTTTCTCTTTCGCTTGTTCGATTGCTTCCAACAAAAACCGAATCCGGGTTTCCGTTTGCTTGACGTTCCATTCCTTGGATATGATGTCATCAAGTACTTTTGCCTGAAGCTCTTCCCCAGGCAGCGCCAGCATAGCTCGTGCGTGCCGTTCTGTTATTTTTCTTTCAAGCAGCGCTGTTTTCACAGGATCGCTAAGCTGCAGCAAACGAATTTTATTCGCGATGGTGGACTGACTCTTGCCAAGCCTCTGAGCTAAGCTTTCCTGTGTTAATTGATGAATCTCTATCAACTTCTGATAAGCCAATGCTTCCTCGATAGAAGTTAGACCTTCTCGCTGAAGATTTTCAATCAACGAAACCGAGGCTGCCTGAGAATCATTGAATTCCCGAATAATGGCCGGAATGTGCTGCTCACCTAATTTTGTTACTGCACGCCAACGACGTTCCCCTGCAATTAATTCAAACTTATTGTCCCTTACACGAACGACGATCGGTTGAATAATACCGTGGGTTTTAATCGTTTGGCACAGTTCTTCAATCCGTTCATCATCAAACACGGAACGGGGTTGATACGGACTCGGCACAATTTGATTCACAGGAATCAGCTTCACTTCATCATTCGTTTGCTTCTCGGCTACCCCAAAAAATCGGCTAAACTGTTCTTTCATCATCGTTTGTACCTACTTTCACTTATGATCGGACAGGAGCAGCACTGCCGTTATGTGCGATCACAGGAAAAATGTATCCATTGGCAAAAACAAATCCCCGCCTCTTTCCGAAGCGGAGACAGGTGATCGATAAATTTTCTATTCTTAAATAGATTATTCGATGCAAATTGAGTATTTCCTGCTGCAATGGCTCAAAAGAATTAAAACCTCATCCGATTGCAACGAGTGACTCCTTTTTACTTGTTTAAAGCCAAACGTAACGCTTTAAGCATAAATGTTTCACGTGGAACAAAAAAATCTCCATGCGATCCATGCGATCATGGAAATGCCCCGGTTTTAATTCGTTAACACTAAAGGCGAGCGAAGCGGAGTCCCCGGTTTTCTAGGATATGCCTTCGGTGTCGGTTTCATTTTCTCCACAACAATAATATGACGTCCCGATTGCTCGAGCGGCAGTTGAAGAGAAATATCCCGAACAAGTTTGCCGCCAAGCTCCCGAAATGCATAAGTCGCCTCGATAAGCTCATCGCTCGGATCGGATCCTTTCATGGCAATGAATTGGCCGCCTGTCCGAACAAAGGGTAAACAAAATTCAGCCAATACGTTCATTCGTGCAACGGCTCTGGCGGTCGCCGCATCATAACGGTCACGATATATCGGATTCCTCGCTACGTCCTCGGCCCGACCATGCACGCATTCGACATGATCCAGACCAAGCTTTTTAACAAGATGATGTAAAAAACCGATTCTTTTCTGTAAAGAATCCACAATCGTGACCTTCAAGTGCGGAAATACAATTTTCAATGGAATACTTGGAAACCCGGCACCCGAGCCGATATCAGCGATCGTCTCCAGCTCATTCATCGGAACGAAAAAAGCTAACGAGACAGAGTCATAGAAATGCTTCTCGTATACAGCCCCTCGCTCCGTAATTCCCGTCAAATTCATTCGTTCGTTCCAACTTGTCAGTTCTTCATAATAGATCTCAAATTGATCCAACTGGGAGTCGGAAAGATCAATCGTGTGCTCACGCAACCAACGGGCAAGCGCCTCTTTCGGTTGTTCCATACGACCACTCCCCTGCTGCCGTCAAAAATTAAGAGCGTGCAGCAATAATTTTATTATAATGCTCTAAATAAACGAGCAGAATCGAGATATCGGCAGGAGTTACACCTGAAATCCGCGACGCCTGCCCGATCGACAGCGGGCGAATGGCATTCAGCTTCTGTTTCGCTTCCGAAGCGATTCCGTGAATATCATTATAATTAATATCTTCAGGAATCCGCTTTTTCTCCATCTTCTTCAACCGTTCTACCTGCAGAAGCTGCTTCTCAATATAACCGATATATTTAGTTTGGATTTCAACCTGTTCCTTCATTTCCTCGCTTAACAGGAACGGAGAAGGGATCATTCGCTCAATATGGGCGTACGTGACTTCAGGACGTCTCAAAATAGAGGCCGCATCGACGGAATTATTCAAAAGAACCGACCCCGCCTCCGCCAAAATCGCTTGAACGTGATCCTCCGGACGTAGCTTCGTCGTTTTTAGCCGCTGCACCTCTTGCTCCACAATCGATTTTTTATAAAGAAAACGATCATACCGTTCTTGCGGGATGAGGCCGATTTCATAGCCGATTTCCGTCAGTCGCAAATCCGCATTATCATGGCGAAGCAGCAGACGATATTCCGCTCGAGAAGTCAGCAGACGGTACGGTTCATTCGTCCCCTTCGTCACCAAATCATCGATCAGCACACCGATATATGCCTGGGAACGGTCGAGCACGACGCTTTCCTTCCCAAGCACTTTCCTCGCAGCGTTAATCCCCGCCATAATGCCTTGGCCCGCCGCCTCTTCATAACCGGAAGTGCCGTTGATTTGGCCTGCCGTAAACAATCCCGCGACCTTTTTCAATTCAAGCGTCGGCCAGAGCTGGGTAGGGACCACCGCATCATATTCGATAGCATAACCGGTGCGCATCATCTCTACACGTTCCATGCCGGGGATCGACCGCAAAATTCGCAGCTGAACGTCTTCCGGCATACTCGTTGACAGCCCTTGTACGTAATACTCCGATGTGGACTTGCCTTCCGGTTCCAAAAACAATTGGTGCTTCGGCTTGTCTGCAAAGCGGACAATTTTATCCTCAATCGAAGGGCAGTAACGGGGACCCGTCCCTTCAATCGCACCGGAAAACATCGGAGCGCGATGCAGATTTGAATTGATGATTTCATGCGTTTCTTCAGAAGTATATGTCAACCAGCAAGGCAGCTGCTCCCCATCGGGACCGACCGTCGTATCAAAGGAGAAAAATTTCGGATTGGCGTCCCCCGGTTGAATTTCCATCTTGTCAAAATCAATCGTATCTTTGTGAACACGGGGGGGAGTTCCGGTTTTGAACCGAACCAGATCAATGCCAAGCTCGCGCAAATGCTCCGAGAGTTTAACCGAAGGCTGCTGATTGTTAGGACCGCTTTCGTACATCAGCTCGCCCATAATAATTTTTCCGCGCAAATACGTCCCTGTCGTCAGCACAACCGCTTTCGCACGATATTCGGCACCGGTTTTTGTAATCGCTCCGCGGCATTCGCCGTCCTCCACGATCAGCCGCTCCACCATCCCTTGACGCAGCGTCAGGTTCGGGGTCCGTTCCATAGTTTCCTTCATCTGATGCTGATAAAGAAACTTATCTGCCTGCGCTCGAAGCGCATGAACGGCAGGACCTTTCCCCGTATTCAGCATCCGCATCTGAATAAAGGTTTTATCAATATTGCGACCCATTTCGCCGCCAAGGGCATCGATTTCACGAACGACATGGCCTTTCGCCGGGCCGCCGATCGACGGATTGCAGGGCATGAAGGCGACCATATCCAAATTAATGGTTAACAGCAGCGTACTGCAGCCCATGCGGGCCGAGGCAAGCGCCGCTTCGCAGCCTGCATGGCCTGCCCCGATGACAATGACATCAAATTCACCAGCAGCATATCCCATCTCTACTCATCCCTTCTATCTAATTTCGCTTATTTGCCTAAACAAAATTGTGAAAAAATTTGATCGATCAACGAATCGCTCACAGCATCGCCGATCACTTCCCCAAGCTGTTCCCATGCATTGCGCACATCGATCTGGATCATGTCGATCGGAACTCCGTTCTCCACCGCAACCAATGCATCTTGAAGCGAAGCACGAGCTTTCTTCAATAAATGAATGTGCCGCGCATTGCTGACGTACGTCATATCGCCCGAATCAATCGATCCGCTAAAGAACATTCCCTTAATGACCCGCTCCAGCAGGAGAAGACCCTGTCCATCCCGTGCAGACAAATGAACAATTTGTTTATCTTTGTAACGCTTTTGAAGGATGCTCATGTCGAGCACAAGCGGCAAATCCATTTTGTTCACAATGATAATCGTTCTGGAAGGATCTACAGATTCCATTAAATGAATTTCGTCGTCAGTTATCGGCTCATTTCCATTTAAAACATACAACACCAAATCGGCCGATGCGATTGCGCTTCGAGAGCGTTCAACCCCCATCTGTTCCACTATATCAGAAGTTTCCCGAATACCGGCCGTATCCAACAGCTTCAGTGGGATTCCGCCGATCGTCACGTATTCCTCGATCACATCTCTTGTCGTGCCCGGAATATCAGTGACAATCGCTCGATTTTCCTGCGTCAACGCATTAAGCAGCGAGGATTTGCCGACATTCGGCTTCCCGACAATCGCCGTTTCGATGCCTTCACGCAGCAGCTTTCCTTGATCCGCCGTACGCAGCAGTTCATCAATCGCATCCTGAACGCTTTGGCACCGATCGTGAATGAACGCACTCGTCATTTCCTCTACATCATGTTCCGGATAGTCGATATTAACCTCAATGTGGGCCATCGTCTCGACAAGGGTATAACGAAGCTGCTTCACTTTTTTAGAAAGGGCGCCTTCCACCTGCTTCAGCGCCACTGCAAAAGCTCGGTCGGATTTGGAACGAATCAGATCGATAACCGCTTCCGCCTGCGTTAAGTCCAGCCTTCCGTTCAAAAACGCCCGTTTCGTAAATTCTCCCGGTTCCGCCAATCTTGTCCCCGACTCCAACACTAGATCAAGCACTTTCTTAACGGACACAATACCCCCGTGGCAGCTAATCTCAACGACATCTTCGGCGGTATAAGAACGGGGCGCCCTCATGACGGTGGTCAGCGCCTCTTCAATTCGTTCATTCGTAGCGCGATTCCAGACATGTCCGTAATGAACCGTATGGCTTTCCGCTTTCGTAAGCGCCGTTTTGGACCGAAAAATCGATTCTGCGATCGTCACCGCTTCCGGACCGCTGATCCGAATGACGGCAATGCCGCTCTCACCCATCGGGGTTGCAATCGCTGCAATCGTATCCTCCGTCATGAGTGTTCCCCCTTCCTTCAGCTCTAAGAAAAAAGCAATGACTGCACCCAGAGTCATTGCCGGATCTGTATTGAAATTTATTTCAGCGCAATCACGATGCGCCGGTTCGGCTCCTCGCCCTTGCTGTACGTCTTTACCTTCGGATGATTCTGAAGCTTGTAATGAATGACGCGTCGTTCATTCGCAGGCATCGGCTCGAGTAGCACTTCTTTCTTCGTTCGAACCACTTGGTTGGCAAGCCGCATTGACAAATCTTCCAACGTTTTCTTTCTGCGCTCCCGAAAACCTTCTGCATCAAGTATAATGCGCACATGCTTCTCAGACCATCGGTTCGCATTCACATTCACCAACGTCTGGATCGCATCCAGCGTCTGTCCTCTACGTCCGATCAAAATTCCGAGATCGCTGCCATTCACTTCAAATACGATTACGCCGTCACGATCTTCTTTCACAACAATGTCGGTCTGCAAGCCTAACGCCTCCAAAATACTGGCCAAAAAAAGCTTTGCCTCGAACACGGGATCGTCAACCACCGGTGTGCTAACCGTATTTACAATTTCAGAAGCCGCTTCAGTCGTGACATGCTGCTTCTCCGTCCATTCCAATTCAACCTTAGCTTCTTTTACTCCAAATAAACCGAGAAAGCCTTTCGAATGGTGTTCTAGCACGGTTACCGAAACGTCTTCTTTCGAAACGCCTAGCTCAGTCAGCCCTTTGCGGATCGCGTCGTCAACGGTTTTACCGGTAAACACTCTTTTCGTCATTTGGCCGGCACGCCTTTCGCACCTGGTTTATAAATAAAGTACGATTGAATGATGGTGAAAATGTTGCTGTATACCCAGTACAATACTAACGCAGACGGGAACTGCAGCGACATCACAAGAATCAAAATCGGGAAAATGAACAACAGCGACTGCATGTTGGCCGGCATTTGCGACTGCATCATCTTCTGCTGCAGGAAGGTCGTAATCGCCGCCAAAATCGGCAGCACATAAAACGGGTCCGCCGCGCCCAGCTGCATCCATAAAAAATTATGTTCCCGTATATAAGGGTTTCCAAGGATGGAGTTATACAAAGCAATAAGAATAGGCATTTGAATCAACAGCGGAAAACAGCCGCTAAGCGGATTCACGCCGTGCTGTTGAAACAGCTTCATTGTTTCTTCCTGCTGCTTCCTCGGATCTGTTTTGAATTTATCGCGAATTTTTTTTAATTCCGGCTGAAGCACCTGCATCTGTTTCGAAGAGCGGAATTGTTTAATCGTCAACGGGAGAATAAGCAGGCGTACGATAATAGTGATCACAAGAATCGCTAATCCGTACTGATCGAACAAAACGTTCGCCAAGTAATCCAGCGCGTCGGATAAAGGTCCGACGATGTAACGGTTCCATGGGTTTTCGCGATTGATCGTATATTCAGTGGCACTGCAACCCATCAGCAGCAAGAACGGCAGCAGCGCTGCCCATTTCAAATGACGTCTAAAAGACAAACAAAAACCCTCCCAGCTCCATTAGAGACCCGTAATCATCAAGCTTCACTATACCATATCTTTCAAACCAAAGGAAACTAACGCTGCGTTCGATTTCCGGTCTGCAATAATCCGGCGCGTTTAAATACGTGCAGCAAGCTTCTTTTCAACTCATCAGGCGCCAAATCGATCGCCGGTTTTCTAACAATAAGCACAATATCGACTCTCGCGGACACCTTTTCTTCCATATGCCGAACAACTTCCTTCACCCGCCGGCGAATCCGGTTTCGAACGACGGCGTTGCCCACTTTCTTGCTTGCCGACACCCCGAACCGAAACGGCTCTGCTTCTTTAGAAGGCTTATAATAAAGAACGAATTGGTGATTCGCGGCCGCCTTCCCATGTTTGAACACACGCGAGAAATCTTCTCTTTTTCGCAGCCGGAGCCGTTTTTGCACAGAAATACAACTCCTACTTTAACATTATGTATCTGAAATCATTGCTTCTGACATTCATTATAACCAAAACAAGGACAAAAAAAGACCACTTTCGTGGTCCGTTTCGTTGTTACTTATGCGCTGATTACTTTTCTACCTTTCAGTCGGCGTGCGGCAAGCACCTTCCGGCCATTCTTCGTGCTCATCCGTTTACGGAATCCGTGCACCTTATTACGCTTGCTTACGTTCGGACGGAACGTCGGTCTCATCGGTAGACACCCCCTTATATCCATTCCAGAAAAACAGCATGATTAATATTCACCAAAAAACAAAGAGCTTTTTCTATTTAATCATTCGCAAGACGCAAAGTCAAGAAAAAACCTTAAACCAAGCTGTACTCATCCACATGTGGATAAAAAACGCAAAACTCCGCATGTTTTGTCGAAATGTTAACAACCTGCGCACAAAATGCACGCCAGTAGATAACTTTAAGTTGAAAATAGTGAAAATGTGGATAAGATAACGAAATCCATTGAACCAAGTCACTCTTTTTGCTATATTGTTATTGTTTTCGTTGTGAATAAGTTACTCTTACTCTCAAGTTTATCAACAAACTGTGGATAAATATGTGCACAACATCCCCATCTTCTTAATAAAGCAATTCGTTCTACATGTGGATTTGTTAAGATCATCGACAAACAACTTAATTTTTCTACATATATCGACCGTCACGCAAGACATCTAAGCAGCTTTATCGCAACTTATAAGGAGTGAAAGGTCTGTGGATAACCATCCCCAGGACGTATGGCAGAACGTTCTCCAATTGCTACAAACAAGAATAAGCCGACCGAGCTTCGATACGTGGTTGAAATCAACGCGAGCATCGCAGTTTCATGAACAATCGATCGTCATCTGCGCACCGAACAATTTCGCCAGAGAATGGCTGGAAAACCGCTATACCAAAATGATAAAGGATGCCGTTCTTGAGGCAACCGGCTATGAGGTAGAGGTCCGAATTGTGACGGAGGAAGACCGCGGTGCCGCAGCCAACGCGCCGCAGCCCCAACTCCCTAAGAAACCGATACCGAACGAACCGATCGCCGTAGGCGGATCCATGTTAAATGCGAAGTACACGTTCGAAACGTTCGTCATCGGGGCAAATAACCGATTCGCGCACGCCGCTTCGCTTGCGGTCGCCGAAGCCCCGGCGAAAGCGTACAATCCGCTGTTTTTGTACGGCGGTGTAGGGCTCGGCAAAACGCATTTAATGCACGCCATCGGTCATTACATTGCAGAACATAACCCTAGCGCACGGGTGCTTTATATTTCATCGGAGAAGTTCACGAACGAATTTATTAACGCGATTCGGGACAACCGGGGAGAAAGCTTTCGAAACAAATACCGCAACATCGACATACTGCTTATTGACGACATCCAATTTCTGGCCGGCAAAGAGCAGACGCAGGAGGAATTTTTTCATACCTTTAATGCGTTGCATGAGGAACGCAAACAGATCGTAATCTCAAGCGATCGGCCGCCGAAGGAAATTCCGACGCTGGAAGAACGGCTTCGTTCCCGGTTCGAATGGGGACTCATCACTGACATTCAACCGCCGGATCTCGAGACGCGCATTGCGATTCTTCGCAAAAAAGCGAAAGCGGAAAACTTGGACATTCCGAACGAAGCGATGATGTATATCGCCAATCAAATCGACACGAACATTCGCGAACTTGAAGGCGCGCTTATCCGCGTCGTCGCCTTCTCGTCTTTAATCAATCAAGACGTCAGCGTTCATTTGGCCGCCGAAGCACTGAAGGATATTATTCCGAATCCGCGCAACCGCGTCATTACGATCCAGGACATTCAGCAGCGCGTCGGTGAATTTTACGGCCTGAAATCGGAAGATTTTAAAGCCCGGAAACGGACGAAGGCCATCGCCTTTCCGAGACAAATCGCGATGTACTTATCCAGAGAGCTTACCGATCATTCGCTTCCGAAAATCGGAGAAGCGTTCGGTGGGCGCGATCATACGACCGTCATTCACGCGCATGAGAAAATCGCCACCACGATTCAACAAGACCAGGAATTGTTCAAAATCGTGCAAAACATCCGTGAAAAAATAAAAAATCCTTCGTAAAATTATAAGAAGCCTATGCACAATTTATAAACATGTGGATAGGCTTCTCTTTACGAATTGGACACACTTGTCCACATATTCAGGTCCCCTACTACTATTACTATTCTTAAAAAGATATATTATTACTATTATGTTAGCCTTGGAGAGTGAACGGATTGAAATTTACGATCAGCAAATCTCAATTGAACGAAGCGATACAGCATGTAAGCAAAGCCATTTCAAGCCGAACCACCATTCCGATATTGACCGGTATTAAAATTGACGCCGCCGCCAACGGCATTACATTGACCGCAAGCGATACCGATATATCGATTCAAACCTTCATTCCGGTAGAAGAAGACGGCAAGCCGATCGTCACGCTCGAAAGAACGGGAAGTGTCGTCGTTCCGGCAAAATTTTTCGTCGATATCGTTCGCAAGCTGCCTGCCAATCAAGTGTTGGTAGAGGTAAATGAACAATTTCAAATCGGCATCCGTTCAGGAACGTCGGAAATTCAACTAGCGGGTCTTGATCCGGAAGAGTATCCTCTTCTCCCCCGCTTAACCGAAAACCAAACGTTGACGATGCCGAGCGAAGTGCTAAAATCCATGATCCGCCAAATCGTGTTTGCCGTATCCGCGAACGAAGCGACGCCGGTCTTAACGGGCGTATTATGTGCGCTTGATGACGGAGTATTAAGATTTGTCGCCACGGACCGGCATCGTTTGGCAAGCATCGAGCGAAACATCGATTGTTCACCGGAGTTAAAATTTCATAATATTGTGATATCAGGGAAAAATTTGAATGAACTGAGCAAAATATTGCCGGAACAAAATACGACCATCGATATCGTCGTAGCGGACAACCAGGTGCTCTTCCGAGTCAAAAATCTATTGTTCTATACAAGAATTTTGGACGGCACTTATCCGGACACGTCAAAGATCATTCCTCAATCGTACAAAACGGAAGCGACCTTTGCCGTTCGTCCGCTTGCGGATGCGATTGATCGCGCCTATTTGCTTTCCCGCGAAGAAAAAACGAACATCGTGCGAATTACGACGATTGAGGATGAGGGCCAAGTGGAGGTTTCTTCGAGCTCCTCGGAACTTGGACGCGTAACGGAGCTGGTACCCGTAGAACAGTTTACGGGCGAGCCGCTAAAAATCTCATTTAACTCCAAATATATGTTGGACGTCTTGAAGGTAACCGATCAAAGTGCGATTCGGATCGGCTTTACCGGCGCGATGAGTCCGATGATTTTGCGCCCGATCGACGAGGAAGACGTTCTGCATCTCATTCTGCCTTATCGAACGACGAATTGACGGCGGCCGCTGAAGGAAAGGTGGATAGCCATGAAGCAAATACCGATTGATAGCGAATACGTAACGCTGGGGCAGCTGCTTAAAATTACGGACTGCATTAGTTCCGGAGGACAAGCGAAGCCGTTCCTAGCCGAAACGACAGTCATTGTAAACGGCGAGCCCGATCAGCGAAGAGGTCGCAAATTGTATCGGGGAGACCGCATCCGAATTGAGGGGAACGGAGAATTTGTGATCGTATGAACGTTACCTCGCTATCGCTGCGCAATTACCGCAATTACGAGCAGGTAGAGCTGACCACCGACGCGAGGGTGAATGTGATGGTGGGGCAAAACGCGCAGGGCAAAACGAACTTGCTCGAAGCGATCTATATGCTTGCATTGACGAAATCGCATCGAACGTCTAAGGATCGGGAGCTCATTCGTTGGAATGAAGAGCATGCCCGGCTGGCTGCCTCCGTTACGCGCAAATACGGCGATGCCCGGCTGCAGCTCGATGTGACGACCAGCGGCAAAAAGGCGCGGATCAACGGTCTTGAACAGCGAAAGCTGAGTGAATACGTGGGCACGCTGAACGTCGTTTTGTTTGCACCGGAGGATCTTGAAATTGTGAAAGGATCGCCCGGCGTAAGGCGGCGGTTTCTGGATATGGAGATTGCACAGGTGCATCCCTCCTACCTTCACTCGCTGTCCCAATACCAAAAAACGCTTTTGCAGCGAAATAATTTTTTAAAGAGCGGTCAAGCGATGAAGGCGTCGAACGAACCGCTCTTATCGGTGTGGAACGAACAGCTTGCGGCTTACGGTTCTAAAATTATGCAAAGAAGGCAAAGCTTTATATCAAAACTGCAAGGCTGGGCGGAAACGATTCACCGGGGCATTACCGGGGATGCGGAACGGCTCGAAATCTTCTATATGCCTTCCGTGGAAGCGGAGGACATGAAAGATGAAACTGTCTTATTCGATCGTTTTATGGTAAAGTTATCACAAGTTAAAGAACAAGAATTTCGCAGAGGCGCCACGCTGGTAGGGCCGCATCGCGACGATCTTGTTTTTCGGATTAACGGGAAAGACGCTTATAGTTTCGGTTCTCAAGGCCAACAGCGGACAACGGCGCTCTCTTTGAAATTGGCGGAAATTGAGTTGATTCATCAAGAGACGGGAGAATATCCTGTGCTGCTGCTGGACGACGTCCTATCGGAGCTTGATCGTCATCGGCAAACACAGCTTATTGATACGTTTCGTTCGAAAGTGCAGACGTTCATCACCACGACAGGGGTGGAAGGCATTCGCCTTGAATCGTTAGGAGATGTGCGGCTGTTTCATGTTCAGGAAGGAACGGTCGATCAAGATATAAACTAATGGAGAGGGGATCGGCGATGTTCATTCATCTTGGCGGGGAAAAAATTATTCGCGCTTCGGAATTGATCGCTATTTTTGATATTTCGATTGAAGCGTCCTCGAAGATTTCCAAACAGTTTATTGTGAACGCACTGAACGCCAAAATCACGGAGCGCATCGGCGAGGAAGATCCGAAATCGTTGGTCGTGACCGCGGAAAAGGTATACTATTCTCCCATTTCCTCAACAACATTGAAGAAAAGAGCTCAACAGCCATTGGCGATATCGTAATCAATCTCAGCTACGTTCGGACAATTCAAATGGAGTGAGTGATGGATCATGACAGTCAATCAGCATGCATATGACGAAAGCCAAATCCAGGTGCTGGAAGGACTGGAAGCGGTACGCAAACGCCCGGGAATGTATATCGGTTCTACAAGCGGCCGCGGGTTGCATCATCTCGTCTGGGAGGTCGTAGACAACAGTATCGACGAGGCGCTCGCCGGGTATTGCGATAAAATTACGGTGACCGTACACAACGATAATTCGGTGACGGTAACGGACAACGGCCGCGGCATTCCGGTCGGGGAACAT